>JADMIO012731034.1_pt1 | contig 82564 bp, 78 predicted proteins | sample 8958161 | NCBI WGS metagenome assembly JADMIO01 (sample SAMN16585339, study PRJNA669376) | soil metagenome | isolation source: Crop rotation soil | place: USA: Cullars Rotation, Alabama | collected 2011
CGCGACAACTTGTCCACGTGGAATTCTAAGCTTAGGATCCCAATGTGCTGGAAAGGGGCTGGCGCTACTGAGCATGCCGTTCACCGGCTGGTGGATGGTGCACCTGGTGGGCTGGCCGTTGGGGCAGACCTGGTTGCTGGCGTCCAGCGTGTTGTACACCGTCGCGGCGCTGGCGTGGTTCTGGTTACTGGTGCGGCTGAACAAGCTGCGCAAGACGCCGGGTGCTGTGGGTAAGTTCACCTTTGCCCTGGCGTTGTTCAGTTTTGTCTGTTTTGTTGCCATTGCCGGGTTGATGGGTGCCAAGCCGGTGTAGGAGCGAGCCTGCTCGCGATGGGCGTTAACGATAACGCGGGGCGCCTGACGCCCCGCAGCGATCTTGAGTTTTTCGCGAGCAAGCTCGCTCCTACAGTAAGGCGATATCAATCGCGCAACGAAATCACCGGCCAGCCGCGCTTCTCGGCCTCGGCCCGCAGATTCGAATCAGGATCGACAGCGATCGGATTAGCCACCAGCTCCAGCAACGGCAAATCATTCATCGAGTCGCTATAGAAGTAGCTGTCATCCAGCGTATACCCGGTTTCCTCCAGCCAGCGATTCAACCGCGTCACCTTGCCTTCACGGAAGCATGGCACATCGGTGCTGCGCCCGGTGTAGCGGCCGTCGAGCATTTCGCATTCGGTGGCGATCAGGGTTTCGACGCCCAGGCGCACGGCAATCGGTCCGGTAACGAAGCGGTTGGTGGCAGTGATGATCACCAGTTTGTCGCCGGCGTCACGGTGTTTGGCCAGCAGTTCGATCGCCTTGGGCAGCATGATCGGTTCGATGCAATCGCGCATGTAATCGCTGTGCCACTGATCCAGCGTGGCCATTTCGGTGCGGCCAAGGACTTCCAGGCAGAAGTTCAGGTAAGCAGCGTTATCCAGTTTGCCGGCCAGGTAATCCTGGTAGAACGCATCGTTGCGTGCCTTGTAGGCGACGGCATCAAGAAAGCCGCGCTCGCACAGGTAATCGCCCCAGGCGTGATCGCTGTCACCGCCCAGAAGGGTGTTGTCCAAATCGAATAAAGCCAGGCGCATTACAGTTACCCGCTGAAAAGTCAGTAAAAAGGCGACAAGAATACGGTCTTTTCACAAGAGTGCACATAAGGTAGGAACCTTCGTTGCCGCCTTAACAACCTTTGTGGAACAATGCGGCGACATGCGTTTGCGAGGTTGTTGCCGTGATCGACCCCGATGGTTTTCGCCCCAATGTCGGGATCATTCTGACGAATGACGCCGGCCAGGTGCTATGGGCTCGCCGAATCAATCAAGATGCCTGGCAGTTTCCGCAGGGGGGAATCAACCCCGAAGAGACGCCGGAAGACGCCTTGTACCGCGAGTTGAACGAAGAAGTAGGCCTGGAGCGCGAAGATGTTGAAATTCTCGCCTGCACCCGGGGCTGGTTGCGCTATCGTTTGCCGCAACGTCTGGTGCGTACCCACAGCCAACCGCTGTGCATCGGCCAGAAGCAGAAATGGTTTCTCCTGCGCCTGATCTCCAACGAGCAGCGGGTGCGGATGGATTTGACCGGTAAACCGGAGTTCGATGGCTGGCGCTGGGTCAGCTATTGGTATCCGTTGGGCCAGGTGGTGACATTCAAGCGCGAGGTGTATCGACGCGCTCTCAAAGAGCTTGCCCCGCGCCTTTTAGCGCGCGACTGACGACGGAGTTCGACCCCGAGCCATGCTCAATACGCTGCGCAAGATCGTCCAGGAAGTTAACTCCGCCAAGGATCTCAAGGCGGCGTTGGGGATTATTGTGTTGCGCGTCAAAGAGGCCATGGGCAGCCAGGTCTGCTCGGTCTACCTGCTTGATCCCGAGACCAACCGTTTCGTGCTGATGGCCACCGAGGGCTTGAACAAGCGCTCGATCGGCAAGGTCAGCATGGCGCCCAATGAAGGTCTGGTCGGCCTGGTCGGCACGCGCGAAGAACCCCTGAACCTCGAAAACGCCGCGGACCACCCGCGCTACCGCTACTTCGCCGAAACCGGTGAAGAGCGTTTCGCGTCGTTTCTCGGCGCGCCGATCATTCACCACCGTCGCGTCGTCGGCGTGTTGGTCATCCAGCAAAAGGAGCGTCGCCAGTTCGATGAGGGTGAAGAAGCCTTCCTCGTGACCATGAGCGCGCAGCTCGCCGGCGTTATTGCCCACGCCGAAGCCACCGGTTCGATCCGCGGCCTCGGTCGTCAGGGCAAGGGTATCCAGGAAGCCAAGTTCGTCGGCGTGCCGGGTTCACCGGGTGCGGCGGTCGGTACGGCGGTGGTCATGCTGCCACCGGCCGATCTGGACGTGGTGCCGGACAAGACCATCTCTGACATCGACGCCGAACTCGGGCTGTTCAAGACCGCCATCGAAGGCGTGCGCGCCGACATGCGCGCGTTGTCCACCAAGCTTGCCACGCAGTTGCGCCCGGAAGAGCGGGCCTTGTTCGACGTCTACCTGATGATGCTCGACGATGCCGCGCTGGGCAGCGAAGTCACCACCGTGATCAAGACCGGCCAGTGGGCCCAGGGCGCGCTGCGTCAGGTGGTCACCGATCACGTCAACCGTTTCGAATTGATGGACGACGCTTACCTGCGCGAGCGTGCCTCGGACGTCAAGGACCTCGGTCGGCGCTTGCTGGCCTATTTGCAGGAAGAGCGCCAGCAAACCCTGGTCTACCCCGACAACACCATCCTGGTCAGCGAAGAACTGACGCCGGCGATGCTCGGCGAGGTGCCGGAAGGCAAGCTGGTCGGTCTGGTGTCGGTGCTCGGTTCCGGCAACTCCCACGTCGCCATCCTCGCCCGCGCCATGGGCATCCCGACCGTGATGGGTCTGGTCGACCTGCCGTACTCCAAGGTCGACGGCATCCAGATGATCGTCGACGGCTACCACGGCGAGGTCTATACCAACCCGAGTGACGTGCTGCGCAAGCAGTTCGCCGAAGTGGTCGAGGAAGAAAAACAACTGGCCCTCGGGCTGGATGCGCTGCGCGATCTGCCGTGTATCACGGTCGATGGCCACCGCATGCCGTTGTGGGTCAACACCGGCCTGCTGGCGGATGTGGCGCGCGCGCAGAAGCGCGGAGCCGAAGGTGTCGGCCTGTACCGCACCGAAGTGCCGTTCATGATCAACCAGCGTTTCCCGAGCGAAAAGGAACAACTGGCGATCTACCGCGAACAACTCGCCGCGTTCCACCCGCAACCGGTGACCATGCGTACCCTGGACATCGGCGGCGACAAGTCCCTGTCGTACTTCCCGATCAAGGAAGACAACCCGTTCCTCGGCTGGCGCGGCATTCGCGTCACCCTCGACCACCCGGAAATCTTCCTGGTGCAGACCCGTGCCATGCTCAAGGCCAGCGAAGGCTTGAACAACCTGCGCATTCTGCTGCCGATGATCTCCGGTACTCATGAATTGGAAGAAGCGCTGCACCTGATCCACCGCGCCTGGGGCGAAGTGCGCGACGAAGGCTGCGACGTGCCGATGCCGCCGATTGGCGTGATGATCGAGATCCCGGCCGCTGTTTATCAGACCAAGGAACTGGCGCGGCAGGTGGACTTCCTCTCCGTTGGTTCCAACGACCTGACCCAGTACCTGTTGGCCGTGGACCGCAACAACCCACGGGTCGCCGATCTTTACGACTACCTGCACCCGGCAGTGCTGCAAGCCCTGCAAAACGTGGTGCGCGACGCCCATGCCGAAGGCAAGCCGGTGAGCATCTGCGGTGAAATGGCCGGTGATCCGGCGGCGGCCGTGCTGTTGATGGCGATGGGTTTCGACAGCTTGTCGATGAACGCCACCAACTTGCCGAAAGTGAAGTGGATGCTGCGCCAGATCAACCTGAGCAAGGCCAGGGAATTGCTGGCGGAACTGATGACCATCGACAACCCGCAAGTGATCCACAGTTCGTTGCAACTGGCGCTGAAAAACCTCGGGCTGGCGCGGATGATCAATCCGGGGGCGATCAAGGCCCTCTAAAACGCTGACGGCCTCTTCGCGAGCAAGCTCGCTCCCACAGGGTTTTGTGTTGTTCACAAAGCAGTGAACCTGCACAAGTCCACTGTGGGAGCGAGCTTGCTCGCGATGGGGCCAGTACAGGCAACAAAAAACTAAAGCCTGATTTCCACTTCCCCCAAATGCCCGCCAAACGGCCCGAAACTGCGTTCGACCAGATGCCGCGTCCCATCCGCCTGCACGATCAACGCCGTACTGGCCCGAGTCCCGTAACTCTGACTGGCGATAAACACACTCGATAGCAGTGTCTCGGTGGCCAAGCCGACCCCCGTATCCGGCAACTCGGCAAACGGTGCTTGCTGCGAATCGCTCAATAACGCCAGCAATGCTTGAGGCTGCGGATCGTCCAGCACCTCGCTCAACGCCGCTTTGGCCTTGAGCAGTTTCGGCCAGGGCGTATCCAGCCCGGCGTTCGACAGCCCATGAACCCCGGCAGGCAACATCACAGGCCCAGATTCCCGGGCATTGAAGTGCCAGAGTTCGTTGGCATTGCCGACCAGCAGGTTAAAGCCGCCATATTCCGACGAACGTGCGACAACGTCGCTCAAATAATCATCAATCGATACTTCCCCGGTGAGAAACCGCGCCACCAGTTCTCCACGAGACCTGCGCCCCGGTGGCTGCTGGGGATCGCGAATGTTGGTCAGCGCGGCAAAGCGTCCATTGGCACCGACACCGAGCCAGGTACCACCGGCCTCCAGGTCGCGTCCGGCGTACACCTGGGGCGCTTCGGGCCATTGCGCCAGCGGCAGGCTGGGGCGGGCGTAGAACTCATCGCGATTGGCCGCCACGACCAGCGGCTGGGCATGACCCGGGCGCCAGGCAAAAACAATCAGGCACATAAGGCTGTCCTTGTGTGTTTTTTGCCCACTCTACGCAGACATCGCTCATCGATCCATCGCCTTGCACAGTGGAGCTTGAGGCCATGCATCCGTTACCATGCCGCTCCGGTTTTGGGGAGGCGAGCGGGAACGACCATGGAATTTCTGCTCTATCTGGCGCTCGGCGCCTGCGCAGGCGTGCTGGCCGGGCTGTTCGGGGTAGGCGGCGGGATCATTATCGTTCCGGTGCTGGTGTTCAGTTTCAAAGCGCAAGGGTTCGATCCATCGATCCTCACGCATCTGGCAGTGGGTACCTCCCTGGCGACGATTATCTTCACCTCGGTCAACGCGGTCCGTGAGCATCACCGCCGAGGCGCCGTGCGTTGGCCGATCTTCGTATGGATGACCGTCGGCATTCTGATCGGTGCCGGGTTCGGCGCACTGACCGCCGAGGCGATTTCCGGACCGAACCTGCAGAAAATCATCGGCGTGTTCGCGTTGGTGATCGCTGCGCAATTGACACTGGACCTCAAACCCAAGGCCAGCCGAACCGTGCCGGGTAAACTCGGTCTGACCGTGGCCGGCAGCGTGATTGGCTGGGCTTCGGCGATTTTTGGCATTGGCGGCGGTTCGTTGACCGTGCCGTTCCTGACCTGGCGCAGCGTGCCGATGCAGCAAGCCGTGGCCACCTCATCGGCCTGCGGTCTGCCGATTGCCCTGGCCAGTGCATTAAGTTTCATGATTTTGGGCTGGCACGATCCGTTGCTCCCGGCCCATAGTCTGGGTTTCATTTATTTGCCGGCGCTGCTGGGCATTGCCCTGACCAGCATGGTGTTCGCCCGCTTGGGTGCGCGATTGGCTCACAGGTTGTCGCCGAAGTTGCTGAAAAGGCTGTTTGCCGCTTTGCTGTTCTGCGTCGGTCTGAACTTTCTAGTCTGAAGCATCTGCTCTGACGGGCAGCGCAATCCTGGCTTAATCCTGAGGTGGCAGCGTCGCCCGGGAATTTTTAAGATTTGAACTCTAACGAGGAGTCGCAATGCTGCCTTACCCGCAGATCGACCCGGTGGCCCTGGCCATCGGTCCGCTGAAAATCCACTGGTACGGTCTGATGTACCTGATCGGCATCGGCGGCGCCTGGCTGCTGGCGTCCCGCCGCATGAACCGCTTCGACCCGACCTGGACCAAGGAAAAACTCTCCGACATGGTGTTCTGGATGTCGATGGGGGTGATCGTCGGCGGGCGACTGGGTTATGTGCTGTTCTACGATCTGAGCGCTTACCTTGCCAACCCGACGCTGATTTTCGAAGTGTGGAAGGGCGGCATGTCGTTCCACGGCGGTTTCATCGGCGTGATGCTGGCGGCGTTGTGGTTCGGCAAGAAGAACAACAAGTCGTTCTTCCAACTGATGGACTTCGTTGCGCCGATGGTGCCGATTGGCCTGGGTGCCGGGCGTATCGGCAACTTCATCAACGCCGAGCTGTGGGGCAAGCCGACCGACGTGCCGTGGGCGATGATCTTCCCGCCGTTCAGTGACCCGGCGCAGTTGCCGCGTCACCCGTCGCAGCTGTACCAGTTCGCCCTCGAAGGCGTAGCGCTGTTCCTGATCCTCTGGCTGTTCTCGCGCAAGCCGCGGCCGACCATGGCGGTATCGGGCATGTTCGCGCTGTTCTACGGTATCTTCCGTTTCATCGTCGAATTCGTCCGCGTACCGGACGCGCAGCTGGGCTATCTGGCCTGGAACTGGCTGACCATGGGCCAGGTGCTGTGCCTGCCGATGATCGTCGGCGGACTGGTCCTGATCTGGCTGGCGTATCACCGCGCCCCGGCAACTCCAGCGGCAGCCGTATAAAATTCGAACCCCGCAGCGATGGCTGCGGGTTCAAGGACACAGGTAACTCATGAAGCAATATCTCGAACTGGTCGCCCACGTCATCAAGAACGGCACCAAGCAGGCCAACCGTACCGGCGTGAACACCATCAGTTTTCCCGGTGCGATGCTGCGTTATGACCTGCAGGAAGGTTTCCCGGCGATCACCACGCGCAAGATGGCGTTCAAATCGGCCATTGGCGAAATGTGCGGATTCCTGCGTGGCGTGAACAACGCTGCCGAATTCCGTGCGTTGGGCTGCAAGGTCTGGGACCAGAACGCCAACGAAAACGCCCAGTGGCTGGCCAACCCGTTCCGCCAGGGTGAAGACGACCTCGGCGAGATCTACGGCGTGCAATGGCGCAAATGGCCGGCGTACAAGCAGATCCCGGTCAGCAACCAGGCCGCCATCGAGCAGACCCTGAAGCAAGGCTATCGCCAGATCGCCGAAGGTGAAGAAGACGGACAGGCCTACGTGGTGCTGTACAAAGCCATCGACCAGGTCCGCCAGTGCGTCGATACCATCATCAAGGACCCGGGCAGCCGCCGTATCCTGTTCCACGGCTGGAACTGCACCCAGCTCGATGAAATGGCCCTGCCGCCGTGCCACCTGCTCTACCAGTTCCACCCGAATGTCGAGACCAAAGAGATCTCCCTGACTCTCTACATCCGCTCCAACGACCTGGGCCTGGGCACGCCGTTCAACCTGACCGAAGGTGCCGCACTGCTGAGCCTGATCGGGCGCCTGACCGGCTACACGCCGCGCTGGTTCACCTATTTCATCGGCGATGCGCACGTCTACGAGAACCACCTGGACATGCTCAGCGAGCAGCTCAAGCGCGAGCCGTTCCCGATGCCGAAACTGGTGATTTCCGACCGTGTGCCGGAGTTTGCCAAGACTGGCGTTTACCAGCCGGAATGGCTGGAGCTGGTGGAGCCGGGTGATTTTTCGCTGGAAGGCTACGAACACCACGCGCCGATGACCGCGCCGATGGCGGTTTAACACCTCAAGCCATCCCCCTGTAGGAGCGAGCTTGCTCGCGATGAACTCAAGGACGACTCGTTTTTTCAGACAAGACGCGTCATCGTTCACGACCATCGCGAGCAAGCTCGCTCCTACAGGGGGTAGGTGGTGTTCTTAGTGGCCGTGACTACGGCCCACATGTGAATGCTCCACTTCCGCCGCCACAACTCCGCCGCTCACTTCCAGCCGCTGCAAAATCCCGCATTGATCAACTCCCGGCCCCTCGCCACAGCGTTGGCGCAGGTCGAGCAGTTGTGTCTGCAAGGCCAGCAAGCCGTCGATTCGCGCCTTCACATGGTGGATGTGCTCGTCGATCAACGCGTTGACGCTTTCGCACTGGTCCTGCGGACTGTCGCGGAACGCCAGCAGGCTGCGGATTTCTTCGAGCGTCATGTCGAGGGTGCGACAGTTGCGGATGAAGGTCAGGCGCTCGGCGTGGGTCTGGGTATAGACGCGATAGTTGCCGTCGCTGCGGGCCGGTTCCGGCAGCAGGTTCTCGCGCTCGTAGTAGCGGATCGTTTCCACGGCGCAGTCCGTGAGTTTCGCCAACTCTCCAATCTTCATGACGCCAATCTCCAAAACTCCAGAATCGGTGCTTGACCCTATAGTGGCTACAGGGTCTTTACTTGGCAACAGGCACTCTTATGGACGCAACCAATGAGCGATTCCCTGCACTCCCACAAACCCGGGGCTGAACATGAACACAGCCACCAGCTCAAGCTGCTGCAAAAACATGGTCATGGCGGTCACGACGACGCCTGCTGTTCTTCCAGGGCGACTGCACCCGCGGTGATAAAACTGAGCGAGTCGCCAACGCCCGGGGCCCGGCTGAGCAGTTTTCGCATTGAGGCGATGGACTGTCCAACCGAGCAGACACTGATCCAGAACAAGCTAAGTAAACTGACCGGGGTACAGCAGCTTGAGTTCAATCTGATTAACCGGGTGCTCGGCGTGACCCATGATTTGCCCGGTATCGAGCCGATCGTCGAGGCCATCAAATCCTTGGGCATGCAGGCCGAGCCAATGGAACAGGGGGCTGAAACCCCGACGCCGGCGTCCCGGAAAAAGCCGTGGTGGCCCCTGGCACTGTCCGGTGTGGGTGCATTGCTGGCGGAAGTTATCCACTTCACCGCTTCCGCACCGAACTGGGTGGTGGCGGTTATCGCACTGGTCTCGATCCTCAGTGGTGGCCTCGGCACCTACAAAAAAGGCTGGATCGCCCTTAAAAACCGCAACCTGAACATCAACGCCTTGATGAGCATTGCCGTGACCGGCGCGGTGCTGATCGGCCAGTGGCCGGAAGCGGCCATGGTGATGTTCCTGTTCACCGTGGCCGAGTTGATCGAAGCCAGATCCCTCGACCGCGCGCGCAATGCCATCGGCGGCCTGATGCAGATGACCCCCGACACGGCAACGGTGTTGCAGTCTGACGGGAGCTGGCTTGAGCAGGATGTCAAAACCGTTGGGCTCGGCGCGCGGGTGCGGGTCCGTCCCGGTGAGCGCATCGGCCTGGACGGTGAAGTGCTGTCCGGCCGGTCGACTATCGATCAGGCGCCGATTACCGGTGAAAGTCTGCCGGTGGAAAAAAACGTCGGCGACAAAGTGTTCGCCGGCACCATCAATCAGGCCGGTTCCCTGGAGTATGCGGTGACCGCCGCCGCGGATAACTCAACCCTGGCCCGTATCATCCACGCCGTCGAGCAAGCCCAGGGTGCGCGGGCGCCGACCCAGCGTTTTGTCGACAGTTTCTCGAAAATCTACACTCCGGCGGTGTTCGTCCTGGCCCTGGCCGTAGCGGTGATCCCGCCATTGTTCATGGGCGCGTTGTGGTTTGACTGGATATACCGGGCGCTGGTGCTGCTGGTGGTTGCCTGTCCGTGTGCGCTGGTAATTTCCACGCCGGTGACCATCGTCAGCGGCCTCGCGGCGGCGGCGCGCAAAGGCATTCTGGTCAAGGGGGGCGTCTATCTGGAGGGCGGTTACAAGCTCGACTACCTGGCCCTGGACAAAACCGGCACCATCACCCACGGCAAACCGGTGCAGACCGATTACCAGTCGCTTGACCCGACCGCCGACGAATCGGCCCCGGCAATTGCCGCTGCGCTGGCCGGGCGCTCGGATCACCCGGTTTCCCAGGCCATCGCCAAAGCGGCTGTGGATAAACAAACCGCGACGCTGATTGTGGATAACTTCGAAGCGGTGGGCGGGCGCGGTGTGCGTGGCGAGATCAACGGCCAGCTCTACCATTTGGGCAACCATCGTCTGGTGGAGGATCTTGGCCTGTGTTCGCCGGCGCTGGAAGAGAAGCTGTTTGCCCTGGAGAAACAGGGCAAGTCGGTGGTGCTGCTGCTTGATTCGTCCGGCCCGTTGGCGCTGTTCGCCGTCGCCGATACGGTAAAAGCGTCCAGCCGCGAAGCCATCCGGCAACTGCATGAGCTGGGCATCAAAACCCTGATGCTCACGGGCGATAACGTCCACACCGCGCAAGCCATCGCTGCGCAGGTCGGCATCGACGAGGCCAAGGGCGACCTGTTGCCGGGGGACAAATTGCAGGCTATCGAGGCTCTTTATACCCAAGGGCACCGGGTCGGCATGGTCGGCGACGGCATCAACGACGCGCCTGCGCTGGCGCGTTCCGAGATAGGTTTTGCGATGGCCGCCGCGGGCACCGATACCGCTATCGAAACCGCCGATGTCGCCCTGATGGACGACGATCTGCGCAAAATCCCTGCATTCATTCGCCTGTCGCGGCAAACATCGAGCATCCTCAAACAAAACATCGCCCTGGCTTTGGTCATCAAGGCGATCTTTCTTGGGGTAACCTTCGCCGGGCTCGCTACCATGTGGATGGCGGTGTTCGCCGACATGGGCGTGAGCTTGTTGGTGGTGTTCAATGGTTTGCGCCTGCTGCGCAAATAAAGGATGAGGGACAGTTGTGCTGAGTGCCGAGCTGAAGGCGTTTTACATGGTGGCCCGCCTGGGCAGCATTACCCAGGCTGCAAAGAAGCTCGGCCTGAGCCAGCCGACGGTGACGACGCAGATCCGCAACCTCGAAAGCCAGTATTCGGTCGAACTGTTCTACCGTGGCGGCCGGCGCCTCAGCGTCAGCGAGGAAGGTGCGCGGCTGCTGCCGATGGTCAAGGTGCTGATGCAACAGGAAGCTGACATCGAGTTTTTTCTGCGCAACTGCGGCCAGGTCCAGGGCACATTGCGCATTGCCGCCACGGCGCCGTATTACATCCTCGACCTGGTGAAGACTTTCCGCGAACGCCTGCCGCAAGTGGAGGTCTCGGTCGAAATCGGCAACTCCCAACAGGTGCTTGAAGCGCTGGAGGATTACCGGGTCGATGTCGCGGCGTCGTCACAGTTGCTCGATGACGCGCGGCTGATTCGCCGGGTGCTCGGCAGCGATCCGCTGGTGCTGGCGGTGCATCGCAATCATCCGCTGGCGGTTCACGATCACGTACCACTCGGCGCCTTGGCCGGGCATACCTTGCTGATGCGCGAGCCGGGCTCGACCACCCGTCGCCTGACCGAAGAGTTGCTGGCCAGCGCCGGCGTGTGTTTCGGCCCGCTGCTGGAGATCGGCAGTCGCGAATCGATCCGTGAAGCGGTGCTGCGCAACATCGGCATCAGCATCATTGCCCGCCAGGAAGTGCCCCATGATCCGCAGCTGCGGGTGCTGACCATCGAGAACGCGCCACAGATTCCCGAGTACCTGTACTGTCTCAAGGAGCGCAAAGGCGCGCGGCTACCGGCGGCGTTTCTGGGGTTGGCGCAGGAAATGGCCCCGGCCTGAATTCTGGGGTGTCTGTACCGGCCTCATCGCGAGCGAGCTCGCTCCCACAGTGGGTTTGAGGTGAAACACAAATTGTGTGAACACCAAAAATCCCTGTGGGAGCGAGCTTGCTCGCGATGGCGGCTGATCAGGCGCCTCAAAATTTAACCCAAAATCCTTGAATACCACTATCGGCAGTTTTTGCCTTACTGCCACATGACGGACTCATTACAACCCTAGGATGGCCCCATCTGCTAGATGAGGTCCGTCCATGAACAACTCGATCGCAACTGCCCTGACCAACCCCGGCGCACCAATGAAAGTGCGCGGCGTACAGAAACGCTTTGGCGCCTTCACGGCGCTGGATAACGTTTCCCTCGACGTGGCGGCCGGTGAGCTGGTGTGCCTGCTCGGCCCGTCGGGCTGTGGCAAAACCACCTTGCTGCGCTGCATCGCCGGTCTGGAGAAGCAGGACAGCGGCGAGTTGTACCTGGGTGATCGCGATGTTTCCCTCCTGGCGCCCCAGGCGCGGGACTACGGCATTCTGTTCCAGTCCTACGCGTTGTTCCCCAATCTTACCGTCGAAGCGAACATCGCCTACGGCCTCGCCGGCAGCGGTCGCGACGAAGTGCGCCGTCGGGTCGGTCAGATGCTGGAACTGGTTGGCCTGACCGGCAGCGAGAAAAAGTACCCGGGCCAGTTGTCCGGCGGTCAGCAGCAACGGGTGGCACTGGCCCGAGCCCTGGCGCCCGCGCCTTCGCTGTTGCTGCTCGACGAACCGATGTCGGCCCTCGATGCCCGGGTGCGCGAGCATCTGTGTACCGAACTGCGCCAACTGCAACGCAACCTCGGCATCACCACCCTGATGGTCACCCACAACCAGGACGAGGCCATGCTGATGGCCGACCGCATCGCCGTGATGAACAACGGCAAGGTCGAGCAGTACGCCACGCCGCAGGAAATCTACAACCGCCCGGCCACGCCATTCGTGGCGGAGTTCGTCGGCCAGGGCAACTGGTTGCCGTTCCATAGCGGCAGCGATAGCCACGCCCAGGTCGGCGGGATGAACATGCGCCTGGCCAATGGCAGCGCTAAAACCTCGTCCGGCCGTTTGTTCTGCCGTCCGGAAGCGATCAATGTCAACCCGCTGGTGCATGAGGAAAACCTGTTCCCGGCCAAGGTTCGTGAAATCACCTTCCTCGGCAACCGCTGCCGCATGAGCTTCGAGCTCGATCAATTACCGGGCCATGCGCTGTTGGCGGAGCTGGCACCGGAAGCCATGCCGCGCCTTGGCGCCCGGCAGATCATGGTCGCCTTGCCGCCGCGCAGCCTGCAGGTGTTTGCCTGATGAGCGCGAACATCGCGCTGCCGCTGCCGCAAAAGCAGGTTCGGCAGACCACCCGCGCCGAGATCGGTGACCGGTTGTTCGTGGTTGGCGGCAAAGTCCTCCTGCTGGTGTTGTTGGGCGTTGCCGTTTTGATGCCGTTGCTGGCGATCTTCTGGCGTGGTTTCAGTGCGGAAGCCGGGCAGGGCGGTGGTTGGGTCGCTGCCAAAGAACTGGTGACCAGCGAAAACTTCCACTGGTTGCTCGGTAACAGCCTGAAGGTTTCCCTCAGCGTCGCCGCCATTGTCGTACCTCTGGCCTATCTGTTTGCCTACGCTCTGCAACGAACCTTGATTCCGGCCAAAGGCATTTGGCGTGGAATTTCGCTGCTGCCATTGATGGCGCCATCGATGCTGCCGGGCATTGCGCTGGTTTACCTGTTCGGCAACCAGGGCATGTTGCGGGGTTTGCTCTCGGACAACATCTACGGTTTCTGGGGCATTGTGCTCGGCGAAGTCATCTACACCTTCCCGCACGCCTTGATGATTCTGCTGTCGGCCCTGTCCCTGGCCGATGCGCGACTGTTCGACGCTGCCTCCAGCATGGGTGCGAGTTCTGCCAAAGCCTTTCGCAGCATTACCTGGCCGGCGACCCGTCAGGCCGTGTTCGCCGCGTTTTGCCTGGTGTTCACTCTGACCATCACCGACTTCGGTGTGCCGGTGGTGGTCGGTGGCGACTATCAGGTGCTGGCGCTGGAGGCCTACAAGGCTGTGGTGGGTCAGCAACAGTTCGGTCGCGGTGCGCTGATCGGCATGGTGTTGCTGCTGCCCGCGCTGTTCAGCTTCGGGGTCGATGCCTGGTTGCGTCGGCGTCACGGCGACGCCATGAGTGGCCGTGCCCAGGTGTTCAAACCGGCGCCATCGAAGCTGCGCGACGGCTGCTACCTGGCCATCGTCCTGTTGATCAGCGCCGCATTGTTGCTGGTGTTCGGCATGGCGGTGTTCTCGTCCTTGGTGAAGTTCTGGCCGTACAACCTGTCGCTGTCGCTCAACCATTACCAGTTCAACGAAACCGCCGGCGGTGGCTGGCTGGCCTACGGCAACAGCCTGAAGATGGCCTTGGGCACGGCGTTGATCGGCAGCCTGCTGATCTTCACTGGTGCGTACCTGATGGAGAAAACCAAGGGTCAGCGCGGCCTGAACCTGACCTTGCGCATGCTCAGTTTCGTACCGATGGCGGTGCCAGGCCTGGTGCTGGGGTTGGGTTACGTCTTCTTCTTCAACCTCACCGGCAACCCGCTGCACGTGCTCTACGGCACCATGACGCTGTTGATCGTCTGCACCATTGCTCACTATTTGACCACCGCGCAGATGACCGCCACCACCGCGCTGCGTCAACTCGATGCCGAGTTCGAAGCGGCCGCTCTGTCGCTCAAGGCGCCCCTGTACCGCCACTACCTGCGGGTCACTGTGCCGATCTGCCTGCCGGCGTTGCTGGATATCGTGCGCTACCTGTTCGTCTCGGCCATGACCACCGTCTCGGCGGCGATCTTCCTCTACAGCCCCGACACCATCCTCGCGGCGGTGGCGGTGCTGAACATGGACGACGCCGGCAACGTCGGCGGCGCGGCAGCGATGTCGACCCTGATTCTGTTCACCTCGGCGGGCGTGTCCCTGCTGCTGGCCTGGGCTTCGCGCGGTTTGCTGCGCCGGTCCCAGGCCTGGCGGCAGACCGCGCCCGGCCACTGATTCCCTTCTCCTCAAACCGAAAGCACCCACTCAACTCAACAACAGGAAAAGATCATGTTCAAGCCTATGGCCCTGGCCGCTGCTGTCCTCACCGCTTTCAGCCTGAACGCCTATGCGGCGAAAACCGAGTTGACGGTGTACACCGCCCTCGAAGCCGAACAGCTGACCGCTTATAAGGCTGCGTTCGAAAAGACCAACCCTGACGTCGAAATCAAATGGGTGCGTGATTCCACCGGCATCATCACCGCCAAACTGCTGGCCGAAAAAGAACGCCCGCAGGCTGACGCCGTATGGGGCCTGGCCGCTTCCAGCCTGGCGATCCTCGATCAGCAAGGGATGCTGCAAAGCTACGCACCAAAGGACCTGGGCAAGATCGGCGGCAACTACCGCGACGCCGCCAACCCGCCAGCCTGGGTCGGCATGGACGTCTGGGCCGCGACCATTTGCTTCAACACCGTCGAAGCCGAAAAGCAGGGCCTGACCAAGCCAGTGAGCTGGCAGGACCTGACCAAGCCTGAGTACAAAGGCAAGATCGTGATGCCGAACCCGGCATCGTCCGGCACCGGTTTCCTCGACGTCAGCGCCTGGCTGCAAACCTTCGGCGAGAAGCAGGGCTGGGCGTACATGGACGGCCTGCACCAGAACATCGGCCAGTACGTTCACTCTGGCTCCAAGCCTTGCAAACTGGCGGCTGCCGGCGAATTCCCGATCGGTATTTCCTTCGAATACCCGGCTGTTCAACTCAAGCGTAAAGGCGCACCGCTGGACATCATCCTGCCGAAGGAAGGCCTGGGCTGGGAGATCGAAGCGACTGCCGTGATTAAGGGCACTGCCCACGAAGACGCCGCAAAGAAACTGGCTGACTTCTCCGCCAGCCCTGAGGCGATGGAACTCTACAAAGAAAACTTCGCCGTGCTCGCCCAGCCAGGCATCGCCAAGCCGCAGACCGAACTGCCGGCCGACTACGAACAGCGCCTGATCAAGAACGACTTCGCCTGGGCTTCGAAGAATCGCGACGAAATCCTGACCGAATGGCGCAAGCGCTATGACGGCAAGTCCGAGAAAGTGGTTGCCAAGTAAGATCTTCATCGGCTGAAAGGGCCTCTTCGCGAGCAAGCCCGCTCCCACACTGGAATGCGTTCTCCTGTGGGAGCGAGCTTGCTCGCGATAGCGGTCTTGAATTCAGGACAATTCGTCATGACACAACACAACGACATGCTGATCGTCGGCGCCGGCATCCTGGGTTTGTCCCACGCGTATGCCGCCGCCAAACGCGGTCTGAAGGTCACGGTTTTCGAGCGCAGCGAAACGCCTGTTGGCGCCTCGGTACGCAACTTCGGCCAGGCCCTGGTCACCGGCCAGCCGCCGGGACCGATGCTGGAACTGGCCCGCGCCAGTCGCGCAATCTGGGGCGATTGGGCACAGCTCGCCGGCCTGCAACTCAAGCGCAATGGCTCGTACCTGTTCGCCCGCACCGAGGCGGAAGAACAACTGCTGGAAGCCTTCTGCGATGGCCGCGCGGTGGAGCACGGTTACCGCGTCGACCTGCTGCGCGGCGCTGCGTTACGCGATTTGTACGGCGGCCAGTTCCGCCATCACCGCGCGGCGTTGCACGGCATGGACGACCAGCAGCTGTATTCGCGCGAAGCGATTGCGGCGCTGATCGACTTCCTGCGCCGTGACCTGGGCGTCAAGTTTCACTTTTCCACCCTGGTGCGCGATGTCGAGCCCGGTCGCCTGCACAGCACCGCCGGCAGCTTCAGTGCCGAGCAAATCATCGTCTGCTCCGGCCATGATTATCAGACCTTGCTGGCCGAGCAGATCGCCGAACTCGACCCGCAAATCTGCCGCCTGCAGATGCTCCGCGCCCGACCGCACGTCAACCTCAACCTGCAACACGCCTTGCTCACCGGTTTGAGTTGCGTGCACTACGGCGCCTTCGCCGACTTGCCGGAGGCCGCGGCGGTGCAGGCAGAAATTCTGCAGTACGCGCCGCATCTGCACGAAAACGGCATCCACCTGCTGATCAGCCCGACGCCCTATGGCGAGTTGATCATTGGCGATTCGCACCATTACGGCCGCGATCCGTCGCCCTTCAATGCCGAGCAGGTCGATGTGTGGATGATCGAACTGGCCGAGCAGACCCTGGGTTGCAAGGTGCAAGTGGTCGAACGCTGGCAGGGTGTCTATGGTTCACGGGGACCGGGACCGTTCTCGTTCCTGCGCCCGGCAAAAGGCCTGAGCGTGGCGTTGATGCACACTGGCGTTGGCATGAGCGTCGGACCAGCGATGGCTGAACGCAACGTTGCGACGGTATTGGAGGAAATCTGATGAAGCGCCATAAGCAAGTGATCGCCGAGGTGTTCGGTTTGTACGAGCGCTTTGGCGACAGAGACTACATCGGCGAGCCGGTGTCGCAGATCGAGCACATGTCCCAGGCGGCGGTGCTGGCCATGGCCGAAGGCTTCGACGACGAAGTGGTACTGGCGGCGTTCTTTCATGACATCGGGCATATCTGCGCTGAAAGCGCGGAGAACATGGGCGGCTTCGGAGTGGTCAGCCATGAGCGCCTCGGTGCCGACTACCTGCGTCGCGCCGGCTTCAGCGAGCGCATGGCGCGGCTGGTCGAATACCATGTGCAGGCCAAGCGTTATCTGACGCTCAAGGAGGCGGGGTACTACGATCGCCTGAGCGAGGCTAGCCGCCGGACCCTGGAGTATCAGGGTGGGGTGATGACCGAGGCCGAGGCAGAAGCTTTCGCGCAAGATCCGCTGTGTGCCGTGAGTTTGCGCATGCGTCAGTGGGATGAGCTGGCCAAGGAGATGCATGTGCCGGTGATTGATCTGGCTGTGTTGAAGGGCAAAGCGGTGCGCCTGTTGGCTGCATAAAGCTTTTGAACCCAGGCGCGGCCATCGCGAGCAGGCTCGCTCCTACAGGGGATCTGTAATCGGCACAAATCCACTGTAGGAGCGAGCCTGCTCGCGATGGCGCCAGTTCAAACAACACAAATGTTCCGGTGACTACAGCTGCTGTGCCAGAACCTCAACCTGCTCCTGCCGCTCCGTCTGATTCAATTTTGGATGAGGATTGAGCGACGACCACTGCGGATGCGCCCGGGCCTTGTTCAAGGCTTCGGGTAGCTTGCCTTCGCGCCAGCTCTTGTCCTGGGGCGTGGCCAGCTGAATGCTGTCCATCGCCGCATGCCCACGGGCGTTCAGCGCTTGCAGCAATTGCCGTTGGCGCAACGCCAACAGGCGCAGCACGTTGTCATCCACCGTCAGTTCGCGCTGGCCCTTGATCTTGCCGAGCAAACGGCTGCCATAACTGCGCGCGGTTTGCAGCGCGCCACCGGCGATGGCCCCGGCCAGTGCCGCCGCACCCAGAGTAATCCCGCCCACCAACAAGTCGACCCCGGCCCCGGCGGCGGCACCCGCGGCGATACCGCCACCGACGCGCACGCCCAGTTGCTTGAGGGTTTCCGGATTGAACAGGTCATCGCCCCAACGGCCGTCGAGCAGCGGCAAATCACTGGCGGCGGCATCCTGGGGGCGGAAGGCATAGAGCTTGAGCAAGGCTTCGACGCAATGCTGTTCACGCTGGCGTACGGCTTTGCGCAGCTCGCTGATCGCCTGTTGTTCCTGCTCGGCATCACTGACCACACTGCGTCGGCAGGCCGCGCAATCAATCAACAATTCGGCAATCAGCCGCGCGGCACTCTGCTGACGTGCCAGGCGTTGTGCCTGTTGATCGGCAATCAACCGCTCCAGTTGCGGGCGGGAATGTTCCAGCAACAGCGCGAGACTTTCATAGAGTCGACGCTCGCCATCCTCGGGCGGCGCAACGCTGTCGAACCGCACCAACGCATGTAAACCAAGACGCGCCAAGGCTTCACGCCACGCCGGTTCGCGGTGGTTGGCGCTGCTGACAAAATTCAGCACCGGCAGCAGCGGCTTGCCACAACCGGCCAGCACTTCCAGTTCGTCACGGTACTTGGCCAGCACCGGTTCGCGGGCGTCGATCACGTAGAGACCGGCATCGCAGGTCAGCAATTGCCGCAGCACCTTGGCCTCCTGTTCGAAGCGCTGGCGTGCTTCGCTGCTCTCCAGGAATCGAGCCAGCCGCGCCGGGCCGTCGAGACGTTCGCCGGGACGCTCCAGGCGTTCGAGGTAATCGAGCAGGGCGATGGCGTCTTCCAGGCCAGGGGTGTCGTAGAGGTCGAGCAACGGCTCGCCGTCCACCGACAGCCGTGCGCCCTCAACATGCCGCGTGGTGCTGGGGCGATGGGACACTTCACCGAAGCCGACGTCGCGGGTCAGGGTGCGCAGCAACGAGGTTTTACCGACGTTGGTGTGACCGACGACGGCGAGTTTCAGAGGCTGCTTCCAGGTGTCAGTCATGACCCGTCTCCAGCCAGTTCATCGGTGCACAATCGGCAAATGGCAGCTCCAGTTGTTGCAGCGCCACGTGCCAGTCGCCGAGGCGTTCGGCGTCGAGTGCTTCACCGGATGGCGCCTGCAACAACCACACGCGGGTGGCGCTGGCGCTGCGGGCCAGTTCGGCAATCAGGGCGAGGCTGCCGCGATCCGGCGAGCGCCGTGGATCGCACGCGATGGCCAGGCGCGCCGGGGGGAAACGGCTCAATTGTTCGAGGAGTTTGTGCCGCGATTCGCGGCTGTCGAGGATGCCGGCGTTGCTCACGTTTTTCGGCAATTGCGGAGGCCACGGGCGCTGGTCGTCCAGCTCGATGGCGACTAGTAACGCGCCGTCACTTTGCTGTTCAGTCACGCCGCTTTCCACGCGGTGCAGTTGCGCCGGTGCCGCATCGCTGACGCCGAGGCGCTCGCTGGTGGGCATCAAACGCTCGCGCAGTTGTGCGTAACCGGGCAGGTTCAAATCCAGGCGCAGCGCCGTTTGACCCGTCTTCCAGCGCCACAGGCAAAACAGCGCGAGCAGCAGGCGCGGCACCACACCGTAAACCAACAGCACACCGACCAGCCACGCGGCCCAGGCCTGTCGGGCGCTTTCGATGTTCAATGCCGCATCGCCGCTGGCGCGGATCATCTCCTCGGTTGGCACGCTGAAGCCGAGCAGGGCCGGCAACGCGCCGAGGGCCTGGGTCATGGCAATGAAGGTGTCGGCGCTGAGAATCGTGGTTTCCCAGACGAAGCCGTAGCGTCGGGTTGCCATCAACATCAGCAGGATGACCAGTGCGCTGAGCATCGCCAGCAACCACAGGCTGTTGACCAGTACACCGATGGCCCAGCGATTGAGCTTCTGCCGTTGCAACAACAGGAGCAGGGCGGGGGCCAGTTGCGCGGCTTTGGCGTCTCGGGCGAGTTTTTCACTCAGCCATAGCCACAGGCGTCCGAGGCTGGCGCCGTGTTCGCCGGCAAATACCAGGCCCAGGCCCCAGCTCAGCAGCAGGATCAGATTGAGCCCGAGCAGGCTGCCCAAGGCCCAGAACACATTCACCGGGTGCAGGCCGTCACCCATGGCGGCAAAGGCCAGGCCGGCGCCGCTGATCACGGCCAGCACCGCCATTACGATCAGCGCCAGTCGTGCACCTTGCAACCAGTGTCCGAGGGCCGCAGCCAGACCATCGCGTTCAGCCAGCCACAGGGCGCGGCGTTGAATGCGCGACGGCAAATCGCCTCCGGCGCTACGGGCCAGTCGGTTGGCTTCCAGATCGTCCAGGGGGCCAGCGTGTTCTTCGCGCAGGCGGATGGTTTCTGTCAGCCAGAGGGTATTGAGTTCAGTCACGCGGCATCCCGTCGCTTAAATCAGCTGTGAGCATAACCGCTGTGGCGCTTATCGGCGAAAGCAAGGCTCTGGTATCCTCGCCGGCATGACTAAATCACTCCCCCTCAGCCTGATCGCAGCCCTCGGTGAAAACCGTGTGATCGGCGTCGACAACAGCATGCCCTGGCACCTGCCGGGGGACTTCAAATATTTCAAGGCCACCACCCTCGGCAAGCCGATCATCATGGGTCGCAAGACCTGGGATTCCCTCGGTCGCCCGCTGCCGGGCCGCTTGAACATAGTGGTCAGCCGTCAGGCGGATCTGCTGCTCGAAGGCGCGGAGGTTTATCCGTCACTGGAAGCTGCCATCGTTCGCGCCGAAGCATGGGCGAAGGAACAGGGCGTCGATGAGTTGATGCTGATTGGCGGTGCGCAGTTGTATGCGCAAGGGCTGGCGCAGGCTGATCGTTTGTACCTGACCCGCGTGGCGCTGAGCCCGGAAGGGGATGCATGGTTTCCGGAGTTTGATTTGAACCAGTGGAAACTGGTGTCGAATGTGCCGAACCCGGCCGAAGGCGACAAGCCGGCGTACAACTTCGAAGTGTGGGAAAAAGCTTAAGAGCTTCGCGATCAGGCTCGCTCCTACAGGGGAATTGTGTCGATCACAGATCCAATGTAGGAGCGAGCTTGCTCGCGATAGCGGTCTATCAGACGCTACTCAAGCCTGCGCCAACGCCGAATGCTCATCCGCATCCAGCAACTGTTTATCAGTCTGTTGCATCACCTGGCTGGTGATCGCACCGGCCGTCATCGAACCACTCACGTTCAACGCCGTACGCCCCATATCAATCAGCGGCTCGACCGAAATCAGCAACGCCACCAGTGACACCGGCAAGCCCATCGCCGGCAGCACAATCAACGCGGCAAACGTCGCGCCACCACCCACCCCGGCCACCCCGGCCGAACTCAGTGTGACAATCGCCACCAGCGTCGCGATCCACAGCGGGTCCAGCGGATTGATACCCACGGTCGGGGCAACCATCACCGCTAACATCGCCGGGTACAGACCGGCACAACCGTTCTGGCCAATGGTCGCGCCGAACGAGGCGGCGAAACTGGCGATGGACTGCGGAATGCCCAGACGGCTGGTTTGCGCTTCGATGCTCAACGGAATCGTCGCAGCGCTGGAACGGCTGGTGAAGGCAAACGTCAGTACCGGCCAGATCTTGCGGAAGAACCGCAGCGGGTTGATCCCGGCAACCGACACCAGCACGCCATGCACCACAAACATCAGGCCCAGGCCGATGTAGGACACCACCACGAAACTGCCGAGCTTGATGATGTCTTGCAGGTTGGAACCGGCGACCACTTTGGTCATCAGCGCCAGCACACCGTACGGGGTCAGCTTCATCACCAGGCGCACCAGACGCATCACCCAGGCTTGCAGGGTGTCGATGGCGTTGATCACTTTCTGACCTTTCTCGGCATCATCCTTGAGCAGTTGCAGCGCCGCGACACCCAGGAACGCAGCGAAAATCACCACGCTGATGATCGACGTCGGTTTGGCCCGCGCCAGATCGGCGAACGGGTTTTGCGGAATGAATGACAGCAGCAACTGCGGCACATTCAGGTCGGCGACCTTGCCGGCGTAATCGGTCTGGATGGTTTGCAGGCGCGCCATTTCCTGGGTGCCGGCGACCAGGCCTTCGGCGGTCAGGCCGAACAGGTTGGTCAGGCCGATGCCGATCAGCGCCGCGATGGCCGTAGTGAACAGTAGCGTGCCGATGGTCAGGAAGCTGATCTTGCCCAAGGACGAAGCATTATGCAGGCGGGCCACCGCACTGAGGATCGAGGCGAACACCAGCGGGATCACGATCATTTGCAGCAATTGCACATAACCATTGCCCACCAGATCGAACCAGCCGATGGAGGCTTTCAGCACCGGATTGCCGGCACCATAGACAGTGTGCAACGCCACACCGAACGCCACACCCAACACCAGTGCGAGCAGGACTTTTTTCGCCAGGCTCCATGTCGTGTGACGGGTTTGCGCCAGGCCGAAGAGCAGGGCGAGGAACACCAGCAGATTGAGGATCAGCGGCAGATTCATTGGAACTCCCATTAGACTTTTGCCAACTGCCTTCCGGGGCAGCTGCGAACCGGCAAGCCTAACAGCTTGAAAACTAATGAATTAATATCAAAAACGCAGGGTGTCCGTCGTTTTTGGAATAAGCGGATGTCGCTGTCAGAAATGCAACTGGCGCGAAAGGGACGCGGGCAGTCGCTGACAGACGAGGACTGTCACACTTATTTGTTAGCGTCGATGTCTTTCATTCAGGGAGAAGCGCTAATGAAGTTCGCACCGAAGTTTCTGGCAGCAGCACTTTGCCTCGGCCTCGCCGGCCAGGTGCTTGCAACGGATCTGAAACACTGGCCCGCCGATCAGGCCAAGGCACTGGACGCGATGATCGCCGCCAACGCCAACAAGGGTAACTACGCGGTGTTCGACATGGACAACACCAGTTACCGCTACGACCTCGAAGAGTCGTTGCTGCCGTTCATGGAGAACAAGGGCCTGATCACCCGCGACAAGCTCGATCCCTCCCTGAAACTGATGCCGTTCAAGGACACCGCCGACCACAAGGAAAGCCTGTTCAGCTACTACTACCGCCTCTGCGAAGTCGACGACATGGTTTGCTATCCATGGGTCGCCCAGGTGTTCTCAGGCTTTACCCTCAAGGAACTCAAGGGCTACGTCGACGAGATGATGGCGTCCGGCAAACCGGTGCCGGCCACATATTACGAAGGCGATGTGGTCAAGAAACTCGACGTCAACCCACCGAAGATCTTCACCGGCCAGCAAGAGCTGTACAACAAGCTGATGGAGAACGGCATCGAGGTCTACGTGATGACCGCCGCCTCCGAAGAACTGGTGCGCATGGTCGCGGCCGATCCGAAGTATGGCTACAACGTCAAACCACAGAACGTGATCGGCGTATCGCTGCTGCTCAAGGACCCGAAGACTGGCGAGCTGACCACCGCGCGCAAGCAGGTCACGGCTGGCAAATATGACGAGAAGGCCAACCTCGGCCTGGAACTGACCCCGTACCTGTGGACCCCGGCGACCTGGATGGCGGGCAAGCACGCGGCGATCCTGACCTACATCGATGAGTGGAAAAAACCGGTGCTGGTCGGCGGCGACACCCCAAGCAGCGACGGCTACATGCTGTTCCACAGTGTTGACGTGGCCAAGGGCGGCATCCACCTGTGGGTCAACCGCAAGGACAAGTACATGACCCAGATCAACGGCATGATGGCCAAGAACGCCGCAGCCCAGGCCAAGGAAGGGCTGACGGTGACTGCCGACAAGAACTGGGTGATCGTCAAGCCTGAAGAGATTCAATAAGACCGAGTCGCCTCCATCGCGAGCAAGCTCGCTCCCACAAAGATCTCGGGTGAAACACAGACTGTGTGAACACCGAAGATCCCCTGTGGGAGCGAGCTTGCTCGCGATGAGGCCAGTCGGTGCAATGAAAGCCTCTGTCTGATCGACATCTCCTGACAGTCGCACCCTACGCATTCTTGCGTAAGGGACTACGACTACGCCAGAATCCGCCGGCTTGTGCGCCTTACTCTCGGACTCTACCGTCTACCTGTCGCTGAACCTCAGTGATCGGGTTTGGTAGCCCGGCTGTGTAGGGTGCAAAGCATCATGATTTGCAGACGTTCTTGCGTCTCTGCTTTTTATGGTGGTCATGCACAGGGCGCTTTCGGGCGCGCCGGTTTCCTTACACCCCGGTCTACCAACCTGCGCATGGCCGCCACCCTTCGTTTGGTAGCGAGGGTGATGGCTCCTTGTCTTATGGTGTAAGGAGTTTTATCTATGCTCAAAATTACCCCCGATCCCCCAAGTACCGACAACCTGTCAGCCCACATCAACGCCACCCAGCGCAAACCCAGCCGAACATTCGTGATCGCGCCCGGCCTCGACACCGAAACACTGTTGGCCCACGCCTGCGAATCCCTCGCCTCGGCCAATGTCATGGCCAGCGATTTCGCCGGACTGCTGGAAGGCTCGCAACGCAGCACGATGCTGGGGATAGCGCAGGTGATCATGCTGGGTGAGCTGGCGGTGAACCAGGCACTCGATAACCTCGATCCGCAGGAATAATGGACGGGCTGTTAACTGTAGGAGCGAGCTTGCTCGCGATGGTCGTAAACGATGGCGCGTACTTTCTGATTTAACGCGTCGTCCTTGCGACCATCGCGAGCAAGCTCGCTCCTACAGGAGATCGATGCAAAAAAATGCCCCGCACTTGGCGGGGCATTTTTATGTTTGACGCTTGAAGCTTACAGCCCGTCAAGCATCGCCTTGTTACGCACAGCACCCTTGTCGGCGCTGGTCGCCAGCAGGGCGTAGGCTTTCAGCGCAGTGGTCACTTTACGTGGACGCACTTCCACCGGTTTCCAGCCTTTCTTGTCCTGCTCGACCCGGCGAGTGGCCAGTTCTTCGTCGCTGACCAACAGGTTGATCGAGCGATTCGGAATGTCGATCAGCACCTTGTCGCCGTCCTGCACCAGGCCAATCGCGCCGCCGGCAGCCGCTTCAGGCGAAGCGTGGCCGATGGACAGGCCCGAGGTACCGCCGGAGAAACGGCCGTCGGTGAGCAGGGCGCAGGCTTTGCCCAGGCCTTTGGATTTCAGGTACGAAGTCGGGTACAGCATTTCCTGCATGCCCGGGCCGCCTTTCGGGCCTTCGTAGCGAATGATGACGATGTCGCCTCCCTTCACTTCGTCCGCGAGGATGCCGCGTACGGCGCTGTCCTGGCTTTCGAAGATCTTGGCGTTGCCTTCGAACACGTGGATCGACTCGTCGACGCCAGCGGTTTTCACCACGCAGCCGTCCAGGGCGATGTTGCCGTAGAGAACGGCCAGGCCGCCTTCTTTCGAGTAAGCGTGCTCGACGCTGCGGATGCAGCCGTTTTCACGGTCGTCGTCCAGGGTTTCCCAGCGGGTCGACTGGCTGAACGCGGTTTGCGTCGGGATGCCCGCAGGACCGGCCTTGAAGAAGTGGTGCACGGCTTCGTCGGTGGTCTGGGTGATGTCCCACTTGGCGATGGCTTCTTCCATGCTGCGGCTGTGCACGGTCGGCAGCTGGGTGTGCAGCAAGCCGCCACGGGCCAGCGAACCAAGGATGCTGAAGATCCCGCCGGCACGGTGCACATCCTCCATGTGGTACTTCTGGATGTTCGGCGCGACCTTGCACAGTTGAGGCACGTGACGGGACAGACGGTCGATGTCGCGCAGGTCGAAATCGATCTCGGCTTCCTGGGCGGCGGCCAGCAAGTGCAGGATGGTGTTGGTGGAACCGCCCATGGCGATGTCCAGGGTCATGGCGTTTTCGAACGCCTGGAAGTTGGCAATGTTGCGCGGCAACACCGACTCGTCGTTCTCGCCGTAGTAGCGCTTGCACAGCTCAACGATGGTGCGGCCGGCCTGCAGGAACAGTTGTTCGCGGTCGCTGTGGGTGGCCAGGGTCGAACCGTTGCCCGGCAATGCCAGCCCCAGCGCTTCGACCAGGCAGTTCATCGAGTTGGCGGTGAACATGCCGGAGCACGAACCGCAGGTCGGACAGGCGCTACGCTCGTACTCGGCGACTTTCTCGTCAGAAGCGCTGGAGTCGGCGGCGATCACCATGGCGTCGACCAGGTCGAGACCGTGGCTGGCCAGTTTGGTCTTGCCGGCTTCCATCGGGCCGCCGGAGACGAAGATCACCGGGATGTTCAGGCGCAGGGACGCCATCAGCATGCCGGGGGTGATCTTGTCGCAGTTGGAAATGCAGACGATCGCGTCGGCGCAGTGGGCGTTGACCATGTACTCGACGGAGTCGGCGATGATCTCGCGGCTCGGCAGCGAATAGAGCATGCCGTCGTGGCCCATTGCGATGCCGTCATCGACCGCGATGGTGTTGAATTCTTTTGCCACGCCACCAGCGCGTTCGATTTCGCGGGCGACCAGTTGGCCCAGGTCTTTGAGGTGGACGTGGCCCGGTACGAACTGGGTGAACGAGTTGGCAATGGCGATGATCGGCTTCTTGAAATCGTCATCTTTCATCCCCGTGGCGCGCCACAGTGCGCGGGCACCGGCCATGTTGCGGCCGTGGGTGGATGTTTTCGAGCGGTAATCAGGCATGAAGCACTCCGGGCGGCTAATCAGGTATCAAAAGGGAAGTGAGCTTCTATTGACGTCTGGAACACTCAGAAATGGCCGCGTGTCCGGAAGTTGCCGATAACTTTGCGGGATCGCCGCGCGCTTCAGCTTGAGCTCATAAACCCGCCGGGGATGACTGGCGATGAATGTTCGCGATTCTACACGGCTGGCGGCTGGAGGGAATGCCTGCGAGCATTCACGAGACGTTCGGCGACCACCCCTGTAGGAGCGAGCCTGCTCGCGATGAACCCGAGAACGCTGCGGGGTACCAGGTTTCCCGCGTTATCGTTGGCGACCATCGCGAGCAGGCTCGCTCCTACACGTTTGGGGGGGGTATTAGAGCCAGATGGCATCCCACAACGAGTAATCACCTACATGAGCGACAAACCCGGCGCGCAAAGGGTTGGCGATGATGTATCGGGCGGCTGCTTTCAGATCTTCTTCGCGACGCAAGGCCCGGTCGAAGTAGCCCTTTTGCCATACAGGTGCACACAGGTTTCGCTGCTGATTGATGTGACGTGCACAGCGGGATTTGGTGGCTTGCATCAGTTTCGGCAGATCACCGTTATGCAGTTCTACCAGCCAGTGAAAGTGGTCCGGCATGACCACCCAGGCCATAGAGGTGGCATTGCCGGTTTCCTGAGCTTTTCTGAATTCCCGCACCACCAGACGACCTATGCGCCAATCCTTGAAGATCGGTTGCCGTTCATGGGTGACTGCGGTCAGGAGATAGATGCGACCAGGCTCTGAATGACGACCGGTACGTAAACGATGGGCTTTCGGCGTGCTGGACATTCCGTTGTCCTCTTCTGTGTTTAGAGAAGAAACGGTAGGCGTGAGGTGGGAGGTTGTCGCTTCGAGTGTGGATCAGGATGTGTCGTGCAGCTGTAACTGTAGGAGCGAGCTCGCTCGCGATAAACCCGAGAACGCCGCGGGGGCGCCTGACTCCCCGCGTTATCGTTGACGACCATCGCGAGCAGGCTCGCTCCTACAAGTCAGTGCCCTATCCTGGCATTCGTCAGCAACCCCCAAAGGCTGAAGGCGATGAAGCTAACAGCAATGGCCATCAGCAAATTGTCCCCGGTTTGCGCGAGCGCAGCGCTGCTGACCGCAGCGGTGATGAACATAATGCTATTGCCTGCAGATGCTGCCGTTCCGGCGCTGCTTGAGAACAGCAACATTGCTGCGGAAATAGCGGCAGGTCGCACCAGGGTGACTGCCAGAGCACTGATCAGCATCGGTATGAGAAGGGTGATAGTTGTCATCGCTTCATAATTGACTATCAATGCTAATAACACACCAGCGACACCCAGCAATCCAAGCCCGATGTTGATTTGCAGCGTGAGGGAGACATGTTTCTGCACAGCGCTGGCAATTACTCCACCAAGGAAATAGGCCAACCCATACACCATAAGCACCAGCGCGTACTGGTACTCGGACAACTTGAACTCATCCATGAAAATCAGCGGCGTCACGCTGATCAATGCGAAATAACAAGCAAACACTAACGCGGCAATCCACCAGTAGCGGATGAAGTCTCGATTTCCAACAATGGATTTCAGCGTGCGTAGAACGGAAACGGGTGTTCTTTGATGGCTGACTGCTTTGGAGGGCAGTATTACTTGGGCATGGATAAACATGCCGAGCGCCATGAGCGCAAAACCATAAAAGCTTCCCTGCCAATCGAACGTGGTTTGCAACCATGATCCCAATAGCGGCGACAGTGCAACAAAGGAGCCGCTCAGTGTCATGTAATAAATTCGCACTCGGGCCCGATCCTGTTCTTCGAACAAGTCTTCCACTAGTGCATGGCCCAGCACAAAGAAACCACACCCGATTGCCTGGATGACGCGAAACAACAGGAAGCTCAGGTAGTCCGTAGCCAGCACGCACCCTATCGAGCCGAGCGTAGAAACAACGATGCACCCAAGAAGAACTTCCTTGCGGCCCCACTTATCCGAGAGCGGGCCAGTTATTAATTGAGAAATCGCAAAAACCAGCGTGAACAGGCTGGTTGATAGGGCGATTTCTGCGGTTGAAGTGTTGAATTCCCCGGCCAAGGCAGGAAAAGAAGGCAGGAGGATATTCAGCGGGAAAAAACTGATCAACGAGATATTGGTAATGAGGATAAAGCGGGAGGCCCGTTTGCGTTTCAGGTCGCTACTTAGAGCTGGGTAAGAGGACTCAGACATTGTTTTTGTTTTCCGGAGTGATCAAGCGTTCATGCTTGAAACCAGAAACCGATACTAGTCTTGGATGCAGGCAATTCAATCAAAAGCGCTGTAGGAGGCTTCCTGTTCTGATGCCGGGAACCTCTGTAGGAGCGAGCCTGCTCGCGATGAATTCAAAGACGCCGCGGGGTATCAGGTTCCCCGCGTTATCGTTGACGACCATCGCGAGCAAGCTCGCTCCTACATTGGTTTGCGTTTTAGCTGTTTGGCAGCAAACGGCAGGTAATGCTCTTGATGTAGCGGGTTTCAGCAATCGCCGGGTGCACCGGATGATCAGGCCCTTGGCCGCCACGTTCCAGCATCTGGATATTGCGGTCCAGGTGGCGGGCGCTGGTGAGCAGGATGTTCTGCAGGTCGTCTTCCGGCAGGTGCATCGAGCACGATGCACTGACCAGGATGCCGTCCTTGGTCAGAAGGCGCATGGCTTGCTCGTTCAGGCGGCGGTAGGCGCCTTCGCCGTTCTTCATGTCTTTTTTGCGTTTGATGAACGCCGGCGGGTCGGCCACGATCACGTCGAAGCGTTCTTCGCTGGCTTTCAGCTCTTTCAGTGCTTCGAACACGTCGCCTTCGATGCAGGTCATTTTCTCGGCGAAACCGTTCAGCGCGGCGTTGCGCTCGACACCGTCGAGTGCGAAAGCCGATGCGTCGACGCAGAACACTTCACTGGCGCCGAACGCGGCAGCCTGCACGCCCCAGCCGCCGATGTAGCTGTACAGGTCCAGTACGCGCTTGCCCTTGGCATACGGCGCCAGGCGTGCGCGGTTCATGCGGTGGTCATAGAACCAGCCGGTTTTCTGGCCCTGGATGACCGGTGCTTCGAATTTCACGCCGTTTTCTTCCAGCGCGACCCACTCCGGCACCAGGCCGAACACGGTTTCGACGTAGCGGTTAAGGCCTTCGGCATCACGGGCAGCGGAGTCGTTCTTGAACAGGATGCCGCTCGGCTTGAGCACTTGGGTCAGCGCTGCAATCACGTCGTCTTTATGGGCTTCCATGGTCGCCGAGGCGATCTGCACCACGAGAATGTCGCCGAAACGGTCAACCACCAGGCCTGGCAACAGGTCGGAGTCGCCGTAGACCAGGCGATAGAACGGCTTGTCGAACAGGCGATCGCGCAGCGACAAGGCTACGTTCAGGCGGTGCACCAGCAGCGATTTGTCCAGCGGCAGCTTGATGTCGCGCGACAGCACACGGGCGCAGATCAGGTTGTTCGGGCTCATGGCAACGATGCCCAGCGGCTTGCCGCCGGCGGCTTCGAGGATCGCCTGGTCGCCGGCCTTGAAACCGTGCAAAGGCGTAGCGGCTACATCGATTTCGTTGCTGTAGACCCACAAGTGACCGTTGCGCAGACGACGGTCGGCGTTGGCTTTGAGGCGCAGGCTAGGCAGGGACATGTCGTCGCTCCGGAAAAAAGAGCGGGAGTATAGCGTGTTGAGCCCCCGGATTGGCCTGCAAGTGGACATGTGGCGAGTGTTGTCTTGCGATTTGGTATGTCGGATCCAACTTCATAAAGGTTAGAATCGCCGTCTGACCCAGAGTGTGTGCACATGTCCCAAGAGCTGACTTCCGAACAGATCCAACAAGCCCTGCAGGGCATCAGCGTACCGGCCCAGCCGCAAATCATGGTGGATTTGCAGATGGAGCAGTACATGCCCGACCCGGATCTGGAAGTCATTGCCAAGCTGATATCCCAGGATCCGGGCCTTTCCGGCTCCCTGCTGAAGATCGTCAATTCGCCGTATTACGGGCTGAGCAACAAGATTGCCTCGATCCAGCGCGCGGTGAATCTGCTGGGCAGCCGCTCGGTCATCAACCTGATCAATGCGATGTCGATCAAGGGCGAGATGAATGACGACACCATTGTCACCCTGAACCGTTTCTGGGACACCGCTCAGGACGTGGCGATGACCTGCCTGACCCTGGCCAAGCGCATCGGCGTTGAAAATGGCGACGAGGCGTATGCCCTGGGCTTGTTCCACGACTGCGGCGTGCCCCTGATGCTCCAGCGTTTCCCGGACTACATGGGCGTTCTGGAGCAGGCCTATGCCAACGCCAGTACCGAATGCCGGGTGGTGGACACGGAGAACCTGGTGTTCAATACCAATCATTCGGTGGTCGGGTATTTCACGGCCAAGTCCTGGCGCCTGCCGGAACACGTGAGCGCCGCGATCGCCAATCACCACAATGCTTTGGCGATATTCAGCGATGAATCTTCGCGCAACAGTACGTTGAAGAACCTGCTGGCGATCCTGAAGATGGCCGAGCACATTTGTGCGTCGTACCGGGTGTTGGGCAGTCAGACCGAAGATCATGAGTGGAGTAGTATCGCGCCGCTGGTGCTCGACTATGTCGGCCTTTCGGACTACGACTTCGAGACCCTCAAACAGACGATCCGCGACCTCGGCACTCATCGTTGAGTGTCGGACCTTTCCAGGCCATGCGCCTGATCCGAGAGCGCCATGCCTGAATTGCCAGAAGTCGAAACCACCCGTCGCGGCATCGCGCCGTACCTGGAAGGCCAGCGTGTCAGCCGGGTGATCGTGCGTGAACGCCGCTTGCGCTGGCCAATTCCCGAAGACCTCGATGTGCGCTTGTCCGGGCAGCGCATCGTGCTGGTGGAGCGGCGCGCCAAGTACCTGCTGATCAATGCCGAAGTCGGCACCTTGATCAGCCACTTGGGCATGTCAGGCAATTTGCGTCTGGTGGAGGCCGGGTTGCCGGCGGCCAAGCACGAGCATGTGGACATCGAGCTGGAATCGGGCCTGGCCCTGCGTTACACCGACCCGCGGCGCTTCGGCGCAATGCTCTGGAGTCTTGATCCGCTCAATCACGAATTGCTGATCCGCCTGGGACCTGAGCCGCTGACCGACCTGTTCGACGGCGAGCGCCTGTTTCAGCAGTCCCGTGGACGTTCGATGGCGGTCAAGCCGTTCATCATGGATAACGCGGTGGTGGTGGGCGTCGGCAATATCTATGCGACCGAAGCGTTGTTCGCCGCTGGAATCGACCCGCGCCGCGAAGCCAAGAGCATTTCCCGTGCGCGGTATTTGAAACTGGCCATCGAGATCAAGCGCATCCTGGCGGCAGCCATCGAGCGCGGCGGTACCACGTTGCGGGACTTTATCGGCGGTGACGGTCAGCCTGGTTATTTCCAGCAGGAACTGTTCGTGTACGGCCGCGGCGGCGAACACTGCAAGGTCTGCGGCACGGGGTTGCGGGAAGTGAAGCTCGGGCAGCGTGCCAGCGTCTTTTGCCCGCGTTGTCAGAGCTGATAGTCAGTCATAGCTTCAGTGAGGCTGATGACGCCTTCGCGAGCAAGCTCGCTCCCACAGGGGATTTGTGAACGGCGCAGATCTAATGTGGAAGCGAGCTTGCTCGCGATGACGCCCGAAAGAACACTACAACATTCAAGCCTTGCCGGTAATTTTCCGGTACTTCTCCATCAACTGCTCTTCAGTCTCCGGATGAGCTTCGTCCAGTGGAATGCAATCCACCGGGCAGACTTGCTGGCACTGCGGTTCGTCGTAGTGGCCGACGCACTGGGTGCACAGGTTCGGGTCGATCACGTAGATCTCTTCGCCTTGGGAAATGGCGGCGTTCGGACACTCAGGTTCGCAGACGTCGCAGTTGATGCAATCGTCGGTGATGATCAGGGACATGCTAACTCCAGCCGGGGCGGCAGGCCCGGGCGCAATAAACCAATGCGTACAATTGTGCCGCATTGGCGCCCGTGTTGCACGCAGGTGCGACGCACTGTAGGAGCCAGCTTGCTGGCGATGGACAAGAGGGCGCCGCGTTTATTCAGGTGGCCCTCGTTATCGTTGACGTTCATCGCGAGCGAGCTCGCTCCTACAGGGTTATTTCTTGAAGCGTTCGGTCAGGGCGTCCGCCACCGCAGGGTGCACGAACTTGGTGATATCGCCGCCCAGGGCAGCAATTTCACGGACCAGCGTCGAGGAAATGAACGAGTAACGTTCGGACGGGGTCAGGAACAGGCTTTCCACATCCGGCGCCAGTTGGCGGTTCATGTTGGCCAGCTGGAATTCGTATTCGAAGTCCGACACCGCGCGCAAACCACGCAGGAACACGTTGGCATTCTGCTCTTTGGCGAAGTGCGCCAGCAGCGTCGAGAAGCCGACGACTTCAACGTTCGGCAGGTGTTTAGTGACCTCGCGCGCCAGTTCCACACGCTGTTCCAGGGGAAACAACGGGTTTTTCTTGGGGCTGGCGGCGACGGCGATGATCACGTGATCGAACAGGCGCGAGGCGCGTTCGACCAGATCGCCATGGCCCTTGGTAATAGGGTCGAAGGTACCTGGGTACAACACTCGGTTCATCGCGTCGTCCTGGCGGGAATCCGTTGGGGAGTCGGATGGTATCGCAGCCTTCCCGGTCGGCCAAGTCGCCTGTTGGGTAAGAAAGCACTATAGACGATGGGAATAATCGCTATTTTCATGGGTTTTTTAAACGCTCGGCCAGGGATGTCGCCAGTTGCGCCGTCAGCCCGTAGACCGATAGCTGCGGATTGGCGCCAATGCTGGTGGGGAACAGCGAGCCGTCGTGAATCGACAGATTGCTCAGTTGATGATGCCTGCCGAGGCTGTCGGTCACCGCTTTTGTCGGGTCTTCACCCATGGCACAGCCGCCCATCACATGGGCACTGCCCAGGCGTGTGCGGTACAGCTCCAGGCTCAGGCCGTCGATCAGCGTGCGGGCTTCGGCGAGGGTCTTCACGTAACGGGCGTCGGCGTGCATCGGCATCACAGCCTTGGCGCCACCGGCAAACTGGATCTCGGCCATGCTGTGGAATGCCCGGCGTAAGCCATCCCAGGCGTATGGTGATAGCTGATAATCCAGCACTGGCGTGTCATCGCTGCGCAATTGAACGCTGCCACCGGGGCTGTCCGGGTGAAAACCGTCCCGGAGCAACGCCAGCATGGCGTGGGTATGGGGCAGATTGGCCATGTGCTGTGAGTTTTCCTGGCCGAAACCACCGAGCAATGTCGTGGCCAGCGCCGGGTGCAGGGGCGGGACTTCCAGTTTGTAGGACATCTTGCCGGTGGTGCCGTCCTGCCACTGGAAATGGTCAGAATAGATCGACTGCGGCGCGCCGTAGAACGGGTTGACCACTTCGTCGAACAACGCAGCGGACATGTTCACCGGGTGCAGGAACGTGCGTTTCCCCAGGCTTTTGTGCGGGTCAGGCGCACCGGAACGCATCAGCAAGGCCGGGCTGTTGATGCCACCACCGGCCAACACGAAATGCCGCGCCTTGACCGTGATGGTGCGCCCGGTCGGCGCGACGCAGCGTTCATCCATCGCCGAACATTGCAGACCGGTGACCTTGTCGCCGCTGATCGTGAGTTTTTCGGCGCGGGCCAGGTAAAGCAGCTCGCCGCCTTTTTCCAGGGTCGCCGGAATGGTGGTGACCATCATCGATTGCTTGGCATTGGTCGGGCAACCCATGCCGCAGTAGCCGAGGTTCCAGCAGCCGCGAACGTTGCGCGGGATGACATGCCAGCTGTAGCCCAGCTGCTGGCAACCCTTGCGGATCACATCATTGTTGGCGTTGGGCGGCACCATCCACGGCGCGACGCCCAGACGCTGTTCCATTTTCTCGAACCACGGCGCCATTTCCGCCGGGCTGTGGCCCTTGACGTTGTGTTCTTTGGCCCAGTGTTCCAGGGTCGGCTCCGGGGTGCGGAAACTGGAGGTCCAGTTGATCAGCGTGGTGCCGCCCACCGCCCGGCCCTGGAGGATGGTGATCGCGCCGTCCTTGCTCATGCGGCCGATGCCTTCCTGATAGAGGCTGCTGTAGGCCTGGTCTTCGAGCATCTTGAAGTCGCTGCTGGTCTTGAGTGGGCCTTCCTCGATCAGCAGCACCTTGTAGCCGGCTGCACTGAGGATTTCGGCGGTGGTGCCGCCGCCGGCACCGCTGCCGATGATCGCCACGTCCGCTTCGAGTGTCAGGTCCTGGGTCAGTTGCGAGCCGTTGCAGGTTTTCCAGCCTCGGGCCATGCCTTCGCGGAACGGATCGGGTACGGGCATCTTCGGGTTCTCTTTTTATTGTTGGAGTAGGCGGTGAAGCGGCTGACGCTATCGTCGGAACGCCGCCCGGAGCAAGCTCGCTCCCACAGGATCAAGTCGTTCACAAAAGGTGCAGCCACCTCAACCTTGTGGGAGCGGGCTTGCCCGCGAAGGGGGCGACTCGGTATCAAACGGTTGGTGGCCCGGGATACCCGCAATGCGCCCACGATTCCTTGCGGCCATACCAGGCCATCATCACCAGTTGCAGCAAGGAACTGTGACCCATGCGCAACAGGCTCAACGAGCTGTTTTCCCAACGGTTCAGAAACAGCCGGATATCGTCGGCGCTGGCGTTTTCCCAACTGCCCCAGATCCCGGTCAACGGTCCGCGGGTCACGGCCATGCCCAGCACATCGAAAAGTTGCCGGGTCAACTTGAGCATTTCCGGCGACAGGTGGGCGAGGTTGTAATCCAGGCTTTCAAGCGTGCCCTCGACAGCCTTGGGCATCCGTTCGGGGGTTACGGCACCGTCGAGCATGACCGGGATCAACGCCCGTAAAAACAGCAGGTCGCCGCTGCGTAACGTGGTGAAACCACTGGCCGGGACACTTGACGAACAGCCGCTGAGGCTGGCGCCCAACCCGGCAGTGGCAAGAAAGGCTGTGGCGCCGAGGCTGAATTTAAGCAGCCCGCGCCGTGATAGCGCGGGTGAATCGGACAGGCTTGGGTTCATTATTGTTATTACCCGACGGTGATGATCGTTAGCGGATGAACAGCTTCTGGATCAGCTTCTGGATCGATTTGCCATACGGCGGGTAAATCAGTTTCGCCGCGTTGAACCGCTGTTTGATCAGCACGCCCTTGGCCTTGCTGAAGGTCAGGAAACCTTCATGGCCGTGGTAGTGGCCCATGCCCGAAGCACCGATGCCGCCGAACGGCATGTCGTCCTGGGCGACGTGCAGCAGCGTGTCGTTCAGGCACACGCCGCCGGAATGGGTTTCGTGCAGCACGCGCTGTTGTTCGCGCTTGTCGTAGCCGAAGTAATACAGCGCCAGTGGGCGCGGGCGCTGGTTGATGTAGGCAAACGCCTGGTCCAGATCCTTGTACGGAACGATCGGCAGCAGCGGCCCGAAGATTTCGTCCTGCATCACTGTCATGTCGTCAGTGACATTGAGCAGCAGGCTATGGCTCATCCGGCGGCCCTGGCCCTGGTCGAACAACGGCATCAGCAGCGCACCCTTGCCGGTGGCATCGCTGATGTAACCATTGAGGCGCGCCAGTTGCCGTTCATTGATGATCGCGGTGTAGTCCGGGTTGTCGGCCAGCGTCGGATAAAACCCGCGGACGGCCGTGCGATAGGCCTCGACGAAGCCTCCGACGCGATCCTCCGGCACCAGCACATAATCCGGGGCCACGCAGGTCTGGCCAGCGTTCAAGGTCTTGCCGAAGGCGATGCGCTCGGCGGCGTCCTTGAGCGGCACGTCGCGGGAAACGATGGCTGGGGACTTGCCGCCCAGCTCCAGGGTTACCGGGGTCAGGTTTTCCGCGGCGGCGCGCATCACATGCCTACCGATGCTGGTGGCACCGGTGAACAGCAGGTGATCGAACGGCAGGCGTGAAAACGCCACGCCCATATCGGCCTCGCCCAGGACCACGCAAACCAGGTCTTCGGGGAAGATGCGCGCCAGCAACTGCTTCATCAGCAAGCCGGTCGCGGGAGTCGATTCACTGAGCTTGAGCATCACCCGATTGCCCGCCGACAGCGCACCGACCAACGGACCGATGGCCAGGAACAGCGGGTAGTTCCACGGCACGATGATCCCGACCACGCCCAACGGTTGGTAAACGACCTTGGCCGACGCAGGCTGGAAGGCTACGCCCACCTTGCGCCGCGAGGCTCGCATCCAGCCCTTGAGGTGTTTGCTGGCGTAATGGATGCCTTGCAGGCTGGGCATCAGCTCGGCGAGCAGGGTTTCATCGGCGCTGCGATGACTGAAATCCTGGCTGATCGCATCGATCAGGGCCTGGCGTTCATTGTTCAACAAATCCTTTAGCGCCTTGAGCCATTGCAGGCGCTGCGCGGCCGGTGGCATCGGGTTGGCGGCGTAGGCGACACGCTGAGCGTCGAACAGGGCCTGAAGCTCTTCCAGCGGCTGCTGTAGGTTCTGCAGGTAGGAAATTTCAGCAGTCATGGTCGGCTCCGGATTTATTGTAATGAGGCACTTTTTAGAGTTTATGCTCTATAAAGTCAAATGACATCCTGGAACAGCTTTGTTTTATCCGCTCGCGGATAGATCTAAGATGCCCGTCAACGCACTCTGAATTAAAGCTCAAGCCAATGGCCCCACGGATCAAAACCAGCGAGCGCATCGTGCAGAACAGCCTGGAGCTGTTCAATCAACAGGGCGAGCGCAGCATCAGCACCAACCACATTGCTGCCCATATGGAAATTTCCCCGGGCAACCTGTACTACCACTTCCCGAACAAGCAGGCGATCATCGCCGTGCTGTTCAGCGAGTACGAAAGCCTGGTGGACAGCTTCCTGCGCCCGCCCCAAGGCCGTGCCGCCACGGTGGAAGACAAGCGCTTCTACCTCAAGGAACTGCTGGCGGCGATGTGGCGCTACCGGTTTCTGCATCGCGATCTCGAACATTTGCTCGACAGCGATCCGGACCTGGCCGACCGCTATCGACGTTTTTCCCAGCGCTGTCTGATCCAGGGAGGGGCGATCTACGAAGGTTTTGTCGCCGCCGGTATCCTGAAGATGGACAAGGTGCAGATTGAATCCCTGACGCTCAATGCCTGGATCATCCTCACGTCCTGGGTGCGTTTCCTGTGCACCACGCGGGAGAACTCCAGCCACCTCAGCGAGCAAGCCATTAAACGCGGTGTGTATCAGGTACTGGTGCTGGAAGCCGGGTTCGTCACGGATCAGTCCCGCGATGCGGTCAATGCGTTGTTCGAAGAGTTTTACGTGCCCCTGGCCCAGGCACTGGAAGAAGTACAGTAGGATCAAGGCCGACTTAATCACAGGAGCCCGTTATGCCCATTGCGCAACTGATCAGCCCGCAAGCACTGGACCTGAAAAAGGACCAGCCGGGGCTGGTGATTCTGGATTGTCGTTTTGCCCTCGAAGACCCGGATTACGGTCAGCGCAGCTATGCCGAAGGGCATATCGCCGGTTCGAGCTATGCCGACCTTGAGCGTGATCTGAGTGGCGCCGTGGTCAAGGGCGTGACCGGGCGTCATCCGTTACCCGAGCCGGCGCAGTTGATCGAGTGCCTGCAAGCCTTTGGCATCAACGTCGATAGTGAAGTGGTTCTGTATGACGACGGTCCGGGCGCCTATGCGGCGCGGGCCTGGTGGTTGCTGGCCTGGTTGGGCAAGCGCGACGGTGTGTTCATCCTCGATGGCGGCCTCAAGGCCTGGCACGCGGCCGGTTTGCCGCTGAGTCTGGATGCGCCGGCAATCACTCGTGGCGCCTTCACTGGCAGTCCTGACACGGCGTTGCTGATCAGTGCCGAGCAGCTGCAAAAGCGCCTCGCCCGGCCGGAGCTGACCCTGATCGATGCCCGCGCACTGCCGCGTTTCAAGGGTGAAGTGGAGCCGATCGATCCGGTTGCCGGGCACATTCCTGGCGCTCAATGTGCGGCGTTTACCGACAATCTGGGCAGCGACGGGCGCTTCCTCCCGGCCGATCAGCTCAAGCAGCGTTTCGCCGCAAAACTGGGCGATCGTTCGCCGAATGATCTGGTGGCGTACTGCGGTTCCGGCGTGACGGCGTGCCACAACCTGTTTGCGTTGTGCCTGGCCGGTTATCCACTGGGCTCGTTGTATGCGGGGTCGTGGAGCGAATGGATCAACGAGCCTGCGCGGGGCGTTGCCACGGGCGAATAAACGCCACATAACCCTGTGGGAGCGAGCTTGCTCGCGATGGGGCCATCACATTCAATATTGATGCTGATTGTTAAGCCGCCATCGCGAGCAAGCTCGCTCCCACAGGGATGGATGGTGTTTGTGAGATTTCGTTAAGCCTCGTGTCCCCGTTTTGCACTGCGATACGCCCCCGGTCCAACCCCATACACTTGCTTGAACTGCCGGCTCAGATGGCTCTGATCGGCAAACCCCAGTTGCGTCGCGACTTCCAGCGGCAGACAACCACTTTGCAGCAGCGCCCGGGCCCGGGCGATGCGCTGTTGCATCAGCCAGGTGTGCGGTGGCATGCCGGTGGCCCGGCGGAACACCCGGGCGAAATGGAATGGCGAGAGATTGACCGCCGCCGCCAGCGCCTCCAGTGAGGGCGGAGCTGCCAGTTGTGCGTGCAGCAATTCCTTGGCCAGGCTCACGGCCCGGTGTTCCTTGCCGGGTCTATCGGCATCGGGCACCGCCGCATGACGCTGCAGCAGCGACAGCACCAGTTCGCGCCAGACCGTTTGTTGCTGCAATGCGGTGGCCGGGCTTTCCAGCAAGCGATGGAGTTGGCAGAAGCCGTTCACCAGATCCTGATCGCGATACAGCGTGGCACCGAAGGCCGGCAGGTGATGGGTTGGCAGTTCGAGTTCGGCCAGTAGCGAGGTTATCTGCCCGCTGTCGGGATAAAACGCCCGGTAAAGCCAGCCATCCTCGGTGCCTTTGTGACCGGTGTGCAATTCATCGGGGTTGATCAGCACCAGCGTGCCGCTGCCCGCGAGGTGTTCGGCACCGCGATAGCGATAGCGCTGGGCACCGGCCATGATCATGCCGATCACATAGCCGTCATGCACATGGGGCGCGAAACGATGATCGATGTAGCGGGCGGACAACAACTCGACCCCGGCCAGTGGCGGGGTTTGCCAGAAGTGGATCGACTCGCCTTGATTTGCGCCCATGATTCAAGCGCGCCCTACGGCGGCCAGCCACTCGGGGATGCGCCGCTCAAGGTAGTAACCGGGTTGCCTGAGCGTGCCGTCGACGAAGCCGACATGCCCGCCCCTGGCCTGCAGCTCGAATTGCGTGCACGTGGACAACTCATCGACGTGCGGCAGGCTGTGGGGAAACACGAAGGGGTCGTCGGCGGCCTGTATCATCAAGGTTGGCGTGCGAATTTCGCCGAGGAAGTAGCGGCTCGAGGCGCGGCGATAATAATCCTCGGCATCGACAAAACCGTTCAGCGGCGCGGTAACCCGGCCATCGAAATCCCAGAACGTGCGAATGTTTTCCAGCGAGCCAAGCGCGGCCAATGCGGCCAGGCCATCCTCGCGTCCATCGTGCTGGAACTGGCGCTGCTTGTTCTTGATGTAGGCGACCATCTCGCGCATGAAATGCGCCTGATAGACCTTTGAGAAACCCTGGTCGATGCGGTCGGCGCAATGGTCCAGGCGGAACGGCACCGACACCGCCACGGCGCCCATCAAGTCGCTATCGCTGCCGGTCTCGCCCAAATGCTTGAGCAGGATATTGCCGCCCAGGGAGTAACCCACTGCATACAGTGGCGCGAGAGGTCGTTTGGCCCGCAAGTGCCTGATGGTTTCGGCCAGGTCTTCGCTGGCACCAGAATGGTAGCTGCGCGGCAACAGGTTGGGTTCGCCCGAACAACCGCGCCAGTTCAGCGCGACGCTGGCCCAGCCTCGGTCGCCCAGGGCTTTTTGCATACCGGCCACGTAAGGCGAATTCGATGAACCGGTCAGCCCGTGCAGCACCAGCACCAACGGCGCCGCGGCGCTGTGTGGACCGTGCCAGTCGAGGTCGAGGAAGTCGCCATCCTCAAGCCACAAGCGTTCTCGCTCGCGTTCGATGTGCACGGTTTTTCGCCACAGCGGCCCCCACAAGGTTTGCAAGTGCGGATTGCTGAGGCCGAAGGCGGGGGTGAAGGACGGCCGTTGGGACATTGCGGGGTGCCGGTGCACAGCTATTCTCGGGGAAAGTGACCATGAATCTGTCCGAAGACGCGGCGGGACAGTGCCGCGACCGCGTCGTCGTGGGTAACTAACTTGCCACAATCTTGCCAGGTGCGCGACACATGGTATTGGTTGCGCTTTCGATTGGAGCTGGTAGCGGCTGCTGATCTGTCTTCGGCCCCAGGATGACAACGCGCCATTGGTCGGCGTGGTGATGCCGGTTGAGCGCGTTCTTGATTGATGCGAGGTTCAGCTTCAAGGCAGCTTGTGTGGAAAAGTCGAGATCCAGTGGCAGATCATGGACGCCAATGTTGTACAACTGGCTCAAAATCTGCGCATTGGTAGCGCGGCCCAATGGTGCGCTGCCGGCCAAATGCTGTTGGATATCGTCGAGTTCCTGTTGGGTCGGCCCTTGAGCGAGGAAGTCGCTGAACATCGTCTTGATATGGGTCATCACGGCATCGGCTTGCTCTGGTGGGGTCTGCAACTCAATGGTCAGCAACCCTTGTGCCTGAAGGGCTGAGAGGTCGGCTTCAACATGGTAGGTCAGGCCTCGGCGTTCACGGAGTTCATTGCTCAGTCGCTTGGTGAAAACCCGCATGGCCATCTGCAGCGCGTCGTAGTCCGGACTGCTCCGCAGGACACTTGGCTGGGCAAGGCGCAGGTAAGCCTGGGTCGATGGTCGCTCAATGCGCAGCAGACTCGGGGCCGTTGGACTTGTCGCTGACTGGATCGCGGCAGTGGCCGGCCCCAGGGGCAAGGCCGCGGATATCTGTGCACCGATGCGCTGGGCTTCTTCCTCGGTGAGGTCGCCGACCAGTGTGATCTGGGCATTGCCTGCGGCATAAGCCTCGCGATGAAAGTCTTGCGCTTGAGTGCGGGTAATGGAGGCAAGCCCGGCCCGGGTTCCGTAGAGGGACTGAGCATAGCCGTGGTCGGGAAACATCTGGCCGAGATTGGCTTCTTGGGCTTGAGCGGCATGGGACTGATCTTCAAGGTCCAGAAAATACTGCAACTGGGATTTCACCGCAGGCAAGGACTCCTCAGGCAGCAACGGCTTGCCGAGTACCTGGGCAAACAGTTCCAGGGCCGGAGTGCGCCGGGCTTCGTCGCTGAGGCTGCGCAGAGAAAAAAAGCTCCGATCCTGGCTTATGTCCATAACCAGCCTTGCCCCCAGATTATCGAACGTCGCCTGTATCGCATTGACGTCCTTGCCAGCCACGCCCTCATTCAAAAGGCTGAAGGTTACCGCTGCCAGGCCGGGTTGATGCGGGGTGTGGGCGCTGCCGGCAGCAAAACTCACCAAGGCATCAAACATCGGCAGACCAGGGGTGCGGATGAACAGGATCTTCGTTTCGCTGAGAGTTTTGTAGCCCTTGATCGACAGCGTGCGCTGGATAGCCGGAGTCTGTGGTTCATTGAGCGATTGCAGCATTGGTTTCTGGAGCGCCGTGATTGCAGCGGCATGGGCCTGAGCACTCAACAGCATGCCGGCCATGATCAATCCATTGATGAGGCCTTTGAGCTTATCCATTGTTTTTCTCCGGCAAGATTTTCGCGGTACTCAGGCGCTCACGCGTCAGGTAAGTCTTCGCGACCTGTTGAATATCCAGGGGCGTGACCTTGTTCAGCTCATCCGTATCCTGATCGGCTAGCCGCCAGTCCAGGCCAATGGTTTCCAGCAGGCCCAGGTTGTTAGCCTGCCTTTCCAGATCATCCTGCGCATAAACCGTGTTAGCGATCAGGAGGTTTTTCGCGCGCTCCAGTTCTGCCGGTTCCGGTGCCTTGCTTTTCAGTGACTCGATCACTTGCCACAGACGGGCGAGGGCTTCGTCAGGGTCGTTGAGCTTGTCCGGATTGAGTTGTGTGGTGATGGTCAGCAACGAATCGCCGCGATTGAAGGCGACGTACTCTGAGTGGGCCTCAGTGAATATCGCCTCGCTCAGTTGCAGTTGCTGTTTGATCCGCGCGCTACTGGATCCGGCCAGTAACATATTGAGCAAGCGCAGGGCATGGGCGGTCCGACGATCCAGTGCCGTGGCCAGGCTGGGCGCGTTGAAGCTCATGATCAGGCGCGGGGACGCCACCGGTTCGTGCAGGGTCAGTGATCGTTCACCGGCAGAAGCCAGCTCGAGGGGGGCAAGCGCCACAGGTGTCACACGCCGCTGCAGGTGGCCGAAGTACTGCTGTGCCAGCGCCTTGATCCGCTCAGGCGCAACATCGCCAACGACCACCAGCGTGGCATTGTCCGGCGAGTACCAGGCCTGATACCACTGCTGCAATTGAACGGCATTCATTCGCTGCAGGTCGTGCATCCAGCCAAGCGTCGGGGTGCGGTTGCCGCTGGCCGGGTAGGCGATGCTGTTCAGTCGTTCGTGAGCCGACGCGGCGATTTCATCATCAACGCGCATCCGGCGCTCCTCCTGAATGACCTTGAGCTCTGGCGCGAAGTCCTGTGCATCCAGCTCGGCCGTACTCATCAGGTCGGCCAGTATTTCGAAAGCGACACCTGTCCGGGAGGAAGGCAATGTCTGGTAAAAGGTTGTGTAGTCCGTGCCAGTCGAAGCGTTTTCACTGGCGCCAAGCTTCTCCAATATCATCGAGAATTCTCCGGCGCAGGCTTTGCTGCTGCCCTTGTACACCATGTGTTCGAGGGCGTGGGACAGGCCCGACTGACCGGGTGGTTCGTAGCTTGAACCGACCTTTATCCAGAGTTGGGCGGTGACGATGGGGGAGCGGTGGTCCTCGCGCACGACAACCTTGAGACCGTTATCCAGCAAGAAGTCTTGTGTTGCAGGGTTTGATGCCGCGGCAGCCATGAGCGGCAACCAGGCGATAAAGGACAGCACCAGCGTACTGCGGGAGATGTTCATCCGTGTACATCCTCAGTGGTTTGCAGGTATTTGCGCAAACCACTGTGGATCATCCGGAAGGGTGTCAGGCGGTAACTATGTAGTGCACTCCGCAATCGACTCGGGAGCCGTCATCTCGCCGGAGTGTCAGGCGCTTCGTTGCCACAGCGAGTAGTACACGCGCCCGGATTTCTGTTCCCGGTGCAGGCGCCAGTTCTCCGGCAGGCCCAGGGTCGAAGGTGCGGACTCGCTTTCGGTGTACACCCAGGCATCTTCGGCCAGCCATTGGCGCTCTTCGAGCAACTTGCAAACGGCGGGCAGCAGGTTCTGGTTGAACGGCGGATCGAGGAATACCAGGTCGTAGGCCGTTGCTGTCTGGGTTTCCAGATAGCGCAGGGCGTCGGCGGTCTGGACCTGGCCGTTGGTGCACCGCAGGGTGCCCAGGTGCTCCTTCAGGCTGGACACCGCGATGTTGCTGGCGTCGAGCGCCTGGCCCATGGCCGCGCCACGGGACAGTGCTTCGAGGAACAGCGCGCCGCTACCGGTAAACGGGTCGAGCACCTTGGCGCCCGGCACATAAGGTGCGAGCCAGTTGAACAGGGTTTCACGCACCCGGTCTGGCGTCGGGCGCAGGCCTGGGGCGTCGGGGAAGCTCAACTTGCGGCTGCGCCACTCGCCGCCGATGATGCGCAGCTGGTTCACGCCGTTGTGGACGTTTTTGGCGGGTTTTTTTGGACTGGCCATTAATGCTCCGGAACCCCGAGCGGCTGCTCGGAAGGTTTATCAGTAGGGGCCGGTAACGGCTTTTGCGGCACGGTCGGGCCAGCGCTGACGATGACCATTTTGTCCGTGCTCAGGTGTTTGTTCATGGCGGCTTTGACCTGCTCGACGGTCAAGGCCTGGGACTGTTGCATGAAGTCTTCCAGGTGACTCAACGGCAAGTTGTAAAAACCGATGGCGCCCAGTTGGCCGACGATATCGGCGTTGCTGGCGGTGGACAGCGGGAAGCTGCCGGCCAGTTCGCGCTTGGCGTCGTCGAGTTCTTTTTCGGTCGGACCGGTTTTAAGGTAGTCGGCGAGCACGTCCTGCACCAGTTTCAGGGTGCCTTCGCTCATCTCGGCGCGGGTTTGCAGGTTGATCATGAACGGACCGCGTACCTGCATCGGGGTAAAGCCCGAATACACGCCGTAAGTCAGACCGCGCTTCTCGCGCACTTCACTCATCAACCGGGTGCCGAAGCCGCCACCGCCGAGGATCTGATTGCCCATGGATAACGCGGCGTAGTCCGGATCGTCACGGTCGATGCCCAGTTGCGCGAGCATCAGGTTGGTCTGCTTGGACGGGAACTCGATATGGCCGACGCTGGCCTTGGGTTCGCCAGGTTGTGCGATTTTCGGCAAGGCCGGGCCTTTGGGCAGTGCGCCGGAAACCTGTGCGGCAATCGCCTCGGCTTCTGCGCGGGACAGGTCACCGACCAGCGCGATCACCACATTACCGGCCGCATAGGCTTTCTCGTGGAAAGCACGCAGTTGCGCCAGGGTAATCGCCGGCACGGTTTTCGCCGTGCCGTCGCTGGAATGCGCGTACGGGTGATCACCGTACAAGCGGTCCATCAGCTCCAGGCTGGCCAGTTTGCCGGGGTTCTGTTTCTGGTATTCGAAACCGGCGAGCATCTGGTTCTTGATGCGGGCCAGCGAATCTGCAGGGAAAGTCGGCTTGCCGATGACTTCGGCGAACAGCTTCAGGGCCGGCTCGCGCTTGTCCTTGGCACTCAGGCTGCGCAGCGAAGCGATTGCCATGTCCTTATAAGCGCCGTTGCCGAAATCGGCGCCCAGGCCCTCGAAGCCCTGGGCAATGGCGCCGACGTCTTTACCGGCCACGCCTTCGTTGAGCATGGCGTTGGTCAACACCGCCACGCCCGGTGCATCGCCGTCCTGGCTGCTGCCGGCAGCGAAGATCAGGCGCATGTCGAACATAGGCAGCTCATGGGCTTCGACAAACAGCACCTTGGTGCCTTCGGCGGTGTTCCAGGTCTGCACGTCCAGCTTGCGGTGGTCCGGTGCCTTGCCATTGAGTTCGGTCAGTGATTGCAGTTTCTGGCTGGCCTTGGCCTTGTCCAGGGCTTCGCTGGCATTGGTTTGGCCAGGGCGCGACAAATAGAACGCGGCGGAACCGATAATGGCGACGGCGACCAGGCCGATCAAGGCCAAGCGGGAGGGTTTACGCTCACTCATGAGTCGTCTCCAGAGGCAGTACATGGGCGACGCTGAGACGTTCGCGGGTGAAATACAGCTTGGCGGCTTTCTGGATATCTTCCGGGGTCACGCTTTCCAGGTCGGCCAGTTCGGTGTCCATCAGTTGCCATGACAGGCCGACGGTTTCCAGTTGGCCGATGGCCGTGGCCTGACTGGTGATCGAGTCGCGCTCGTAGACCAGGCCGGCAATGACTTGTGCGCGTACGCGTTCCAGCTCTTCGGCGGTTGGTGCAGTGGTTTTCAGCTGGTCGAGCAGCCTCCACAAACCGGCTTGCGCCTGGGCGATGGTCTTGTGTTTCTGTGTGTTTGGCGATGCCGACAGGGTAAACAGGCTGTCGCCACGGGTGTAGGCGTCATAACTCGACGAACCGCCAGACACCAGTTCTTCTCCGCGCTCCAGTTGCGTCGGGATGCGTCCGCTGTAGCCGCCATCGAGCAGCGCCGAGATCAGGCGCAGGGCATTGACCAGGCGTTTGTCTTCGGTGGTGGCAATGCTCGGTACGTTGAAGGCCAGCATCAGGCTTGGCAGTTGGGTTTGCACATGCAGGGTGATCTGGCGCTCGCCGGGTTCGGCCAGCTCCAGCGGTTTTTTCGCGGCCGGCACATCACGCTTGGCGATCGGGCCAAAGTAGCGTTGGGCCAGGGTTTTGACTTCGTCCGGGGTGACATCGCCAACTACCACCAGCGTGGCGTTGTTCGGCACGTACCAGGTCTGGTACCAGTGACGCAGTTCTTCGACTTTCATCCGCTCAAGGTCGGCCATCCAGCCGATGGTCGGCGTGTGATAGCCGCTGGCCGGGTAGGCCATGGCCTTGAAGCGCTCGTAGGCCTTGGACATCGGCTTGTCGTCGGTGCGCAGGCGACGTTCCTCCTTGATGACCTCGATTTCCTTGGCGAACTCGTCGGCCGGCAGGCGCAGGCTGGCCATGCGGTCGGCTTCCAGTTCGAAGGCTACGCCCAGGCGATCGCGGGCCAGCACCTGGTAGTACGCGGTGAAGTCGTCGCTGGTGAATGCGTTCTCTTCGGCGCCGAGGTCGCGCAGGATCAGCGAGGCTTCGCCGGGGCCGACTTTCTCGCTACCCTTGAACATCATGTGTTCCAGGGCGTGGGACAGACCGGTGTTACCCGGCGTCTCGTAGCTGCTGCCGACCTTGTACCAGACCTGGGACACCACCACGGGCGCACGGTGGTCTTCACGTACGATCACCTTCAGACCGTTGTCGAGGGTGAATTCGTGGGTGGGCTGCGGGTCGGCGGCCATGGCCGAAAGGGGCAGGAAAACTGTGCTGAGGAGCAGGCCTGCGGCGCGGCGGGCAAGAGCATTCATTCGTTTTTAAACCTTTGGGGCTGCCCGCTTGTTCTTAGCGTCAGCGGGCGAGAGGGTGCTAGGATACTGATCCGTTTTACTGGCGGCCACGCCTATCAGGCACTCATGTTTGATCAGGTTGTATGGGTTTGCGACGGAGTGTGGATATTTATCAGCTAAACTCCGCTTTTTCGCCGATTTTGCCGCATCTGTCCCGTGTGAAATCGTTTCCTTGAGGTGGCGTTGTTCACCTCGACAAAATGTTGCGCGTGAACAAGCTGCGTCAATCGCAGTCTGTTCTGCATCGAATTTTTATTTGCCGAGGCGCCATTGGCGCGTCGCTACCGTGAGATAGCCGTCCTCCATGTTTGGTTCCAACGACGACAAGAAGACCCCAGCTGCGGCTGGCGAGAAGAAAAGCCTGTTCGGATGGCTGCGCAAAAAGCCGCAGGAACCCGTCGTCGAACAGCCACAACCCGTTCCTGAACCTGCGCCAGCTCCGGCCCCGGTAATAGATGCGCCCGCGCCGGTTGTTCTGCCGGTTGCCGAGCCGGTATTGCAACCGCAGGCCGAGACTGTCGCCGAGCCAGCCAACGAAATCATCGAAGCGCCGCTGACACCGACTGCCGAGCCATGGCTGACCTTGCCCGTGGCAGAAGAGCCCGTGGCGCTGGTCGAAGATGATCTGGCGCCCCACGTGACCCCGCCGATTCCGGCCCCGGCCCCGGCTGCGTTTGCGCCTGCGCCTGCGCCGGTTCAGGCACCTGTGGTCGAGCCGGTTGTGGCGCCAGTCGTTGTGGCCGCGCCTGCGCCTGTATCGGTTGTAACCGAACCGGTTGCCCCGGTCGCCGCCGCCCCGGCTTCCGTTCCCGCTCCCGTCGAAACCCGGGTCGAGCCCGTACGCATCGAAGAAACCAAAGCCGGTTTCTTCGCCCGCCTCAAGCAGGGTCTGTCCAAGACCAGCGCCAGTATTGGCGAAGGCATGGCCAGCCTGTTTCTGGGCAAAAAGGTCATCGATGACGAACTGCTCGAAGACCTCGAAACCCGTTTGCTGACCGCCGACGTGGGTGTCGAAGCCACGTCGGTGATCATTCAGCGTCTGACGCAGAAAGTTGCGCGCAAAGAGCTGGCCGACGCCGATGCCCTGTACAAATCCCTGCAGGCCGAGCTGGCCGCCATGCTCAAGCCTGTCGAGCAGCCGCTGAAAGTCTCCTCACAGAACAAGCCGTTCGTGATTCTGGTCGTTGGCGTCAACGGTGCCGGCAAGACCACCACCATCGGCAAGCTGGCCAAGAAACTGCAGCTGGAAGGCAAGAAAGTCATGCTGGCCGCTGGCGACACCTTCCGCGCCGCGGCGGTGGAGCAATTGCAGGTCTGGGGCGAGCGCAACAAGATTCCGGTGATCGCGCAGCACACTGGCGCCGACTCGGCCTCGGTAATTTTCGACGCCGTGCAGGCCGCCAAGGCCCGTGGCATCGATGTGCTGATCGCCGACACCGCCGGTCGCCTGCACACCAAAGACAACCTGATGGAAGAGTTGAAAAAGGTTCGCCGGGTGATCGGCAAGCTCGATGCCGACGCGCCGCACGAAGTGTTGCTGGTCCTCGATGCCGGTACCGGCCAGAACGCCATCAACCAGGCGAAACAATTCAACCAGACCGTCGAATTGACCGGCCTGGCTTTGACTAAACTCGACGGCACCGCCAAGGGTGGGGTGATTTTCGCCCTGGCCAAGCAGTTTGGCTTGCCAATCCGCTACATCGGTGTCGGCGAAGGCATCGACGATTTGCGTACCTTTGAAGCAGAACCCTTTGTCCAGGCATTGTTTGCCGAGCGGGAGCGTTCATGATTCGTTTCGAACAGGTCGGTAAACGCTACCCGAACGGTCACGTCGGCTTGCATGAGCTGAGCTTTCGAGTCCGTCGTGGCGAGTTCTTGTTTGTCACCGGCCATTCCGGCGCCGGTAAATCCACGCTATTGCGCCTGTTGCTGGCGATGGAGCGTCCGACCAGCGGCAAGTTGCTGCTCGCCGGGCAAGACCTGAGCACCATCAGCAACGCGCAGATTCCTTTCTTGCGTCGGCAGATCGGCGTGGTGTTCCAGAATCACCAGTTGCTGTTCGATCGCACGGTGTTCAATAACGTTGCGTTGCCTTTGCAGATCCTGGGTCTGTCCAAGGCCGAGATCGCCAAGCGAGTGGACTCGGCACTGGAGCGCGTGGCGCTGTCGGATAAAACCGATCTGTACCCGGGCGACCTGTCCACCGGTCAGCAGCAGCGCGTCGGCATCGCCCGCGCCATCGTCCATCGCCCGGCCTTGCTGTTGGCGGACGAACCGACCGGTAACCTCGACCCGCGTCTGGCCGCCGAAATCATGGGTGTATTCGAAGATATCAATCGCCTGGGTACCAGCGTGCTGATCGCCAGTCACGACCTGGCCCTGATCGCCCGTATGCGCCATCGCATGCTGACGCTGCAACGTGGTCGATTGATCGGTGACGGGGAGGCGGCCGTATGAGTGCGACACGCAGTCCAAAGGTTTCCGAGCGCGTGGCCCCCAAGGCCGCGGATCCGCAACCGACCAAGAAAAAACACGACGATGATGACGGTCCGGACTTCGCCACGCTGTTCCGCGCCTGGATCGAAAGCCATCGCGCCAGCCTGGTGGACAGCCTGCGTCGCCTGGGCAAGCAGCCCATCGGCAGTTTTTTCACCTGCATGGTGATGGCTGTGGCCCTGAGTTTGCCCATGGGGCTGTCACTTTTGCTAAGTAACGTCGAGCGTCTGGGCGGGTCCTGGCAGCGCGCGGCGCAGATTTCCCTGTATCTGGACCTTGAGGCAAAACCGGCTGAAGGCGAAGCGCTGCGCGATCAGATCAAGGGCATGCCTGGCGTGGCCGATGCCGAATATGTGGGTCGGGAGCAGGCGCTGGAAGAGTTCCAGCAACAGTCCGGTCTGGGCGAGGCGCTCAAGGAATTGCCGGAGAATCCGCTGCCGGGCGTGGTGCTGGTGACGCCGACCGAAGTCGACAAGCCGGCCCTTGAAGCATTAAGACAAAAACTATCCGAGCTGCCGAAGGTACAACAGGCACAACTTGATTTAGTCTGGGTCGAGCGCCTGGCAGCCATCCTCAAGCTGGGTGACCGTTTTGTCTTCGGTCTGACCGTGCTCCTGGTTTCTGCATTACTTTTGGTGATAGGCAATACCATTCGTCTTCATATTGAAAACCGCCGCACAGAGATAGAAGTGATTAAACTGGTCGGCGGCACAGACAGCTATGTACGCAGGCCCTTTCTATATATGGGTGCGCTGTATGGCTTCGGTGCGGGGATTCTGTCTTGGGGCGTACTGGCGTTCGGTCTTGACTGGCTGAACGACGCGGTGGTTGGGCTGGCCGGATTGTACGGCAGTGATTTTGCGCTGGCTGGAGTGCCAGTTGCCGATGGTCTGTCTCTCTTGCTTGGCGCGGTGCTGTTGGGGTATATCGGTGCATGGATTGCAGTCGCACGCCACCTGAGGGAGCTTGCGCCTAAGTAGTATCATTTTGCTCGTATTGACCTTTCAGCGTTTTTGGGTTTTAGGGAACTTGTCTTTCGGTTTCCGGTCAATTTTCGCAGTGCTGAACTGCACGAGTTTGTAAGTCGGAGGTTTTTTCGTATGACCAATTCTTTGCAACCTGCATATGCTCTGGTCCCGGGTGCGAACCTGGAGGCCTATGTGCACACCGTCAACAGCATTCCATTGCTGTCGCCGGAGCAGGAGCGTGAACTGGCCGAGAGTCTCTATTATGAGCAGGATTTGGGGGCGGCTCGGCAGATGGTGCTCGCCCACCTGCGTTTTGTTGTACATATCGCCCGTAGCTATTCCGGCTACGGCCTGGCTCAGGCTGACCTGATCCAGGAAGGCAACGTTGGCCTGATGAAGGCCGTGAAACGCTTCAACCCGGAAATGGGCGTGCGCCTGGTGTCCTTTGCCGTGCACTGGATCAAGGCGGAAATCCACGAGTTCATCCTGCGCAACTGGCGCATCGTGAAAGTCGCGACCACCAAGGCCCAGCGCAAGTTGTTCTTCAACCTGCGCAGCCAGAAGAAGCGCCTGGCCTGGTTGAACAACGAGGAAGTCCATCGCGTGGCAGAAAGCCTGGGTGTAGAGCCTCGGGAAGTGCGCGAGATGGAAAGCCGCCTGACTGGCCATGACATGGCCTTCGACCCGGCTGCCGAAGCGGACGACGACAGTGCTTTCCAGTCGCCGGCCAACTATCTGGAAGACCACCGGTACGACCCGGCCCGTCAACTGGAAGATGCCGACTGGAGCGACAACTCCAACCACAATCTGCACGAAGCGCTGGAAGTGCTGGACGACCGCAGCCGTGACATCCTCTACCAGCGCTGGCTGGCGGAAGAAAAAGCCACGCTGCACGACCTGGCGCAGAAGTACAACGTGTCGGCCGAGCGTATTCGCCAGCTCGAGAAGAGCGCGATGAACAAGCTCAAGTTGTCGATTGCCGCGTAACCGGCGACCTGGCAATAAAAAACGCCCCGATCATTGATCGGGGTGTTTTTGTTTGTGCCGATGATCCCTGGTACACCACAGAGCAAATGTGGGAGCGGCGGTGCGACGATTCGACTTGCTCGCGAAGGCGTTCTGTCAGTCGACATAAATGATATCTGACACACCGCTTTCGCGAGCAAGCCCGCTCCCACAGAGGATCTTCGGTGTTATTGGGACCAAGGCGCCCGGCGCGAATCGTTCAGCCCGATCAGATAGCTGTCCCCGCCCAACTGACTCATCTGCTGCCTGATCCAGCCGGCCCGACGTGAAACGTAGGTGGTCGGATGGCTCGCACTCCACACACGAGGATTGGGCAGTACGGCGGCCAACAAGCTCGACTGCTGGCGGCTGAGGCCTTTAGCGCTCACGCCAAAGTGATGCCGGGCCGCCGCTTCGGCGCCAAACACACCGTCATCCCACTCGACACTGTTGAGGTACACCTCAAGAATCCGCTGCTTGGGCCAGAACACTTCGATCAGCCCGGTGAACCAGGCTTCCAGGCCTTTGCGCAGCCAGCTTCGGCCAGACCACAGGAACAGGTTTTTCGAGACTTGCTGGCTCAGGGTGCTGGCGCCACGGATCGAACCACCGCGCTCGTTGTGGGCAAACGCCGCCTGAATCGCGCCGATATCGAAGCCCCAGTGCTCCGGGAATTTCTGGTCTTCGCCGGCAATCACCGCCACCTTCAGGTCGTCGGAGATCTCGTCCCAGGGTTTCCAGGTCCGTTGCAGGTCGATGGGTTCGCCGTCAAACCAGGATTCGATCTTGCGCTCGACCATCAGCGTCGTCCCTGGTGGCGGCACCACGCGAAAGATCAGCACCAGCAAGACGCTGCCACCCATGAACCAGAGTACGGCCTTGGTGAAACGACGAAAATAGATACGCAGCATAGAGATGGCTTGGCCGAACCCGTTGAGCGGGCCATTATACAGACCCTTTGGATCGAAACTGACTGGAGTTCTGCATGCTGCGTGGCTTTCTGATGCTGGCCGCTTTTTTCGGCTTCACCGGTGTCGGTCTCGGGGCTTTTGCCGCCCACGGCCTGAAAAGCCGCCTGAGCGCCGAGTACCTGGCGATCTTCCATACCGGCGTCACCTATCAACTGGTGCATGCCCTGGCGCTGCTCGGTGTCGCCGCGCTGGCCACGCAAATTCCCGGTCGACTCACCACTTGGGCCTGCGCATCGTTTGCCATCGGTATCCTGCTGTTCTCCGGCAGCCTGTATGTATTGACGCTGACGGGCATCAGCAAGCTCGGCATCATCACCCCGTTCGGTGGCCTGGCCTTCCTGGTGGGCTGGTTTTGCCTGGGCCTGGCCGCCTGGCGTTTGTAACCTACCGCTTGACGCTTGTTGCTGACCTTTAGGTCATGATCAAGCTAGAATGCCTGCCCCTAAAAATGATGGCGGCATCCGGCATGCGCATTCAGTTGAACGGCGAATCCTTTGAACTGCCCGACGGTGAAACCGTTGCGGCCCTGCTGACCCGTCTGGACCTGACCGGACGCCGGGTGGCGGTCGAACTCAATCTGGATATCGTCCCGCGCAGTCAGCATGCAGACACCGCGTTGAACGACGGCGATACCGTCGAAGTGGTGCACGCCATCGGCGGCGGCTAGTAGCCTCGGCCGAGTGGCCACAGAATTCTGCAAGAACCTCACCCCTACAGAGGATTTCCCATGAGCATCGTTCGTAGCGACAAGCCTTTCGTCCTGGCCGGTCGTACTTACCAGTCGCGTTTGCTGGTCGGTACCGGCAAGTACCGTGACATGGAAGAAACCCGCCTGGCCATCGAAGCCTCGGGTGCCGAGATCGTGACTTTCGCCGTGCGCCGTACCAACCTCGGCCAGATCGAGGGCGAGCCGAACCTGCTCGAAGTGCTGTCGCCGGATCGCTACACCTTCCTGCCGAACACTGCCGGTTGCTACGACGCCATCGAAGCCGTGCGCACCTGCCGCCTGGCCCGTGAGCTGCTCGATGGACACAACCTGGTGAAGCTGGAAGTGCTGGCCGACCAGAAAACCCTGTTTCCCAACGTGATCGAAACCCTCAAGGCCGCCGAAACGCTGGTCAAGGAAGGCTTTGACGTGATGGTCTACACCAGTGATGACCCGATCATCGCCCGGCAACTGGCGGAAATCGGCTGCATCGCCGTCATGCCGCTCGCGGGTTTGATTGGTTCGGGTCTGGGGATCTGCAATCCATACAACCTGCAGATCATCCTCGAAGAAGCCAAAATCCCGGTACTGGTGGATGCCGGTGTCGGTACTGCTTCCGACGCCACCATTGCCATGGAACTGGGTTGTGATGCTGTGCTGATGAACTCGGCCATCGCTCACGCCCAGCAGCCGGTCATGATGGCTGAAGCCATGAAACATGCGATCGTCGCAGGCCGCCTGGCTTACCTCGCCGGCCGTATGCCGAAAAAACTCTATGCCAGCGCCTCTTCGCCGCTGGATGGTCTGATCAAGTAAGAGCCATTGATGACTGAATCGAACGACACGCCAATCCAGACGGAAGAAGGCGACGAGCGCCAACACCGCCGCATCAAGAGTTTCGTGATGCGCGCCGGGCGCATGACCGAAGGCCAGCAACGCGGCCTGGAGCAGGGCGCGCCGCTGTACGTGCTGCCGCTGGCCGATGCGCCGGTGGACTTCGACCAGGTGTTCGGTCGCTCGGCACCGCGCTCGCTGGAAATCGGTTTCGGCATGGGCCATTCGCTGCTGGAAATGGCAGCGGCTTCGCCGGATCAGGATTTCATCGGCGTCGAGGTTCACCGTCCGGGTGTCGGGGCGCTGCTCAATGGTGTGCTGACCCAGGGTTTGACCAATCTGCGGGTCTACGATTGCGATGCCATCGAAGTGCTCAGCCGCTGCGTGGCCGATAACAGCCTCGATCGCCTGATGCTGTTTTTTCCGGACCCGTGGCACAAGAGCCGTCACCACAAGCGCCGTATCGTTCAGGCGTCCTTCGCTGAGCTGGTACGCAGCAAGTTGAAGGTCGGCGGCATTCTGCACATGGCCACCGACTGGGAGCCGTACGCCGAATATATGCTGGAAGTGATGAACGTTGCGCCGGGTTACCGCAACCTCGCCGAAGACGGCAAGTGCGTACCGCGCCCGGCCGAACGGCCGATCACCAAGTTCGAACGCCGTGGCGAACGTCTTGGGCATGGCGTGTGGGATTTGAAGTTCGAGAAGCAGTCGTAGGAGCGAGCTTGCTCGCGAAAAACCAGAGAACAACGCGGGGCTCCAGATGCCCCGCGTTTTCGTTAACGATCATCGCGAGCAAGCTCGCTCCTACAGTGGTTGTTTGGTGTAGCTGAAGTCAGCGGCGGTCGGCGACTACGCCAATCAACACCAACACCACCAGCAACACCGGCGCCAGGCTGTAGTTGTTGAACTGGCTCAAGCCGCGCACGATCCATGGTGTGGCGTAGATCAGCGCCGCGCCGCTGCCAATCATGCACAGCAGGGACATCAGTGGCACGCGCAAGGCGCCGGCGATGCTGCCCAGACGCTGCTCGACCCAGCCTTTGAAATCCGCACCAAACAGCACCAGCAGGCAGCCCACCAGGGCCAGGGCGATTTCCGAGAGGTTGCTGCGGCTCCAGCGAGACACGGTGGCAAGCAGGTCGAGTACCAAATCCATTCGATTTCCTTATGTCAGAAATTTCTGCAGCAAGTCGTTGAGGAAGAGTTGTCCGCGTTCGGTGGCTACCAGGCGTGACGGTTCGACCTGCAACAGGCCGCTTTGTTCGGCTTCACGGCGGCCTTCAGCAAGGCTTTCCAGCGTCATGCCGGTACGTTCCGGATATAGCCGCGATTCGACGCCTTCAGTCAGGCGCAGCGCGTTCATCAGGAATTCGAACGGCATCTCATCATTGGTCAGCGCTTTCTCACCGGCTTGAAAGCTTTTCGCCGGGTTCAGGTAATCCTTCGGCAAGCGGGTTTTCCAGGTGCGGACAATGCGCCCGTCCGGGTGGCTGAGCTTGCCGTGGGCGCCGGCACCGATGCCAATGAAATCGCCAAAACTCCAGTAATTGAGGTTGTGTCGCGCCGGACGTCCGGGCAGGGCATAGGCCGAGACTTCGTATTGGGCGTAACCGTGTTCGGCCAGCAGCGCTTGCCCGGCTTCCTGGATGTCCCACAGCGTGTCGTCTTCCGGCAGCGTCGGCGGCTGGTTCCAGAACACCGTGTTCGGTTCCAGGGTCAGTTGATACCACGACAGGTGTGTCGGTTTCAGGGCGATGGCTGTGCGCAGGTCGGCCAAGGCATCGTCCAGGGACTGATTCGGCAAGCCATGCATCAAGTCCAGGTTGAAGTTATCGAACCCGGCCTGCCGCGCCATGCCGGCGGCGCGTACGGCTTCGTCACCGTTGTGAATCCGCCCCAGGGTCTCGAGCTTTTCTTGCTGAAAACTCTGGATGCCGATCGACAGGCGATTGATGCCCAGTTTCCGGTACGCCACGAACTTGTCTTGCTCGAATGTCCCCGGATTGGCTTCCAGCGTGATTTCGATGTCGCTGGCAAACGGGATGCGTTGTTCGACGCCTTTGAGCAAGCGACCCAGCGAATCAGCGCTGAACAGGCTTGGCGTACCGCCACCAAAGAAGATCGAGCTCAGCTCACGACCATAAACGGCGTGCAGGTCCTGATCGAGATCGGCCAGCAAGGCGTCGACGTACTCTTCTTCCGGCAGCACCGGGCTGGCGGTGTGGGAGTTGAAGTCGCAATAAGGGCATTTGCGTACGCACCACGGAATGTGGATATACAGCGCCAGCGGCGGCAGCGTTGGCAGGGCCGCCCGAGGCGATTGAACGTCGCCGCCGAAGATCAGCGGCGACGCGGATGATTCACGGGTCATTTCAAGCCCAGACGCTGGCGCAGCAGATCCATTGCACGGGCGCGGTGGCTGATCTGGTTCTTGTCGCCCGGGCTCAACTCGGCGCTGGAGCAATCGCGCTCCGGCACCCAGAACAGCGGGTCGTAGCCGAAACCGTGTTCGCCGCTGGCCTGGGTCAGGATTCGCCCGTGCCACAAACCTTCGCAGAGGATCGGCAATGGATCATCGGCGTGGCGCACCAATGCCAGCACGCAGACGAACTGCGCACCACGCTCGGCTTCAGGCACGTCTTTCAACACGTCGAGCAACTTGGCGTTGTTCGCCGCGTCGCCCTTGCCGTCGGCATAGCGCGCCGAGTAGATGCCGGGCGCACCGCCAAGGAAATCCACCGCCAGCCCGGAATCGTCGGCCAGCGCCGGCAGGCCGGAAATGCGCGCGGCATTACGGGCCTTGAGGATGGCGTTCTCGACGAACGACAAACCGGTTTCTTCGGGCTCCACGCTGCTGAACTCGCCGATCGAGCGCAGATGCACCGACTCGCCGAGCATGGCCTGGAGTTCCTTGAGTTTGCCGGCGTTATGGCTGGCCAATACGAGTTGCGTGAAGTTGATCATTGGCCGGGGAAGAGCTCTTGGTTGAAATTGATGGTGTTGATTTTGTCACCGGTCTGCACCTTGATGTCGAAAGTGCGGACCTCCGGTTGATCTACCGGATATTGCGCGATGTAGTAGATCGCACCTTGTTCGGTGATCTGTTTGAACTTCAGTGGCACGGTCTGGCTGGTCAGGTCTTTGACCGAACCGCTCACCTGGGCGATCAGTGGCTTGCCTTCCTTGAGCACCGAGATATTGATCACGCCCTGGTTCTTGCTGCGGATCAGTTCGGCGGACTTGGCAATGTCCGGGGTCAGGTAGGTGGAGTTGAAGGTGTTGTAGTGCACCGTCACGTCGCCGAAGGTTTCCTGGCGCTCGCTCTTGATGGGTTCGGCGCCCATGGCGGTGACGCTCAGGCAGGCAGTGAGTAGAAACAAAGCAAGACGACCCATGATCGTTCTCCTTGAAATAGGGTGGATCAGACCGCGACCTTGTGGTCGGAAAGTCCCGGACTGCTGACGCGGTAGATTCCGATCTCACCTAACAGATTAGGCCATAGCTTACTGGCCCACCCGTGTCGATGCTGTTGATCCACGGCAAGCCGATCAATGACCTTCGCTTCACGTTCGCGACACAAGGCTTCAAAGTCCGCGAAGGTACAGAAGTGAATGTTCGGCGTGTTGTACCAGGTGTACGGCAGGAACTCGGAAACCGGCATCCGGCCCTTGCTCGCCAGGTACCAGCGGCAGCGCCAGTGACCGAAGTTGGGGAAGGTGATGATGCACTGTCGGCCTACGCGCAGCATTTCCTCGAGGATCTTGTCCGGGTAGTGCACCGCTTGCAGCGCCTGGGTCATGACCACGATGTCGAAACTGTTGCTGGCAAAGTTGCCCAGGCCTTTGTCCAGGTCCTGTTCGATGACGTTGATGCCCTTGGCCACGCACTCGGCAATGTTGCCGGCGTCGTTTTCCAGGCCATAACCGGTGACTTGCTTGTTATCGCGCAGCCAGGTCAGCAGTTCGCCATCGCCGCACCCGAGGTCGAGCACGCGGCTGCCGGCGGGGATCCATTCCTGGATGATTTCCAGATCAGCTCTCATGGCTTTCTCACAACGTAATGCGGTTCATGTAATTGCCGAATGCCTGCAGGTAGCGCGGGATCGGAATCAGGAAGGCGTCGTGGCCTTGCGGTGCGTCGATCTCGAGGTAGCAGACGTCCTTGCGCGCGGCCATCAGCGCGTCCACCAGTTCCCGCGAGCGGGCAGGGGAGAAGCGCCAGTCGGTGGTGAACGACATCACGCAGAACTTGGCTTTGGCACCTTCAAAGGTTTTTGCCAGGTTATCGTCGAAGTTTGCCGCCGGATCGAAGTAATCGAGCGCTTTGGTCATCAACAGATACGTATTGGCATCGAAGCGCCCGGAGAACTCTTCGCCCTGATAACGCAGGTAGCTTTCAACCTGGAACTCAACGCTGTGGAAGTCGTAGTTGAGCTTCTCGCTCTTGAGCCCGCGGCCGAATTTTTCGCCCATGGAGTCGTCGGACAGGTAGGTGATGTGCCCGACCATCCGCGCCAGCATCAGGCCGCGCTTGGGGATCACGTTGTGTTCCTGGAACGAACCGCCGTGGAATTCCGGGTCGGTGAGGATCGCCTGGCGCGCTACTTCGTTGAACGCGATGTTCTGTGCCGACAACTTGGGTGCCGAGGCGATGGCCAGGCAGTGACGGATGCGGTCAGGGTAGGTGATGCTCCATTGCATCGCCTGCATGCCACCGAGGCTGCCGCCGATCACGGCCGCGAACTGGGCGATGCCGAGACGATCGGCCAGGCGCGCCTGGCTGTGCACCCAGTCCTCGACGGTCAGGACCGGGAAGTCGGCGCCGAACGGCTTGCCGGTATCCGGGTTGATGCTGCTCGGGCCGGTGGAGCCGTTGCAACCGCCGAGGTTGTTCAGGCTGACCACGAAGAACTTGTTGGTGTCGATCGGCTTGCCGGGGCCGATGCAGCTGTCCCACCAACCGGGTTTGCGGTCGTCGGGGCTGTGATAGCCGGCAGCGTGATGGTGCCCGGACAAGGCGTGGCAGATCAGCACGGCATTGCTCGCCGTGGCGTTGAGCGTGCCGTAGGTTTCGTAGATCAGGTCATAGGCCGGGAGCGAACGTCCACAGGCCAAGGCCAGCGGCTCGCTGAAGTGCGCCACTTGCGGCGTCACCAGACCAACAGAATCGGGGGGGAAGGCAGCTAGCATCGACCCTGCTCTCATTGAAATGAGGCGTAAGTCTAAAGACCGCTGGGGTTAGCGGCAAGCAATGGTCCGAGCTGATTTTTCCCGGGTAGACCAAGGCGCGGCAATCGCGAGCAGGCTCGCTCCCACAGGGGTACGCATTCCAAAGTGGGAGCGAGCTTGCTCGCGATGAACGATGACACGGTCAGTCCGCCGGGCGCACCAGATCAGGCAAATCCGGCAACTTCTTCGGCGAGCAGATCCGCACCCGTTTCTGCCGGTTCAACTCACCGCTGATCAAACTGACCTGGCTCTTGGACACGCCAAAGGCCTTGGCCAAAAACGCCATCAGATACGCGTTGGCCTTGCCCTCGACCGGCGGCGCGGTCAGGCGAATCTTCAGGCGATCGCCGTGCAGCCCGGCGAAGTCATCGCTACGGGCTGCCGGTTGCAGGTGACATTCCAGAATCAGGTCGTCACCGTCCCAGCGAAACCAGCTCACCGGGTCAGATCAACACGCGGAGGATTTGCGGCATCATGGTTATGGCGGCGAGGTTGTTGATCACCAGCATGTCGATCAGTTTGATCGCCAGAAACGCAAAGATCGGCGACAGATCAAGCCCGCCCAGGTTCGGCAGGAATTTGCGGAACGGCGCCAGGGCCGGCTCGCAGATGTCGTTCACCAGTTCGGCGCCCGGGTTATGGCTGCCCGGTGCGACCCAGGACAGGATCACACTGATGATCAGGGCAAAGAAAAAGATATTCAGGAATAGTGCGGTCACACCGATGATCGACCAGATCAGCAGCTGCAGCGGATTGCCGGTGGTGCCGTAGGTCAGCAACAGGGTCAGGGCCATCAGTGTCAGTTGCACCAGGATCGCCAGCACCAGCGAGGACATGTCCAGGCCGAACACGCTCGGGATGATCCGGCGCAGCGGTTTGAGCAGCGGCTGGGTGGCCTTCACGGCGAACTGGCAGATCGGGTTGTAGAAGTTTGCCCGCACCAGTTGCAGCACGAAGCGCATCAGCACGATCAGCAGGTACAGGCTGCCGAGGGTTTGCAGCACGTAGACCGCTGCAGTGTTCAATCCAATCATGAAAAGCTCCTTATTGACCCAGTTGTTCGGCCATCTCGGCCGAGCGATGCGCGGCAGCACCGAGTGCTTTTTCGACCATGGCTTCAAAGCCATTGGCCTGGAACGACTTGATTGCGGCTTCTGTGGTGCCCGCAGGCGAGGTGACACGGCGGCGCAGCTCGGCCGCGTCGACGTCGCTGGAGACCGCCATGTGCGCGGCGCCCAGTGCGGTTTGCAGGGTCAATTGCGCGGCGATGTCCGCCGGCAGGCCGAGTTTCACGCCGGCGGCGGTCATGGCCTCGATCAGCAGAAAGAAATATGCAGGGCCGCTACCGGAAACGGCGGTGACCGCATCCAGTTGCTGCTCCTCGTCCAGCCACAGGGCGATGCCGACCGCCGACAACAGCTCCTGGGCTTGCTGGCGTTGTTGCGCCGTGACTTGTTCGGTGGCGAACAAACCACTCACGCCCTGACGCAGCAGCGCCGGGGTATTGGGCATGCAGCGCACGATCGGCTGGGCGCCGAGCCAGTTGTTCATGCTGGCGCAGGTGATGCCTGCGGCAATCGACACCACCAGTTGATTGGGCTTGAGGCTTGGGCGAATCGCTTCGCACACGGCTTTCATTGCCTGTGGCTTGACCGCGAGGACGACGACGTCGGCGCCATCGATGGCCTGCGCGTTGTCGGCGAAGGTTTCGATGCCGTGTTCAGCGCTCACGCGGGTGCGGGTTTCTTCGCCCGGATCGCTGGCGCGGATCTGCGCCGCTTCCAGACCCTTGGCCCGCAGGCCGCCGATCAGGCTGGAGGCCATGTTGCCGGCACCGATAAAGGCAATACGCGTCTTGCTCATGTCAGGTCCTTATAAAGAGAGTTGTCAGCCATTTTCAAGGCTGGCTGTAGTCGCGAGCGCCAAACAGGGCCGTACCGATACGGACCCAGGTGGCACCTTGGGCGATGGCCGATTCGAGATCGTGGCTCATGCCCATGGAAAGTGTGTCGAGTGGCAGGTTCAGGCTGGCTTGCAGGCTTTGTACGGCAGCAAATGCAGCATCCTGGGCGGTGCGATCTTCAGTCGGCTCAGGGATAGCCATCAACCCGCGCAACTTCAAGCGCGGCAAGGCGTTGATGGCATTGGCCAGGGCCGGCAGGTCAGCCGGGGTACAGCCGGATTTGCTGGCTTCACCGCTGACGTTGACCTGAATGCAGATGTTCAGGGGCGGCAAATCGGCGGGACGTTGTTCGGACAGGCGTTGCGCGATTTTCAGGCGATCCACGGAATGCACCCAGTCGAAGTGCTCGGCGATAGCACGAGTCTTGTTCGATTGAATGGGGCCGATGAAGTGCCAGATCAAGGGCAGGTCGGCCAGTTCAAGCTGCTTGCCCAGCGCTTCCTGCAGGTAGTTCTCGCCAAAGTCGCGCAGACCGGCGGCGTAGGCTTCACGCAGGTCTTGTGCGGGTTTGGTCTTGCTCACGGCCAGCAGATGGACGCTGTTTTCGGCGCGATTGGCGGCAAGTGTTGCGGCATGGATGCGCGAACTAACTTCGAGAATGTTGTCTGCTATGGTGGACATCAAGAGGCGCCAGCGGTCTGAAGGTTCGCGGCATTCTACTGGAATTGAGAGACGCTATGGATATCACCGAACTGCTGGCATTCAGCGCCAAACAGGGCGCATCCGACCTGCACCTGTCTGCCGGCCTGCCGCCGATGATTCGGGTGGATGGTGATGTGCGGCGCATCAATCTGCCGGCCATGGACCACAAACAGGTGCAGGCGCTGATCTACGACATCATGAACGACACCCAGCGGGTGGATTTCGAAAAGCATCTGGAAACCGACTTTTCCTTTGATGTGCCCGGCGTGGCGCGCTTTCGGGTCAATGTGTTCAATCAGAACCGTGGCGCGGGCGCCGTGTTTCGTACCATCCCGTCAAAAGTGCAGAGCATGGACGAACTGGGCATGGGCGAAGTGTTTCGCAAGATGACCGACGCCCCCCGTGGCCTGGTGCTGGTGACCGGCCCGACCGGTTCCGGCAAATCCACCACGCTGGCGGCCATGATCGACTACCTGAATACCCATCGCCATCACCACATCCTCACCATCGAGGACCCTATCGAGTTCGTCCACGAATCGCGTAAATGCCTGATCAACCAGCGTGAAGTCCATCGCGATACCCGCAGCTTTGCCACCGCCTTGCGATCGGCACTGCGGGAAGACCCGGATGTGATTCTGGTGGGGGAGATGCGCGATCTGGAAACCATTCGCCTGGCGTTGACCGCCGCCGAAACCGGCCATCTGGTGTTCGGCACGTTGCACACCACGTCGGCGGCAAAAACCATCGACCGGGTGGTTGACGTGTTTCCGGGGGACGAGAAGTCGATGGTGCGCTCGATGCTCTCCGAGTCGCTGCTGGCGGTGGTGTCCCAGACCCTGGTGAAGAAGGTCGGTGGCGGGCGCATCGCGGCCCACGAGATCATGCTGGGGACATCGGCGATCCGCAACCTGATCCGCGAGGACAAGGTGGCGCAGATGTACTCGGCGATTCAGTCGGGAGGGTCATTGGGGATGCAGACGCTGGACATGAGCTTGAAGAACCTGGTGACCAAGGGGTTGATCAGTCGTGATCATGCGCAGGAGAAAGCGCGGTCGCCGGAAGGTTTTTGAGGAGGGATTCTGGCGTTTTCAAGGACGCCATCGCGAGCAAGTCGGATCGCCGCACCGTCGCTCTCACAGGGGAGCGCATTCCAATGTGGGAGCGAGCTTGCTCGCGATGGGGCCATTATGTTCGATACAGATTCAGGGCACTGAAATCAGCGCTGAACCACACGCAACTGATTCGGCTCTTTCGGCAGAACCCGCTTGGCAACCATGTAGTGGTTTTCCCAGTACGGTTTCTTCAAAGTGTCGATGGTCACCGACTTGCCACGACGTGGCGCGTGGATGAAGCGGTCGTTGCCCAGGTAAATGGCAACGTGATTGACCCGGCGGCTCTTGATGTTGAAGAAAATCAGATCGCCCGGTTTCAGGTCGTTGCGATCGACTTTCTCCCCATGACCGCTGGCCATGGCGTTGGAGGTGCGTGGCAGGTCGAACGTGGCGTCGTTGAACGCGTATTTCACCAGGCCGCTGCAATCGAAACCTTTGCTTGGGCTGCTGCCGCCCCAACGATAGGGAGTGCCGAGGACGTTCACAGCGCGGCTCAGCACGTTGCTGCTTTCCTTGGTGCCCATCGGTGGAACCATACCGCTTTTGTCGCTGGTCAGGGTTGGAGCATATTTATCGGATTTTTTGTCTTTGCTCGAAGGAGCAGAGGCATGGGATTTTGGGGTGTAACCATTAACGTTAGGAAGACGTTGCTCACGATTGGTGGCGTGGGCGGCCAGTGGCATCAAAAGGCAAATGGTTAGCCATGTCTTGAAAAATGAACGCATTAGGCAAGGCTCTTAATAAGTTAGCGCGCAACTTTATAACAGCTTTTTTGCCGCTTCCGAGGCCGTTGGTCGATTCAACCTGGGGGGCAATGGTGGCAAAAAAGCGGCAAAATGGCGCAATTGTCGGACAGGAGTCCGGTGTTACAAGGCTTTGACGGGAGTGAAGGTAGCACCTGCCATACGTCGGGTGCCTGTAAAAAAGTCACAAAGAAATGAAGAATATTTATCTATCGTGCGAATCGAGGTCATTCATGAACCCCTATCAACAGACGATCCAGCAGCAAGACACCCACAGCAAAGTGATCGGTTACCTGCTGTGGATTTTCGGTTTTACCGGCGCACATCGCTTCTATTACGGCAAGCCGGTGACCGGGACGATCTGGTTCTTCACCTTTGGCTTGCTGGGTATCGGTTGGCTGATCGACCTGTTCCTGATCCCATCCATGGACCGTGAAGCGGACCTGCGGTTCACCGCAGGCCCCATCGAATACAACGTGGCGTGGATCCTGCTGACGTTTCTCGGGGTGTTCGGCGTGCACCGCATGTATCAGGGGAAATGGATCAGCGGGCTGCTGTACCTGCTGACGGGCGGGTTGTTCTTTATTGGCGTGCTGTATGACTTCTGGACGCTGAATGACCAGGTTTCCGTGCGTAACGCGCAGACTCGTTGATTTCTGCGGTGAGGGGGTACACCCTCTCGCCGCAGGGTTTTACGTCTGGTGACTGATCCAGCTATCCGTCTGCTTGAGTTACGGTCTATGAATGGTTACTGAAATATTTTCAGCAATTGAAGTTGAAGTATTGCAAACGCAATTGTACTGAAGCTGTAGAAGATTGAAATAATGAAGTGGTTTGGGGTGGCCCAGTAATTTATGCTGTCGGCGAGAATCGCAAGCGATGCAATTGCAACTATTAATGCTGATATTTTTATCAAGGTTGAATTGGTGTGGCGGGCTTTTCTGTATAAAAATATTTGCATTAGGTGAAATATGAATAACACTAAGCCCGCAATCAGGGTTGTGCCTATTGGTATTCCGATTGAGTCTCGATCTATGTCGTAAATGCCTGCGCTCAAGTTTCTTTCTATGGTAAATATTGCTACGCTGCAGGTGATTACTAAAAGCGCTGGGTAGATGTAGTTCAGGTGTTTGTAGAGAGTCTTCATGTGGGTTCTTCCTGAATGCAGAGGCTCATAAGTAAGGGATTTTATAGTACTTTTTATTTTAACCAATCATGGAGCATATCCATTTTGGCTGAGGAAGTGATGGGGGCATCGCATAGGCTCCCCAGTTGAACCCAGGGTTAACTGTAAAGTCGTCTGATTTTTCCTTGTGCTGTTTTTATATTAAATGATGCGTATTGAATCTGTATTCAATAACTTTGTAGGCTGTTTCTGTATGTTGCGAAGTTCCTTTCGCACAGATGATGAGAAGTCAGAAATTTCTGTTCGTTGGGTAATTTTATTCGCCATCGTTTATAGAAATGTTCTTGATGCAGCTGTGCTGTTTGGGGAAGGTAGTGGAGGATGGGGCAGGAGGGTTGTATGACTTCTGGACGTTGAATGATCAGGTTTCGCTGCGTAACGCACAGAACAGAGGCGCCTTCCAGTAAGCCTTCGCGAGCAAGCCCGCTCCCACATTTGATCTTTGGTGTTCACAAATACTGTGTTCATTACAGAACTAATGTGGGAGCGGGCTTGCTCGCGAAGGCAGGCGACGCGGTCTTACGCCTGGTGGCTGATCCGTCCATCCACCAGGGTGTAACGCACCACAGCCGGCAGGCTGTGGCCAATGAACGGGCAGTTTTCGCCCTTGGACAACCAGCTTTCACCGGCGACGGTCGAGGCCGCCGGGTCGAACAGTACGATGTCCGCCGCACCACCTACCGTCAGTTTGCCTGCCGGCAGGCGCAAGGCCTCGGCAGGACCGGCGCTCAGGCGTTTCAGCAATGTCGGCAGGTCCAGCAAACCGTCTTCGACCAGGGTCATCGCTAGTGGCAACAGCAGTTCGACGCTGCTGATGCCCGGCTCGGTGGCGCCGAACGGTGCCAGCTTGGCGTCACGCTCATGGGGTTGGTGGTGACTGGAGATGGCCGAGATCACGCCGGATTTCACCGCGGCGCGCAGGCCCTCGCGGTCGGCGCGGGTGCGTAGCGGCGGCTGGACGTGGTACAGGCTGCTGAAGTCGATCAGGGCTTCGTCGGTCAGGATCAACTGGTACAGGGCGACATCCGCCGTGACCTTCAGGCCCCGGGCCTGGGCCTGGGCGATCAGTTCAACACCGCGGGCGCTGGTGAGCTGGCTGAAGTGCGCGCGCACGCCCGTCTGTTCAACCAGCAGCAGATCCCGGGCCAGGGCGACGGTTTCGGCGCTTTCCGGAATGCCTGGCAGGCCAAGGAAACTGGCAGTCGGGCCTTCGTGAGCCAGGCCACCCTCGGCCAGGTCGTGATCCTGGGAGTTGAAAATCACCGTCAGGTCGAAAGTCGCTGCATAGTCCAGTGCCCGACACAGGGTGCGGGTGTTGCGGAAACTCTCCAGGCCATTGCCGAAGGCCACGCAACCGGCGTCGCGCAAGGCAACCAGCTCGGCCAGCTGTTCACCGTCCAGGCCTTTGCTCAGGGCGCCAATCGGGAAGACTTTGGTGTTGCCGGCCTCACGGGCGCGGTCGAGGATCAGTTCGGCCACGGCCGAGGTGTCCAGCACCGGTTTGGTCTTCGGCGGGCAGCACAGGCTGGTCACGCCGCCAGCTGCCGCCGCGCGGGTTTCGCTGACAATCGAGCCTTTGCGGCTATAACCCGGCTCGCGCAGGGCAACGTTGAGGTCGACCAGGCCAGGAGCGGCCACCAGGCCTTTGGCGTCAATGGTGTCGACGGCGACAAAACCGGCGGGCGCAGCGCCAATGGCGACGACCTTGCAGGCTTCAATGTGGATGTCGGTCACTTGATCCAGGCCGCTGGCCGGATCGATCACGCGGGCGCCGAGAATGCTGAGCTTCACTGGGCGTTCTCCTGCTCGAATTGGCGCTGGGCAGTCTGCCCGCTCATGGCCATGGACAGCACGGCCATACGAATGGCGATCCCGTAGGTCACCTGGTTGAGGATCACCGAGTGCGGGCCATCGGCCACCGCTGACTCGATTTCCACGCCACGGTTGATCGGCCCCGGGTGCATCACGATGGCATCGGGCTTGGCACCGGCCAGGCGCGCGGTGGTCAAGCCGAACAGGCGGTAGAACTCGCCTTCGCTCGGCAACAGGCCGCCGGTCATGCGTTCACGCTGCAGGCGCAACATGATCACCACGTCGACGTCCTTCAGGCCTTCGGTCATGTCGGTGTAGACCTTCACGCCGTACTGCTCGATGCCGATCGGCAGCAGGGTTTTCGGCGCGATCACGCGGATGTCCGGGCAACCGAGGGTTTTCAGGGCCAGCATGTTCGAGCGCGCGACCCGCGAATGCAGGATATCGCCGACGATGGCCACCGAAAGGTTTTCGAAACCGCCCTTGTGCCGGCGGATGGTCAACATGTCAAGCATGCCCTGGGTCGGGTGCGCGTGCCGGCCGTCACCGCCGTTGATGATCGCCACTTGCGGGCAGACATGTTCGGCGATGAAGTGCGCGGCGCCGGAATCACCGTGGCGCACGACGAACATGTCGGCGGCCATGGCTTCCAGGTTGCGCAGGGTGTCGAGCAGGGTTTCGCCCTTACTCGCCGATGACGTGGACACGTTGAGGGTGATCACGTCGGCCGAGAGCCGCTGAGCCGCCAGTTCGAAGGTGGTGCGGGTGCGGGTCGAGTTCTCGAAGAACACGTTGCACACGGTCTTGCCGCGCAGCAACGGGACTTTCTTCACGGCCCGGGCGCCGACTTCGAGGAAGGAGTCGGCGGTGTCGAGGATTTCCGTCAGCAGCTCGCGGCGCAAACCGTCGAGCGAGAGGAAATGGCGCAGCTGGCCCTGATCATTGAGCTGCAGCGGGCGCTTGGTTTCTAGAGGCGTCATCGCAAGGGGGACTCTCAATAGGGCGAATTAAAGGGCGAGGTCTTGCAGTTCGAGCGCGAGCTCGGGGCCGGACAGCTTCACCCGTTCGTGGGCCGCCAGCGACAGTGTGGCGCCAACCACGTTCGGGCGGATCGGCAGTTCGCCGGCGTCCAGGTCCAGCAGGCACACCAGTGTCACGCTGGCCGGGCGGCCGTAGTCGAACAGTTCGTTCATGGCGGCGCGGATGGTCCGGCCGCTCATCAGCACGTCGTCGATCAGCACCAGGTGCTGGCCTTCGATCTCGAACGGCAGCGCCGAAGGGCGAACCTGCGGGTGCAGGCCACTCTGGCTGAAATCGTCGCGGTAGAAGGACACGTCCAGGGTGCCGAGGGGCTCCGCGCTGCCCAGTTCCTTGAGCAGGGCCTGGGCTACCCAGACGCCACCGGTGCGGATGCCGATGAAACGCGGGTCGCTAATGCCTCGTTTGGCCAGATAAGCGTCAAGTCGGGTCGCCATCTGGCTGATCAGTTCGGCGGGATTGGGCAGGCTCATGGTTGCTCCTTCTTGGGCCCGAGCCAGGTGGTGCTTTTGGTGGCTCGGGTGGTTGTAGCTAAGAGAGACGCATCGCGGCTCTTCAGGATTCGAACAGTGCGCCATTCTCGTCGAGCCAACCTTGCAGCAGCAGGGCGGCGGCGATGGCATCGACCGGGTTGTCGCGATAACTGCCTTTCTGGCCGCCACGGGCCAGGCGTTCGCCCTTGGCCTCGAAGGTGGTCAGGCGTTCATCGTGGGTATAAAAGGGCAGGTTGAAGCGGCCGTTCAGGCGCCGGGCGAACTTTTCCGCGCGGGCGCACATGTCACTGGGCGTGCCGTCCATGTTCAACGGCAGGCCGACCACCACGGCATCGGGCTTCCACTCTTTGATGAGGGCTTCGACCTGGTTCCAGTCAGGAATGCCGTTCTGCGCCTTCAGGGTGCACAGCTCGCGAGCCTGGCCGGTAATGACCTGGCCGACCGCAACGCCGATCTGTTTGGTGCCGTAGTCGAATCCGAGAATCAGCCGCAGGGCCATCAGGCGTGCCCCGCCTGGCTGGTCAGCAGGCTGAGGTTGACACCCAGGTGCCTGGCCGCCGCTTCCAGGCGCAGCTCGCTGCTGGTGTTGAACAGGATGTCGGCGTCAAACGGGCAGGTCAGCCAGGCGTTCTGCGCCAGTTCGGCCTCCAGTTGCCCGGCTTCCCAACCGGCATAGCCGAGGGCAATCAGGCTTTTTGCCGGGCCGACGCCGTCAGCGATGGCGAACAGTATGTCCTGGGTGGTCGACAGGGATAACTCGTCTTCCAGATCAACGGTTGCCTGGAAACTCAGCCCCTTGGGGTGCAAGACGAAGCCGCGATCGGTTTGCACCGGGCCGCCGATGAAGATCGGTACATGCTGGCAGAGCGCTGGCGGTTCGATATCCGGGCGCAATTGCTCAAGGATATCGGCCAGGTTCAGCTCTTGCGGACGGTTGACCACCAGCCCCATGGCACCATTGGCCGTGTGCTCGACGATGTAGGTCAAGGTGTGCGCAAAGTTCGGGTCGGCCATGTGCGGCATGGCGATCAGGAATTGATGCTTGAGGTAGCTGGGGTTGACGTTTTTCATGAGCGTTAGTGTGGCGTTCGAGGGGCGAACTGACAAGCTGGGGATGCATAGGAAATGCCTCAAATCCCCACTGACGACTTGGATTCCTGTGGGAGCGAGCTTGCTCGCGATGGCGGTCTGGCAGTCGACATCTTTGTTGAATGTGAAGTTGTCATCGCGAGCAAGCTCGCTCCCACAGGGTTTCGGGGGGGTCAATTGCTTGAGAGGCGGTCGCCACGGGCAAATTTCCAGGTGCGGATGATCTCCAGGCGGTCAATATCTGACAAATCCCCGGTAAAGGGTGCAAACGGTGCCGCCAGGCGAACGATGCGCTGGGCCGCCTGATCCAGCAGCGGTTGCCCGGAGGACTCCAGCACCAGCACTTCATACAGCGAACCGTCACGATTGATCGACACCATCAAGCGCAAATTGCCGTAGATCTGTTTGCGCCGCGCTTCGTCGGGGTAGTTGAGGTTGCCGATGCGTTCGACTTTCTTGCGCCACTCGTCCTTGTACCAGGCGCCCTTGTCGCGCATGGTCGAGGCCGCGCTCAAGCGGTGAATGCGCGGGCGCTTGGCGTACAGCTGTTGTTCGGCGGCCAGTTCCGCTTCGAGGCTGGCGATGTCGCTGGACAGTTGCTCGCTGTCGAACGTCGGCGCCTGGACCTGGGGTTTGACCTCGGTCTTGGGCTCCTCGGTCTTGGCGGGGGCTTTTTTCGGCTTCGGCGCCACAGTGGTCACGGCAGCCTTGGGCGGGGCTTCCTGCACTTCAGGCTTGGCGGCCGGCGGTGGCGTGACTTTCTGCACCTTGTTGTCCTGGAACGGCGCGACCTCGGTGGTCTTGGGAATCGCCTTTTTATCCAGGGTACCGCTGCCTTGCTGATTCTCCTGAGCCAGGAAATCGGCTTTCTCAGGTTTCTTTTCGCTTTTGAAGGTGGCGAGGGTGATTTCCAGGGTTTTGCTGATCTGCCTGGGCTCGACCACTGCAAATCCGACACCCAACAGCAAGGCCAGGTGGATCAGCGCCGCCAGAAACAGGGTAAAACCGAGGCGATCGGCCGGGCGCACGCCACGGTGGGCGAGTTCGGCAGGCAGATCGGACGGGAGGGTCATGACAAGGAAACCAACATCGCGTTTTTCACAGGCCGCGCATGATAACGCAATGTTGGTTTGGCTAATCAACGTGCCTTGAGCTTCTGATCGATGGCATCCATCAGCATGCCGCCGATGTCAGTGCCAAACGCGTTATCAATCTCGCGAATGCAGGTCGGGCTGGTGACGTTGATTTCGGTCAGGTGCTCGCCGATCACGTCCAGGCCAACGAACAGCAGGCCTTTTTCACGCAGGGTCGGGCCGACTTGCGCGGCGATCCAGCGGTCCTTGTCGGTCAGCGGACGGGCTTCGCCACGGCCACCGGCGGCGAGGTTGCCACGGGTTTCACCCTGGGCCGGAATCCGTGCCAGGCAGTAATCGACAGGCTCGCCGTCGATCATCAGGATGCGCTTGTCGCCGTCCTTGATGGCCGGCAGGTAGGCCTGGCCCATGATCTGCTGGGCGCCGAAGGCAGTGAGGGTTTCGAGGATCACCGACAGGTTCGGATCGCCCGCGCGGTGACGGAAAATCGAAGTGCCGCCCATGCCGTCCAGCGGCTTGAGGATCACATCGCCGTGTTTGGCGGCGAACTCACGCAACACATCGGCGCGGCGGCTGACCACGGTCGGCGGCGTGCACTGCGGGAACAGCGTGGCGAACAGCTTTTCGTTGCAGTCACGCAGGCTTTGCGGCTTGTTGACCACCAGCACGCCAGCGCGCTCGGCTTGCTCCAGCAAATAGGTGGAGTAGACGAACTCCATGTCGAACGGTGGATCCTTGCGCATCAGGATCACGTCCAGATCGCTCAGCAGTGCGTCACTTTCGGCGCCCAGTTCGAACCATTTTTCCGGGTTGGCGAAAACCTGCAGTGGACGCATCCGCGCCCGAGCCTGGCCTTCGCCCTGATACAGGTCGCGCTGTTCCATATAGAACAGCTCCCAGCCACGCTTCTGCGCGGCCAGCAACATGGCCAGCGAGCTATCCTTTTTATAGGAAATGCTGGCGATAGGGTCCATGACAATCCCGACGCGAACGCTCATTGGGTTTTCCTCGAAAATTGGGTGGTCTGTGTCTATCTGTAGGAGCGAGCTCGCTCGCGATAAACCTGAGAACCCCACGGGGTGTCAGGCTTTGCGCGTCATCGTTGACGATCATCGCGAGCAAGCTCGCTCCTACAAATGACCCGTATAAAAGTGGCGTCAGAGTGGCGCTGAGTGTGTTCCCGGTCAAGGAAAAACCACCTTGCAGGTCGGCCGATAGATTGGTTCTGGAGACTGTGCTAAAAAGGCTGCCATGTCGTGCTGGCCCTTGAGCATCAAGGGTTTCGAGCCGCGTTAACCGGCAAACGGACAATTTGTTTCGCAAAGGCGACGGTAGAGCATTTTATGGAACAGCACCCCAGCGCCTTGAAGGTCATGGTGATCGACGATTCGAAGACGATCCGTCGCACCGCCGAAACGCTGCTCAAGAACGTGGGTTGTGAGGTCATCACGGCCATCGACGGTTTCGATGCCCTGGCCAAGATTGCCGACAACCACCCCGGTATCATCTTTGTCGACATCATGATGCCGCGTCTGGACGGCTACCAGACCTGCGCCCTGATCAAGAACAACAGCGCGTTCAAGTCCACGCCGGTGATTATGCTGTCATCCAAGGACGGGCTGTTCGACAAGGCCAAGGGGCGCATCGTCGGCTCCGACCAGTTTTTGACCAAGCCTTTCAGCAAGGAAGAATTGCTTGATGCGATCCAGGCCCATGTGCCTGGCTTCGCTGCCGTTTTGCCGCAGTAGGACACGCACAGTGACGCTCGGCCATCGGGCCCGGCGCCGACAAGAAATGGGGAAGACCATGGCACGTATTCTGATCGTCGATGATTCGCCGACCGAAATGTACAAACTGACCGGCATGCTGGAAAAGCACGGTCATGAAGTGTTGAAAGCTGAAAACGGCGCCGACGGCGTGGCCCTGGCGCGCCAGGAAAAGCCCGATGCGGTCCTGATGGACATCGTCATGCCAGGCCTCAATGGCTTCCAGGCGACCCGCCAGCTGACCAAGGACCCGGAAACCGGACACATCCCGGTGATCATCATCACCACCAAGGATCAGGACACCGACAAGGTCTGGGGCACGCGCCAGGGCGCCAGGGACTACCTGACCAAACCGGTCGATGAAGACACCCTGATCAAAACCCTGAACAACGTGCTGGCCGGTTGATCGTCAGGCCATGAACGAGTCGCCGACGGCTTTCGAACTGCTGCTGCAAATCGACCAGCGCTGTCGTTTGCTGGCGGCGGACTTGCCGTCCCAGCCGGCCCGGCGGGACAGCTGGAGCGGCATCGGTTTTCGTCTGGGCGAGCACTGGTATGTCGCGCCCATGAGCGAAGTCAGCGAAGTCTTGCACGAGCCGCGCTCCACTCAGCTACCTGGGGTCAAACCCTGGGTCAAGGGTGTCGCCAACCTGCGCGGGCGTTTGCTGCCGGTCATGGACTTGGGCGGCCTCTTCGGGCACGAGCTGTGCGCGGTGCGCCGACAGCGGCGGGTGTTGGTGGTGGAACATGAAGAGGTGTTTGCCGGTTTGCTGGTCGATGAAGTCTTTGGCCTCCAGCACTTTGCCCAGGACAGCCTGGAGCCGGTACCGGCAGACGAGTTGAAGGGGCCGGTGGCAGCGTTCGTCAAAGGCCGGTTTCAGTGCGAGCAGAGCTGGCAGGTGTTCAGCCCGTTTGCGTTGACGCAGTCTCAGGGGTTCATGAACGTCGCGATTTAACCGGAACACCAGGGAACCTTGTGGGAGCGAGCTTGCTCGCGATGACGGACTTGCAGCCAACATTGATGTCGACTGACACAACGCAATCGCGAGCAAGCTCGCTCCCACAGGTTTCCTGGCAAGCGCAAAAGTGGGTTAACAGGCGAGGACCGATGATAAAAGCAAAAGCAGGCAAGCCAGTCGAAGGGTCGCGCAGCCGGTCGCAGATTATCGTGCTGTTCATCGCGCTGATCGTCTTCATCATGCTGCTGTTCGCCAACTTCGCGTACCTCAACACCCAGGCTACTTACGACAAACAGTACATCGGCCACGCCGGCGAACTGCGCGTGCTGTCCCAGCGTATCGCCAAGAACGCCACCGAAGCCGCCGCCGGCAAGGCTGCCGCGTTCAAGTTGCTCAGCGATGCGCGCAACGATTTTGCCCAGCGCTGGGGTTATCTGAAGAAGGGCGACCCGGCCACCGGCCTGCCGCCGGCCCCCGCCACCGTGCGTCCAGAGATGCGCGCGGTGCAACAGGACTGGGAGCGCCTGCTGAAAAACACCGATGCGATTCTTTCCAGCGAGCAAACCGTACTGTCGCTGCATCAGGTCGCCGCGACCCTGGCCGAAACCGTGCCGCAATTGCAGGTCGAGTACGAAAAAGTCGTCGAGATTCTTCTGCAGCGGGGCGCCCCGGCGGCCCAGGTGGCGATGGCCCAGCGCCAGTCGCTGCTGGCCGAGCGGATCCTCGGCGCGGTCAACACGGTATTGGCCGGCGACGAAAATTCACAGCAGGCCGCCGATGCGTTCGGACGTGATGCGACGCAGTTCGGCAAGGTGCTCAACGGCATGCTCCAGGGCGACCCGGCACTCAAGGTCAGCCAGGTCGAAGACCGCGACGCCCGTGCGCGGCTCGCGGAAATCGCCGAGCTGTTCGAGTTCGTCTCGGGCTCGGTGGACGAGATCCTCGAAACCTCGCCGGAGCTGTTCAAGGTCCGCGAATCGGCGTCGAACATTTTCAGTCTGTCGCAAACCCTGCTCGACGAAGCCTCTCACCTGGCCAGCGGTTTCGAAAACATGGTCGGCGGGCGCACCACCGACACCATTGGCGGTTATGTGCTGGGCTTGTTGGCGCTGGCTTCGATCATCCTGATCGGCCTGGTGATGGTGCGCGAAACCAATCGTCAGCTGCGTGAAACCGCCGAGAAAAACGAGCGTAACCAGAACGCGATCATGCGCTTGCTCGACGAGATCGAAGACCTGGCCGACGGCGACCTCACGGTGACGGCCTCGGTGACCGAAGACTTTACCGGCACCATCGCCGACTCGATCAATTATTCCGTCGACCAGCTGCGCGATCTGGTTGCGACCATCAACCTCACCGCCGGTCAGGTCGCCGCCGCCGTGCAGGAAACCCAGGCCACCGCCATGCACCTGGCCCAGGCGTCGGAGCATCAGGCCCAGCAGATTTCCGAGGCCTCCATGGCGATCAACGACATGGCCGAGTCCATCGACCAGGTGTCGGCCAACGCCGCTGAATCTTCGGCGGTTGCCGAACGCTCGGTGGAGATCGCCAACAAGGGCAACGAGGTGGTGCACAACACCATCCACGGCATGGACAACATTCGCGAACAGATTCAGGACACCGCCAAGCGCATCAAGCGTCTGGGCGAGTCGTCACAGGAAATCGGCGACATTGTCAGCCTGATCGATGACATTGCCGACCAGACCAACATCCTTGCCCTCAACGCGGCCATCCAGGCCTCCATGGCCGGTGACGCCGGTCGCGGTTTTGCCGTGGTCGCCGATGAAGTGCAGCGCCTGGCCGAGCGTTCATCCGCCGCCACCCGGCAGATCGAAACCCTGGTGCGGGCGATCCAGACCGACACCAATGAAGCGGTCATCTCCATGGAGCAGACTACGACCGAAGTGGTGCGTGGCGCCCGTCTGGCGCAGGATGCCGGTGTGGCCCTGGAAGAAATCGAAGGCGTTTCCAAGACACTCGCGGCGTTGATCCAGAGCATTTCCAACGCTGCACAACAGCAGACGTCGTCGGCCGGTCAGATTTCCCTGACGATGAACGTGATCCAGCAGATCACCTCGCAGACGTCGTCGGGTTCCACCGCCACGGCCGACAGCATCGGCAACCTGGCGAAAATGGCCAGTCAGCTGCGTCGTTCGGTGTCCGGTTTCACCTTGCCGGATGCCAAGGCACAGGTTGTGGATAAAGCTTGAACCGCCCATGGGTATCTGAATTGTGATTGGAGTGGTTATGGGTGATCGGCACGACTACGTGGCCCTCGAGTGGGTCAAGGGCGAGATTGCCGAAACGCTGAAACAGGCTCATCACGCGATCGAAAACCTGCTCGATGATCCGCAGGCGACGCAGGCGCTGGATGATTGCCTTTCGTGCATTCATCAGGTCCACGGCAGTCTGCAGATGGTCGAGTTCTATGGCGCGGCGTTGCTCGCCGAAGAAATGGAACAACTGGCCGTGGCCTTGCAGGGCAACCGTGTCAGCCATCGCGACGAGGCGTTGCACCTGTTGATGCAGGCCCTCGGGCAGTTGCCGATCTACCTGGACCGGGTGCAAGGCGCGCGCCGCGATTTGCCACTGGTGGTGTTGCCCCTGATCAACGACCTGCGCAGTGCCCGTGGCGAAAGCCTGCTGTCGGAAACCAGCCTGTTCAGTCCGCAATTGCTCGAGTTGCCAGCGTTGGATGCAGAAACGCTGGCGCAGCTGGAACCGGCCGAATTACCCAATGTGCTGCGCAAGCTGCGGCAGATGCTGCAAATGGCGCTGGTCGGGTTCCTGCGTGAACAGGACAGCGACACCAACCTCGATTACCTGGCCAAGGTCTTCGCCCGCCTTGAAGCACTGTGCGGCAACGCCCCCCTGAGCCCGTTGTGGCAAGTGGCTTCGGCCCTGGTCGAAGGCATGCAGGGCGGTGCGATTGCCAACAGCCCGGCCTTGCGCAGCCTGTTCAGGGATGCCGACAAGGAGCTCAAGCGCCTGCTCGAAGAAGGCATGCGCGGTATCAACCAACCGGCACCGCCGGAGCTGCTCAAGAGTTTGCTGTTCTACATTGCCAAGGCCGAACATCCCACCGGGCAGATGCTGACTATGAAAGAACGCTACTCACTGGACGACGCGCTGCCCGACAGCGCGATGGTCGATGAAGAACGCGCGCGGCTGGCCGGCCCCGACCGTGACGCCATGCGCTCGGTGCTGGCAGCGCTGTGCGAAGAGCTGGTGCGGGTCAAGGAGCGCCTGGACCTGTTCGTGCGCAGTGACCGCCAGCACACCTCTGATCTCGACAGCCTGCTGGCGCCGCTGCGGCAAATCGCCGACACCCTGGCGGTCCTGGGCTTCGGCCAGCCGCGCAAGGTGATCATCGATCAATTGGCAGTGGTGCTCAGCCTCGCTCAGGGCCAGCGCGAACCCAACGATGCCATCCTCATGGACGTTGCCGGGGCCTTGCTGTACGTCGAAGCGACACTGGCCGGCATGGTCGGAACCGTGGAACCGGAGAGCCAGGATGACAACCGCCCGCCGACCACCGACCTGACGCAGATCCATCAGATCGTGATCAAGGAGGCCCGCATCTGTTTGCAGCAGGCCAAGGACATGATCGTCGACTACATCGACGCCGATTGGGACCGCCAGCATTTGCAGGCGCTGCCGGCCTTGCTGACCCAAGTGCGCGGCGCGCTGGCGATGATTCCTTTGAGCCGGGCGGCGAGCCTGGTTGAAACCTGCAATCACTTTATCCGCGAGCACCTGCTGCTCGAACCGGGTCAACCGGGCTGGCAGGAACTGGACAGCCTGGCCGACGTGATCACCAGCATCGAGTACTACCTCGAGCGCCTCAGCGATGACCCGCAAGCGCAGGGTGAAAACCTGCTCGATGTCGCGGAAAAAAGCCTGGCGAGCCTCGGGTTTTTTTCCAGTGAGCAGCATGTGCCAGTGCTTGATGAGGTGCTCAGCCCGAGCGAAGCGCAGGTCATGCAGATGATGCAGGAGCTGGATGATCCGCAGATCGTCCAGACCCTGGCCGATGTGATCGCCAGCCCGGTCTCGAGCCTGAACCCGCCGGCCCTGAACACCCCGGGCAGCCTGCTGCCGCCGCCCGCCGGCGAAGAGCCGGTGGACGAGGAACTGCGTGAAGTGTTCCTCGAAGAAGCCGACGAAGTTCTGGAAATTCTGCGCGAGTACTTGCCGCGCTGGTCGGCCAACCCTGAAAACCACTCGGCCCTGAGCGAGCTGCGCCGGGCCTTCCATACCCTCAAGGGCAGTGGCCGCATGGTGCGCGCCCTGGTGCTGGGGGAGCTGGCCTGGGCCGTGGAGAACCTGCTCAACCGCGTACTGGAAGACAGCGTGGAGCCGGGCGCTACGGTGCAGCAACTGATCGGCGATGTGCTGCAGCTGTTGCCGGAGCTGGTGGCGGAATACGCCGCCAATGCCCAGCGCCAGCGCAACGATGTCGACCAGTTGGCCGCCCGTGCCCATGCCCTGGCCAAGGGCGATGAACCGGTATCCGATGAGGATACGCAAGACGTCGCGGCCCTCGACCCGTTGTTGCTGGAGATCTTCCGCAAAGAAGCCGAAACGCACCTCGGCACACTGGACCGCTTCCTTGATCAGGCCGCCGAACATGTGCCGTTGCAGGCCAGCGACGAGTTGCAGCGCGCCTTGCACACCCTCAAGGGCAGTGCCTCCATGGCTGGCGTCTTGCCAATTGCCGAGCTGGCCGCGCCGCTGGATCAACTGGCCCGGGAATACAAGGCGCACCTGATCGCGCTGGATCTGGATGAGGTCGAGCTGCTGCTGGAAGCAGAAGGGCTGTTTCGCCTCGGCTTACGCCAGCTAAAGCGCGATCCGCTGGCGGAAATTCCCGGCGCCCTGCATTTGATCGAGCGAGCCAGGGCGCTGCAGGCCGAGCGTCTGGAAACCCTTTTGAGCACACCGAACACCGGGCTGCGGATCAAGCGCGATCCGCAGTTGATCAACAACTTCCTCGCCCAGGGCATGGACATCCTGCTGGACGCCGAAAGCCTGTTGCAGCGTTGGCAGCAACACCCCGGCGAACGTCAGGAACTCAGCGCGTTGCTGGACGAATTGACCACCCTCGGCGAAGGCGCCCATCTGGCCGACCTGCATCCGGTGGATGAGCTGTGCGAAGCGTTGCTCGACCTGTACGGTGCCGTGGAAGAAAGCAGCCTGGCGGTCAGCGAGCGGTTTTTCCATGAGGCACAGAATGCCCACGAAGCGCTGATCAACATGCTCGATGAGCTGGCCGCCGGCCAGGAAGTCGGCCCGCAACCGCAACGGATCAGGGCCTTGCGCGAACTACTCGACGAGAGCCTTGACCCATCGGCCATGGGCCTGATCCGCAGCGATGGCAGTCGCAGCCTGAGCATCCGCGAATTGGGCGCAGCCACCGCCGATCTAGAGCACACGCTACCCCCTGTAGGAGCGAGCCCGCTCGCGATGGACGTTAACGATGACGCGTTGTCATTGGATAAACGCGGCGCCGGTGAGACCATCGCGAGCGAGCTCGCTCCTACAGGAGAGGGGCGCGAACTGGACAATGAAATCGTCGCGATCTTCCTTGAAGAGGCGGTGGATATCCTCGAAAGCGCCGGCCAGGCCTTGCAGCGCTGGTTGCGCGACTCGGACAACGCCGCGCCGCTGTCGTCCCTGCACCGGGATTTGCACACCCTCAAAGGCGGCGCGCGCATGGCCGAGGTCGGGCCGGTCGGCGATCTGGCCCATGAACTGGAAAGCCTTTACGAAGGCCTGGTGGATCGTCGCTACGCCTACAGCGAGTCATTGGCGGTGCTGTTGCAGCAGAGCCATGACCGCTTGGCGCAGTACCTTGAGCAGTTACAGCACAACCAGCCCCTGGGCGATTGCGCTGAGCTGATCGAGGCCATTCGCGCCTACCGGCAGGGCCACTCGGGCGCCGCCGAGGTCAGCGAACTGGCCGCCACTAATGACTCGGCCACCCATGATCCGGAGTTGCTGGAGATCTTCCTCGAGGAAGGTTTCGACATCATAGAAAGCTCCGGGGCGGCGCTGGAGCGCTGGCAGGCCCAGCCTTCGAATCGTCAGGAAGTGGAAACCCTGTTGCGCGACCTGCACACCCTCAAGGGCGGCGCGCGCATGGTGGAAATCGCCGCGATTGGCGATCTGGCCCACGAACTGGAATTCCTCTACGAAGGCCTGTCCACGGGCGTGTTGCAACCGACGGAGCCATTGTTCGCGCTGTTGCAGCGCAGCCATGACCGCCTGGCGCAGATGCTCGATGCGGCCCGCGCCGGCGAGCCGATGCCGCCGGCCGACCGCCTGATCGATGCGATCAAGAACTTCAGCCACCCGGCCGTGCCTGAAGCGCCCGCGCCGGTTGCGCCGCTGGCCACGCCCAAGGCCGAGCCACTGGCGCCACCGTCCGAGGCCGGCGCCGACATGGTCAAGGTCTCGGCGGAACTGCTCGACGATCTGGTCAACCTGGCCGGTGAAACCTCGATCTTCCGTGGCCGGATCGAGCAGCAGGTCAACGATGCGCACATCGCCCTGAGCGAGATGGAAACCACCATCGAACGGATGCGCGACCAGTTGCGCCGCCTCGATACCGAAACCCAGGGGCGGATCCTCAGTCGCCAGCAAGTCGATGCCGAACGTCTGGGCTACGAAGAATTCGACCCGCTGGAAATGGACCGTCATTCACAGTTGCAGCAACTGTCCCGGGCGCTGTTCGAATCGGCCTCCGACTTGCTCGACCTCAAGGAAACCCTCGAACGACGCAATCAGGATACGGAAAACCTGCTGCAACAGCAGGGCCGCATCAACACCGAGTTGCAGGAAGGCCTGATGCGCACGCGCATGGTGCCGTTCGAGCGCATGCTCCCGCGTTTGCAGCGCATCGTTCGGCAGGTGTCCAGCGAACTGGGCAAAGACGTGGATTTCATCATCGATAACGCCGAAGGCGAGATGGATCGCAACGTCCTCGAACGCATGGCCGCGCCGCTGGAACACATGCTGCGCAACGCCGTCGACCACGGCCTGGAGTCTGTCGAAGCACGGCTGGCGGCGGGGAAACCGGCCAAGGGCAAGATCACCCTCGATCTGTTGCGCGAAGGTGGCGACATCATTTTCGACATTCGCGACGACGGCGCCGGTGTGCCGCTGGACGCTGTGCGGCGCAAGGCGATCAAGCGCGGCTTGCTGGCCCCGGACAGCGTCATCAGTGATCACGATGTGTTGCAGTTCATCCTGCAACCGGGGTTTTCCACCGCCGAGAAAATCACCCAGATCTCCGGGCGCGGCGTCGGCATGGACGTGGTGCACGAAGAGGTGCGGCAACTGGGCGGCACCATGAGCATCGACTCGGTGCCCGGGCAGGGCGTGCATTTTCGCATTCGCCTGCCGTTTACCGTATCGGTCAACCGGGCGCTGATGGTGCAGTGCGGTGAAGACCAATACGCGATCCCGCTCAATACCATCGACGGCATCGTACGCGTCCTGCCCAATGAACTTGAGGGCTATTTCCGTTTCGATCCGCCGACCTACGAATACGCCGGGCAACGTTACGAACTGTGCTATCTGGGCGAGCTGCTGAAAACCAGCCCGCGCCCGAAACTGTTGGGCCAGAGCCTGCCATTGCCGGTGTTGCTGGTGCAGTGCAACGAACGGCACATCGCCGTGCTGGTGGACGCCATGGCCGGCACTCGCGAAATCGTGGTCAAGAGCCTGGGGCCGCAGTTTGCGGCGGTACAAGGGGTGTCCGGGGCGACGATTCTCGGGGATGGCCGGGTGGTACTGATTCTGGATTTGCTGGCGCCGATCCGCGCCATGCAGGCCCGTGTACCCCAGCGTCCGGCGGGGCAAGAGGTCGAGGCCGAACCGCATCGGCCGTTGCTGGTGATGGTGGTCGACGACTCGGTCACCGTGCGCAAGGTCACCAGCCGCTTGCTCGAACGCCACGGCATGAACGTGCTGACCGCCAAGGACGGGGTCGATGCCATGCTGCTGCTGGAAGAGCACATGCCCGACCTGATGCTGCTGGACATCGAGATGCCGCGCATGGACGGCTTCGAAGTCGCGACGCAAGTGCGCAACGACGAACGCCTGCAACACCTGCCGATCATCATGATCACTTCCCGCACCGGGCAGAAGCACCGCGACCGCGCCATGGCCATCGGCGTCAACGACTACCTTGGCAAGCCGTACCAGGAATCGGTGCTGCTCGAAAGTATCGCCTTGTGGAGCAAGACCCATGCTTGAGCACCGCACCAGTAACCTCACCGGCCTGCTGCTGCCGTTGGCCGACCGCAACCTGATTCTGCCCAATGTCGCCGTGGCCGAGCTGATCGATTACCAGCAACCGGGGACTTTCGATCTCGACACACCGCCGTGGTACCTGGGCCTGGTGACATGGCGCGATCGGCAGATTCCGCTGCTGAGTTTCGAGTCGGCCTGCGGGCAGAAAACTGTCATTGGCGAGCGTGCGCGGATCGTCATTCTCAATGCCCTTGGCGGGCGGCCCGAGCTGAAATTCATCGCACTGCTGGTGCAGGGGATTCCGCGCTCGTGCAAGCTCGATAGTCAGTTGAGTTATGTGGACGTGCCGTTGTGTGCGCTGGAGCAGGCGGCGGTGCAGGTGGGGGAGCAGGTGGTGAAAGTGCCGGATCTGTTGGCGCTGGAGGCGTTGTTGGTGGATGCCGGGTTAATCAACTGATCCCGATTCAGCGGTGATCTGACCGGCCCCTTCGCGGGCAAGCCCGCTCCCACAGGATTTTGTGTTCGCCGCGGATCCAATGTGGGAGCGGGCTTGCCCGCGATGGCGTCAGTCCAGACAACCATTAACCTGAGCGTAACGATCCACCACTCTGCTTGATTGATGCCCCCACCCGACACTCCTAATGTGACCCCCACGACAGCGAACCCGTGGAGTGGTCATGACAACAACAATATCCCCCGACTCGCGATGGACGCGGCGGCGCAGCGAAAAGCAGCGGCGCCTCGAGCTGGTGCGAGGTCTTGCCGACGGTGTGGTGTTGCCCACCGACAACATCGTCGCAGCGCTTGAAGCGTTGATCCTGCCCGGCGACCGTGTGGTGCTCGAAGGCAACAACCAGAAGCAGGCGGATTTCCTTTCGCGCTCCCTGGTCAAGGCCGACCCCGCGAAGCTGCATGACCTGCACATGATCATGCCCAGCGTCGGGCGCGCCGAGCACCTGGACCTGTTCGAACGTGGCATCGCCCGCCTTTCCAGCACAGTGGGATCCGAAGCTTGGAATTCACGTGACTTGAAGTCGCGGC
>JADMIO012899868.1_pt1 | contig 82559 bp, 45 predicted proteins | sample 8958161 | NCBI WGS metagenome assembly JADMIO01 (sample SAMN16585339, study PRJNA669376) | soil metagenome | isolation source: Crop rotation soil | place: USA: Cullars Rotation, Alabama | collected 2011
GACCGACGATACGAGTGGGACCGTGGTCCCAGTCTGATTATCAGACCGACGATACAAGTGGAACAGTTATGCCCGGGAATTCCTGCAGGATCGATCCGCTCGAGAAGCTTTCTAGTGGTACCAACCCAGGCAGGTAGCACAGTGCGCGCCCACTGCCTTACGGATAGCACGACGCATCTTCGCCGCAGCGTTGTTCCCACGGGCGATAGCAGCACGCCGCTTCGCATGGCTCTTCACACTGCGCTGTGCCTGATAGGTGGCGTGGTGCTGAGCACAGCGCCCACCATGAGTAGCCCAGTCCCTACAGTCGAGACACCGGGTACGCATAGGGCACCCCCCCCCCCCTTCCGGGGACACCCCCCTATCCGTCGACACCCCCCTACCTACTCACGTGAGTAGGCTGGGCGCGGCAGCGCTAGAAGCGACCGCCCGTCATGAAGTGGGCAGTGAGCCAACCCATGAAGGCCAGTAGCGCAAAGCGTCGAGCACGCACCCAACCCGAAGGCTTGCCTGTACTGCCGCTTTGCGTGGCGAACCATGACCAGACGTGTTCGCTCAGCGTGTCGCCCGGCTTCTTATTGAAGAGCGCTCGACCCTCAATGACGCCGAACGCGGCAAGCCATGCGAGCCAAGCGATTGTGTATCCGCTCATTGAGCCCCCCGACGGATTCGAACCGCCGACCCCCTGATTACGAAACAGGCGCTCTAACCGAACTGAGCTAGGGAGGCAACGCCGGTCGCTCAACCCTGGGAGAGATCAGGGGAGTGACCGGCCTGAGTGGGTAGCGCTCGACGCCGTTCCTTAGCGGTGCTTGATGCGTGGCGCGTAAACCCCTCTACCTATATGAAGGTTGTCGGCAACCTGATTCGGGGTCACAGCGAAGGGCGCCCGGGTGACGCTGTGATGAAGTGGCGTGAAGTCTGGATTACCCAATGAGAAGTCATTAGGAATGTGTGTTTCGAGTCATTCCGTCACAGCATCACTTCCCCCAGGTCAACGGCTCGCCCCGCTGTGCTGTGGTGACGGAGTCACTGTTACTTAGGCTAACTAACTAAACCGAGACAAGAGAAATGGGCCGACCGGGGGACCGGCCGACCCTTCCCGCTGCCCCAGGAAGCCCGCTGTGCGCCCGTCTCAGCGCCTAACAGGCTTCCCGGGTGTCTCGCTACGCCGCTACGTCTTCCGTGCCGTCCTGGGCGTCGTCTTCGTCGTCGTCGGTCGGCGGCTTCGCCCACGTGATCGAAGCGCGCTTCTCGATGGGCGTTCCCTGCCCCCTGCCCGTAGTCGACTTCGTGACAACGATCTTGTCTACGAAGAGCCCGACGAACACGCGCTTGTCGTCTACTGACGCGCGCCCCCACCACGACTTAGGGCCGGTCGGGTCAGCGTCGGCGTCTTCGGGGAACCATTGGTCAAGGGGAAGCTTCGGGGCTTCGGCGGCTTCAAGTTCGGCAAGCCGCTCTTCCGCCCCTTGCTGCCGGAGCGTCAGCGCTGCCTGTTGCTTCCGGAAGTGCTTCCTGCCAACGGGTCCGTCGTACGCGCCTGCCGCGCGGTCTTCGTACAGCTCTTCAAGGGCGTTCAGGGCGTCGGCGCGCTCCGCAACAAGGTTCGCCCGTTCGCCGCTCTTCTCAGGCGCCTCAGTGAGCTTGCCGAAGCGTCGGGCGGCTTCCCACAGAAGCGCCAACGTCTCTTCGTCGCCTTCGGCGTGCCTGATCTTGTTGAAGATGCGTTCCGCAACGAACTTGTCGAGTGCCGCCATGCTGACGTTGCACGTGCCTTCGTGCTGCCCAGGTGCGGACGGGTCGACCACCTTCCGGCGACGGCAGCGGTAAGAGTCCTTGATCGATTCTTCCCCGCGCTTCGAAGTCATGACGGCGCCACACTCGCAGTACAGCTTGTCCATGGCGGACAGAATGGCTTGCCCCCGGGAAAGCCCCTTGCCGCGCCCCCTGCCGTCCAACCACGCCTGAAGCTCATACCACTCAGCGGGCTCGATGATCGGTCCGCAATCAAGCTCGACCGGCCGGAGCGTGATCGGGTCGCGCTGAATGCGGTAACCCTCAATCTTCGTGGTCGGCGTGCCGTCCGGCTTCTTCTTGTAGATCACCTCAGCGGCGAAGCCCGCAATACGCGGGTCCCGAAGGATTCGCATAACGGTTGCCGGGTCCCAGGCGCTTGAAGCGGTCTTCTTCCCAATCGTCTCGCCCCGGGTCGGCACGGCGTCAGCGTCCATGCGCTTACAAAGCCCCGTGATGCTGCCCGGGTGAATGGCGGCTTGACTGCCCGGCTTGAAGGGAAGGTGTTTGTGCGTCTTGATCTCACGCCACCACCACCGGATTACGTCGGGCTCGAACTCGAAGGGTCCGGTAAGGGGAGTGGTCGAGTGCGCAAGCTTGTTGATGACGACATTGACCATTCGGCCGTTGCGCGTGATCTCCTTCGTCTCCGAAACAAGCTCGAAGCCGTAAGGCGCCTTCCCGCCGACGTACCCGCCCAATTCGCGCTGAAGGTTCTTCGTGTCGAGAATCTTCGCCGACTTCAGCGAAGATTCTTTGTGCGACGCGTCGAGCCGCATAATCAGGTGAATCAGGTCCATGACGTTTCCCTGCCGGAAGACGCCTTCCTGAGTGGAAACAATCGTCACGCCCAGGGCGAGCAATTCCGAGACAATCGGAATCGCGTCCATGACCTTCAGGCGCGAGAAGCGCGACACGTCATAGACAATGATCATGTTGAGCCGCCCGGCGCGGCATTCGTTCAGGATGCGTTCGAACTCCGGGCGCTCCGCCGTCCCGAACGCCGACGTGCCCGGCGCTTCGCTGAAATGCCCGACGAACCTGAACCGGCCCCCGTCGCGCTCGACTTCGCGCTGAAGGTCGGCCGCCTTGTCTTCGTTGGCGCTACGCTGTGTCGCTGGGCTTGCTGCGCTCGAATTCTCGCGCTCGCGCGACTGACGGTCGTAAGCACCCGCGTACGTGTCCACCCCGGTCACAACCCCTTGTGTCATGTCGGCGACCCTACGCCCCCAACTGAGAGAACTCAAAGGTTACCCCAGTTGGGGCACTACTCCCGAAAACCGCTTCTGACCTGGGAAAACGTGAAGCCCCGGGGCATCCGCTGAGGGTTGCCGCCGGGGCTTCGGTGTGTCCGTCAGTACGGGCCATAGAGGGGCGTCGTGTAACCCACCCAGGGCGATTGCTCCGGCACGGGGAAGCCGCGCCACGCCTTCGGGACGTCGCGGTGAGTTCAGGCTTTTTCATATCTCATTGCCCCCGGACGAGCGTCTGCTCCGCCATTCGCCGTCCGCCGTGCCAATCGGATCAGCCGTCCAAATGCGGGATTTTCGTTAGTCGGAGGCCAAACGGCATTGAGCGTCAGCATATCATCAGCGAGCTGAAGAAAGACAATCCCCGATCCGCTCCACGTGTTGCCCCAGCAATCAGCGCGACCTTGCCCCTCCAACGTCATCTCGTTCTCCGCTCATGAGCTCAGCCACTGGCGAGCGGCATCGCATTCTTCGCATCCCGCCTCTGGCGGATGCAGGAAGATCAACGGATCTCGGCCCAGTTGACCCAGGGCTGTCGCCACAATGTCGCGGGAGCGGATCAACCGAGCAAAGGCATGACCGACTGGACCTTCCTTCTGAAGGCTCTTCTCCTTGAGCCACCTGTCCGCCAAGGCAAAGCGCTCACAGCAGTGGTCATTCTCGAGATAATCGACGCGTACCAACTTGCCATCCTGAAGAATGGTGCAGTGTCTCGGCACCCCATAGGGAACCTTTGCCATCAACTCGGCAAGATGCAGCGTCGTGTTGGCATCGTGTCCCACGCCGAGGAGAAGTACCTGCCCATCGAGTTCATGGACACGGGCGACCGGGCTTGCAGGCGAGTGAGGTGGCAGGGGCAATGGATCAGAGATGATCTGCTCTGCCTGTGGCCCCGCTGCCGCAAAGGCAAATGGATGGGCGCTGCGCTTTACATTTGGCAGGCGCCAGAATGTGTCAGAGACAACTCCAAGGTCCGGTGTAACGGGCGACGTGGCAGGATCGAACGGCTCGTCGTCCAGACCTGACCACGAGGGCATGACGAGCGTCCCTCCCGGACCCAGCGCAGCACGCAGGGCCTCGATCAGTCCAAGTGGCCCATCTTCGAGGGGCCGGACGCTACGGAAGGAGCTGTGGACCAGCAGCACACCGCCGGGGGTAACCCCAAGGTTGAGAAGCTGACCGATGAGCTCGGCTTTTCGCCATTCGTATTGCACGACATTGCACTCCACCGCTGATGACATCAGTCGATCATAGCACGATCAACGGCACTGTTGCAAATAGTCGGTGGTGATAAACTTATCATCCCCTTTTGCTGATGGAGCTGCACATGAACCCATTCAAAGGCCGGCATTTTCAGCGTGACATCATTCTGTGGGCCGTACGCTGGTACTGCAAATACGGCATCAGTTACCGTGAGCTGCAGGTCGACGGATCTTTTCCGCTGCATAACCCTGCTTCGGGGTCATTATAGCGATTTTTTCGGTATATCCATCCTTTTTCGCACGATATACAGGATTTTGCCAAAGGGTTCGTGTAGACTTTCCTTGGTGTATCCAACGGCGTCAGCCGGGCAGGATAGGTGAAGTAGGCCCACCCGCGAGCGGGTGTTCCTTCTTCACTGTCCCTTATTCGCACCTGGCGGTGCTCAACGGGAATCCTGCTCTGCGAGGCTGGCCGGCTACCGCCGGCGTAACAGATGAGGGCAAGCGGATGGCTGATGAAACCAAGCCAACCAGGAAGGGCAGCCCACCTATCAAGGTGTACTGCCTTCCAGACGAACGAAGAGCGATTGAGGAAAAGGCGGCGGCGGCCGAGAGAGAATATTCAGGCCAGTTATGCTTTCTGGCCTGTAACAAAGGACATTAAGTAAAGACAGATAAACGTAGACTAAAACGTGGTCGCATCAGGGTGCTGGCTTTTCAAGTTCCTTAAGAATGGCCTCAATTTTCTCTATACACTCAGTTGGAACACGAGACCTGTCCAGGTTAAGCACCATTTTATCGCCCTTATACAATACTGTCGCTCCAGGAGCAAACTGATGTCGTGAGCTTAAACTAGTTCTTGATGCAGATGACGTTTTAAGCACAGAAGTTAAAAGAGTGATAACTTCTTCAGCTTCAAATATCACCCCAGCTTTTTTCTGCTCATGAAGGTTAGATGCCTGCTGCTTAAGTAATTCCTCTTTATCTGTAAAGGCTTTTTGAAGTGCATCACCTGACCGGGCAGATAGTTCACCGGGGTGAGAAAAAAGAGCAACAACTGATTTAGGCAATTTGGCGGTGTTGATACAGCGGGTAATAATCTTACGTGAAATATTTTCCGCATCAGCCAGCGCAGAAATATTTCCAGCAAATTCATTCTGCAATCGGCTTGCATAACGCTGACCACGTTCATAAGCACTTGTTGGGCGATAATCGTTACCCAATCTGGATAATGCAGCCATCTGCTCATCATCCAGCTCGCCAACCAGAACACGATAATCACTTTCGGTAAGTGCAGCAGCTTTACGACGGCGACTCCCATCGGCAATTTCTATGACACCAGATACTCTTCGACCGAACGCCGGTGTCTGTTGACCAGTCAGTAGAAAAGAAGGGATGAGATCATCCAGTGCGTCCTCAGTAAGCAGCTCCTGGTCACGTTCATTACCTGACCATACCCGAGAGGTCTTCTCAACACTATCACCCCGGAGCACTTCAAGAGTAAACTTCACATCCCGACCACATACAGGCAAAGTAATGGCATTACCGCGAGCCATTACTCCTACGCGCGCAATTAACGAATCCACCATCGGGGCAGCTGGTGTCGATAACGAAGTATCTTCAACCGGTTGAGTATTGAGCGTATGTTTTGGAATAACAGGCGCACGCTTCATTATCTAATCTCCCAGCGTGGTTTAATCAGACGATCGAAAATTTCATTGCAGACAGGTTCCCAAATAGAAAGAGCATTTCTCCAGGCACCAGTTGAAGAGCGTTGATCAATGGCCTGTTCAAAAACAGTTCTCATCCGGATCTGACCTTTACCAACTTCATCCGTTTCACGTACAACATTTTTTAGAACCATGCTTCCCCAGGCATCCCGAATTTGCTCCTCCATCCACGGGGACTGAGAGCCATTACTATTGCTGTATTTGGTAAGCAAAATACGTACATCAGGCTCGAACCCTTTAAGATCAACGTTCTTGAGCAGATCACGAAGCATATCGAAAAACTGCAGTGCGGAGGTGTAGTCAAACAACTCAGCAGGCGTGGGAACAATCAGCACATCAGCAGCACATACGACATTAATCGTGCCGATACCCAGGTTAGGCGCGCTGTCAATAACTATGACATCATAGTCATGAGCAACAGTTTCAATGGCCAGTCGGAGCATCAGGTGTGGATCGGTGGGCAGTTTACCTTCATCAAATTTGCCCATTAACTCAGTTTCAATACGGTGCAGAGCCAGACAGGAAGGAATAATGTCAAGCCCCGGCCAGCAAGTGGGCTTTATTGCATAAGTGACATCGTCCTTTTCCCCAAGATAGAAAGGCAGGAGAGTGTCTTCTGCATGAATATGAAGATCTGGTACCCATCCGTGATACATTGAGGCTGTTCCCTGGGGGTCGTTACCTTCCACGAGCAAAACACGTAGCCCCTTCAGAGCCAGATCCTGAGCAAGATGAACAGAAACTGAGGTTTTGTAAACGCCTCCTTTATGGGCAGCAACCCCGATCACCGGTGGAAATACGTCTTCAGCACGTCGCAATCGCGTACCAAACACATCACGCATATGATTAATTTGTTCAATTGTATAACCAACACGTTGCTCAACCCGTCCTCGAATTTCCATATCCGGGTGCGGTAGTCGCCCTGCTTTCTCGGCATCTCTGATAGCCTGAGAAGAAACCCCAACTAAATCCGCTGCTTCACCTATTCTCCAGCGCCGGGTTATTTTCCTCGCTTCCGGGCTGTCATCATTAAACTGTGCAATGGCGATAGCCTTCGTCATTTCATGACCAGCGTTTATGCACTGGTTAAGTGTTTCCATGAGTTTCATTCTGAACATCCTTTAATCATTGCTTTGCGTTTTTTTATTAAATCTTGCAATTTACTGCAAAGCAACAACAAAATCGCAAAGTCATCAAAAAACCGCAAAGTTGTTTAAAATAAGAGCAACACTACAAAAGGAGATAAGAAGAGCACATACCTCAGTCACTTATTATCACTAGCGCTCGCCGCAGCCGTGTAACCGAGCATAGCGAGCGAACTGGCGAGGAAGCAAAGAAGAACTGTTCTGTCAGATAGCTCTTACGCTCAGCGCAAGAAGAAATATCCACCGTGGGAAAAACTCCAGGTAGAGGTACACACGCGGATAGCCAATTCAGAGTAATAAACTGTGATAATCAACCCTCATCAATGATGACGAACTAACCCCCGATATCAAGTCACATGACGAAGGGAAAGAGAAGGAAATCAACTGTGACAAACTGCCCTCAAATTTGGCTTCCTTAAAAATTACAGTTCAAAAAGTATGAGAAAATCCATGCAGGCTGAAGGAAACAGCAAAACTGTGACAAATTACCCTCAGTAGGTCAGAACAAATGTGACGAACCACCCTCAAATCTGTGACAGATAACCCTCAGACTATCCTGTCGTCATGGAAGTGATATCGCGGAAGGAAAATACGATATGAGTCGTCTGGCGGCCTTTCTTTTTCTCAATGTATGAGAGGCGCATTGGAGTTCTGCTGTTGATCTCATTAACACAGACCTGCAGGAAGCGGCGGCGGAAGTCAGGCATACGCTGGTAACTTTGAGGCAGCTGGTAACGCTCTATGATCCAGTCGATTTTCAGAGAGACGATGCCTGAGCCATCCGGCTTACGATACTGACACAGGGATTCGTATAAACGCATGGCATACGGATTGGTGATTTCTTTTGTTTCACTAAGCCGAAACTGCGTAAACCGGTTCTGTAACCCGATAAAGAAGGGAATGAGATATGGGTTGATATGTACACTGTAAAGCCCTCTGGATGGACTGTGCGCACGTTTGATAAACCAAGGAAAAGATTCATAGCCTTTTTCATCGCCGGCATCCTCTTCAGGGCGATAAAAAACCACTTCCTTCCCCGCGAAACTCTTCAATGCCTGCCGTATATCCTTACTGGCTTCCGCAGAGGTCAATCCGAATATTTCAGCATATTTAGCAACATGGATCTCGCAGATACCGTCATGTTCCTGTAGGGTGCCATCAGATTTTCTGATCTGGTCAACGAACAGATACAGCATACGTTTTTGATCCCGGGAGAGACTATATGCCGCCTCAGTGAGGTCGTTTGACTGGACGATTCGCGGGCTATTTTTACGTTTCTTGTGATTGATAACCGCTGTTTCCGCCATGACAGATCCATGTGAAGTGTGACAAGTTTTTAGATTGTCACACTAAATAAAAAAGAGTCAATAAGCAGGGATAACTTTGTGAAAAAACAGCTTCTTCTGAGGGCAATTTGTCACAGGGTTAAGGGCAATTTGTCACAGACAGGACTGTCATTTGAGGGTGATTTGTCACACTGAAAGGGCAATTTGTCACAACACCTTCTCTAGAACCAGCATGGATAAAGGCCTACAAGGCGCTCTAAAAAAGAAGATCTAAAAACTATAAAAAAAATAATTATAAAAATATCCCCGTGGATAAGTGGATAACCCCAAGGGAAGTTTTTTCAGGCATCGTGTGTAAGCAGAATATATAAGTGCTGTTCCCTGGTGCTTCCTCGCTCACTCGACCGGGAGGGTTCGAGAAGGGGGGGCACCCCCCTTCGGCGTGCGCGGTCACGCGCACAGGGCGCAGCCCTGGTTAAAAACAAGGTTTATAAATATTGGTTTAAAAGCAGGTTAAAAGACAGGTTAGCGGTGGCCGAAAAACGGGCGGAAACCCTTGCAAATGCTGGATTTTCTGCCTGTGGACAGCCCCTCAAATGTCAATAGGTGCGCCCCTCATCTGTCAGCACTCTGCCCCTCAAGTGTCAAGGATCGCGCCCCTCATCTGTCAGTAGTCGCGCCCCTCAAGTGTCAATACCGCAGGGCACTTATCCCCAGGCTTGTCCACATCATCTGTGGGAAACTCGCGTAAAATCAGGCGTTTTCGCCGATTTGCGAGGCTGGCCAGCTCCACGTCGCCGGCCGAAATCGAGCCTGCCCCTCATCTGTCAACGCCGCGCCGGGTGAGTCGGCCCCTCAAGTGTCAACGTCCGCCCCTCATCTGTCAGTGAGGGCCAAGTTTTCCGCGAGGTATCCACAACGCCGGCGGCCGGCCGCGGTGTCTCGCACACGGCTTCGACGGCGTTTCTGGCGCGTTTGCAGGGCCATAGACGGCCGCCAGCCCAGCGGCGAGGGCAACCAGCCGAGGGCTTCGCCCTGTCGCTCGACTGCGGCGAGCACTACTGGCTGTAAAAGGACAGACCACATCATGGTTCTGTGTTCATTAGGTTGTTCTGTCCATTGCTGACATAATCCGCTCCACTTCAACGTAACACCGCACGAAGATTTCTATTGTTCCTGAAGGCATATTCAAATCGTTTTCGTTACCGCTTGCAGGCATCATGACAGAACACTACTTCCTATAAACGCTACACAGGCTCCTGAGATTAATAATGCGGATCTCTACGATAATGGGAGATTTTCCCGACTGTTTCGTTCGCTTCTCAGTGGATAACAGCCAGCTTCTCTGTTTAACAGACAAAAACAGCATATCCACTCAGTTCCACATTTCCATATAAAGGCCAAGGCATTTATTCTCAGGATAATTGTTTCAGCATCGCAACCGCATCAGACTCCGGCATCGCAAACTGCACCCGGTGCCGGGCAGCCACATCCAGCGCAAAAACCTTCGTGTAGACTTCCGTTGAACTGATGGACTTATGTCCCATCAGGCTTTGCAGAACTTTCAGCGGTATACCGGCATACAGCATGTGCATCGCATAGGAATGGCGGAACGTATGTGGTGTGACCGGAACAGAGAACGTCACACCGTCAGCAGCAGCGGCGGCAACCGCCTCCCCAATCCAGGTCCTGACCGTTCTGTCCGTCACTTCCCAGATCCGCGCTTTCTCTGTCCTTCCTGTGCGACGGTTACGCCGCTCCATGAGCTTATCGGGTCCACTCGCGAACGCAGAAAGGCCCACCCGAAGGTGAGCCAGTGTGATTACATTTGCGGCCTAACTGTGGCCAGTCCAGTTACGCTGGAGTCACTAGTATTTAGGTGACACTATAGAAGCGGCCGCGACAACTTGTCCACGTGGAATTCTAAGCTTAGGATCCCAATGTGCTGGAAAGTATGACAGCATGCCGGTCACGCGCACGGTTGATAACCACATCGCGAGGTTGCGGCAGAAAATCGAACAAGACCCATCCGCGCCGCAGCACATCATCACCGTTCACCGAATTGGCTATCGCTTCGTCGAGTAAACCGCGCGCCTTTTGTTACAACTTTTTACAATCTAATTGCAGTGTGTGGAGACTTGCAGGTGCAAAGACTATAGGCTCTCTGGAATGAAGAACAATGTTACGTTAACCGTCACGTCTCTGCTCACCATTCTATTCTTAACGTTTCACTTATCGGACGATATTGTCCGCGGGTTCGAACCGGGAGGGTTCAAGCACCTCACTGGGATAGTTACCGTGACTGTCTGGCTGTACGGAACGCTGGTGCTGTCCGGACGCCGGTCGGGGTACATCATCATCCTCCTCGGGTCGCTACTCGCGTCGCTCATGCCGCTCGCCCACATGCGGGGCGCGGGACTTGTCGGCGGCAGGATCGCCGGCAGTAGCGGAATGTTCTTTTGGGTCTGGACGCTCATGGCGGCCGGCATGACCGGGCTTTTCTCTATCGTCCTGTCGGTGCGCGGGCTATGGAGTCTGCGACGGGGCAAATCCGGGTGATCCGAGTTTTCTTCCAGCGCGTATACAGGACATGAAAAGGATAAACTGGCAGATCTGGGCAGGATTTCTTCTAAGCCTGATTGCTGCATTAAGCTACCCGCTTCTATTCGTGCGGTGGCCCTTAACACGTGAATCTCCGTGGGCCAACCTGATCCTGTTCGCGATCGCGTTGGTGCTCTTGTTCTTCGGTCTTCGGCGTGCCTACAAACCGGACAAGAGAATCGTCTCAAAAATCTTCAGCTCGTTGGCGGCAGGCTTTGGAGTGTTCCTTCTCGGAGCGCTTCTTTTCATGTTCTACGTGATGGGGTCGTGGCTGCCTGCTTCGAGTGGAGCGCCGCAGGTTGGACAGAAGGCACCCGAGTTTACCCTCACCGGTATGAACGATAAGCCGGTGACGCTGGCTCAATTGTTGACCGAGCCATTTAATAACAAGCCTCCGAAAGGTGTGCTGCTGGTTTTTTATCGAGGTTACTGGTGAGGGAATTGTCACTTCGAGTTGCGAAGTTTCGAAAAGAATCTGACGAAGTTTACCGAGGCCGGAATCCGTATTGTGGGAATCAGCGTTGATACGCCTGAAGAAACTCGCGAGTACATGATTCAAAAAGCCGGCTACCCTTTTACCTTTCTCTCTGATCCGAAGCTCGAGACAATTCTCCGCTACGATCTGGTCCACGCTCATGAGATAGCGAGCGGCAAAGACATCGCGCGTCCGGCCGAGTTCCTCATCGATCCGGCGGGCACCGTACGCTGGCGCATGGTCACTGAAAACTTCTTTGTGATCGCGCGACCGGAACAGGTCCTCGAAGCCGCCAAGGCGCTACAGTAGGGGCGGCCCTCCGTGTCCGCCCCTCGTTGAAACACACCATTCTGTATGGCTTGCTATTGACAGTGCCGGGAGATGGTGTAAGCATTTGCGCATTCGTTCAATACACGGTTCCTCAGACCCGGATTGCCCGAATTCCGCTTGATCGCCATGCAAAACTCTTCACACAAGCCACGTCCCGTGCCGCAGGTTATGGTCTCCAGCACGTTCACGAATTTGCAAAACCATCGTGCGGCGCTCATCGACGCCATAGCGGCGCACAATCTCCATCCGAACGTGATGGAAAATGATTCCGCTCGTCTCGTCGATGTCATCGACTCTTCGCTCGAGATGGTGCGCGACAGCGCGGCTTACATCGGTGTCATCAGTCTGAAATATGGCGAGATACCCGAGTGTCCGGTGCGCAATCCGGACAATCTCTCGCTCACCGAACTGGAGTTCAACGAAGCGCAGCGCCTCGACCGTCCCATACTCCTCTTCATCATGGGCGATAAGCATCCGGTGACCAAGGCCGACATCGAAAGAGATGTTGAAAAAGAGAAGAAGCTGGACGCTTTCCGCGAGCGTGCGAAGAAAAAGTCGCCGGATGGCTCTGTGAATCGCGTCTATGCAGTCTTTAACAACCTGGAAGAATTCAAAGACGAACTCGGACCCTCCCTCGCGGAGTTGAGCCAGTACCTTGACTCCGCCAACACCGACGCTCGTGATGATGATTCGCCGCCCGTTAAGGATACGGCCATTCCAAAGCCTCCCGCCTTCTATGCGAAGCCGGATTACATCGGTTCGCACAGGTTCGTCGGACGAGCTGCGGAGTTACAGACTTTAAACGATTGGGCTATGCCTGCCGACCCCACCAACGTGCTGATCTTCGAAGCCATTGGCGGCAACGGCAAGAGCATGCTCACCTGGCAATGGGCAAAGTTTCATTCCATCATCGCACGCACGGACTGGGCCGGGCGCTTCTGGTATTCGCTTTATGAGAAGGGCGCGGTTATGGCGGACTTTTGCCAGCGGGCTCTTGCCTACATGACTGGCCGGCCGCTGGAGCAGTTCGCGAAGCGGAATACGGCCCAGTTGAAAGACGAGCTTCTCGATCAACTTCACTCGAAACCCTGGCTGATCATTATTGATGGACTTGAACGCGCTCTCGTCGCCTACCACCGCATTGATGCTGCGGAAGTGCCCGACGAAGAAGTGAACGTGCCCACTGACAAGATCGGCAATCGCAACCCCCGCGATGCCATTCGCGACGAGGACAATGATCTGCTCCGCGCCCTCGCTGTCGCCGCGCCATCGAAGATTCTCATCAGCTCTCGGCTCACTCCGCGCGTGCTGCTCAATCCCTCGGGCCAAACTATCCCCGGCGCGAAGCGAATCAATCTCCCCGGTTTGCGTCCACCCGATGCGGAAAGGCTGCTGCGCTCCTGCGGCATCGAGCGCGATACAGAGGGCGACAGTGCCGCCATCCAGAGCTACCTGACCGCGAACTGCGACAACCACCCACTCGTGATCGGTGTGCTCGGCGGCATCATCAATAACTATTTGGAGAACCGCGGAAACTTCGATGCCTGGTTGGCTGATCCACACGCTGGAGGAGAACTCGACCTCGCTAAACTCGACCTCATCCAGCGGCGCAACCACATCCTCCGTGTCGCGCTCGACGCTCTCTCGCCAGAAAGCAAGCAACTCCTCTCCATGCTCGCGCTAATCACCGACTCGCTGGACTCCCACACCCTCAAGGCTCTAAATCCCTTCCTGCCCCCGGAGCCGGAGGAAGTGATAAAGCCAGAACCGCCCAACGAGGGCACGATTTGGTGGGTGTTGTCCGATGAACGGAAAGCCCAGCGTCAGAAACAATACGAAGCCGAGTTGCTGCGATGGCAGGACTATGAAAAAGCGGTATCAGCGCGACTGGCGTCCGCTGAGTTCCGCGCTGCCCCGAAGAAGCTCGAGGCCGCTGTTAGCGATCTCGAGCAGCGCGGCCTTCTGCAATGGGATGAGCGGGAGCGGAAGTATAATCTGCACCCGGTGGTCCGCAGCATCGCAGCGGGTTGGATGCAGGCGGAGGACGCAGAGCGCTATGGCATGCGTGTGGTGGACCATTTCTCAGCCGTGTCTCACAGCCCTTATGAGCAAGCAAAGACACTTGAAGACCTGCGCCCTGGTCTGACAGTTGTCCGCATGCTGCTCAAGCTTGGTCGATTCCAACAAGCCTACAATGCGTACAAAGGTGATCTCGACACTGCTCTGAAGACTAACCTCAGGGCAGAAACGGAGGTGTTGAGCCTGCTGCGTCCATTCTATCCAAATGGTTGGACGGCTTTGCCGATTGGCGTAAAACAGAGTGACATCACGGACTTAGCTAACTCGGCCGCTGGAGCCCTGTTTGCCATAGATGAACTGGAAGCTTCCCAGTCACTCGTTGAAGCCGCGATGCTCACCGACCTCCGAAATGAGAACTGGGTCGGCGTGATTACCCGCCTTCTGAACCTTGGACTCACTTATGGAGAGCAGGATCGCTTGGCCAAAGAGGACTATTGCATGTCGTGCTCCTTAGAAGTGGCTTTGCTTACTGACTCGAAAGTTGACCACTTTCGAAGTCGCCTGGCTCATTTCAGAGTTCTTGCCGAAATCGGCCAGTCAGAGCGTGCTGAAGCGCTCTGGCGAGAACTTGATTCCATGGGAAGAGACTGGAGTCGCCATGAGTATGTTCCCGGCGACGCAGAGTGGAAATACGCGGAGTTTTTATTTTGGAATGGGAAACTAAGCGAAAGTCACCTTGAAAAGACCGAGCGGCTGGCAATCGCGGGCAAATATCATTTGGCCATCAAAAACGTCCAGCATCTGCGGGGAATTTGGCAGTTGGCACAAGGCAACTGGTCGCAGGCAGCGGTTAGCCTTGCTGAATCCCTTCGCATGGCTCGCGAGAGCGGCATTGCCGATGCGTTTGCCGAAACCGGACTCGCTTTGGCCAAACACCACCTTGGCCAACTCGCCGATCCGCGCGACGAAGCCGCACGACTGGCCCAATTTCGTAACCCCGCGCATCGCTATCTCGCCCAACTCTGGCTGGCGCTTGGCGACCAAGAGAAAGCTAGGCACCACGCTCTGGCTTCCTATAGATCTGCTTGGGGAGATGGCGAGCCATATGTGAGACGCTATGAACTCGCCAGGACCACCGAACTGCTCCAGCAAATGCAGGTTCCCATACCAAACTTGCCACCCTACAACCCCGACAAAGACGCGCCGATTCCTTGGGCAGCCGAAGTCCGCGCCGCCATCAACAAACTTAGGGATGAGAAGCAAGCGAATTAGAAGCGGGGCTCAGACGGTCCTTCCCAACCGTGACACCTCAAACAAAAAAAATCTTTTGGTCTGAACGTTGCGGCTTCGCCGCGCGACGTGAGGTAAGGCTCCGTCGCTCTCTATGAGCGGCTAGTGCCGGCTTCGCCGCGCGATGTGACGCACCGCGGCTTTGTCGCGATGTGATCGGTTGCCCCGCGATGATGGGCTTCGCCGCCCGCTGTGAGGCACCGCGGCTTTGTCGCGCGATGTGATCGGTTGGCCCGCGATGATCGGCTTGGCCGCCCGCTGTGAGGCACCGCAGCTTTGTCGCGATGTGATCGGTTGCCCCGCGATGATCGGCTTCGCCGCCCGATGTGAGCCACTGCAGCTTGGTCGCGATGTGATCGGTTGCCCCGCGATGATCGGCTTGGCCGCCCGATGTGAGGCACCGCAGCTTTGTCGCGATGTGATCGGTTGCCCCACGATGATCGGCTTCGCCGCCCGCTGTGAGGCACCGCAGCTTTGTCGCGATGTGATCGGTTGCCCCGCGATGATCGGCTTGGCCGCCCGATGTGAGCCACCGCAGCTTTGTCGCGATGTGATCGGTTGCCCCGCGATGATGGGCTTGGCCGCCCGCTGTGAGGCACCGCAGCTTTGTCGCGTGTGATCGGTTGCCCCGCGATGATCGGCTTGGCCGCCCGCTGTGAGGCACCGCAGCTTTGTCGCGATGTGATCGGTTGCCCCGCGATGATGGGCTTGGCCGCCCGCTGTGAGGCACCGCAGCTTTGCGCGATGTGATCGGTTGCCCCGCGATGATCGGCTTCGCCGCCCGCTGTGAGGCACCGCAGCTTTGTCGCGATGTGATCGGTTGCCCCGCGATGATCGGCTTCGCCGCCCGATGTGAGGCAAGGCTCTGCCTTGCCGTCCGAGCCCTTTAGAAGTTGGGGCTATGCCCCCGGTACGGCCTTTGGCCGAAAACTTTGGGGCCAAGCCCGAACCGCGGGCATAGCCCGCTTTTAAAAAAGAAGGGGGCCGGCAGGGCAGAGCCCTGCCTCACATCGGGCGGCGCAGCCGGCAGTCGGCGGCTCAAATCGGCGACGTAGCCTCACATCGGATGGCGCAGTATGCTGCGCAAGGCTGACGGTTCGGGGTTGATGATCGTGTCGACTGGTCCGACTCCGTCTGGTTCGTTCTGGCCTCAGGATGAATACCGTTTCGTCTTCACTTACCGGCGCGACAACCGCGTGAACGACGGGAACAGCGATGTGTTGAGTGAAGCAGGCGTCACCTCGCCGGAAGTAGTGACGATAATCGTCCCATGGCCAACGCCAACGCAACGGAAAGAAATGGTGGAGGAGATAGATAAAGTGCTTGTCCCGGCTTAATGGATACCTCGTTAATCTTGAAATCCTGTAAGAGACTGTGTTTATCGACGGTTGACAGTAAATGTGCGGACTAACTATAGTCGCGGCAGTGATACGAAAGCGGCTTACAGCGGCAGTGTTGAGTGTGCTTATGCTCACGGTGGTGAGCGGCGTTGGTGCGCATCAGCAGGAAGGCACGTGCCCAATGTCGAAAGTGCCTGATTGCTGCAAGAAGGCGCGGGGCAATGCGCCCGGAGCTTCGATAGCTCGAGTTTGCTGCAATCTGAATTGTTCCGAGCCGGGCAGTACGGCCAATAGCAACTCGTCCAGCTTTTCGACGCGACAGAGTACGACCGCGAATACTAGCGTCGCAGTGAATGCCGCCGCCTTCAATTCGAAAATCGTATTTACTCCTCACCTTCAGCGAATTCATTCTCACGATTCTAATCCCAGGTACATCAAGCATCTCGCACTCCTGATCTAGTTCACCAGGCCGTCGTGTGTCTGTTTTCCGCGAATCTCGGGTTCGTCTGCTCAACGCGCGCAGGCGAAACGTTCGCATGGGCCATGTTGATCAGGAGCGAAGAAATGAGAAAGACAGTTCTATTTGTGTTTGGTCTGTTGCTTTGGTGCGGGAGTGCGACGCATTCCACTGCGCAAGTGAAGCGAGTGCAAATGCACATTGCGGGATACCTGTGCGGTAATTGAGTGTACAACATTCAGAAGGCCGTGAGCCGTCTCGACTACGCACCGAAACTGAAGGAAATCGAACTTACAGACATCAAGAAAGGCATCGGCGAATTCACGCCCAAGCCGGACAAGCCCGTCTCGTTCGCAGCATTGAAAGCGACGTTGAAGAGCGCTGGGTACGTTCTCAGTGCTGCGGACATAACCATTACAGGAACACTGAATAAGGAAGGCGACGCTTGGGTTGTCACTATAAATCCGTCCGGGCAGAAGTTTGTGCTTGAAGGCGCTACTGTTGCACATGCTGTAGCAGGAGTCGAAGCTGGATCGCCAGTCGAAATCACGGGTGATTGGAAAACTGCCGGACAAGGGAACAGTGCTCGCGAAGTCATCACACCCGCCAAACAGTCGCAAGCTTCCCTTCGCCGCATGAGCAGCGACGTTTACTTTGTTCCGGCAACGTTTTCAGAAGTCTCCGGTGAACCAGCGAAACCTCTGGCTCCCATCCGTGTCACTTCACCGGGCTTGACTGTTTACAAAGGAGGCGCGATTACACCGCGCCTCTATTTCATTCGCCAACATTTGGGAGCGTTGAAAGTTAACCGGCAAATGCTCGATGTGAGCGTGTCTTACACTCCCTCGCCGAAGCTCCAACTTGAAGCCGAAGTCCCGATCTCTCGCACGTCGTTTCGCGATGGTGTGACGTCCGGATCTGGTGTTGGTCTGGCAAACATTACGGTGTGGTCCAAGTACCGGTTCTTTCGCGAGGTAGAAACTTATGGTGACAAGCAAGCGGCGGTGAGATTTGGTTTAGAGCTGCCGACCGGAAAGAAAGAGGCTCCGGGCCAGAGTCAGATCAGTGTACCTTCATTTGTGAGACAACAACTGACGCCGATCAATGGCGGACTCTCACCGCATTTCGATCTCGCGTTCTCACGCGCCCGTGGCCGGTTAATTTTCGGCGGAAATGCCGAAGCTGTTTTCCGCACCGAGCGAGACGGATTTCGCATGGGGCACGAGCAGCGATTGAACACCGATCTGGAATACGTGGTGCTTCCACGGGATTACACGAAACCCGGCGGCGAGTTGTTTCTTATTCTTGAGACGACGTTTGTACATCGAGGAACCGGTCGTCTCAATAGCACGCCAGTCAGCGGCAGCAAAGCGTCTGAATACTACCTTGCACCGGGACTGCAATACGCAGCGCGTCCGCGGTTTGTGGTGGAGGGAAGCGTGCAGTTGCCGGTCGTACGCAATACCGGGCCATTAGTGCTGCGAACTGATGTCAATGTTCTGCTCGGAGTTAAATACCTGTTTTGACTCTTAGTTCTGTTTCGCAGCTTCCTCCATCTTCTTCCGCAAGCTCAAGGGTCGCATGTCGGTCCAAACTTCCTTGATGTATGCCAGGCACTCCTCTTTGGTGCCGGTTTTACCAGCGTCGTTCCAGCCGAGCGCGTTCTCTCGATCGGCCGGCCAGATTGAATACTGTTCCTCGTGATTTACTACAACCTTGTAGATCGTGGTGTCCTCGCGTTCGTCGCTATTCACAGTTACTCACCTTTCTTCTGAGCTTTATCGTTGGCAAATAGTAGCACGCGCGACCGGGGCGGGGTTTCTGTTAATATGCAGGCTCGACAGTTGCTCCATTTGGTTGCTGCGTTACTGCGGTTTCAAGCGAATCCAACGCCATCTCCCCATCCGGCCCGACAGGGTGCATAAAACGCCCCAATTTGGAGCTTTGAAATCTTCTCTGCGTTCTCTGCGGAGAAGACTTTTCTGAGGATTTTGGCGGTTTTACGCATATAGTACTCAAAGGTGGTATTTAGGCGCGGACCAGATAATGATTCCAGAGAATAAACTACAGGAGACAACGCTCCGACAGGGATCCGTCCGAGATCACACGATCGAGGACGAGTACGACTTATCACCCCTACAGCTCGGAATGCTGATTCACGGGTCTGGAGCCTACATCCAACAATTGGTGTGCTCGCTACGAGAGGATCTGAACGTTGCGGCACTCGAAAAAGCCTGGCACGAAGTAGTTCGTCGCCATCCGATCTTCAGGACTAGTTTTCACCTTGTCTCTTCTCCTCCATTCCAACGCGTTCACACACGTGTCAACCTCGTCGTCACGAAAGAAGACTGGTCTGCGCTACCACCACACGAACAGGAAATCTCTCTGGCCAGGTATCTCGCGAAGGATCAGCAACGCAGCTTCAATCCTACTGACGCGCCACTGATTCGCGTCGCCCTCTTTCGCATGTCCCAGGCACATTACGAGATGGTCTGGACGTCGCATCACGCGCTGATGGATGGTCGCAGTCGTCGATTGATATTGAAAGAGCTCTTTTCGTTGTACGAGGGTGCGACTCTTGAGGTAGAACGGCCACGGCCGTACGGCGACTATATTCGCTGGTTACAGCAGTACGACCTGGCCAGTGCCGAGAAATTTTGGCGTGAGGAGCTGCGCGGGTTTACCACCCCGACGGTTATCGACCTCGGGGTAAGTCAGGAAGAAGAACGATTTCACCACGGCAACGTCGAAACATACCTGTCTGAGTCACTCACAACTTCATTGACAGACTTTGCTAACACGGCGGGTGTGACCTTGAACACTTTAGTGCAAGGAAGCTGGGCACTGCTGTTGAGTCGTTACACCGGAGAACAAGACGTTGTTTTCGGAGCGACAAGAGCCTGTCGCCGTTCCTCAATCGCGGATGCTGGCGCGATGGTTGGGTTGTTCATTAACACTTTGCCAGTACGCGTTCGCGTCTCGCCCGATGAACTACTACTCCCATGGTTGCAGCGGCTGCGCGCGTCTCAAGTCGCAGTCAGGCAGTATGAGCATACGCCGCTAACGAAGATTATGGAGTGGTCCGAAGTGCCGCGCGGAACACCATTGTTCGAGAGCCTTGTGATTTATGAGAATGACTCGATTAATGATGCGCTCCAGTCGAAGAATCGGAACTTCCGCCTTCTTGAACAAACGAATTACCCGCTCGTGCTGCACGCATTTGGTGGCAGCCAGTTGTTGCTGAAGTTGGAATATGACGAATCCCGTTTCGATCGTCCTGCGACCGAGCGAATGCTGGGCCATCTGGCGACGCTGCTTCAGGGGATGGTAGATGGACTGCGAATTCGTGATCTTCCGCTGCTGACAGAAAGTGAAAGACGAAAACTTCTAAATGAGTGGCAAGGCAAACAAATCGAGTTCCCTGAAGACTCATGCATTCATGAGCTGTTCGAGCAACAAGTGGAGCGAACACCGGGCGCGCCCGCTCTAGTTTTCGATCAACAGACCCTCACCTACACCGAACTGAACTCCAGAGCGAATCAACTCGCGCATCATCTTCGCAAACTCGGCGTTGGTCCGGAAGCATTAGTCGGCATCTGCATGGAACGATCACCGCTGCTGCTCATCGGCCTGCTGGGAATACTAAAAGCAGGTGGAGCATACGTTCCCATCGATCCTGCCTACCCAACCGAGCGCTTGCGTTTCATGCTGGAGGACGCCGCTGCGCCAGTGATCATCACAGAGCGAAATCTGCAATCGATTATTCCGGCAGGAGAACCGAAAACTATTTGTCTGGACGACTGGGAAAGCATAGGGCTCGAGAGTGATGAACTTCCGCACGCCGGAACCGCCGCGGAGAATCTTGCCTACGTGACCTACACATCCGGATCGACAGGAAAGCCGAAAGGCGTCGCGATTCAACACCGGAGTGTTGTTGCTTTCGTGCATTGGGCCAGTGGAGTGTTCTCGCCCGAGGAACTGCAAGGCGTGTTGGCTTCAACCTCGATCTGTTTTGACCTCTCCGTCTTCGAGCTTTTCGTTACACTCAGCCTTGGAGGCTGTGTGATTCTGGCTGATAACGCCTTGCATCTGGATAGCCTAAAATCTGGCGAGCTCGTCACCTTAATCAATACTGTGCCATCCGCAATAGCCGAATTGCTCAGGGCTGGTGCGATTCCTAAAACCGTAACGACTATAAATACATGCGGCGAACCATTGAAGACGGCTGTCGTGAAGCAGGCTTACGAACTGCCTCACATTGAACGGGTAATAGATCTTTATGGGCCGGTTGAAGACACAGTCTACTCGAGTTTTATCGTGAGAAATCCGGCCGGGCCGGACACTATTGGACATCCGATCTGCAACAGCCAAATCTATGTGCTTGACCAAGACTTACAGCTCGTACCTCAAGGCGTGACTGGTGAGATTTATATCGGCGGCGCAGGACTGGCCCGGTGTTATCTAAATCGACCCGATCTGACCGCTGAGAGATTTGTGCCCAATCCTTTCCGTTCAAGCGGCTCGTCCCGGCTTTACCGTACTGGTGATCTGGCGCGCTATCTAAAAGACGGAAGTCTCGAGTTTTTGGGACGCTTCGACCACCAGATCAAGATTCGGGGTTACCGCATTGAACTCGGGGAGATCGAGACAACGATAGAACGATATCCGGGTGTCAGGCAGAGCGTGGTGATTGCCACCGATGTTGCGGGAGACGGAAAGCTCATCGCATATGTGGTTGCGCAAAGTGGCAAGACGCTTGATTTAGTTGCGTTGTCGGCCTTCCTGCAAACGCAACTGCCGCAGTACATGTTACCGGCGCACTTTGTACCTATCGCCCAGATGCCCGTAACTCCCAACGGCAAGATCAACCGTCGCGCCCTTCCTGAGCCAGGAGTGCCGCACTCGGGAGGCGCGTCTGCATCTCCTCGTACAGCAGTCGAGGCAAAGTTAGCAGCGATGTGGACCAGCATTCTGAAGCTGGACCGCCTCGGGATTCATGACAACTTCTTCAATCTCGGGGGAAACTCTTTGCTCGCTTTTCAGTTAGTGTCGCGGGTGCGCGATCAATTTAATGTAGAGCTTCCGTTGGCTCGTGTTTTTGAAACGCCGACAGTGGCAGAACTATCACGTTGGATCAGCGACGCAGCAGCTAAAGGGCTCAATCGCACGGCAGCGTCGATCAAAGCAATACCGCGCCAGCGCCGTACGAGAACGTCTGTGTGAATGTGAGGAACAGTCTTAGTTAGTCTCCCAAGATGAGTAGCGAACGAAACTCAGCAGGCTATCCACTGTCAGCGATGCAGCAGGGAATGGTCTTCCACAGCGTCTACGATCCGCAGGCGGGTTTCTATGTGCAGCAGATGGTCTGCCGTCTGTGCGAGGAAGTGGACGTCGTTCGTCTGGAGCGCGCGTGGCAGCAGACTGTCGAGCGTCACGACATTTTGCGAACCAGTTTTAAATGGAGCAACGAACAGCCGCTTCAGGAAGTACACCCGCATATCACCTTCGGTGTGACCGAGTTTGATCTGAGGTCTGTAGCAGAAGACCAGCAACGTGACGAGATCGATCGTTATCTGAAGTCCGACAGAATACGGGGATTCGATTTAAGCAAAGCGCCCTTGATGCGGCTCGCACTCTTTCACCTGGGCGAGGCGGATTACTGCCTGATCTGGACCTTTCATCATGCGTTACTCGACGGTCGTTCACATCACCAGGTGATCAAAGAAGTCTTTACTGCGTACGATGAGGGTGAGGACGTAAAGCTCCGGGAGGCGCGGCCGTATGAGGACTACATTTGCTGGTTGAATCGTCAGGACTGGCGGAACGCGGAAAAATTCTGGCGTGACAGGTTAAAGGGTTTTTCTTCACCCACAGTATTGTCTAGTGGAGAGCTTAAGTCTGGAGATGAAGAGTTTGGAATTCGCCGGGAACGTATTGGCGAAACGACCATTGCTGAACTCAAGCAGGTATTGCAGCAAGAAGGCTTGACTCTGAATACGCTGATTCAGGGAGCGTGGGGTTTGCTGCTAAGCCAACACACCGGAGCTCCGGACGTTGTATTTGGCGCCACGCGCGCTTGTCGTCATGCGCCGGTCGAGGGCGCCGAAACGATGGTCGGGCTGTTCATCAACACTTTGCCGGTCAGGCTGCAAGTAAACGCGGCGTTACCGCTGGCCGATTGGCTCAGAGAGTTGCGGCGCAAGAACATCGAGGTCCGCAACTATGAGCATACACCGTTGCGAAAGATCACTGGCTGGAGTGAACTTCCCAAAGGCGTAGCGTTGTTCGACAGCATCGTAGTTTTTGAGAACTATTCGCTGACTGAGAGCCTGCAATCGCTTGGGCCAAATTGGCAGGCGCGCGAATTCCAGTTGCACGAGAAGAGCAACTACCCGCTTGCGGTCTCGGCGTATCAGGGAAAAGAGCTTCTCCTAAAAATTCAGTATGATCGCCGCTACTTCGATGACGCGACGATCGAGTCGCTGCTGCAACGGCTGAAGTTGCTTATCGAAACTTTCCCCGACGAGGCGGTCAGAAACGGTTCATGCGGTCAGGCTTTACATTATCTAATGCACTACCAAAACGATCACGACTCCACAGCTTACGAACAGGATACTGAAGCTGATGTTTACGTCTTTCCAGCCTCGCTGGGACAGCAACGGCTCTGGTTTTTGAATCAGCTCGAGCCGGCCAGTCCTTTTTATAACGTCTCAGAAGTAATCCGATTGAGCGGTGAGCTTCGAAGTGATCTGTTGCAACGAGCGCTGACCGCCGTGGTGGCGCGTCATGAAATATTGCGGACACGATTCGCCATCGAAGGCGGCAACCTGGTCCAGATTATTGCGCCCGAAGGTGACGTGCAGCTTAGGGTCGTCGATCTAACAGATATGCCCGAGGATCAGCAAAGACTCACGAGGCAAGAGACCGAAACACCTTTCGATCTGTCTCGCGGGCCGTTGCTGCGCGCACAGTTACTCAAACTCGATGCGACACAGCACCTCTTGCTGCTGACAATGCATCACATCGTTACGGATGGCTGGTCCAATGCGATCTTACTCAGGGAGTTAGCGACGCTTTACGAGGATTTTCTTGAGGGGCGTCCCGCAAGCTTGGCCAATCTCCCGATTCAGTATGCCGACTTTGCCGAGTGGCAACGCGAATTGCTGCAAGGGGAGTTTCTCGAGCAGCAACTTGCGTATTGGCGTAAACAGCTTGAGGGTGCGCCGGCGGTTCTGGAGTTGCCGACCTATCAGCCACGTCCCCCAATCCAGACGTTCCGCGGAGCGAGGCAAACCGCGGTTTTGTCTCCAGCATTAACGAGCCAGATCAAAGAGTTGAGTCGCAGCGAAGGAGTCACGCTATTCATGACCCTGCTGGCGACGTTCCAGGTGCTGCTCCATCGATATGGCGGTGGTGACGACATCGTCGTTGGCTCGCCCATCGCTAACCGCAATCGCTCAGAGCTGGAAGGCCTCATCGGATTCTTCGTCAACACCTTAGTGCTGCGGGCGGATTGTTCGGGTAATCCGCTGTTTCGTGAGTTATTGCAGCGCGTGAAGAAAGTCGCGTTGGAGGGATACTCACATCAGGATGTGCCGTTCGATAAGCTGGTCGACGAGCTAAAGCCGGAACGCAGTCTCAGTTACTCGCCGCTGTTTCAGGTTACGTTCGCGCTTCAGGAGGATCGTAAGTCAACGCTCAACTTGCCGGGACTGGAGCTGAGTTGGCATGAAGTAGATCGTGGTAGTGCGAAGTTTGATCTAGCGCTATTCGTGTCTGACACAGACGAGCGTCTCTCGTGCCTGCTCGAGTACGACACAGATCTTTTTCAGGATGTCGCGATTCGCCGGTTGCTTGGACACTTTGAGAATTTGCTCGAGAGTGTGGTGTCGAATGCAGGCCGTCGGATTGGCGAGTTACCCATGCTCGCGCCTTCGGAGCTCTCCGAAGTGATGACGATGAGCCGTGGTGAACGACTTGCCGCGAGTTATACCACTCTGCATGAGTTATTCGAACAACAGGTGAGCCGGACACCGGGTGCGACCGCATTGGTTTATGAGGGACAGAGACTCACTTACGCCGAACTGAACGCGAGGGCTAATCAACTCGCGCACTATTTGCGACGCACCGGAGTGGGGCCAGAAACGCTGGTCGGGATCTGTCTGGAGCGCTCGCTGGAGATGGTGATCGGATTCTTGGGCATACTGAAAGCAGGCGGTGCTTACGTGCCGCTGGATCCGTTCTATCCGGCCGAGCGGTTGCGCTTGATCGTTGAGGAGTCGGAAATCCCACTGGTGCTCACGGCGCAGCGCTTTGCCGAACTGCTTCCCGAAGTGAAGTCGATCAGTCTTGATGCTGATTGGAATGATATCGCGCGGGAGAGTGACGAGAACCTCACGAGTGACACAGTTCCAGCTAACCTGGCCTACGTGATCTACACCTCGGGTTCGACCGGCAAACCGAAGGGCTCGATGCTGACGCACGAGGGGATCTGCAATCGTTTGCTGTGGATGCAGGAAGCTTACGAACTGAGTGCGGAAGATTGCGTGTTACAGAAGACGCCGTTCACGTTTGACGTCTCGGTGTGGGAGTTCTTCTGGCCGCTGCTGACGGGCGCGCGACTGGTCATGTCGCGGCCCGGAGCGCAGGGAGATAGCCGCTATTTGGTGGATCTTATCAAGCGCGAAAAGATCACGACGCTGCACTTTGTGCCGTCGATGTTAGCCGCGTTTTTGGAAGACAGCGGCGTCGGCGAGTGTCGCAGTCTGAAACGCGTGATCTGTAGCGGCGAAGCTTTGCCGTTCGAGCTGAAGGAACGATTTCGCAAACGGCTAACGTCACAGTTGCACAACTTGTATGGACCAACGGAAGCGTCAGTGGACGTGACGTACTGGGATTGCGCGAGTGAAATGGAACGGCCGATCGTGCCGATCGGGCGCGCGATTGCGAACACGCAGATCTACGTGCTCGATGAAAACCTCGGGCCGGTGCCGGTAGGCGTGCGCGGGGAGTTGTACATCGGTGGCGTCGGATTAGCGCGCGGCTATTTAGCGAGACCGGATCTGACGGCCGAGCGCTTTCTGCCGGATCCGTTTGGGCCAGCGGGGACGCGGCTCTATCGCACAGGAGATCTGGCGCGCTACCTGACGGACGGCAATGTTGAATACCTCGGGCGTACGGATCATCAGGTCAAGATTCGTGGTTTCCGCATCGAGTTGGGCGAGATCGAGTCAACGCTGAATGACCATCCCGCGGTAAAGAACGCGATAGTCGTCGCGCGTGAAGAGAAGACTGGCAGCAAACGCTTGGTTGCTTACGTCGTTCCGAATCAACGACGGGCCGCACCGATCAGTCGACTGCTGAGTCTCGAGGCAGCAGGGCAACTCAAGGATCTGATCCAGTTTGAGTTGCCCAACGAGACGACGATCGTTTGCCGCAATCGGAACGAGACGGAGTTCATGTACGACGAGATCTTCGCCAAAAAGACGTACCTGAACTTTGGCATCACGATCGCGGACGACGCTTGCATATTCGACGTTGGCGCGAACATCGGTCTGTTCACACTGTCTGCGAGCCAGTTGGCCCAACGCGTAACGATTTACTCGTTTGAGCCGATTCCGCCCGTCTTCGAGATTTTGCGACTGAACGCGGAGGTTCACGGCCTGAACGCGAAGCTGTTCGAATGTGGTCTGTCGAACGTGTCTGAAGCAACCAGCTTTACCTATTATCCAAACGTGTCGCTAATGTCCGGACGATTTGCAGATGCGGCAGCGGACAGTGAAGTGGTGAAGACGTTTGTGATCCAACAGCAGCAGGGTAGGGAACTGCCGGCCGCGCAGCTTGACGAGCTCATTGCCGACCGCTTAACGAGCGAAACGTTCACGTGCCAGTTGAAGACGTTGTCGGAAGTGATGCGCGACGAGCGTGTGGAAAAGATCGATCTCCTGAAGATTGATGTCGAGAAAGGTGAGCTCCAGGTGCTGGCCGGCATTGACGAGGCTGATTGGCCGAAGATCGATCAGATCGTGATGGAGGTTCACGATCTCGATGGTCGCGTCAGGAAAGTGACAGAGCTGCTGAGCAGTCGTGGTTTTGAGATCAACGTGCAGCAGGACGCGACACTCGAGCAAACGAACCTGTACAACCTTTACGCCACTCGAAACGCTAATCGACGGAAGTCTGGTAAACCGCCAGCCGAATTCGTTTGGAGTAGCCGTGAGGTGTTGGTAAAGGAGCTGCGCGAACGGCTGAAGAAAAGTTTGCCCGAGTACATGGTGCCAAGTGAGTTTGTGTTGTTATCAGAGTTGCCGCTGACGTCCAGTGGAAAAGTTGATCGCCGCGCGCTGCCTGCACCAAGAACTACAAAGAAAGCGGAGTTTGTGGCACCGCGCGATCAGATTGAGAAAACGCTTGCTGAAGTGTGGTGTCAGGTACTGAGACTCGAGCGAGTCAGCATCCATGACAACTTTTTCGAGTTGGGCGGCGATTCGATTCTGAGCGTCTTAATTGTGACGCGCGCTGCGAAAGCCGGCTTGCAATTGCTGCCCCGGCACCTGTTTCAGTACCAGACAATCGCAGAGCTGGCTTCATCAGTTGGCTCGACGACCGCGATCGTAGCGGAACAGACGCCGGTCACGGGTGAAGTTCAACTTACTCCGATCCAGAGTTGGTTCTTTGAACAGAACGTCACCGATCCACATCACTTCAATCACGCGATGCTGCTGACGCTGCGCCAACCGATTGATCGTGCGGTGCTCGAACGGGCAGCGACCGAGTTGGTCAGACACCACGATGCGCTCCGCTTGAGATTTCGCCAGGTTGGTGACCCGTGGTCGCAGTGGAATGCAGCGCCAGATCAGTCAGTCTCTTTCGAGTACTTCGACTTGTCGCAAACTGACGAGCCTCAGCAAGCGATACAGCAACAAGCTGCGCGATTGCAGAGCAGTCTGAACTTGCAAGATGGGCCAATCGTCCGTTTCGCACTCTTTGATCCGGGCCAACTGCTGATTGTGATTCATCACCTCGCGGTTGACGGTATCTCGTGGGGAATATTATTGGACGACTTGCAAACGTTGTGCGAGCAACTCAGTCGTAATGAGCAGCCGCAGCTGCCACCTAAAACCACCTCCTATAAAACCTGGGCGAACCTGCTGTCCGAACACGCACAGTCCGAGGCGGTCATAGACGAACTGGACCACTGGCTTAGCCTATCTGAAACCGATCGTATCCCGATTGACTACGACGGAGCTAACACTGAGGAATCGGCGCAAAGCGTCACCGTCGCGCTGACGGTAGAAGAAACGCAGGCGTTACTACAAGACGTGCCGGCCGTCTATCGAACGCGGATTAACGATGCGTTGCTTACCGGGCTTGCGCACGCATTCAACGCCAACACTCTCCTGATCGATCTTGAAGGCCATGGCCGCGAACAATTTGTAGAGAACGTCAACGTCACGCGAACGGTGGGCTGGTTTACCACAATCTTTCCGGTCGTGCTCCATGCAACCGATGATGAACCTGGCGCGAATTTGAAACGAACCAAAGAACAGTTGCGCCGCATCCCGCGAGAGGGAATTGGTTATGGCTTACTGCGCTACCTGAACCGTGACAACAGCATAGTTGAGCGACTGCGTCAGCTTCCGCGTGCGGAGGTTTGTTTTAATTACTGGGGCCAGTTGGACCAGATGTTTCCGTCTACGCTGTTTCGCGCTGGTCTGTACCGGGGTTTCAATCGTAGCCCGAGGCAAACCCGGGCTTACCTGTTGGAAATCAATAGCAGCATTGTTAGCGGCCAATTGCAGACGGTATGGAGCTACAGCGAGAATGTGCACCGGCGCAGCACGGTCGAGCATCTCGCTAACCGATTCATCGCCGCACTTCGTGCACTGATCGCGCATTGCCAGGGACGTGATCCAGCAGTCTACTCACCAGACGACTTTCCCGACGTAGAATTGAGTGAACACCAGTTGGAGAATGTTTTAGCCGAGCTTGATCTGACTTCCTAAACTCCCACGATGACTGCCAAGAACGTAGCCGCCATCTATCCTCTTTCACCGCAGCAGCAGGGCATGCTCTTTGACACGCTGCAACTGTCTGCTCCTGGTGTGCATATCGAGCAGAAGATTTACGTCTTGCGTGGCGAGTTGGACGTGCCGGCGCTTGAGCGTGCGTGGCAGCACCTCCTCGAGAGGCACTCGATCCTGCGAACTGCGTTTGTCTGGAAGAATCAGGACGAGCCTTTGCAGTGCGTGTTGCGCGAAGTGGATCTCGCGATAGTCAAACACGACTGGCGTACGACGTCTGAAGCGGAGCAACGGTTTGAGGCTTTCCTCGAAGAGGATCGGCGGCGCGGTTTCGAACTCACCAAGCCTCCGTTGCTGCGTCTGACACTTTTTCAAACTGGTGAGCAGGAGTATCGACTGGTCTTGACCCATCACCACATTGTTCTCGACGGTTGGTGCCGACCCATCATCGACGAAGAGGTGCGGGCGCTCTATGAAACCTTTCGCAACGGCGCTGTACCTGATCTTCCTCCGGCGCGCCCTTATCGAGATTACATCGCGTGGTTGAAGCGACAGAACCTCGCGAGTGCAGAGAGCTACTGGCGTGGCGTGCTCAGTGGCATTTCAGAACCGACGCCGCTCGGAATTGAAACGAGCGACGCTGATGATTCTCACGAAACAGGCTTCGGTGAACTGCGCATTAAAATATCTGAAACCTCCGCCGCGAGTTTGAAACAGCTTGCGCGTGAGCATCACGTGACTCTGAATACGCTGGTCCAGGGTCTCTGGGCCATCATGCTGAGCCGGTACAGCGGATCGAATGACGTGATCTTCGGGACGACTGTATCGGGGCGTCCGACCGATTTGGACGGCGCCGCTGCGATGCTCGGGTTATTCATCAATACGTTGCCGTTCCGGGTGACCGTTCGTGGCGGTTCGTTTTGGAGTTGGCTGAGTGAGTTGCAGCAACACCATCTGGAGATGCGCCAGTATGAGTTTTGCTCATCTGGACAAATACATCAGTGGTGTAAATTCCCGGGCTTGCTGCCGTTGTACGAGAGTATTCTCGTTTTCGAGAACTACCCGGCTGAGACCGGCGCCGATCGATCAATTCTGTCGCAGGCTCAGACCTACAGCATCGGCGCCCAAACCAGATACCCAATCAACATCCTTGTCCTAACCCGCGATGGTCTGGAGTTAGTGGTCGTCTTTGATCGCTCGCGGTTAGTTGAATCAACTGTTCCGACGTTGCGCGATCACTTTCAGGCGCTTTGCGACGCCATCATTGCGAACCCGGAACCGGAGTTGACGACACTGGTCCGACAGATCACCGGTGCGCCGCGCCTCCGAAAAGACAGCGAACGAGATTCGCGAGACTACGAGGCGCCCCGCACTCCCTGTGAAGAACGACTGGCAGAGATCTGGGCCGAAGTTCTGGGCGTCGCTCGCATCGGCAGGCATGATAATTTCTTTGCACTCAAGGGACATTCGTTACTCGCCACCCAGGTCCTCTCGCGCATACGTGATGCGTTCGACGTTCAGTTGCCACTGCGCAGTTTGTTTGAAGCTCCGACAATTGCCGCACTGGCAGAACGTATTGAACATGGAACCGCGTCTGCTGAGTTTCCGTTAGTGCGTGTGCCAAGGGATCGACCGTTACCGCTCTCATTTGCGCAACAGAGATTGTGGTTTCTGAGTCAGTTGGAGCCCGAGAGTCCGTCTTACAACATTCCTTCTGCCATTCGTCTCACCGGTGTTCTCGACTTGAACGCACTCGAGCAGGCTTTGAACGCGTTAGTCGCTCGTCATGAGACTTTGCGGACCGTGTTTCAGGTCGTGGATGACGAACCGGTGCAACTGGTGTTGTCCGATCAATCCTGCAAGCTTGAGATTGCTGACCTCACTCACCTTTCGTTGGCCGAGCGTGAAGACGACGCGATGCGCTTGACTGCGGCTGCTGCGGCGCGGCCGTTTGATCTCAGTAACGAACCGGCGTTTCGAGTACTGCTGGTGAAACTCGGCGAGCTGGATCACATTTTGTTGCTGAACGTGCATCACATCGTGAGCGATGGATGGTCCATGGCGATCCTGTTCCGCGAGTTGGGATTACTTTATCAGAGCGCGTCGTTGCCCGAGTTGCCGGTTCAATACGCCGACTACGCTGTGTGGCAGAAGAATTGGCTACAGGGCAAACGGCTCGATGACTTGCTTGCTTACTGGAAGAATCACCTTGCCGGCGCGCCCACGGTACTTGAGTTGCCGTTGGATCGACCGCGGCCACCAGTTCAGGGATCGCAAGGTGAAAAAGTCAGCTTCGTGCTTTCGTCGGAGTTGAGTGAGCGTCTGCAAAGTTGCAGCCAGCGTGAGGGCGTTACGAGTTTCATGACGCTGCTTGCGACTTTTCAGGTGTTGTTGGCGCGTCTTACGCAGCGCGATGACGTGGTGGTGGGAACGGATCTGGCGAATCGTACGCGAGTCGAAACGGAAGGGTTGATTGGCTTCTTCGTTAATCTGCTGCCGGTCAGGACCAGACTCTCAGGCAACCCGACGTTTAGTGAGCTGTTGCAGCAGGTCAGGGAAGTTCTACTCGAAGCTTACGCGCGCCAGGAATTGCCGTTTGAAAAACTGGTGGAAGAGGTCAAGCCGCCACGCGATCTCAGCCGTAATCCGGTGGTCCAGGTGCTCTTCGTTATGCAGAACACACCGCGGCCAGTGCTTGATCTGCCGGGAGTGAAAGTCGACTGGCTCGAGCTCGGCACCGAAACCTCGCGTTTCGATGTCGTGTTGTTCGTATCGGAGAACGAAGGGCAGATTAAAGGCTCGTGGGTCTACAATGCGGATCTTTTCGAACGCGCGACGATTGAGCGGATGTCGACGGAATTCAAGCATCTGTTGGAGCAGGTCGTTAACGACCCGAAAATTAGAGTCGATAGTTTTGCCATGACAGCAGCGAACGACAAACCGGCGCCTCAGCAGACAGTCAGGCGCACGCGCAGAAAAGCCGTCAATCTGGGTCAACTGAGTCAGATAAAAACCCGGCTGCTTTATGACGACCAGACCTTGCCGTTGGTGATCGAGCCAGAGCGTGAAGACGTCGATCTCGCCGAATGGGCCACGACGAACAACGAGTTTGTGAACACGAACCTGTTGAGCCACGGCGCGTTGCTTTTCCGCGGCTTCGATGTACCGGCGGTGCCTGATTTCGAACGTTTTGCGCAGACGCTCTGTCCCGCTCTCTATGGTGAATACGGCGACTTGCCGCGCGAAGAGATGGGCGGCAAGGTCTACGGGTCAACGCCCTATCCGGCTGACGAGACGATTCTCTTTCATAACGAGAGTTCACACATGCATCGCTGGCCGATGCTGATCTGGTTTTACTGCGTGAAGCCGTCAGAGGTTGGGGGCGAAACCCCGATCGTCGATTGCCGCAAAATCTATCAAGCGCTCGATCCGGATTTGCGACAGGCGTTTGCCGAACGCGGGCTGATGTATGTGCGCAACTTTACTCCCGGACTCGACGTGAGTTGGCAGCAGTTCTTTCATACCGAGGAGCGAGCGGTGGTTGAGGATTACTGCCGGCGGGCGGGCATCGATTTCGAATGGCGGAGCGACGGCGGCTTGCGTACTCGTCAGATCTGTCCGGCGATTGTGAAGCACCCGCAGACTGGGGAAATGGTTTTCTTCAATCAGCTGCAGTTGCATCACGTCTCGTGTCTCGCGCCGGCGGTGCGCGAGTCGTTGCTGTCGCTGATGCCGGAAGAAGATTTTCCACGAAATGTTTACTACGGCGACGGCACGCGGATCGAAGATGCAGTGATGGACCAACTGCTAGCGCTGTACCGGCAGTGCGCGGTCACGTTTTCGTGGCAGCCACACGACATCATCATGCTCAACAACATGCTGGTCGCCCACTCGCGCAATCCGTATGTAGGGGAGCGCAAGATCGTAGTGGCATTGGGCAATCTCGTGAGCAAGTAGGTTTGACAACAGACCTGCTTAGCCTGCGAAGCAGGCGTAAGCATAAAGCCTGGGGGCGCAAGCTCCAGGTACGGTCGCAATCAAAAAGTGCAGAGCCCGCGACAGCGGGCGAAAGATGGTAAATTTCGAGCTGTCGCCCGTTTTCACGGGCTCCGATGTTTGTTTTTGTGATCTGATCCTGGGGCTTGCGCCCCAGGCTTTATGCTTACGCCTGCTTCGCAGGCTGGAATTGATTCACCAGTGATGAACGCAACATTTGAATCATCGATGGAAGGGTTTAGGCTTTCACCGCAGCAGAGAAGTCTCTGGTCTATACAGCAGAGTGCTGAGGGCGAACCCTTCCGTGCGTTCAGTGCCATTCGCATCGATGGCGATCTGAGCGCGGCTCGGCTGCGACAAGCGGTCGAAGAGTTGGTGAGTAGGCATGAAGTTCTGCGCACGACGTTCGTACGTCCGCCGGGGATAAAGAGTCCGTTTCAGGTTATTGGTGATGAGGCGCAATTCTCCTGGTTCTTCGTTGATTTGACTGATCTGGACGTGGGGCAACAGGAAATCAGAATTGCTGAAGAGATCGCACGCGCTCCGCTTTTCGACCTCACTCACGGTCCACTTCTGCACCTTACGTTAATCAAACGCGCCGCAGACGCTCACGTGCTTCTCGTCTCACTGCCGGCGCTTTGTAGTGACTCAACGACGCTCGCGAATTTTACCCACGAACTCTGCGGTGTCTACGCCGGACATGAACCTTCAAGAGAGCCGATGCAATACGCCGACTTCGCGGAGTGGCAGCATGAACTGCTCGAAGCGGACGATAAAGACGCGCAAGCCGGAAAGAGTCATTGGCGGAATTTGCAGGACGTTGACGCTCAACTTCTGCATCTGCCACATGAAAAGCGAGTCCTGCGCCCGGCGCTGTTTGAGCCCGCCTCGATCGCGATTGATCTCAATTCTGCGCGTCTCGACGCTTTTGCACGTGAACAAGACACGCCAGTGTCCACGGTGCTGTTCGCATGCTGGCAAGCACTCGTGTGGCGACTCACCGGAGAAACGGAATCGAAGTTTGCCCTGTTCCACTTGTTTGCCGGCCGTAAGTCGGACGAGTTGGTCGACGGCTTTGGTCTATACGCGAAGTATTTGCCCGTCCTGTGTCATTGCGAGAATGAACCTTTCGATGCACATCTGCGCCGCGTTAGTAACGCGCTGAAAGAAGCTGACAAATGGCAGGAGTACTTCGATCCCGGGACGTCGCGCAATGTCGGCAGTTCGGTGGCCTACGACTTCGAGGATCGGGAGAGTAGATACGATTCCGGTGGTCTTTCGTTCATGGTCATAGACCGATACGCGTGCTTCAGTCCTTTCAAACTCAAACTATCCTGCGTTCGTGATGGCGCAACGCTTTCGGCCAGTCTGCAATACGACAAGCAGTTCTTTGACGAGGCGACAGTCAAACGGTTTGCCGGATATTTCGAGCGTTTTCTCGCCGGCGTATTCGACAATCAACACTACGATCTCGGCGACATCGAAATAGTCGACGCTGCCGAACGCCAACTCTTGCTGGATCTCAACCAGACCGCGTCCGCATTGCCTGCAACCGAAAGCATACACGCACGATTCGAAGCTCAGGTACGCCGCACACCCTCTGCACCCGCGCTTGTTTTCTGCGACCAAAAACTAACATATGACCAGTTGAATTCACGTGCAAATCAACTCGCCCATCTGCTGCGGCGCCGCGGTGTTGGACCAGACGTTTGCGTGGGCCTTTGTGTCGAGCGTTCCGCAGAAATGATCGTCGGCCTGCTGGGGATACTGAAAGCGGGAGGAGCTTACGTTCCACTCAATCCCGATCATCCGCCGGAAAGACTGGCTGCACAGCTAGCGGACTGCAACGCGTCCTTATTAATAACGAGCGGAGAGTTTGCGTTCGCGGGTCAGTTGATTGATCTACAGCGCGACCGTGCATCGCTTGAGTCTGAGCCCACGCACAATCCGGCGCCGATTACAGCCGCGGAAAATCTCGTTTACGTAATCTACACGTCCGGATCGACGGGCGTTCCCAAGGGCGTCGCCGTTCGTCATCGAAACCTGATCAACTACACGCAATTCATCCTGGATCATCTGGAAGTCGACGCTCCGCTGACGTTCGCGACAGTCTCGACGATTACGGCAGACCTGGGAAATACCGTCATCTTCCCGGCACTACTCTCTGGCGGCTGTCTCCACGTCATCGATTACGACACTTCGATGGAAGGTGATCTGCTCAGAACGTATTTCCTTAAGCATCGAATTGATGTTCTAAAAATCGTGCCGTCGCATTTAGGCGCACTGCTCGCGACGCAGTCTGATGGCGGCATGCTGCCGGCGAAGTATCTGATCCTCGGCGGCGAAGCGCTGACGTGGGATCTGCTTCAGAGCATTTCGCGCCTGGACCACACGTGCCGGATCATCAACCATTATGGTCCAACCGAAACAACCGTCGGGTCACTGACCTTCCGCGTCGACGAACATCTCGACCAGCATTACTCAGCCACAGTTCCGATCGGTCGCCCGATTGCGAATACCCGTTGTTATATCCTCGACCGGCGACAACGTCCGGTGCCACTGGGTGTGACCGGTGAGTTGTATATCGGTGGCGCAGGCGTGAGTGCGGGATATCTCAATCGACCGGCGGAAACTGCTGATCGTTTTATCCCCGATCCATTCATCAGCGATCGCAGAATTTATCGGACTGGCGATCTGGCGCGCTACCTCCCGGACCACAACATCGAGTTTCTCGGACGCGCCGACCGGCAGGTAAAGGTCCGCGGCTATCGCGTCGAGTTGAGCGAGATCGAGGCTGTACTCTCCCAGCACGCGGGAGTGCGGCAGGCGGTCGTAACACTTAACCGAGATCAAGCTGGTCAGGAACGAATCGTCGCGTATCTCGTATCCGCTCCGGCTTCTCAGGATCAACTAAAGGCAGCGCTCAAACAAAAACTGCCGGACTACATGGTCCCGTCTGTTTTCGTTTTCCTGAAGTCGTTGCCGCTTACGCCGAACGGCAAAATCGATCACGCCGCACTCCCGGCTCCGGAAGACTCTCGCGTCGGCTTGCAAAACGAATTTGTCGCACCGCGCTCGTCGGTTGAAAAAGCGCTGGGCGACATCTGGGCAGCCTTGCTCAAGCTGGATGGAGTGGGCGTGCACGACAGCTTCTTCGATCTCGGCGGTCACTCGCTGCTCGCGACTCAATTAGTCTCCCGCATGCGCAAGGAATTTCGCATCGAGATACCGCTCCGGAGCTTGTTTGAGACCCCCACCATCGCTGCCCTGGCAGAGAAGATTGAGAAATCTACCGCTGGCAATACTGACACGATCAAGCCGCGAGCGAATCGCGCGTCTGCGGCAGTCTCGTTTGCGCAGCAGCGTTTATGGTTCCTGGACCAACTCGAAGAGAACCGTGCTTTGTACAACGTCCCGCGCGCGTTGCGCCTGACCGGCAAACTCGACATCGAAGCATTACAACGTGCCTTGAACGAGCTTGTCTCACGTCACGAACCGTTCCGCACACACTTTCAGACAGTAGCGGGCACGTTGCGGCAAATCATTAGCGACCGCGCGAAGATTGCTTTGACGCGCTCCGATCTGAGTACCCTGTCTCATGAAGAACGAGAACAGCGCGCGCAAGAGGTTACGCGCGAAGAAGCAATCCGACCATTTGATCTGGCGCAGGGTCCGGTCATTCGCGCCCACCTGCTGCGCCTTGACGAACATGAACACATCCTTCTGCTGACCACTCACCACATCGTTAGCGACGCCTGGTCGGCAGGAATACTCTTTAGTGAGCTCGGTGAACTTTACAACGCCTTCTCGCACCAAAAGCCTTCACCACTCGCACCGTTGCCGATCCAGTATGCCGACTTTGCCGAGTGGCAGCGAACGTGGTTGCAAAACGATGTGTTGGACCAGCAAGTCTCGTACTGGCGTAACAAACTTGATCGCATGACAGGCATTCTCGAACTACCGACCGATCATGCGCGATCAACGGCCGCAGGCTCTCATGGCGCGTACCAGTCTCTGACACTGTCGCCCACGTTATCTGAGCGGCTGGCCGAACTAAGCAGACGTGAAGGCGCCACGCTGTTCATGACATTGCTCGCTGCCTTTCAGATCCTGCTCTGGCGTTATTCGGACCAGGACGACATCGCGGTCGGCTCCCCAATCGCCGGACGGAATCGCGAAGAGATCGAGAACCTGATCGGATTCTTCATCAACACTCTCGTGTTACGCACAGACCTCTCGGGCAATCCGACTTTTCGCGAGCTGCTCCAGCAGGTCAAAGACACGGCCCTCGCTGCCTACGCTCATCAGGATCTGCCTTTCGAAAAGCTGGTTGAAGAACTTCAGCCGGAACGCGACCTCGCACGCAATCCTCTGTTTCAGGTGATGTTCCAGTTTCAGAATGCCTTGCCAACGCCGCTGCAACTCAACGGCCTGCAAGTGAGCAAGCTCGACACGTACACTCAGACGGCAAAGTTTGATCTGATGCTGGTCGCGTACGAACAGGATGGAGTTTTGAAATGCCTGATGGAGTACGACACGGGGTTGTTTAGAGGCGAGACGATCGAGCGCATGTTGAATCAGTATGCAACGCTGCTCGAAGCTATCGTCACGGCTCCTGAACGTCCGATTGCGAACCTGCCTTTAATGACTGAGACCGAGCGAACGCAGCTGTTGGTCGACTGGAACAATACGCAAACGAATTTCGCCCGCGACCAGACGATTCATCAACTCTTCGAGGAACAAGCAGCGCGCACTCCAAACCAACTGGCGATTCTCTTCGGCAATGAACGCGTCACCTATGGCGAACTAAACGCGCGCGCTAATCGGTTGGCCCATCATCTGCGTGGACGCGGAGTCGGACCTGAGGTACGCGTGGCGATTCGTGTCGAGCGCTCAGTCGAGATGATCGTCGCGCTGCTCGGAGTATTGAAAGCTGGAGGTGCGTACGTGCCGTTGGAGCCGAGGTATCCGACGGAGCGCACTTCGTTCATCCTCGAAGATTCGCAAGCGCGATTGTTATTAACACAAGAACGGTTCAGAGATTCGTTGCCCGCGTCAGCGGTTGAAACGATTTATCTCGACACCGAAATAAATGAAGAGAGCGCAGCGGATCCGGCAGTCCTAACCTCCGCCGAAAACGCCGCTCATGTCATCTACACGTCAGGCTCGACGGGACAACCAAAAGGCGTACTGAGTTCTCATCGCGCCTCGGTCAATCGCTTTGCGTGGATGTGGCAGACGTATCCGTTTGCGGCCGGCGAGGTTTGTTGCCAGAAAACGTCGCTGAGCTTCGTCGACTCGATCTGGGAAATATTCGGACCATTGTTGCAAGGCGTGCCGCTCGTCATCATTCCTGACGAAGTGGTTAAAGATCCGGATCAATTTCTCGACGCGCTCTCCGTTAACAAAGTGAGTCGCCTTGTACTGGTGCCCTCACTACTGCGGGTAATCCTGGAAACAGACCACGACTTGTCACGTAAGCTTGACCGTTTGTGTTATTGCATTTGCAGTGGCGAAGCACTGCCGGTCGACTTGGCCTCAGCCTTTAGAGAGCAACTGCCGCACGCGACGTTGATTAATCTCTTTGGTTCATCGGAAGTGGCCGCCGATGTCACGTGCTACGAAGTAGACAAAACTCACGGACTCGATTCGATTCCGATTGGTCGACTGATTGCCAACACGGAGCTTTACATTCTCGACTCGAATTTTGATCCCGTTCCCGTGGGCGTACCCGGCGAGATCTGCATCGGCGGCGAAGGACTCGCGCGTGGTTATCTAGCGCGCCCCGAACTAACTGCTGAGAGGTTTTCTCCGCATCCGTTCAGCAAACAACCCGGCGCGAGGCTGTTCCGAATGGGTGATATCGGTCGCTATTTACCGGATGGGAACGTCGAATATCGCGGGCGGCGCGATCATCAGGTAAAGATTCGTGGATTTCGTGTTGAGCTCGGAGAGATCGAAGCAACTCTGGTCAAGCACCCGGAAGTCGAGCAGGCGATCGTCGTCACAGTTGACGGCGAACGAGACGAAAAGCAGCTCGTGGCTTATGTGACCGCGAATGGAGAAACGCCCTCGAACAGCGACCTACGCGCACATCTGCGTCGGACGCTCGCGGACTACATGATCCCGGCGGGATTCGTGTTGCTGGAGTCATTTCCATTAACCGCGAGCGGCAAAATAAATCGCCTCGCTTTGCCGCGACCCAAGCCGGGTGAGCTTGCGACACGAGCAGACTTCGTCGCGCCGCGAAACCACACTGAAGAGGTGCTGGCCAGTATCTGGTCCAACATTTTAGACGTGACAGACGTCAGTGCTCTCGACGATTTCTTCGCGTTAGGTGGCCACTCGTTGCTGTTGGTCCAGGTTGCTTCACAGGTCCGTGAGTCACTCCACGTTCAGTTGCCGTTGCGCTCGTTATTTGAAGCACCAACGTTAGCCGCACTCGCCGCGCGCGTTGACGTGGCGCGCCGCACGGCTGAAGGGCTCGAGGATGTTCCGTTGGTCGTAGTTCCGCGAAATGACAAACTGCCGCTTTCTTTTGCACAAGAGCGTTTATGGGTCTTCGAACAGTTGGAGCCGGACACAGGAGCTTACAACATCCCGCGCGTGCTCCGGATGGAAGGGCCACTCGACGCGACTGCTTTGCAGGAGAGCGTCGACACGATAGTTGAGCGCCACGAGGTTTTGCGGACGAGTTTTCAGGACGTCGATGGGAAGCCCGTAATATCCATTGCGGAGCGTTTGACGATCGAACTTCCGGTGTTTGATCTCAGCATACTGTCGGAAGCTGCGCCTTACGAAAAGACGAGGGAGCTGACGGCCCGCGAAATAGAACGTCCATTCGATTTAACTCGGGCGCCTTTGTTGCGCCTGTCGCTCATCCGACTCGGCGATCATGAACACATCCTCCTGCTGACCATGCATCATCTCATCTGCGATGCGTGGTCGATCGGCGTTTTCATGCGCGAGTTGGTTGCCTGTTACAACAGCTTCACTACGGAAACGAGTCCATCGCTAACGGCCTTGCCGGTGCAGTATGTCGATTTTGCTGGGTGGCAACGAAACCAGTTGACTGGTCCGCCACTCCAGAAACAACTCGAATACTGGCGCGACAGACTTGCCGGCGCGGCGCCAGTCATTAGTCTGCCGACTGATCGACCACGTCCGGCAATTCGGAGTTTTCAAGGAACTCGCCGGTCATTCGTCATCTCGAAAGAGATCAGGGAACAGCTAAAAACCCTTGCGCGCAGTGAACGGGCGACTCTCTTCATGACCCTCTTAGCTGCCTTTCAGTCGTTGCTTTCGTGTCTCGCAAATGAAAACGATATTGTCGTCGGGTCACCGATCGCCGGACGCAATCGACCTGAGACTGACGCGCTGATCGGATACTTCGTCAACACATTGGTGTTGCGCACGGATCTATCGGGCGATCCGACTTTTCGGGAAAGCGTGCGACGCACTCGCGCAACCGCTCTGGGTGCTTTTGCCAATCAGGATCTTCCGTTTGAAAAGCTCGTGGAAGACCTAAGTCCTGCCCGTACGGCCGCATACAACCCGCTGTTCCAGGTCTGGTTTGTGATGCAGCAACCGTTTGCTGGTGGACAGGAGTTTAACGGACTGACCGTGCAGTACCTCGACAGTGGTACCGCGCTGACGCGGCACGATCTACAACTCAGCGTGTGGGAAAGTGCGAACGGCCTTGAAGGTGCGTTCACGTATAGCACCGCGCTGTTCGACGCAGAAACGATTGACTGTATCGTCGAACAATTCAGAGTGCTAGTGGCTACGATTGTCGAGCAGCCGGAAACTCGTTTGAGCGTCTTGCGTGGTTTGGTGAATGAGGCCAGGCGCGCTTACCGGGCCGAGGCGATTGCCGGATTAGAAGAAACGAGCAGGCTGAAATTGAAGTCAGCTAAACGCAAGGTCGTCATCGATGTCGCGCCAACCGCGGTGGAGGAGTCGTGGACCAACCCGAATCAATAAAGCCGCCGGGCTTAATTAAGCGAAGGGCCATTCACGCTTCGAACGCGTTCATCAAGGAGCGACTGCTTGATCCCGAGCGAAGCCTGCCGTTGTTGATTGAGCCAGCGATTCATGGCGTGAGCTTGCCTGACTGGGCGGGGAATAATCGCGGCTTCATCAAACAGCGGCTGCAACGACACGGCGGCATTCTTTTTCGTGGTTTTGATCTGAGCTCAGTTGACGAATTCGAGCTGTTGTTACGATCGTTGACCGGCGAGTTGCTCGAATACTCGTATCGCTCGACGCCGCGGACTCAAGTGAGCGGCCGCATCTACACGTCGACAGAATACCCGGCGCACCAAACGATACCGCTGCACAACGAGATGTCGTATACGCGCCAGTGGCCCATGATCCTCGGATTCTTTTGTGTTGAAGTTGCGCTCGACGGTGGCGAGACTCCGATTGCCGATAGTCGCAAGGTGTTTAATCTGATCGATCCGGCTATCAGGGATCGATTTGCAAGCAAGCAAGTGATGTATGTGCGAAATTACGGCGAGGCGCTCGACCTTTCGTGGCAGAACGTGTTTCAGACAGAGGATCGTGAGGAGGTGGAGGCTTACTGTCGCAGCGCCGAGATCGAGTTTGAGTGGAAGAGTAATAACGAACTGCGCACGAGGCAGGTTTGTCAGGCGGTCGCCACGCATCCAGACACGGGCGAGCAGGTTTGGTTCAATCAGGCGCACCTGTTTCATGTATCGAGTCTGGGGGCTCAGACACGTGAAGCCCTAATGTCATCATCGGATGAAGAGCCGCCGCGTAATGCCTGTTACGGTGATGGGTCGGCGATTGAAGATGAGGCGCTGGAAGAGATTCGCGCGGCTTACGATCGGGAAACAGTCGTCTTTCCGTGGCAACCACGAGACGTCTTGTTACTCGACAACATGCTGGCGGCCCACGGACGCCGCCCCTATTCCGGAACCCGCAAGATCGTAGTTGGCATAGGCCAATCGCTGCTCGTTTAAGGAGGCTTCTTCTCTGTGCAACCTCTGTGTTCTCTGTGTCTCTGTGGTTATTTTTTGCTGAGTACAGGAACCACAGAGACACAGAGAACACAGAGGTTGCACAGAGAAAGAAACTAAATGTCGCAGGAGATGATTCAAGGGTACGGTCTTTCGCCGCAGCAGAGGCGCTTGTGGGGGCTCGGGCTGGCGGACCGGTGTGCTGTGTGTGCGGTTCAGGTTGAGGGAGAGTTAGACGTCGAGGGTTTGCAACATGCGATTCGTCACGTCGTGTCACAGCATGAAGTGTTACGAACGACGTTCAAGCTGTTACCAGCGATGACGATACCGGTGCAGGTGATTTCCGAAGCGCCGGAGTTCACGTTTGTTCAGCATGATCAAGATGCGGATATCACTAAACTCTTAAACGAAGCACGCGAGCGCAAGATTGATTATGAACGCCTGCCGGTGTTGCGTGTCGATCTGATTGAGCGCTCATCCCACCAGCACGCCTTAATTATCAGCCTGCCCGTTCTGTGCGCCGACGTGCAGTCGCTGGAGTGTTTGGTAAGCCAAATCGCGGCCAGTTCGCAAATAGAGGTGTTGCAGTACGCCGACTTTGCTGAATGGAAGAACGAGTTGCTGGTCTCGGAAGCGGGAGCGTTGGGCCGGCAATTCTGGCGACAGCAGGATCTTTCTGATGTTCATTCGCAAAGATTCTCGTTCGAAAAACGAACCAGCGCCGGAAAGACATTTCAGCTTCGCACCCAGACAGTCGAGATCTCCGAAGAGACAAGCGCCCGGATCAGAGTGCTTGCGAGTCGCTGTCAAGCACCGCTTTCCTCTTTCGCGCTTGCTTGTTGGCAAGTACTGATTTCGCGCTTATCAGAAAACTCAAATGTCACAGTCGGTGTTGCGTTTGAGGGACGGAAGTTTGCGGAGCTGGAGCAGTCGATTGGTCTGTTTTCAACCTTCGTACCCGTGCGCAACGAGCTGCCGGAAAATCTTTCGTTTGAAGAATTCCTGAAGCAAACGACTCAGTGCGAACTTGAAGCTCAGAAGTACCAGGAATATTTCGCCTGGGAAAATGTCGTCAGCTTCTTCCCATTCTGCTTTGAGTTTCGAAAGTCTCCGGCTTTGTACAAGAGCGGTGACCTCGAGTTCTCGATTTACGAGCGCGACGCCTGCACTGATCGATTTAAAATCAAGTTTATATTTCAGGACAACGAGAACCGGTTTTCGGCTGCGCTGCAATACGACGAAAACTTGTTCTCAAGTGAGGATGTGCGGCGGGTTGCTGGTCAGCTAAGCACGCTGATTGCGGACGCAAGCGATCGGCCGAACGCCACTCTGGATGAGTTGGAACTACTCGGCGCCGCGGAACGGCAGCTATTGCTCGTGGATGTCAACGCCACGAGTCGACAGTATTCGACTGGCAAGCTGGTCCACGAGTTGTTCGAGCAACACGCACAGGAAAGCCCGGACACGTGGGCAGTCGTTTATGAAGTTGAGCGATTGACGTACGGTGAGTTAAACCGTCGCGCGAATCAACTGGCGCATCATTTGATAAAGCTTGGTGTTGGACCGGACGTCACGGTCGGCTTGTGTCTTGAACGTTCAACCGATCTAATTTCTGGACTGCTCGGGATCATGAAAGCGGCAGGTGCGTATGTGCCGCTGGATCCAGGCTTGCCCACCGCGCGACTGAGCATGATTCTGGCCGAAGCCGGAGCGCGGGTGCTGGTTACAAGGAGCACATTCGCGAAAGACTTAGCTGAGCACGTGGAGACAGTCGTCAGTCTCGACGACGAAGCCGCACTGCTTGCGAACGAGGATTCTCCTAATCCTGCAAAGAGAGTTTTCGAAGAGCATCTTGCGTACGTGATCTTTACCTCAGGTTCGACCGGACGGCCCAAGGGCGTGGCCGTCGAGCACCGGCAGCTGATCAATTATCTAAATGCCATCTGGGAAAAACTCGGGCTGCCGGAAGGTAGTAGCTTTGCGATGGTCTCGACCATCAGCGCCGATCTCGGAAACACAGCGCTCTTTCCTGCCTTATGCAAAAGAGGAACGCTGCATCTGATCGCAGAGGAGCGGTCGACTAACGCTGAAGCGCTGGCCGACTACTTCAGCCGCAATCAAATCGACTGTCTGAAGATCGTTCCCACACATCTTTCCGCCTTGCTTGCCATCGGAAATCCAGCCGGAATTTTACCGCGTCAAAGGCTAATCCTTGGTGGCGACGCGTGTCCCTGGAACTTGATAGAACGGATTCGATCCTTGTCGCAAGACTGTGTGATCTTGAATCACTATGGACCAACCGAAGCAACTGTCGGCGCGCTCACCTATCAGGTCCAACAAGAATTGCAATCGGAGACGGTGCCACTCGGGCAGCCACTCGGAAACGTCCAAGCCTACATTCTCGATGAGGAAATGCGTCCGGTGCCAATCGGCGTCGCCGGCGAACTGCACCTCGGAGGCGCGGGCTTAGCACGTGGTTACATCAACCGTGCGGATGCCACCGCGGAAAAGTTCATTCCCAATCCCTTCGGCGAGAACGGCGAACGTTTGTACAAGACCGGAGATCGGGCGCGTTATTTGAGCGACGGCCAGATCGAGTTTCTCGGACGCATCGACAATCAGGTCAAGATTCACGGATACCGGATCGAGCCCGGCGAGATCGAGAGTGCGCTACGAGATCACCCAGATGTGACCACGAGCGTTGTGATTGCGAGAGAAGATCAGCGCGGCGCCAAACAGCTCGTTGCGTATCTCGTGACGCGCAAGAAACTCGCCTCGGCTGAGCTGAGGACTTTTCTGAACCATAAACTCCCGGATTACATGGTGCCAACCTCCTTCGTATTTCTCGAGCGGTTGCCGCTAACCCTGAACGGAAAACTCGATCGCAACGCCTTACCCGCACCGGACCATTTACAAACCGCTGGTGCTTTTATCGCGCCGCGCACTGACGTCGAAAAGTTGCTGGCTCAAATCTGGTCTGACGTTCTGGGTATCGAACGAGTCGGAGTGCATGACAATTTCTTCGATCTAGGCGGCGACTCGATCCTCAGCATTCAGATTGTCGCGAGGGCAAACCAGGCGGGCCTCAAACTCACACCGCGCCAGTTGTTCCAGCATCAAACCGTAGCCGAGCTTGCCACCGTGGTTGGATCAGTGGTCGCAACGGAGCAGGGACTCGTAACCGGCCGGATTCCGTTGACGCCGATTCAGGCCCGGTTTTTCGAACTCGATCAACCGGAATTACACCATTACAACCAGGCGATGTTGCTGGAGGTGAATGGTGCGGTTGACGCGGCGGTGCTTGAGAACGCGATCGAGCTGCTACTGGTCCAACACGATGCGCTGCGATTCCGGTACGCGAGGAATCATGAAGGCTGGGAGCAAACTGTGGCTGCTCCCGAACGCGTCGCCCTCGAACGAAGTGATCTGTCTGCTGAAGCGGATCAAACCGCAAGGATCAGAGAACACGCAGCCACACTGCACGCGAGCTTGAATCTGGAACACGGCCCGTTAATGCGGGTTGCGCTATTCGATCGCGGCGCGCAACAAAACAGCTATTTGCTCGTCGTCATTCACCACCTCGTGGTCGATGGTGTATCGTGGCGCATTCTGCTTGAAGACTTACACACCGCTTATCAACAACTCAGTCGCGGGGAAGAACCATCGCTCCCACCAAAGACGACGTCGTTCAAGAATTGGGCGGAGCGGCTAAAAGAACATGCACAATCGACAGGATTGAATGAAGAGTTGTCCTACTGGTGTGAGACTAGCAACAGGCCACTTGCACAACTGCCATTGGACCACGCTAATGGAAAGAATACCGTCGCCTCCGCGCGCACCATTTCGGTGTCTCTGAACGCTGACGAGACGCGCGAGTTGTTGCAAGCGCTACCCGTCGCTTACCGCACTCACATAAACGAAGTGTTACTGACAGCGCTCGCCCGCGCCGTGAGGGCGTGGACCAAAACTGACTCACTACTTGTCGATCTCGAAGGGCACGGCCGAGAAGACATTTTCGCCGGAGTCGATCTCTCGCGCACAGTCGGTTGGTTCACGACGATCTTCCCCGTGGTACTCGACTGTAAAGATTCCCCTGTCGAGACGCTTCGCGCTGTGAAAGAACAATTACGAAACATTCCCAACCGTGGCATCGGATATGGATTACTAAAATACATGACCAACGAGGCCGGCAGGCTACGCGCGCTTCCACAAGCTGAAGTGAGGTTCAACTATCTCGGACAGATCGATCGCGTGTTCGTCGATTCGCCGATGTTTGCCACCGCGGCGCATCAGACGGGACCGGCGCAAAGTTTGAAGGCCGAACGCGCCTACCTCCTGAATATCATAGCCATGGTGACCGGAGGCGAGTTAAGATTGCAGTGGACGTACAGCGAGAATATTCATCGTCACGAGACGATCGAGCACGTAGCGCAGTATCATGTTCAGGAACTGCGCCGGCTCATTGAGCAATCACAAGCAGGAGGAGAAAACATTTATTCACCGTCCGATTTCCCGAGCGCTAACCTTACAACGGAAGAGCTCGAGAAAGTTTTGGCCAAGATTCGTAGTTAAACTTTTTGCTCGAAAATCAGAGCTTGACTTGGATCGGGTCAGTACCACCTCGCGGTAGCGGGTGGGTGCGCAGCCTTGCAGCGACTGACCACTATCATCGCAGTCGTCAAAGCTGCGCACCCACCCGCTACCGCGAGGTGGTACTGACCCGATCCAACGAAATCTCAGACTCTTCGCGTAAAGCTAGTTAAACTCAGTCTCACCACCTCATTCCCCTAGGCCGAAACTAAAGATCACGCACATGGGTTTGATAGAGAAGGAAGTTGTCGACGTTCATACTAAGACCGTCTTTGACGGGGCATCGCTGGTTGCCTTGCAAGAGCAACAAGCGCCCACGGCCGGCGGCATACTCCAATTGTCCCCGGCTCAGGAACGAATCTGGTTTCTCGAGCAGATGGAGCCCGGCAATCCGACTAACCTGCTTTTTCGCAGCTTTCGACTGAGCGGAAAGCTCGACGTTGAGAAGCTACAAATCGCATTAGACGAAGTGGTACGGCGGCAAGAGGCACTCCGCACTACGTTCGCAGCCGCGGCAATATACGCGGGCATTGATGGGCGGCCCGTGCCGATAATTGCCCGACCGGCGCCGGGTGCTTTGGGTATCATTGAACTCGCTCATCTGTGGACGGCGGCACGCGAAGCAGAGGTTTCGAACCTCATGAAGTTAGCAGCACGCAAACAGTTCGATTTGTCTCGCGGCCCGCTCTTTCGTATCACACTCCTGCGGTTGAGTGATGACGAACACCTCCTGCTGCTCTGCATGCACCGGATGATTGCCGACGAGGCGTCGTGCCGGATTTTCATTCAAGAACTTTCGCGACAGTATCAATCGGGGTTGGACGTTGAACTACTCGCGATCCAGTATGCCACTATCGCCAACCGGCAGCGCGCCTGGCTGCAAACTGAAACCGCGAAAAGACGGATTAAAGAAGCGACGGAACTATTGCGCGATGCGCCGGGCCTGCTGGAATTAACGGCCGACAGAGCGCGTCCTCCGAAACGCAGTTATGCAGGAGCGCGAGCTTCGGTTGATTTACCCGCTCACGTTGCCGCTGCGGTTGAGCAACTCGCGGAACGTACGCATTCGAGTCCATCTACAATACTGCTGACAGTCTTTCAGTCTTTGCTGGCCCGTTACACCTCGCAATCAGAAATCGTCGTCGGTGTTCCGGTATCCGGAAGGTGCTCTGAAACAGAGTCGCTGATCGGACCTCTTGCAAACAGCGTGGTCGTACGAACGAACGTTGCCACCGAAGCCTCGTTCCTGGAGCAGCTCGAACGCACGTCTGCTAGTTTGGCGACAGCGCTCTCGTGTCGGGATGTTCCATTCGAGAGTCTTGTTGACGAGTTAGATCCGCAAAGGAGTTTGAGTCATACACCTGTATTCCAGGTGATGTTTCGCTCCGAAGATTCGGCGGCGGCGCAGTATGACTTGGCGGGTTTTAGCGAGATCGGTCGCGATGTCGAGATTTGTGAGTTTGATTTGAGTTTGAGCGTACGCATACCGGCGGGACAGGAGGAGAGTTTAAGGGTAAGTCTTGATTACAACACCGACTTGTTCGATGCGGGCACGATAGAACGTCTGCTCAAGAATCTCACGTGGCTGCTGAAGAGCGTCGTGGCGGATCCGGAGCAGCGAGTTTCAGCGGTTCAGTTGATTCATCCTGAAGAACGTCAGCAACTAACTTCATGGAACGAGACGGTCGAATGGTACGAGCGGGATGCGTGCATTCACACGTTGATTGAGAGACAGGCAGCGCTGCACGGCGAGGATGTGGCCGTGCTGTTTGGGGCCGAGCGGTTGAGTTACGCGGAGCTGAATGGCCGGGCCAATCAGTTAGCCGCTTATTTAAGACCGCATGTCGCTCCGGGCAGTCTAATAGGCATCTATCTGGATCGTAGTTTGGAGATGGTGATTGCGCTATTGGCCGTGCTGAAAGCCGGAGCCGCGTATGTGCCGTTAGCACCAGAGCATCCGGGGGCGCGGCTCGAATACATGATCGCGGATGCGGGCTTGCAGTTGATCTTTACGCAGAAGCATTTGAGGGAAGGGCTGCCGAGCGGAGTTACTTTAGTTGATCTGGAAAGTGAGGCTGAAGCGATCGTAGCGGAGTCGCCCGCGAATGTGCGGAGCAGTGTCAGCGCACAGAGCCTCGCTTATGTGATCTACACGTCTGGATCAACCGGAGCACCGAAAGCAGTAGAGATACCGCACGCGGCAGTGGTGAACTTTCTGACTGCTATGCAGAAACGACCGGGGCTTAGTGCTGCCGATCGATTGCTCGCCGTGACGACCTTAACGTTCGACATCGCAGCGCTGGAGCTTTATCTACCGTTGACTGTCGGTGCCAGTGTGGAGTTGACCAGCCGTGCGGAAGCAAGTGATGGTCAGTACCTGAAAAAGAAACTTGATGATGGACGGATCACGACCATGCAAGCGACCCCCGCAACCTGGCGTCTGCTGGTGGAAGCCGGATGGGAAGGGAAGCAGAACTTAAAAATTCTATGTGGTGGCGAGGCGCTGCCGCGCGAGTTAGCGAATGAGTTGCTGCGACGTGCGTCGTCGGTGTGGAACATGTATGGACCGACCGAGACGACGATCTGGTCGGCAGTGGGCGAGTTGGCGGAGACGGATGGTCCGGTGTTGCTGGGACAGCCGATTGCGAACACGCAACTCTACGTGCTGGATGAAGCGTTACAGTTGGTGCCGATCGGAGTGGCCGGGGAACTGTATATCGGCGGCGAGGGACTGGCGCGTGGCTATCATGGACGACTGGAGCTGACCGCCGAGCGGTTTGTGCCGGATCCGTATGCAAGTACGGCGGGAGCACGGATGTACCGGACTGGCGATCTGGTGCGGCGGCAGGGGGATGGACGGTTGGAATTTCTGGGCCGGCTGGATCATCAGGTGAAGATTCGCGGCTTCCGCATCGAAACCGGCGAGATAAAGCAGACGTTGTTGCAACACGAGTCGATCAACGAGTGCGTCATCACTGCGGTACCTGATGAATCGTCCGGAAGCCAGCGTCTAATCGCGTATTTAGTCGCAAAAGATGGGGCAAGTCTGGAAATCGGCGCGATACGCGCGTTTCTCAGATCGAGGCTTCCCGATTACATGATTCCCTCGGTTTTCATAACTCTGCCTCGGCTGCCGTTAACGCCGAATGGCAAAGTGGACCTGAAGGCTTTGCCATCGCCAAACGATTCGCGCCCCGCGCTGCAATCCGAGTTTGAGAAGCCGCAGGATTCCATCGAGGCGCAACTCGTCACGATCTGTCAGAAGGTGCTCGGCGTCGCGCCTGTCGGAGTCAACGACAACTTCTTCGACCTGGGCGGACACTCGCTTTTGGCTGTGCGCCTGTTTGCGCAAATTGAGAATCGTTTCGGGAAGGCTTTGCCGCTCGCCACGTTGTTTCAAGCACCTACGATGCGTGATCTCGCGGCGGTCCTGCGCGATGAAGGATGCCGGCAGTGGTCTTCGCTCGTGGCAATTCGCTCGACTGGCTCAAAGCCTCCGCTTTTCTGCATACACGCTGCCGGCGCCAATGTTTTGATCTACCGGCCACTCGCTCATCATCTCGATGCTGACCAACCGGTGTACGCGCTTCAGGCATTGGGTCTCGACGGCATCACGACGCCGTTGACGCAAGTTGAAGAGATGGCGACCTACTACCTCAAAGAAATTAGAACGGTGCAGCCGAATGGGCCGTACTATCTAGCGGGCGGATCTTTCGGCGGATTAGTGGCGTTCGAGATGGCCCATCAGCTACAGGCAAAGGGAGAACAGGTTGCGATGCTGGCGCTGCTCGATACTTACTGCCCGCTGCATTCGCTGGTGCAACGCGTACGGTGCCACTGGGCACATTTGGTTGAGCGTGGACCAATAACATATACCGCGGATGCGCTCAGCGCTGTCAGTAGAAGATTGCGTAGAATGTTTTCCAGCGGAACCGCTGAGGCTGTGATAACAGAAGAAGCTGCGAAACTACTACCCGAACAAACAGAATTCCAGGATCCGCTGGTGCGCGCCGTTCAGGCTAACATCGAAGCCGAAAACGCCTATGCTCCGCGTAACAAAATCTATCGCGGCCGCATCATGTTTTTCTACGCTGAAGATCTGGGGGGCGCGCCAGTCTATGAAGACAACAGACTACACTGGGCCAAGATGGCGACCGAAGGCATCGAAGTTCACCGCATCCCGGGCACGCACATCACGATGCGTGAAGAGCCAAACGTGGCCCTGCTCGCCAAGATCATGACAGACTGTCTCGACAAGGCCCAACGCGCATGAAGTTGGATACAGTCAGTACCACCTGCGATAGCGGGTGGGTGCGCAGCGGTGTGACGACTGGCCCTATCAAACGCAGGCGTGAAGGCTGCGCAACCACCCGCTATCGCAGGTGGTACTGACTGTATCCAACACTGACTTTGAGTCCAAGCGCATAACAGATGACAGAACAGACTACAAATCAGGCAAACCTGGAAGACCTGTACGAGCTCTCGCCGATGCAGCAGGGGATGCTGTTCCACACGCTCTACGCACCAGGATCGGGCATCTACTTCGAACAATCAGTATTCACGATTGAAGGTGACTTTAACCGGCTGGCATTTCGAAGAGCATGGCAACAGGTTGTAAATCGCCACTCAATACTGCGTACGGGTTTTATATGGGAGGGACTGGAAAAGCCACTCCAAATTGTCTACCGAAACGTAAATATCGAGATCGAAGAAGAAGATTGGCGGGAGCTCGATGCTGAGCGACAGCATGACAAGTTGGAAAACTTCATCCGCGATGATCAAGTGCGAGGTTTTGATCTATCACGGCCACCGCTGCTGCGACTGACACTCTTTCGCACTGCCGATCGTGCTTACAAATTTGTCTGGAGCCGTCATCACTTGGTCCTCGACCGTTGGTCAAGATCTCTGGTGCTGAAGGACTTCTTTACTTTTTATGACGGACTCAGCAAAGGAGTTGAGCCAGAGGTCGAAGAAACCAGGCCATACGTCGACTATATTGCGTGGTTACTCAAACAGGATCAGAGCGCCGCTGAATTCTTCTGGCGCCGATCGTTGGAGGGGTTCGAAAAACCAACCGAAATCAGATTTGGGAAGACTCCCGCGCTTCAACATGAAACCTATGATCAGCAAAGCGTGCGGCTGTCCAGCGAGCTGAGTGCATCGCTGCGACGTTTTGCCCGTGAACAGAAGCTGACGATGTACACTCTGGTCCAGGGTGCATGGTCCTTGCTGTTAAGCCGATACAGTGGCGACCGTAGGGTTCTCTTTGGCGCGACGGTCTCGGGGCGCCCGGCGGAGTTGGCCCACGTGGAAGGCATGGTTGGCCTATTCATAAACACCTTGCCCATACCCGTGCGAATTCAGCCGCAGATGTCATTAGCTTCATGGCTGCGCAGCTTGCAGGAAAAACAGGCTGAGCAACGACAGTATGAGTACAGCTCATTAGTAGATATCCAGGGCTGGAGTGAAGTGCCACGGGGCCTGCCGCTGTTCGAAACCATCCTGGTGTTTGAAAATCTTCCTGTCGAAACGTCATTCTCCGAAAGGGAGAGCGATTTAATTATTCGTGGAGATCGTGGGGTCGGATCAAAGACGAATTACCCACTGACGATGATCGTTAACCCGGCTCACGATTTATCCGTTCAAGTTGTTTACGACCGCAGTCGCTTTGAACCTGATTCGATTACCCGCCTCCTAAAGCATTTCCTTGTTTTGCTGGAGAACTTCTGTGATGCAGCCGAACGCTCTGTAGGAGAGATCTCGTTGCTCGACTCGCGGGAGCGAGATCAGTTGTTAAGGAAGTGGAACGAGACCAGCAGCCCCTTTCTAGAGAAATGTATACATGAGTTGTTTGAAGTGCAGGCTGAGCAGCGGGCGACATCGGTTGCGCTCCGGTGTGATAGTGAAGAAGTGACTTATGCGCAACTCAACGAACGAGCGAATCGGTTAGCGCATTACCTGCGCGGAAGTGGGGTCGGACCTGAGGTGCGAGTTGCGATTTGTGCCGAGCGCTCTGTCGACATGATCGTCGGCCTGCTGGGAATATTGAAAGCCGGAAGCACATACGTGCCGTTAGAGCCCACTTACCCGAGCGATCGCATTTCTTTCATACTCACAGATTGTCAGGCTCAGTTGCTGCTGACACAACAGCGATTAGGTGATTTGTTCAGCGATGCTACGGTGGATGTTATCTACCTGGATGGGGAAGCGCCGCCCTTTATGAGCGACAGTGTGGCTAATCCTGTGGCCGTAACTGGTGCTGAAAACTCCGCGCATGTGATTTATACCTCGGGCTCTACAGGCCAACCAAAGGGCGTAGTGAGCGCACATCGCGCCTCGGTCAATCGGTTTGTTTGGATGTGGCAGCAGTATCCATTTGTAGCCGATGAAGTTTGTTGTCAGAAGACTTCGCTGAGTTTCGTCGATTCTATTTGGGAAATATTCGGACCGCTGCTCCAGGGCGTACCGTTGGTGATCATCCCTGATGAAGTCGTGAAAGATCCGCGTCAGTTCGTGCACGCGTTGTCCGTGAATAAAGTTAGTCGACTGGTGTTGGTGCCATCGCTGCTGCGTGTAATGCTGGAAACGGAGGACTTGTCCCGCGAGCTTGTAAACTTACGTTATTGCGTTTGTAGTGGTGAAACACTACCAGTCGAGTTGGCAACGATGTTTCGGCAGCAGTTGCCGAAGGCAAAGTTGATCAATCTGTATGGCTCATCTGAAGTGGCGGCAGACGTCACCTGTTATGAGGTACAGGCGACTGACAAACTCACCACGATTCCTATCGGTCGACCAATCGCGAACACAGAAGTTTACCTTCTCGATTCAGATTTTCAGCCGGCGCCCGTGGGTGTGATGAGCGAGATTTACATCGGCGGAGACGGACTTGCGCGAGGGTATCTGAATCGCCCCGACCTCACCGCTGAGAAGTTTGTGCCACATCCTTTCAGCACACAGCCGGGCGCGAGGCTGTTTCAAACTGGCGACGTTGGTCTTTATCTGCCTGACGGAACGATCGAGTATCGCGGGCGACGCGATCATCAAGTCAAGCTACGCGGGTTTCGTATTGAACTCGGAGAGATTGAAGCACAACTGGCAAGTCATCCACAGGTCAAGCAAACGGTCGTCGTCGCGAGTGACAGTGAACAGGGCGATAAGTATTTGGTGGCGTATCTGGTGCTGAAAGCTGCAGAGACGATCACGATCGAAGAGATGCGCAGCCATCTACAGCAGAGTTTGCCGGAATACATGATTCCTTCTGCCTTTGTGCTGTTGGATGAATTCCCACTGACGACCAGTGGAAAAGTAGATCGGCGACAGTTGCCTGCGGCAGACGAGGGACGGCTGGAGTTGGGCGAGCAGTTTGTTGCGCCGCGCACGCCCGTGGAACGGGAAGTAGCGCACATCTGGGAGCAGGTGTTGAAAGTGAAAGGCGTGGGAGTTAACGACAATTTCTTCGCGCTGGGCGGTCATTCACTGCTTGCGACACAAGTGATCAGCCGGGTGAACGAGTCGTTGCAGATCGAGATGCCGTTGCGGACGATATTTGAGCAACCCACGGTGGCCGGTCTTGCACTCGCCGCTGCCCAACGTCAAGCCATGACTCTCGAAGATGAAACCATGCAATTACTCAGCAAGTTGTCAGAACTGTCAGATGAAGAAGCCCAACAACTGCTGGAATCAGAGATTTTAGGCGCGTCTGAAAGCGTCGAATAGCGCACAGAAAACAGAAATGGCTTCCGCTAATCTATCCTTCTACTCTCCTATTGCATCTTCTAAACAATGGAAAACGGGAATCTGTCGGGAATTTCGCGTGTTATTAACTGTGTAACGTCCTAATGGTTCCAGAGTTTCGTGCCAAAACGGCAGAATTTAAGTATTCTTAGTAGCACCCGGCAATCGGATTTAGAGGTATTGTTCGACCTGGCCCCCATGAGCACAAACTCCCAAGAAGAACTCCTCAACGAGCAAATCGCTGGCCTCTCGCCAGCCAAGCGTGCATTGCTCGAGCTCAAACTGAAGAAACACACTCCCAAGTCAGCGTTCAACGGTTTTATTCCGCGACGCGCCCATCATTCTCCGACTCCCGTGTCTTTTGCTCAGCAGCGGCTTTGGTTCTTGAGCGAACTTGAACCGGACAGTCCTGCCTACAACATACCGGTGGCGCGTCGCCTGAGTGGGCCATTAAACGTGAAAGCCCTGGAGCAGGCTTTGGGAGAGATAGTCAAACGGCACGAGTCATTGCGAACCAGATTTGAGGATGTAGGTGGCGTTCCGCAGCAGGTGATTGACGAAGCGGGCGAATGGAAGCTGAAGCTCGTTGATTTGAGCAGTAAAGATGAAAAGGAACGGATGGCCGCCGCCGAGCGGCTAGCGACTGAAGAGGCACAGCGACCGTTTGCGTTGGCGCGGGAGTGGGGATTGCGCGGGCAGTTGCTACGGCTCAGTGAAAGGGAGCACATCCTGCTGTTGACCATGCACCACATAGTGAGTGACGGGTGGTCATTGGGAGTACTGTTCGGAGAGTTGAAGCGATTGTATGAAGGGTACAGCCGCAGTGAACACTATGCAGGGTTGCCGGAGCTTGGCTTGCAGTATGCAGACTTTGCGGTGTGGCAGCGGGAGTGGCTTGCGGCAGCGGAACTACAGAAGCAACTGAGTTACTGGAAAGAGCAACTGGCTGGGGTAACTCCATTGGAGTTGCCGCTGGATAGAGTGCGACCGGCAGCGCCGAGTTATCGTGGCGAGAAACGAACGTTGCACTTGTCGACGGAGCTGAGCAGGCAGTTGCAGGCCCTGGCGCGGGATGAGGAAGCGACCCTGTTCATGGTGCTGCTGGCAGCGTTTCAAGTGCTGCTGAGTCGCTACAGCGGACAGAGTGACATCAGTGTGGGCACGCCGATAGCGAACCGTACGCGACCGCAGTTGGAAGAGTTGATCGGATTTTTTGTGAACACCCTGGTGCTGCGCACTGACGTGAGCGGGGATCCGAGTTTTATTGAGTTACTGGAGCGGGTGCGGGAAGTGGCCCTGGCAGCTTATGCACATCAGGATCTGCCGTTTGAGAAATTGGTGGAAGAGTTGCATCCGGAGCGGAGTCTGAGCCGCAATCCCCTGTTCGATGTGCTGTTTGTGGTGCAGAACACGCCGCGCAGCGAGGGACTGTTGGGTGAAATGCGGCTGGAGTCATGGGGCGAGGGTGGCAAGACAACGCGGTTGGATTTGGAAGTGCACGTATCGGAAGGCGCGAAGGGACTGGTCTGCACCTTTGTCTATGCGACTGACCTGTTCACGGCCGAAACCATCCGGCGCTTGATGGGGCACTACGAGCAACTGCTTGGAGCGGTGGTGGCGGATGCGCGGCAGCGGGTATCGGAGCTGCCGTTGCTGACGAGTGCAGAGCAAGAGCACTTGCGGCAATGGAACGAAACGAGCAGCGCGTATCCGCAGCAGAGTATCCCGGAATTGTTTGAAGCGCAGGCGCAGCAGCAGGGTGGTGCGGTAGCAGTGCGATGTGGGGCGGCCGAGTTGAGTTATGCGCAGCTAAACGAGCGAGCGAACCAGTTGGCGCACTATCTGCGAGCGCAAGGAATTAGTGCAGAGACGCGCGTTGGTGTCTGTATGGAGCGGTCGCTGGAGTTAGTCGTGGGGTTGCTGGGAGTCTTGAAGGCTGGCGGAGCTTACGTGCCGCTGGATCCGTCCTATCCGCAAGCGCGACTGGAGTACATGGTGGCAGATGCCGGGGTGAAGCTGTTGCTGACGCAGAGCAGTCTCGAGAAGAAGTGGCAAGAAAGCGGGTTGCAACTGGTGGAACTGGATCGCCAGTGGAAGGAAATTGGGAATCAGAGCGGCAGCAATCCAAGCCTAACCATCAACCCGGACAATCTGGCTTACGTCCTCTATACCTCCGGCTCAACCGGCAAGCCGAAAGGAGTTGTAAGCGCCCATCGCGCGTCGATCAATCGTTTTGAGTGGATGTGGCGAGCATATCCATTTGCCGAAGGAGAGGTTTGCTGTCAAAAGACATCCATAAGCTTCGGGGATTCGATCTGGGAGATTTTTGGTCCCCTTCTGCAGGGCGTTCCCTTTGTGATCCTTGACGATGATACGGTAAAAGATCCGAAACGATTCATCACGACGTTATCTCACTATAGAGTGTCAAGACTGGTGCTGGTGCCGTCGCTGCTTCGAGCTATTCTCGAAGTCGAAGAGAGTTTAGCCGAGCGGCTCCCAAGTCTGCGCTATTGCATATGTAGTGGCGAAACCCTGCCGGTAGAGTTGGCCACTGCGTTTCGTCAAAAGCTGCCGCACACAATGCTTCTGAATCTTTACGGCTCGTCAGAAGTTGCGGCTGACGTTACGAGCTATGAGGTGACTACGACCGAGAGTTTGAGTTCTGTACCGATCGGAAAACCAATAGCCAACACTCAAACCTACATACTGGATAAACAACTCAAGCCCGTACCAATCGGCGTTGCCGGAGATCTGTACATTGCAGGAGTCGGTTTGGCCCGGGGTTATTTGAATAGCAAGGATCTAACAGCAGAAAAGTTCATTCCCGATCAATTCTCCGGTACCGGCGCACGCATGTTCTGCACGGGCGACGTGGCGCGATATTTACAAGACGGGAATATTGAGTTTCTCGGGCGGCGAGATCACCAGGTTAAGATCAGGGGCTTTCGAATAGAAACCGCCGAAATTGAATTGGCTCTCAGGGAACATCGAAAGGTTCGCCAGGCCGTCGTAAGCGTCAGACAAGTTAATTCAGGTGAGAAGCGGCTGGTCGCCTATCTAGTGCTGCAAGCAGAGCAGGCGATTACGATCGATGAGTTGCGTGTCCATCTCCAGGAGAGCTTGCCGGACTATATGATTCCAGCAGCATTTGTGGTGCTGGATGAATTGCCATTGACCCCCAGCGGAAAAGTTGATCGGCAACAGTTGCCTGAGCCAGATGCGGAACGGTCAGAGTTGGCGGGGAGTTTTGTGGCGCCGCGAACACCGGTTGAGCAGCAAGTTGCGCTGATCTGGGAACAGGTCTTGAACGTCAAGGGAGTTGGAGTTGAGGACGACTTCTTTACACTCGGCGGCCATTCGCTGTTGGCAACACAGCTGATGTCGCGTTTGAATCATGCGTTCGGTTTAAGGTTGCCGCTGCGCACTTTATTTGAAGCGCCCAGTGTTCGCCGGATTGCGGAGATCATCACCTCTACGGAATCATACGTTTGGCCCACGGTGATGAAGATTCAGCCGCTCGGTACGCGACGGCCGATGTTTTTTGTTGCTGCTCCAGACATCAATGCACTTGGTTACATCAGGTTAGCGCAGCATCTCGGTGACGATCAGCCTGTCTACGGTTTGCAATCTCAGAAGTATCTGAAGACCACTACGGATGAGCATGGTCGAGCCTTGCTCGAGTTTAGCCAGGCAGTAGTGGAGGAGCTGGCCCACGAATATGTCAGAGCGATGCGCGAAGTGCAGCCGCATGGACCATACTTGCTCGGCGGTATGTGCCGCGGCGCTCACATCGCGTTCGAGATGGCGACGCAGCTGAAAGCACAAGGGGAAACGGTTTCGTTGTTGGCGATGCTGGATACGTGGGTGATGGAGAATACGTATTCTTACCTGTTCTACCTCGACTACTACTATCACCGCACGCAATGGTTCTTGAAACTCAGAGCTCGCGACAAGTTTAGTTTTCTGAAAAATAAGATCCGTCGTTCGCTGGACAATGCCGCAGTCCGGCTCCGCCTTCGTGAAGGGCCGCACGGGTCTTCGTTGCCGCCCGTAACGGCCGTTTACTGGCCTGATTCCTCTTTCGTGCCCAGCACGTACGACGGACGTATTACAGTATTTCGCGTGCCCGATCAGCCCGCGACGCGTATACGAAGTCATTCACTCGGTTGGGAGCAGCGGGCCGCGGGCGGCGTTCATGTCGAGGTTGTGCCCGGCGGCCACCAAACACTTTTGCGAGAACCGCACGTACAGGTTCTTGCATCCCGACTCACTAAAATCTTGACTGAAATTGAGGCAGGAACCTCAAACCACCATCCCGATTGATTTACGATGCCGGCAGACACTACTTTTCAGGACACACATTCTCTACCTGCTAGTCGCCGGCGTAAGTTGGTCATTCGCGCTCCCAAATTCTCCTTCGCAAACCTGCGAAACGATCTCCGCAAACTCGTTCGGTATCGCGACCTGCTTTACACGTTGAGTGTGCACCGCATCAAGGTCAGGTACAAGCAGTCGATTCTCGGAGTCTCGTGGGCCATCATTCAGCCGCTCGCGATGGTCCTTATTCTGACGGTGATATTTTCACTCATCGTACGGATGCCGAGCGAAGGAGTGCCTTACGCGTTGTTTGCGTATGTGGCCTTATTGCCGTGGAATTATTTGGCGACGTCTCTGACAACTTCGACGAACGGACTCGTCAGCCACGCTCATTTGATCACGAAGGTATATTTTCCGCGCGAGATCTTGCCGCTTACATACATCGCTGCTTCGCTATTCGATTTCCTGATCGCTTCGACGGTGGTCGTCGGACTCCTTATTTATTATCGAGTGCCGTTAACACTGAACGTCCTGTACGTCTTGCCAATCATGATCATCCTCACCTTGTTCATTACTGCGGCGGCGCTCGTGTTGTCGGCGGTGCAGGTTCGCTTCCGTGATGTTGGCGTGGCAGTGCCGGTTGCGCTTCAGGTCTGGATGTTTGCTTCGCCGGTTTTGTATCCACTTGCTGCCGTGCCGGTGCGTTTGCGACCGCTCTATGAACTAAATCCCATGGCCGGCATCATCGAGAGTTTGCGCAGCGTCGTCTTGCACGGTACGGGACCGGACATTGGTGTGCTATCACTTTCGGCAATAATCTCGATTGTGTTGCTATTACTCTCATACGGTTATTTCAAGAGGGTCGAATCGACAATGGCTGACGTTGTTTAGAGAATCAGAAATCACTGTTGGATCGGGTCAGTACCACCTCGCGGTAGCGGGTGGGTGCGCAGCCTGTTGAGCAGTCGCCATACGGCTGCGCACCCATCCGCTACCGCGAGGTGGTACTGACCCGGTCCAAGTTGGCAAAGTCTTGCAGAGTCGCACATGCTGGATATCGAGTTTAATCAAGTTTCGAAGAAGTATTTGATTAGCGAGCCATCGGCTGACGACGGCCGCGCTCGTTGGCGCAATCTGCTCAGACGGCGCACTGATTTTTGGGCGGTTCGCAATATGAGCTTCGCTGTTGAGCGTGGGGAAGCGCTCGGTATCATCGGTCACAATGGTGCAGGGAAGAGCACAGTGCTGAAGCTGCTTTCCAGCATCACTGCGCCGACATCTGGCGAGATCGTGGTTGACGGGCGGCTGGCTGCTTTGATTGAAATCGGTTCAGGCTTTCATCCGGAGTTGACGGGTCGTGAGAATGTTTATCTCAATGGCGTCTTATTGGGCATGCGGCGCCGGGAAATCGCTAGCAAGCTAAAGAGTATCGTTGAGTTTGCCGGTGTCGAACAGTTTATCGATACGCCGGTGAAGCACTATTCGTCGGGAATGTATCTGCGCCTCGGCTTTTCGATTGCCGCGCATCTTGATCCCGAGATTCTTCTCCTCGACGAGGTGCTGGCTGTTGGTGATGCTGCTTTCCAGGCCAAGTGTCTCGATCGCGTTACCGAATTGAGGCGCGCGGGCACGACGATCGTTTTCATCTCCCACAATCTTCATGCTGTTAGTCGACTGTGCGAACGAACTTTGCTGTTGAGTAAGGGCGAAGTTCTGATGGATGGACCAACCAACGACGTAATCGCGGAATACGAGAGAATTTTATTTCATCTCACGCCTTCGACTCCGCACGGTGATCCGATAATCGCCAAACCACAGGATGCAGAAGTTATCTCGCTCACTTTCTATGATGCCAGTAACAACCAAACGAATTCTTCTCGCACTGGCGACAGTCTGCGTGCGGTAGTTCGATATAACGTTACCAAGCCGATCGATGATGCAGTGATTGAAGTTTATTTCTACTCGATCTTCGGCAACATGCATTCTCATTTCAGTACGTCGACAGACGGGCAGCCGCTCACGCTGTCACCGGGTACAGGTGCAGTTGAGTTCTACTGTCCCGAGGTGGCGCTGGAAGCCGCGACGTTCAATGTCGATGTGGGAATCAAGCGGAGAGGCAGTCGCGCGGCGGAATTTGTCGATTGCAAACGCGCCGCAGTGCTGAACGTCGTAATCGGAAAGAAAGTTGTCGGCGCCTTCCACACGCCACACTCGTGGCGCTTGGACCAGACGAATGGTGTCATCGCGGCTGAACCGCTGGACGCCGACCTAAACCTCGCCCGCCTCAGTTAGCTCTCTTGGCTGCCCCCCGCAGGAAAATCCGGATCATTGAGCGAGCAGAAGGTTTTGCACGAAAAGTCGCTTGTGCAAGTGCAGCGGCTTCTGTAAGGACAAGGCTTTTAAAGGGCAACAGCTCTCGTAACCGGCTTCGCCGCCGGATGTGAGGCAGGGCTCTGCCCTGCCGTCAGAGCTCTAATAGGGGTTGGGGCTAAGCCCCCGGTGCGGCCTTTGGCCCGAAGTCTTGGGGGCCAAGCCCGAACCGCGGGCATAGCCCACTTTAGAAAAGAGGTTGCCGGCAGGGCAGAGCCCTGCCTCACACCGGGCGGCGAAGCAGGTTACAGAAGCCGTTATCCTTACGGATTCCGTTGTCCTTACATAAAAAACTCTTGTGCAAAGCACCTACCGAAGAGATCAATCCATCCGACAGATCACAGTGTGATTTTTTCTAACTACTCGCCACTCTAGATTGACCCATGAGGTACTGCCGTGACCACGAAACTTGCCGTTCTAATTTGTGTGTTTGTTCTGATCGTCTATCCGCAACACCGCGGCGACCTCCCTGCTGGTCGCGGCGCCGTTCAGGGTGAGGTGATGGACCAGAACGGGCATCCGCTCTCGGGAATTAGAGTTTATGCAGAGCGGCAAGGGCCGGGTGGAATACTGCCGGTCACTCGAACCGATAAGAGAGGAAAATTCTTTCTGCCACTGGAGCCTGGGGATTACTCCGTCTATGCAGTCAGAGAGGTGATGGGATATCGCGACGTCTCTCACGAACTTGCGGGTAACGACCCGGTCATCAAGAGAACTACCATTTTCGAAGGGCGACGGACGGGAAATCTCGTAATCCGATTGAACACAGAAATGCCCAGGCTCCTTGGTAAACCTATAGACGCTGAAACAAGCCAACCCGTCGCTAATGCGACGATTCTCGTTTGTGCTGAAGGAGGACGAAAGCAATGTGTAGGAGCCGGTACTACCTTACCTGAAAATCAGTTCCGGCTTCTGCTTCCTCCAACGTCTTTCAGCATCAAAGTCTCTGCCCCCGGTTATCGGGATTGGTATTACGGAAGGGTCGGTTCTAAGGAACACGCAGAAAACCTGGAGTTAAAACCTAATACTGAAAAACAGTTGCTCATTCAGCTACATAAACATTCACGATAATCTCAACAGAGAGCCCTTATTATTCGAGAAGTGACGATGAGGCGCGGTCGAGGTACAGCGTAACGCGTTCGTGTTGCTGGAGGATTGAGGCGGGCCGCATGGGAGACACTTCGAGTTCGACCGTCGCTCTCACTGCCTTAGCCTTCCGCTGGTCAGGGACGATGCACAGAATGTTCCGGCTCTTGAGGATTTGTTTGATCGACATCGAGATCGCTTGAGTCGGAACTTCAGTAATGCTTTTGAACCATCCCTCGCCGACTTGTTGTTGGCGACACGCGTCATCAAGGGTGACAACAATGTAAGGTTCTTCAGTATCGAAGTCTGCTGGCGGATCGTTGAAGGCGAGGTGCCCGTTCTCACCGATACCGACAAAAGCAACGTCGATTGTCTGTCGCCCGATTAAGTCGCCAACACGACGACACTCCTCATGAACATCGTCAGCCTCGCCGTTCAAGAAGTGGAAAGTTTGTGGATGAAGGCGATTGACCAACCGCTCTTTCAGGTAACGTCGAAAGCTCGCCGGATGCGACTCCGGTAAACCGACGTACTCATCGAGGTGAAAGAACACCACATTAGTCCAGTCGATCTTTTCCTGCACGAGCGCGTCGAGGAATTCGAACTGAGAAGCTCCAGTGGCGGCGATGACGTAAGCGACATCACGTTCGTTAATCGCTTGATTGATAATCTTCGTCGCGTCCTCGGCCGCTGCCTGGCCGAGTTCTGACTTCGTGTCGAAAATTTTTATGTCCATTTTCACCTAAACAGTTTGCCACTCGCGACTGGCTGCAGATCTTTCCACGGCATCGAGTACACGTTGATTCTTCACACCATCTTCGAAGTTCGGCACCGGCAGTCTTTTTTCAGCCAGTGCCTGCAACAACTCGAGAACGGTGTGAGTGAAGGTGTGTTCGTAACCAATGATGTGACCCGGCGGCCACCAGCTCTTTACGTAGGGATGGCTTGGGTCTGTTGCCTGGATCGTTTTGAAACCGCTGTTTGGTCCTTCATCTGAATAAAACTCGAGCTCGTTCATGCGTTGCAGATTGAAGGCGACGCTGCCTTTGCTGCCGTTGATCTCGAACCGATTGAAATTCTTGCGCCCCGAAGCGTAACGAGTCGCTTCGATCGATCCGATGGCGCCGCTGTGGAATTTGACGAGCGCTAGCGCCGCGTCGTCAACGTCAACGTTTGCCATCTCACTGCTGTTGCGCACCGGACGCTTGTTGACGAAGGTCTTCAACATTGCTGACAACTCAGTGATCTCGCCGACGAGATAACGGGCCAGATCGACAGAGTGAGAAAAGAGATCGCCGAGGGCGCCGGATCCCGCCTCAGCTTTGTTCAATCTCCAACGCGTCGGAAACTCCGGATTGCGCAACCAGTCCTGCAAATAAGTGGCGCGATAATGATAGATGTTTCCCAGTTCGCCGGCTTCGATCAATTGGCGCGCAAGTGCGACCGCCGGTGCGCGCCGGTAGTTGTGGCAGATCATGTGAACACAGCCGTGGTCCTGCGCGGCTTTGAGCATTTCCTCGGCTTCTGCGAGTGAATTGGCGAGCGGCTTCTCACAGAAGATGATTTTCCCGGCTTTGGCAGCCGCTATGGCGATCCGCGCGTGCGTGTGCCCGGGTGAACAGATGTCAACCACGTCGATGTCGTTCCGGCTGACGACGTCCTGCCAGTCAGTCGCATAGTCCTGCCAACGAAAATGATCGGCGACTCGCTTTACTTCGGTTTCATTGCGGCCGCAGATCACTTTCAATTCCGGCTCGTAAGGGACATCGAAGAAGCTGCGTACCTGTCGCCATGCATTGCTATGCGCCCGCCCCATGAAACCGTAGCCGATCATCGCGATGTTCAGTTTGTCCATTCGTTCTGCCTTGTCCTAAAAGGTCAGGAAATGTACTTGGACCGGGTCAGTACCACGTCGCGGTAGCGGGTGGGTGCACAGCCGTTGAGTTTTGCGGTGATGAGATCAGTCGCCACCTGGCTGGCGCACCCACCCGCTACCGCGAGGTGGTACTGACCCGGTCCAAGTGTGATTCCCGATTTTTGACGCAGAGTCCATTCGTTCCTCAAATCACTTGCGCAATGTATTCAGCGGAACGGAAGGCGAGAGCCATTATCGTCAGTACCGGATTGAATCCGCCGTTCGTTACATGAAGCGATCCATCCACGACGAACAAATTGTCATGATTGTGAACGCGCCCCCACTCATCCGTAACTGAACTCTTAGGATCACTGCCCATCCGACACGTGCCGGCTTGATGCTGGCGTCCGCTCAATATCAGACCCGGTTGTGTACTCCAAACCTTTTGACAACCACTGGCACGTAACCATTCCTCGCCGCGCGCTCGCATGAACTCGGCAGCTGCAATCGTCGCGGGATGCGTCGTGCCGCTAAGGCGAGCCACTGGAATACTCCACTTGTCGCGAACACTAGCATCCACAGTCACACGTCCTTCAGGATTCGGAATATCCTGCACTGGTCCACGCACGTGCATAACACGAGTGTAGTTCTCGCGCATGAATCGCTTGTTGTCGCTGCCCCAACGCGGCAGATCCGGTGGCAACGAGTCGTACCAGAAATCTATCGGTGGCTTGATAAAATCATCGGCCAGCATACCACCACCAATGATGCCGGGATTGTCGTGACTAAACTGCGTGGTCGCGATCGTCACGCCTGGTCCAATGCCGTCGAAGATCCTGGTCGGAGATATGCCGTACGCGCGCGGATACAGATGGCCTTGCAAGTTACGTCCAACTTGATCGTACTCGTTCCCCAATCCCGCGAGATGTAACGGGGAATGAGAATTCAACAGGAGCCGCGCTGACTCGATTGCGCCGGCTGAAACAATTACGACTCGCGCACGCGCCGTTTGCCGTCGAGTTGCACCGGTGATGTTCTCCAGGTAGAACACGCCGCTGACGTGGCCCCGTTCATCAGTTTCAATCGTTTCTGCAATCGCTGACGTTCTGAGGTCGCAATTGCCGGCCGCGAGGGCACGCGGGATAACTGTGTTCTGCGTGCCAGTCTTTGCGTCAGTCGGACAGGCAAACCCGACGCAGTATTTGCAGGCGATACAAGCTGCGCGTCCGCCGTAAGGTTCGGTATTAATCAACAGCGGAACAGGCGTAGTTACCCAGCCGAGTTGTTGCGCCGCCTTCTGAAGAGCCATTGTTTGCGGGCTTGGAGGGACCGGCCGCAAAGGATAATTTCGTTTGCGAGGAATCTGATGTTGGATCGCATTGCCATCGCCCGCGGCACCCAATTCCCATTCGGCACGTTCATAGAACGGCTCCAACGTTTCGTAAGAGATGGGCCAATCGGCCAGTGAACTCGCCTCCGGAACGCCATACTTGCTCGCCATGCGAAAGTCATCAGGATTGAATCGCCACGCTTGCGCGCCGTAAACGCGTGTTCCGCCGCCGACACACGCCGCGTTGTTGTGGTAGTCGAGTTCATAAGGTTTGACTATTCGCGGTTCGCCCTGCGGGTCGACAAATACACGCGGATTGCCAATCAACTCCGGGCCAGCGTTATGACCATAGATCGCGAGCCGTTGGTTGCGCAGATGATCGCGCCCGACATCCGCAAAACTCAACGCTGCCCCTCGCTCGAGTAGCAGGACATGCTTGCCGGCCTCAGCTAAAACGCACGCGACGATTCCGCCTGCGGCGCCGGTCCCGATGATGATTGCGTCGTATTCGTTCACGAATCGGCTTTCCTCAAAATCATAAATCACTGTTGGACCGGGTCAGTACCACCGCGCGGTAGCGGGTGGGTGCGCAGCTGTGCGGCGGCTGACCTCATTAGGCCGGGCTAAAAAGCTGCGCACCCACCCGCTACCGCGCGGTGGTACTGACCCGGTCCAAGTTCGACTACTGACTTCCGAAGCCTGTCATCGCCCACGAAACGGCGCCGCGGTTTCCACCTTGTTTTGGTTCGCTGTAATAGCCTTCGGCAGTCGTGTTCACCAGCATTTCAAAGAAGCGTGATGGCGGAATGGGCCACGAGGCTTTCACCGCTCCTGATTCAATGGCGGCGAGCATCGCACGCTGCTCGGCTGGACTAATGTTCGCGAACGGCCTATCGAAGCGCACGAACGATTCAGCTTCTATCGCTTCAATACCTGCACGAAAGAACTCAGCCTGGTTAGCGAGATCGGTTTGCAACAGTCGTTCGAGGTAATCACAAACTCCTGCCTCGTACGCGCCTGGAAAATCGTCGGGCGGAATCAAGCAATCAACCACCGCGCGAAGCGTCTCTGAATTCATCTGGGCTTTGCCTCAAGTATACGAGGTCGTTCTTGGATCGAGTCAGTACGGGGAGCGGTAGCGACCTGGTTACCGATCAGCATGCGATTTCCGGCGATTCTTGACCCCGAAGTTTGACCAGGTCGCTACCGCTCCCGGTACTGACCCGGTCCACCACACTTCTGCACTTTTAGGGCAAAGCAATACGCCTACCGGAGTTCGATCGACTTCTCCACCGTTGCCCCACTCACGACGTCCGTCGCGCGAATAACGTACTTGCCCGCAGCATCGTTCAGCGCGAACGGCAAAGTAAACGAGCCGCTTCCTTGCTGGAGCAGCACGTTGTTTGAATAGATCGGCAACCGAGAGCCGTCGGGAGCGTACATGTGACAGCGCACGAGGGTCGTGGCCGGTGTCGTCGAGATCAAATTGAAGGAAACGTGATCGCCAGCGCGTGCAGACGCGGTGCCTTCAATCTTCAGTTCATTCGGCTCTGGCGTTAATGCCAATATCAGCGCGTCACCGATCAGGATGGAGCTGTGCACAACGTCAGTAAAACCAAGCTGCTTGCCGGTTCGCACATCCGTAACGTAAGACTTACCGGCGAGTTTGATCGTTAACTCTTGCTTCGCGACCTGGCCCAGGTTTGCGTCGTTGTAAGTCGTAACTCCGTCCTGCCCCACCACGCCCGTAATCGCCACGTTCTCTTTCACAATGGCAATGATCTCAGCGTTGCCAAACTGGTAGCGAGCGATTTGCGCCTGCGCGATCGGTTGACCATCCGGCGTCGTCACTTTAACCGCCCGATCTATACCGGCCTTTTTGAAGATCGCATGGACGAGCTCACGGTATGCGGCCCCACCGAACTTTGTCGCACGTTCTTTAGGGTATTGGTCCCACACGGTATTGAGGTAAATGGTCCAACCACTTCCGGTGTGGTTCACGATACCGACATTAGTATTGAACAGAACCGTGCCGCCTGAACTTCTGATATCAGGCTCAGCGATGCGCATACCTGAAAGCGTCTGCGGCAAGTTCCAGCCGCTGCCTTGCGACGAACGACTGACTTCACCCTTAGTTAGTTTCAACTCGCGCTTATCTGAATCAACTGTGGCAATGCCGAATAGCTTGTTCAATCGATCATTCTTCTGCCACGCGCAGTGCTGATCCAGCCACCCTGGCGCCGCGTCGGCAATGACTACTCCACCACGCGTGACAAACTCCTGAAGCCGTTGCACCTCTTCATCAGATAGGGCGAACGCGAGCGGAAGTATCACCACCTTGTACTTGTCGTTGGCGATGCCTTTCGTGGCCACGTCTTCGGATGACACGAAGTCAAACTGCAAGCCGAGGTCTTTGATTGTCTTAACCCATCCGTCGCGGTTCGCCGCAAAGCTCAAACGCGCTCGATCCGCGACTTCGTCATCATCATCGCTGCTACGTTGGTGGTAACCAAGAATGCTCGCGGCATGGATCGAAGGCATCGAGTAGTAAAGCGCGATTCCGTCCTGTTGGCGCGTCGCTTCCATCAACAGCTTACCGACGCCTTCGGACCGCAACGAGCTGAATGCCTTACCCATGTCACGGGCTGAGGCCGAGTGGGTCAGATCCGGATTCAGAAACGAGTACATCCAAAAGATATTCGGATGAAGCACGTTGTGAATCGCCGCGGTCCAAATCGCATTCTGAACGGCGAGTCCATGCGATCCATATCCGGTCCAAAAGCCAATCATTGCGTTTGGCTTAGCGAAAGAGCGATGCATGTCCCACTGGTTGCCGCCGTCATAAGAAAGAAAGTCGTCGATCACGCGATCGAGACGCGACCAGTCGGCGCCGTTGTAAGCGTTTGTCGCCTGCGTGCCGGAAACTGCGATATGCGCATCAGGATCTCCCTCGATCGCAGCCTTACGAGCCGTTTCGTAAGCCCTCGCAAACGTGATCTCCATGAACGTGCGGTGATCGGCCCAGGGCGCAAAATTCCGGCTCTTCCGTGCCTCGTCCGTGGTGTAAGGAACGACTGAGCTCCAGTCAGCAAAGTTTGTGCGCCACTCCTGGTTGAGCGCGGTAAGAGTTCCGTACTGCTGCCTCAACCAGACACGAAACTCCTCGAGAGTGTGTAGATTCCAATCGAAGTCGACCGCATCGCCATACGAGGTCAACGAGCCTTCGTCGCCGACGAAGTAATAATCCATGTTGTAACGCGACTTGTTGCGAGCGGAGGCGCGAACGATGTCAGCCAGACTCTTCAGAACGGCCGGATCGTTGAATGAAGGCGTCCGCTGAAGGAACTTCTTATCGCCGGTGCGTTTGTATAGTTCTTTCTTCGTGAGGTAGCCGAGGGCTTCGAAGTCGCCGGTCTTCTTATAATCGGCAATCGCACGTTCCATGGCCTCGGGCGTGGTTGGTCCACGGTCGTACCAGTACACGCCAAACGTGCCGCGCGGAATATTCAGAGAGTTGTCGACGTCATTGGACCAGGTGAATCCTGTATCCGCCGCGGCGTCGCGGACCATCCGCATCTGCGCGTCCTGCAAGTAGTGCTTGGTGCCACCAAATGAAACGAGCGCGGTGTATTCCTTCTCGCGACGTTTGTCCTGAACCACCATCGCGGGCTTGGCGCGAAGTTGATCGACGATCGCGCCACGGTCGTCAATTAGCTCACCCCTGACAAGAGCAAACTTCCCGAGAAAATCTTTCAACGGAAAGGTAAACGTGCGCTCGCCACGAGCCGGAGCCGAAATGCTGCCCAGCAAACGGCCCAGATCGTCCGAAACCTGCATGCGCATCTGCAAACCGCTCAGATTTCCCGACGCGCGCAACACGGCACTCAACGTCTCCCCGCGCTTGTACACATCGACGGCGGTCTTAGCGCTCGTCATCATCGCGCGCTTCGGCGTGGTGAACGTTGCTGCGCCCCAGTTGAGTGTTGAGTTATCGCTCGCGTCGCGAATAATGACGTTGAAGATTTGACGGCCGCCAGGCCAACCGACGGCAGGTTTCAGTTGCGAGGCTGGGATACTGATTGCATTTGCACTGGAGTTCAGCACCTTGTCGACGATGGTCGAACCGAGTGCTGGCCCAAATTCGTTACCGCCGTTCACTTCGATTCGGACCGCTTGCTGACGCGATACATTGAGTGACAGCTTCAATCCGTCTTCGCTTGCGGACAGCGATTGAATGCGAACCGGAGTATCTCTTCCGGCCGCCCACACCAAAGCGCGAGCCAATAGCGAATACTGGTATTCCCAGTAGTTCCAGTAGATCTTATTTTCGATCGGATCGATGCTTTGCGGAGTGAAGCCTTCCTCAACATAAGCGAGGGCGACGACGCGGCCCTTGCCGTAATTGCGCACGCCGAGAATCGGGTGACTCCCGGATTTGATCAGGACGTCGCCTTTCGCCTGATACTTGTAAAACGATCCGCCGATCGTTCCTTCCGGGAGCAGCTCGAGTGGCAGTCCTTCAGTGATGAAGTGAGCGTCACCGGGTTCCCATTTACCCTTTGTCACGGCGTCGCGATTGACTTCCGGATAACCGCGTTCGTTGACCGTGTCGTCCGCAACGCCGACGAGCGGAGAGATCTCCCAGATACGTTCATCGCCAACCGGTTCGTCTCCTTTGAACGGATGGCCTTTCACGTCGCCCACGAAAGGGTGCAACAGAACCAGACCGGCGCCGTCCTGCACTCGCCGCAAAATCGCGTCGCGTGTTGCGCGGGTCAGGCGCGACCAGCCGTTGATGCCGGGAATCAGCATCACTTCGTAAGGTGCGTTTCCGGTGAGATCCTTCTCGACGTAACCATAGACCGTGCGGAAGTCGTCGCGATCGCCGCGATATTCATGACCGTAGTAGTCGCCGATACCCCAACAGTTGATGTCCCAACTGCTGTCGATGGAGTCCGTGGTCGGATCGAGAGTGACACGTTGCATCAGCTCGACCATATCCCGGCCGTATTGAATCGAAGGAATGGAGAAACTCTTGATCGGACCTTGCGGCAGCCTCGTGGCCCAGGGCACATGCGGAGTGACAACCGCAGTGGAGTAAGTAATGTCGTTCTTGGCGAAGGTGCTGCCACCGACGCCTTTTTGCTCTTGTGCTGATGCCTGAAACAGCACGAGTGTGATTACCAAAACAATAAGACAGATTAGTCTGTTCATGGATTTAGGTTTGCGAACTACGCACCAGGTTAGCAATCGCAAAACTGATGCGCGTTGATGGCAGGATGTCGTCGATGCAGGGTTGCGGTCGTGCTCCCGTTTGCAACGCGCGAACAAACTCCTCCACTTCCTGATAAGCGCCGTTGCGTAGATCTTCGGGTTGATTGTCGTCGGCGCGGGACTCGATAGCCAGCTCGCCGTTTTCCCAACAATGAAGCAATCGTTGTGGTCCTGAACCGGCAGTAACGCGCGCTCTACAACTCTCCCCAAAAAGTTCGTAAGACTCTTCGACCATACCTGCTGTTGGCAGCACCTCCAGCTGACCAATTGTGCCGCTCTCGAATCGCAGCGCAATCACATACCACGCGGTTTGCTCGTCGCCAGGTTGCTGGACGTCAAACGACTTGACCTCCCCCGCGATGTAGCGCAATGCGTCAAGCGCATGAATCGCTGTTGACCAAATGAAATCCGCTTCGTCTCGCCGGTGCCGAACCTGCGACGCCCGCACATAACGCAGTGGTCCACGATCCCGCATCCACGAACGCGCCTGATTCAGATAGGGCATGAAGCGCCGGTTAACCGACACCATGTGTGGAGTTTCTGTCTCGCGTGCGACTTGACCTAGTTTCTCGATTTCTGTCAGCGAGGTGCCGAGCGGCTTTTCAATGACGCACGGTAAGCGCCGTTCGAGAAGTTTGATTCCCACCTCAACGATCTTTTCCATGGGCATCACGGAGACGCACGCGTCAAGCTGCTCCACGTCCAACATCTGCTCGAGATCCTGATAGGGTCGATTGAAACCGAATGAACGGCAAAACTCGACTGCTCTGTCGACATTGAGATCGCATGCCGCGGCGAGCTCGATGTCATCCGGATGCGCCGCCGCGTACCGCGCGAGTGGCGCGGCATGGCTGGTCCTTGAGTGCTCGCCACAACCGGCAATCGCAACGCGGATCATTGAGCCTCCACCGTTGCTGAGCGCGAAGACGCAAGAGTCCGCACACGGATCTCTCCGGCCAGCCGCGACACACCGCCGGCGTCGACTCGTCCGGGTGCCTGCGCCAGACAGTTTGCCGAGCCGCACGCCGTCGCGAGGCGCAGCGTCTCCTCGTCACTCAGCCCGCGTTCATGCGCGACCGCAAAACCCGCGAGCGCAGCGTCGCCGCAACCAACGGGAGAGCAGTTCGCAAGCAGAGAAGGTTCGGCAATAAACGGATCACTTACAGGCGTTCGCTGCCATATCATTCCATCGCCGCCGAGCGATACCGCGACACTCTTTGCGCCGGCCTCAAAAAACATTTGCATTGATTCAAGGGCCGCAGTCGGGCTGTCGATACGACGATTTGTAAACGCTGACGCTTCGTTCCGGTTTGGTTTGATGAAGTCAGGCGCCGCGTTGAGTCCCTCGCGCAAAGCCTCGCCGCTGGAATCAAGTAGAGTGCGACAACCATAAAGATGGGCCAGCCGGATCAACTCGGCATAGAGATCCGGCGGCGCTCCCGGTGGCAGACTGCCCGACAATGCGACTTGCGTCCCTCGTTCGCTCTCCGCAAACAGATCGCGACAGGTCGTGAGGAGCCGCTCAACTTCACCTTCAGTTACCGCGCCACCAGGCTCAAGAATCTCAGTGACTTTGCCGTCAGCAGAAACCAACTCGAGGTTCGCGCGTGTTTCACTCTCCGTGCGCACCACGGTCAGCGGAACGCCGAAGGCGGACAAACCTGATTCACACTGCTCGCCGGCAGCACCGCCGAGAAATCCAACCCACATGACGTCGAGACCGAGGGCCTTCGCCACCATCGCAACATGTGCTGCTTTACCACCGGGAAAAGGTTGAGCCGACAACGCGCGGTTAATCTCGCCGACCGCGATGTTCTCCAGTCGCAAGCGACGATCGATGGCGGGATTAGCACTGATGCAGACGAGCATTGAAACTGGGCTCCAGCTTTTAGCCTGCGAAGCAGGCGTAAGCATAAAGCCTGGGGCGCGAGCCCCAGGATCGCGATCCAAATTGGTGGTCGAGCCCGTGATAACGGGCGGCAGTCATTAAAATTTCAAGGTGTCACCCGCTTCCGCGGGCTCCGGCGCTTATTAATGCATCGGTCCTGGGGCTTGCGCCCCAGGCTTTATGCTTACACCTGCTGCGCAGGCTAATCACGATTCCTCGGGTTTCCGGTCTTTTCCGAGACGAGCGAGCATGTTCTTGATATCGCTCGCGCCTTTGATGGCGACGTAGATTGTTACCGTCGAATACCAGAGCACGCACGCCATACTCAGCGCCCACCAAAACCAGTGATTAGACATTAGCTAGTATCCCTTCTGCGCGACCTGCGGGTTTGAGTAGCGACCCAATAATCATCGCTGCGCCTGAGAGCAGATACGTCGCAATCCCTGAATAGTATGGACCAATGGATTTCGCGAACGCGGTCGTGGACGGTAGCTGTTCCATTATGAGATAAGCGACTGGAATGCCCGCGCTCACGACAATCGAAGCTGCCGCTCCCCAGCTATTTGCCCGGCGCCAATAACAACAGGCGATGAGCAGCACCGAAATACTCGCCAGGTAGATCGTCCCGGTCACGCCAAGATACGTCCAAAGGTCGCCTTTGAGTGGATACCAGAGACCGTACAACAAGAGAAAGATGCCAATGAGCGCGATGATGGTCCGGTTCCAAAACAGACCTTTACGCTGTGACCACGGTTGCTTGCGAAACGGCGCCAGGATGTCGTTGTAGATCACGCTGCACCACGTCAACATGTACGACGAGTCTGTCGACATGTCCGCAGCTAACATCGCGGCGATCAGAATACCCATCAGTCCTGCCGGAACTGCGGTGGCCAGGTAAGTAGGCATTGCTTCGAGGGTATTCGCGACTGGTCCAAGCGTAGCCAGCGCCGCGATACCCCAGATGCCCGGAATCAGAAAACGACAAACGAAAAAGAAACTGGTGCGCGTGTAAACCTTGCGACCCGTGCGCGTGTCTTTCGCCGCAAGGACACGCGCGATAATCGTCTGCCACGTGAGCACGGCCGCTGTATTCAACATGAGATTGAACAGGACGTACTGCCAACCCATCGTCGAATTTACAAAAGGATTGAACCCACCGGCGCCGTAGTGTGTCTCGACGGTCGTGACGAGTTTTTCCCAACCGACATTCATCAGTATGAGAATCGTCACCAGAATCAATCCGATGCTCATCACTACGAATTGCAGAAAGTCAGTGACCAGCACTGACAACATGCCGCCGAGGATCGTGTAGACCGCGACGCCTACCAACAGCGCCGTCATCATGATCTCGAGATAGCGCACGTTCAGGCCCGCGACGAGCACGAGAAACTGTCCGCCGGTTCGCAGAAATACGCCCATGTTCAGTAGGCCGCCGAGGACGATTACAACGCCAGCGGCCCAGCGAATACGCCCACCGAAGCGCTGTTCGAGTAACTCCGGAATCGTGATCACGCCTGAATCGCGCAACGGTTTGATGACGAACCCGGTGAGACCGACTCCGGCCATCGCCACCGCCATCAGAATGCCGGGCGTAGCGCCCGCAAATCCTTTTTCATAACCATTCTGCGCGGTGTACATGCAGGTGACGATGCCAAACTCGGTGGCTGCGAGTGACGCGATGCCGAGATAGACGTCCATCTCCCGGCCCGCCACCAAAAAATCTTCGACGTTGCCCACATATTTTCTGACCATCAATCCCGCGATCATGGTCACCAGCAGATAAACACCAACGATGCTGCCGTCCAGCAGCCAGTTGAAATTTGTCATGAAGTAGACGTCTGCCTTTCGTAAGCGACGCTGGAGCAAATCTGAATCTTTGATCTCGATATCTCTTCAACTGCTGAGATCGCTGGGGCAAAAGTTCGTCGCAGATCGATGTCGTCAGTAGAGGAAAGCGAAGTTTTTATTGCGCGGGTAAAAGCATTCTTTAGCTCAGTGCCGAAGTTCACTTTGCGAATGCCGCAAGCGATGGCCTGGCGCAACAAGTCTGCCGGCACTCCTGAACCGCCATGCAGTACGAGGGGAGTGTTTGGGACCGTGCCGCTGATTTGCTGTAACCGGACGAGGTCAAGCTTTACTTCTCCCGTGTAAAAGCCATGAGCGGTGCCGACGGCAACCGCAAGCGCGTCGACTTCAGTTTCACTGACGAATCGCGCCGCATCGTTGGGCTCAGTAAGAAACTGTTTGTCGCCGGCCGGCTGACTATTTTGGCCGACGTGGCCCAGCTCGCCTTCAACCGACACGCCAGCTGAATGCGCCAGTTCCACGACGCGGCGTGAAAGTGCGCAGTTATCGGCAAAAGGCAGCTTCGAACCATCGATCATCACTGACGTGTAACCATGCTCGATGCACCTCGCTGCCAGGTCGTAGCTGCGACTATGGTCCAGGTGTAGCGCAACCGGCTGTTCGAGTTCGTCGGCTGCGGCAGTAGCCATGCCTCGAATCATTCGTAAGCCAAGATAATCGATCGTTGCCTCGGTCGTTTGCAGAATGATCGATTCGTTGAGTGCTCTCGCCGCACGTACGTGCGCGATCAATGTTTCGGCGTTGTAAAAGTTCAGGGCTGCGATAGCTTTGCCTTCGCGCGTGGCGACATCGAGCAAGGGACGGCTGGGACAAAGCTTGGGCATCATGAATCACTCAGGTTCATTTGAGCGAAGAAATTCTTCCAACTCAGTTTGGGTTGGTTGTCCGGCTGTGCCTCCAACGCGCGTGGCGCACATAGCGCCGCACGCATTTCCGATCCGTAAGCACTCAGCCAGCGGTGCTTTGCGCAGGTAGGCAGATGAGAACCCCGCGTCGAAAGAGTCGCCTGCGCCAGTGCTATCGACTGCCGTGACTTTGAAACCTGAGTGGGCGGCCGGCGCTCCATCCTGAACCGCAATCGCGCCGCGTGGCCCACGTTTAATTACGGCGCATCGGACATTTCCTCCGACAGCTTTCAGAGCCGCTTTGGGCGTTCGCGAACGCGTCAGCTTCGTGGCCTCGCGTTCATTTACGAACAGCACGTCCGCATATCGCAGCACGCTGCCGATATTTCTGCTCCACTTGTTACTCGGATCGGAATTTGGATCGAAGGAAGTCGTCAGGCCCAGTTCTTTGGCCTGCCGAAAGATGCCGGCGAACGACGGCTGTAGCGCTTTCTGCAGATAGTAAGACGTTAAGTGGAGATGATTGTGTCGCTTCAGCAGCGCGGCGTCGATGCCTTCTGAAGTCAGCGTTGCGACAGCACCGGTATGCGTAACAAGAGCGCGATCGCGCTTTCCGCTGAGCGCGATCGTTACGCCGGTTTTTTCATCCGCTTTGCGTGCCACGTGTCGTGTCGATACTCCCAATTGCTGCAACGCCCTGATGCAGAAATCTCCGAAGTAATCCCGGCCCACCTGACTGACGAACGTTACGTTGTATCCCAGCTTTGCCACGCCGGCGGCAAAGATCGCCGAGGCACTCCCCAGAGTTACCTCACAATCTTCGGCCAGGATCTCGGCGCCCATTTCGGGCTCTGACCGCAGACCCGTGGCCACGATGTCGACGTTCAACTCGCCGATGACGAGAATCTTAGGTAGCTCCAACCTACTCATCTTGATCCGGCCAGCGGCTTTCAACTACTATCGACTAAACTTTTGATTGCTTTCGAATGCTTTTGGATTCTAATATAGCGTCAACTGGAATTGCAAAAGAATTTCTTTTCATCTGTTAACGCAACGCCGCCGCAAACGGCAACTCGATGACTGCGTCTCCCAAACTTCTTGAGCTCTCCGCCGCTGAACGCGAGTCGCTTGGCCTGGTTCACACCTTACGTGAAATTCTCCAGCAACCACAAACCTGGCGCGAGACCTACCAGAAGGTCCTGCGCTCTTCGACAGAGATCGAAGAATTTTTGACTCGAGCTGGCGTAGGGGCGAAGCGTTCGACGCCGCTGAACGTTCTTCTCGTGGGCGCCGGTACTTCAGACTACATTGGCAAGTCTGTCTGCGCGTTGTTGCAGAAAGAGTGGTCATGCAACGTTCAGGCTATTCCGAGTACCGATCTGTTAACCAACATGGAAGATCACATCCTGCCGGATGTTGATTACTTGTGGATCTCGTTTTCACGGTCCGGCGACAGCTCGGAAGGCGTGGCCGTGTTGGAAGAGGGTCTTGCCACACATCCTCGCATCAAACATCTCGTGGTGACCTGTAATGAAAACGGAAAGATGGCGCGACTCGGAAATCGCGACAATGTTCTGAGCCTCGTGCTCGACGACGCCGTGAACGATCGCGGCCTGGCGATGACGAGCTCTTTTTCGAACATGGTGATCGCCGCGCAGGCACTCGCTCACCTTCGAACCCTCAGCGCGTATGATCGTGTGATCGAGAGCCTCGCGACGTCAGCATCGATAGTGCTGCCTTCAGTCGCGAGCATTTGCGAACGACTCGTCGACGAAGGTTTTTCCCGAGTTTGCTTTCTGGGCTCAGGCCCGCTAAAAGCAGCAGCGATCGAATCGGGTTTGAAGGTGATGGAACTAACCGGCGGCCGGGTTGTCGCTCTAACGGAGTCGTTTCTCGGCCTGCGACACGGTCCGCTTTCAGCACTCGATCGCGATACGCTGGTGGTTGGGTTTTTGTCAGCTACTGAAAGACGGAGAGCTTTTGAACTGGATCTACTTCAGGAAATTTGCGACAAAAACCTAACGGAGAAATGCCTGATCGTTACCCCAACCGCACTCACCGGCGCGAATTCTTTCGAAAACAAGCTCTGTTTCGAACTGCCAGAGCGAATCTCCGACTTATACCTGCCACCGTTGTTTGTTCTGGTCGGACAGTTCCTGGGTTTGTGTGCTTCGTTGCGGGAAGGTTTGCGACCCGATGAGCCAAGTCCTCACGGAGCTATCAGCCGCGTCGTGACGCACGTCACCCTTCACTAAACCAGCACCAGCTTCAGTTCGCGCGCGCGCAACTCGTTTTGAATCTCGGACGGTAGTGCGCGATCGGTAACGATCACGTCGATGTCGGAAAGAGGAACGATCCGGGACAGACTTCGTTTGCCAAACTTACTCGAATCAGCGACCAGAATCTTTTCCTTCGCAATGCGCGCCATCGCCTGATTCACCTGCGACTCTTCGACATTCGGCGTGCTCAAACCAAAATCCAAATCGCACGCGTCGACGGCGAGGAACAGTTTATCCGCCGATAGTTGGGCCAGGATGTCTTCGGCGAAGTGGCCAACGGCAGATAACGAATTCTGACGGATCACTCCACCGAGAAAGATCAGTTGAATGTCTTTGGCGCCGAAAAGTTCCATCGCGATGTTCAAGCCGTTGGTGATGACCTTGAGATCTTTCTTGTGTTTGATCTGCCGGGCAATCTGGTGCGTGGTGGTGCCGGAGTCGAGGATGACGGAGTCGCCGTCGTTGATCATGTCGGCAGCGGCCGCGCCGATTCTCCGTTTTTCATCGGCGTGTAGTTCGGCCTTGATCTTGAGCGACGGATCCATGCTCACCGTCGCGACCTTGACGGCGCCGCCATGTGCGCGACGAATCAGACCACGATCGTGTAGCGCTTTCAGGTCGTTGCGGATCGTTACTTCTGAGGTCTTAAAGCGTTTACTAAGATTGCCGACAGTGATCTGGCCACGCTTTTCCAGCAGTTCGAGGATTTTGGTTCTGCGTTCGACGTTGAGCATCGGGTCGCACGACATCGTAGCGGAAGTTACGAACGAAAGTAAACGAAAGACGTCAAATCTCTTAGCCTGCGGAGCAGGCGTCAGCATAAAGCCTGGGGCGCGAGCCCCAGGATCAGTCCAAAAAATACGGCCGGAGCCCGTGGAAACGGGCGACAGTGTGAAATTTACGAACTGTCGCCCGCTGTCGCGGGCTCCGACACTTGTTTTTTGATGTGATCCGGGGGCTTGCGCCCCAGGCTTTATGCTGACGCCTGCTTCGCAGGCTAAAGACGGCTGGCTTCCAGGATCGCGTGGTATGCGGCGCCGATGGCGCCGGCTTTTTCACCGAGTGCGGCGGGTAAGACGTGGACCTGATGGTCCAGCGGCCGCCACTCAAAACGATCTAGAACTTTGCGCAGTGGATCAAACAGAGCAGGTCCCGCCTGAGCTATGCCGCCGCCAACGATCACGATCTCGGGGTCAAAAGCGTTGATAAAAGACGCGACTGCGGCGCCCAAATGTGAAACGGATCGAAGCCAGATCGCGGCTGCTTCATCATCGCCAGCGAGATACGCTTCGACGAGCTTTCGCGTTGAAGTGAATCTACCCCCTGATCGTTCCGAAAGGTTGTAGTTGCCAATCATCTGTTCGAGACTTCCCGGCGTGTTCACGATATCCGGAGTGCCCTCGGAGTTGACTGATGTGTGGCCGAGGTGTCCGGCACGCCCGATCTGACCCTTGATGAGACGGCCGTCTACAAGCACCGCACCACCGACACCGGTTCCGAGCGTCAAAAGGATCACGTTGCGAAAGCCTTTCGCGGCGCCGTGCCAAACTTCGCCTAGTAACGCCGCATGCGCATCGTTCAGCACAACAACCGGTGCTGCTAAAAAATCCTGCCAGACAAATCCCTGGAGACCCTGAAGCCGGCCCTGCATGTAGGCGATGGAATGACCATCTTTCGCTGCCAGGCCCGGCGCCGCCAGACCGATATGACAAGGTGACGCGCCGCGTTGGTTCTGGATCAACTCGAGCTGGTTTTTGATTGTCTGGGCCCACGAACCCTCTGCGTCCGACGTATCGGTAGTCAGGTACTCAAGGACATTGCCGTCGTTATCAATGACAACGATCTTGATATTTGTGCCGCCGAGATCGACGCCGAGTGAATAGCTCATGGATCAAACGCCCTTTCTCCACTTGGGATCGTCGCGCCGCAGTAACTGAAAACTGATCGAGCCGTCGGCGTTGGTCGGTTGTGCGGTGGCCCAGTTGACGGGACGTCGAATGCCACCTTTCGTCTCGATCTCCGCGCGCACCTTTAGCCTCATTCCGTCGCTGTTCTTTGGTAACAGAAACGATGCCTGTCGGACCTTGCCGGCGTGCGGATGACCCGCGTCGAGCGATCCGGCAAGCTGGATTTTTCCATCAGGACTTTCGAGCCGCAGCCGCAGTACTCCCGGAATCCCGGCGACGCCGTCGTTTGAAACGGCGATGATGATCTCATCCGTGCCGTATCGTTTTCTTTGCCAGATCCACGACGGCCGGACGCGGTAACCCAACCGTCGCCGCAGCGTGTCGAAGCCGTTCGGATAGCGCTCGTAGTAACGGCGCAGGTTGTCAGATTCGGTCCACAGCGACCAGTAGTTCGCGCCCAGATCGATCGCATGTAGCATCCAGTTCTCGAGTACGTTGATGCCTGCTTCGTCGACCGGCAGATACTTGGGATCGACTTTGTACTGCCGGTAATAACCATCTTCCATGATCGTTGCCAACCAGGGCGGCCGGTTTGCCAGCTCTTCGATCTGAATCGGCTCTTCAATCACGATGCTGTCCGAACGTAACCAGCAACCGGCTCGAACACAAAGGTCCTGGACCTCACGATTGCCGACGTTACTGATGTCAGGTTGAGTGTTTACGGCCAGCGGCACCTTCTTCCACAACTCCAACTGGAGTTTCGTCATGTCGAGAAAAGTTCTGGCCGCGGTGGTGTAGTCAGGAAAGGGATTCGGAAGATTGCTGGTGTGTCCTTCGCCCCAAAAGCCGTACATCATCAGATCGACGAACTCCATCAGCGCGTTGTTATCAAACTCCTGGACCAGCAGTTCATTCAGCTCTTTGAACGCGCTTTGAAACCTCGGATGATCGTAGCGAGGTTCTGTGAAGTCAGCCTTAGCGCCGTAAGTCTTACCGATCTTCACGAGCGGAACTTGTTTTTGGAGAAAGTCAGGCAGGGCAAGGCGCTCTGGTTGCCCTTCGGTGTTCGACATCTGAATGCGAAAAGCGACACGCAGGTTGTGACGTTTAGCGGCGTCGAGTGTTAAGGCGAACACCGGGTGCAGTTGAAGTTTGCCGGGCGCTGTCTGTACGTCGCGCCAGTCACAACGAATGTAAAGCAGATCGACGAATGGAAGTGACGCCAGCTTCTCGACGTGCTGCTCGAGTGTCTCAGCTCCGGCCCGCGCGGCGAGTGATGGTCCACCTTCTTCCCACGTGTAACCCATCAGACCCAGGCCGTAGTTTTTGACCGGTTTGGTCGATTGCGAGGTTACGAGGATCGTATACCAGCCAGCATCCTGCTCGATTCCGAATGGTCCCTGGTTCAAGCGGTCGGTGACCTGCGGTCCTGGTCCGAAGCCATAGCCGTCCCAGTTGTGCGTGGGGACTTCTTGCGCTGTCGCACGTGGTAAAGCACTCGCAACGCCGAGAGCGGCTCCTGCTTTGATAAAGCTACGCCTGCGCATGTTTGGAATCTCTCTGTCGAATCAAAATCAACACCAATATCATTCCGACGAAGGGGATGAAGCTCGCAGTGATCAAGATCGGTTCAAATGAGTAGTGGTCTGAAACATAGCCGATAAGAAACGTCGAAAGGATCGTCCCGAGGCCGGCGCCCGTACCACTCATCCCACTCACGGTCGCAACTGAATCACTGCGGTAAAGATCTGACGGAAGCACCAGCGCCATTGTTGAGAAAGCTGCGTACGCAAAGGTCGAAACGGCAAAGAGGCCCGCGAGCGCGAGCAAGCTTGATGTAAAGATCGTCGGAATCAAGAGAGTCATTCCCAGGCCGCCAAACACGATCACGGCTTTGCGGGCTTTGATCACCGGCCAGCCTCGACGAATCAACCAACTCGAGAGTCCACCACCGAAGAAGTTGCCAAGATCGGCAGCTACAAATGGGATCCAGAACGCCAGTAATGCCTGCTCGGGATTGATTCCCTTGGTCAACAAATAAATGGCGAACCAGTCGGTGATAAAAAACCAAACCGGGTCTGTCATGGTGCGCGCGGCGATTATGGCCCACGTTTGCGATAGGTTTATTAGATCGCGCCACCGCGTTTTGTGTTCAGTTGATTGGTCCTGTTCTGCAAGTTCGATTCGATCCCGCAAAATCATCTCGCGTTCCGCTTCGCTGATGCGCGGGTGCGACTCGGGCGGGTGATATAGCATTCGCCAGGCGCCCAGCCACAAGAATCCGAGCGTGCCCGTGATAATGAAAGCCGGACGCCAACCACCGAAGTATTTGTACAAGCCGATCACGAGTAGTGGCGCGATCGCGCCGCCGATGGAAGAGCCGCTATCAAACAATGCGACCGCCCAGCCGCGCTCCTTCTTGGGAAACCATTCCGCCACCGCTTTGGTTGCGGCGGGCCAATTCGCGGATTCACCGGCGCCGAGGAGAAAACGAAAGAAGGCGAAAGTACGCAGACCGCCGGCGAGCGATGTCAGCATCGCCGCGATTGAGTACCAGATGACGGTGATCGTCAGACCTTTTCGCGTACCGATCCGATCGATTAAGCGACCAGCGACAGTTTGTCCCACGGAATAGGCGACACGAAACGCGATCACGATGAGCGCAAAGTTTTGGTTGTTCCACTGGTATTGCGTTTTGAGGTACGGTGCGAGAACTGACAGCGTCTGACGATCAAGGTAATTGATGACTGTCGAAGCAAACAGCAACCCGCCGATCCACCAACGCAGGTGCGGAATCGGTCTGGCGATGGCGCGTCCGTTGTTTACTGTCGTTGCCATGTTAATTGCGAGAGTGCTTTGCTCTAAAAGTCTGTTCGGCTGAATGTCGCGGCTTCGCCGCCTGATGTGAGGCAAGGCTCTGCCTTGCCGGCAACCTTCTTTTCAGCAGTGGGCTATGCCCGCGGTTCGGGCTTGGCCCCACAGTTCTCGGGACAAAGGCCGTACCGGGGGCGTAGCCCCTGAATCTAATTGGGCTCTTGACGGCAAGGCAGAGCCTTGCCTCACATCGGGCGGCGAAGCCGGCAGTCGGCGGCTCATATCGGACGACGTAGCCTTGCCTCACATCAGGCGGCGAAGCCGGCAGTCGGCGGCTCATATCGGACGACGTAGCCTTGCCTCACATCAGGCGGCGAAGCCGGCAGTCGGCGGCTCATATCGGACGACGTAGCCTTGCCTCACATCAGGCGGCGAAGCCGGCAGTCGGCGGCTCATATCGGACGACGTAGCCTTGCCTCACA
>JADMIO012713016.1_pt1 | contig 82558 bp, 87 predicted proteins | sample 8958161 | NCBI WGS metagenome assembly JADMIO01 (sample SAMN16585339, study PRJNA669376) | soil metagenome | isolation source: Crop rotation soil | place: USA: Cullars Rotation, Alabama | collected 2011
GCCGCGACTTCAAGTCACGTGAATTCCAAGCTTCGGATCCCACTGTGCTGGAAAGTGGCCGAGGCGGACCCGGCGGCGGACAACACAACCGCCGAGGGCAAGGCGCAGAACCGCCGAGTCGCGGTGAATATCCTGGTCAGCAAGGCCGTCGAGGGTATCGAACAGCAGGGCGGCTGAAACGCGCGGGGTGGGCTTCGGCCCACCCCCAGTTTCGAGGACCCCCGAAGTTGACAAGATTGACCGTGTGGGGGGTCAAAACGGGAGGTCATGCACTTCGTGACCTTCCAGCGACAATCGCGGAAAAGCCGGCTTTTTGCGAACCCCCCGACGAGCAGCGAAGTTGACGGCCCTGTGACCTTCGAGCGCGCGGCCCCAGGCTGCGGCGAAGAGCGAAGCGGACGGGCGTCGACGCAGGCGATAGGCGCTCTCGCGGCTCATTCCGACGGCCCTCGCGGCAGCGGTCACGCTGCGGGTTTGGGTAAGGACGTCGAGGAAGGCGAGCTGGCGACGGATCGTCCAGCCATCGCGGCGGAAGGAGCGGGGAGAGTCCGGGTGGCTCATCCACGAGCTTAAGGCACAAATGGCGTCCTGTAGGAAAGGCTTTTCTGAGCCGGCTATTCCTGGAGCGCGAGCCACGGCGTGAACAGCTTCGGCTGGTCGCCGGTCAGGTTCTTCCGGATCTGGTCGCTGGGCTCGCCGAGCAACTCGCCGGTGATGGTAGCGGTTTCCATCAGCGGGGCCATCAGGTGGCCGATGTTGGCGAAATGCTCGAGCGCGGCGTCGCTGTCGCGGTAGCGCTCGAAGACCAGCGCCTCGCTCTCATCCGCGTTGAAGAAGATTTCGTACTGGAGCGTGCCTGTGTCTTTGGTGCGGACGATGTGCATCGCCTCTTCCGTCAGGCGCTTCCATTCCCCTAGCTTGCCGGGTAGGAGTTTGACGCGGGCGATGCCTTTGATTTCTTTCACAGGTTCGCTCTCGACGCGCCCTCGCTACTTGCGAAGAGCAACTCGGCCATCATCCGTTCGATAAAGCTTGGTGCGGATTGCCATCTTCAATTTGGGCGACACAAAGCGCCACGCATCCTGTTTTGGCGTTCTTCGAATCAGAGGATTCTTGAGTTTAGCGAAACCTGACAAGATCGCCGACACGTTGAGCGTTGCGTCCTTTACTTCGAAATTGTCGCGAACGATCGTTTCAATGTCGCTATATTTGAAGTCCTCGTCCCTACAGGCGCCCATGGCGAAGAGGACCTGATTCTTTCTGCCAACCTTAGTGTCACGCGCGTTCATGGACGGCTCGATCACAGCCAGATCCGCAGAAAGAGAATCTTGAATCCAAGCGTTCTTAGCTGCCGTAACGACATCCTGCGTTATGATGTCGTCATTTCGCACGGCGAATTGGGATATCGCCAAGCAGAGCTCATGAATGTGTTGCGCAATCCGATCGGTGCTCCACGCGACTTCGGTGTAGAGGCTTTCTTCTAACGACTCTTCGATCGAAAACCCGAGTTCATCTTTGAAGCCTCTGTGCATCAAATCGCGGGCCTCGGCGTCAGTCAAACGCTCGACCTCCGGTAGCTCCGCAATCCTGTTTGATACTGGAGCGGCATTCGGCAATTTGGAGATCGCCTCCTTGAGATTGCCAGGAACGCCTACGATGATGATTTGGATGTCTTGCTCGGCGACGGTTTCATCATCCGCCGTAAGAATGATCGATGCTAATTGAGCGAGAGCAGTCTGATCCTCAATGATTGACTCAAAATTGTCGAGGACAAGTGCGGCTCGCTCATCCGAATTCGCTCGGTAACGAACTCGCTTAAGCAAAGATAAAAACGCACCGGGTACGGCATAACTATACGAGTTCTTCGTCTGTTGTTCCACGCCGGTGCCGAACGGCCGCGCGCCGAACGTCGTATTACTGTCCTCCGTGGTCCTGTCGGCATGACCCATTTCCCCCAGACGTTGCCGAAAGACTTCGTCGAGGGAGCCTGCAGACGCGATCTGTCCCAGGTTGACGACATCATAATGAATTCCCGCCTGCGCGAAGACGCGCTTGTAGAGCCAGGTTTTCCCATTACCGCTTTCGCCGTGAATGATGATGTACTTGCTGCCGACGAAGAGGTCCCTCAGTCGCTCCTCAAACTTAGGGCGCTGCACGTACATACTGGCATTCACGTGGGCTGCGCGCGGCGTGAATACCTTCTCAGGACTACGTTTAGGCATACCGCTCCATTACTGTTGTTGAACGGATTGATCTAGCAACGTTGTGCCATGGCAGATGAGGATCAATCAGCCGGCACGTAAAGCTCGCGGCCCTCATCATGGAAGCGCTTGCTCATCTCGGCCATGCCTTGTTGAGCGGCAACTTCGTCGCCGGCGAACTCCGCGCTCCGCTTCGCTTCGCGTTCGAGACTCGGACCATCCCCCGGATGGTCTGAAGTTGCCGCCTGACGGGCGGCAAAGTCTCGAACCTCCTGCGTGATCTTCATCGAGCAGAACTTGGGGCCGCACATCGAGCAAAAGTGGGCGGTCTTGGCGCCTTCCGCCGGAAGCGTCTGGTCGTGGAAGGCTTCGGCGGTGTCGGGGTCGAGCGACAGGTTGAACTGATCGCGCCAGCGGAACTCGAACCTCGCGCGTGATAGCGCATCGTCGTGGAGGCGTGCCGCCGGGTGGCCCTTCGCCAAGTCCGCCGCGTGCGCGGCGAGCTTGTAGGTCACCACACCGACCTTGACGTCGTCGCGGTCGGGGAGGCCGAGGTGCTCTTTGGGCGTGACGTAGCAAAGCATCGCCGTGCCGAACCAGCCGATCATCGCCGCGCCTATCGCGCTGGTGATGTGGTCGTAGCCGGGGGCGACGTCGGTGGTCAGCGGGCCCAAGGTGTAGAAGGGCGCCTCGCCGCAGCTTTCCAGCTGCTTGTCCATATTCTCCTTGATCTTGTGCATCGGCACGTGGCCGGGGCCCTCGATCATCACCTGGCAGTCGTGATCCCACGCTTTCTTGGTCAGCTCGCCGAGCGTGTAGAGCTCCGCGAACTGCGCTTCGTCATTGGCGTCGGCGGTGCTTCCGGGGCGGAGGCCGTCGCCTAGCGAGAAGGCGATGTCATAGGCCTTCATGATCTCGCAGATCTCGTCGAAGCGATCGTAGAGGAAGCTCTCGCGGTGGTGGGCGAGGCACCATTTGGCCATGATCGATCCGCCGCGGCTGACGATCCCGGTGACGCGCTTGGCGGTCAGCGGGACGTAGGGCAGGCGGACGCCGGCGTGGATGGTGAAATAGTCGACGCCCTGCTCGGCCTGCTCGATGAGGGTGTCGCGGAAGATCTCCCAGCTCAGGTCCTCGGCGATGCCGCCGACCTTCTCCAGCGCCTGGTAGATGGGAACGGTGCCGATCGGCACGGGCGAGTTGCGAACGATCCATTCGCGCGTGTCGTGGATGTTGCGGCCGGTCGAAAGGTCCATGACCGTGTCGGCGCCCCAGCGGATCGCCCACACCATCTTGTCGACTTCGGACGCGACGTCGGAGGCGACGGCGCTGTTCCCGATGTTGGCGTTGATCTTGACCAGGAAGTTGCGGCCGATCGCCATCGGCTCGCTTTCGGGGTGATTGATGTTGCTGGGGATGATGGCGCGGCCGCGGGCGACCTCGTCGCGGACGAACTCGGGGGTGACGAAGTCGGGGATTGCCGCGCCGAAGTCCTCGCCGTCGCGGGCGGCGTTTAGCGCGGCTTCGCGGCCGAGGTTCTCGCGGATGGCGACATATTCCATCTCGGGCGTGACGATGCCTCGGCGGGCGTAGTGCATCTGGGTGACATTGGAGCCGGGCTTGGCGCGAAGCACGCGCTTGCGGACGTTGGGGAAGGGCTGGACGCCGCCGCTGCGGTCGGGGCCGAGCTGTCCGTTGTCCTCCGGGCGCACCTCGCGCTGAGCGACCTCGTCGACGTCGCCGCGGGCGCGGATCCAGTCGCGGCGGAGCTCGGGCAGGCCGGCCATGATGTCGATGCGCTGAGCCGGATCGGTGTAGGGCCCGCTGGTGTCGTAAAGGACGACCGGCGGCTCGCCCGACGAGGGCTCGAGGTCGACCGCGCGCATGGCGACGTTGAGGTCGCCGACGTGGATCTTGCGGCTGCCGCGGATCGGCCCGGTGGTGACTTTGAGTTCGGTGCGAGCGGGCCCTTCGGCTTCGCTCAGGACAAAAACGTCCGCCATTCTAGACTCTCCTTCTCCCTACGCCGGTATGAGCCGGGTCAGGTTCGATGGGTCCCGATGATGCAACATCGATCTCAGCTGCTTGCCGCAGCTCCCCAGGGAAGAGTCGTCCTTAGGCTTGGGCGGCGAGCGGCGCTAGGCCGCTATTTCGCGCCGGCGGCGCGGCGCAATTCCTCGGGCGTGACCGTACCGTCGTGATTGGCGTCGACCTTGTCGAACAGGGCGAGGCGCTGTGCCTTGAACTCGGCCGAACTGATCTTGCCGTCCTTGTTGGCGTCGAAGCCGCTGAACATCTGCGCGGACGTCTGCGTCGGCTTCACCGTCGCGACGGCGGCGAATTCGGCGAAGCTCAGCTGCCCGTCCTTGTTCGTGTCGAGCTGCTTGAAATCGGCCTGGAGCTTGGCGCGGGCCTGGGCCTGCAGCGCCTCCAGCTCCTTCGCTTGCTGCGCCGCCAGCTCGGCCGAGCTGATGAAGCCGTCGTGGTTCGTGTCGACCGTCTTGAAGGTATTGTCGAGCTGCGCGACGACCGCGGTACGCGCCACCGGCTGCGGCGCCGCGGCCTGCTGCTGTTGAGCAACGGCGGTGCCGGCGAGCGCGAAGGCGGAGGCTCCCGCGACGATCATGCTTCTAACCACCTTGTTTCTCCCGCAATTTGCCTGGCTTTGGCTATGGGTACGCCGTGCCGCGGCGCAAGTGAATAGTGGATGACGGCGGCCTTTTCATGAGGCCAGGAAGCGGGCAAAGCCGCCCAACCGATGCCTACGACCGTCACCGCTCCGCATCTCACTCACCTCGACCGCCTGGAAGCGGAGAGCATCTTCATCCTGCGCGAGACGGTCGCGGAGGCCGACAAGCCGGTCATGCTCTATTCGATCGGCAAGGACAGCGCCGTCATGCTGCACCTGGCGAAGAAAGCCTTCTTCCCGGGCCCGTTGCCCTTCCCGCTGCTGCACGTCGACACGACCTGGAAGTTCAGGGACATGTACGCGCTTCGCGACAAGGTCGCGGCCGATGCTGCGGTGAAGCTGATCGTCTACAAGAATCCGGAGGCCGAGAGCCGCGGGATCAATCCGTTCGACCATGGGCCGTTGCACACCGATATGTGGAAGACGGAGGGACTGAAGCAGGCGCTCGACACATATGGCTTCGACGCCGCGTTCGGCGGGGCGCGGCGCGATGAGGAGAAGAGCCGCGCGAAGGAACGTGTGTTCAGCTTTCGCGACCGCAACCATCGCTGGGACCCGAAGCGCCAGCGGCCGGAGCTGTGGTCGCTCTACAACGTCCGCAAGAACAAGGGCGAGAGCATGCGCGTCTTCCCGCTGTCGAACTGGACCGAGCTGGACGTGTGGCAATACATTTTGCGCGAAGGGATCGAGATCGTTCCGCTCTATTTCTCGGCCGAACGGCCGACGGTGGAGCGCGACGGACTGATCCTGATGGTCGATGACGATCGGATGCGGTTCGAGGAGGGCGAACAGACCCGGATTCGCCGCGTGCGATTCCGCACACTCGGCTGCTACCCGCTGTCGGGCGCGATCGAGAGCGACGCCGTCACGGTCGAGGACATCGTCGCGGAAATGCTCGTCAGCCGAAGTTCCGAGCGGCAGGGCCGCGCCATCGACCGGGACGCCGGCAGCGCGAGCATGGAGAAGAAGAAGCAGGAGGGCTACTTTTGAGCGCCCCCGTCGATGTGAAGGCATGGCTCGCCGAACAGGAAGCGAAAGACCTCCTCCGGTTCATTACCTGCGGCAGCGTCGACGACGGGAAATCAACGCTGATCGGACGCCTGCTCTACGAGAGCAAGCAAGTGTTCGACGATCAGCTCGCGGCGCTGGAAAGCGATAGCAAGCGCCACGGAACGCAGGGCGACGCGATCGATTTCGCACTGCTTGTCGACGGCCTGTCGGCCGAGCGCGAACAGGGCATCACCATCGATGTCGCGTACCGCTATTTCACCAGCCCGAACCGGAAGTTCATCGTCGCCGATACACCCGGCCACGAACAATATACGCGCAACATGGTCACCGGCGCATCGACGGCGGACCTGGCCGTGCTCCTGGTCGATGCGCGCAAGGGCGTGCTGACCCAGACCCGCCGGCACTCCTACCTCGCAAAGCTGGTCGGCATCCGGCATTTCGTGCTGGCCGTGAACAAGATGGACCTGGTCGATTACGACCAGGGGGCCTTCGATGCGATCTGCACAGACTATCGCGACTTCGCCGGCAGGATCGGGATCGAAGACTGGGTCGCCATTCCGGTCTCCGGCCTCAAAGGCGACAATGTGATTGGGCGCAGCGAGGCGACCGCGTGGTACGATGGCCCCGCGCTCCTGGAACATCTCGACACGGTCCGCCTCGCGACGGACGCCGACGTGGACAAGGCGTTCCGGATGCCGGTGCAGTGGGTCAATCGGCCCGATCAACACTTCCGCGGCTTCGCTGGCCAGATCGCGTCCGGCTCCGTCAGCGCCGGGACCGAGGTGCGCGTCCTGCCGTCGGGACGCGTGACCCGCATCGCGCGAATAGTCACCGAAGAAGGCGATATGGAAACCGCGGAGGCGGGACAGTCGGTAACCCTGACCTTCGCGGACGAGGTGGATTGCTCACGCGGCGATGTGATCGCGTCCGCGGGCGATGCTCCCGAGGCGGCCGACCAATTCGAAGCGACGATCGTGTGGATGGACGAGGGCGAACTCCTGCCGGGCCGCGGCTACTGGATGAAGATCGGGACTCAAGTCGTCACGGCGACCGTGCAGCACCCCAAGTACAAGGTGAACGTCAACACGCTTGAGCAGCTGGCGGCGCCGTCGCTTGCGCTGAACGACATCGGTGTCGCTGAAATCGCCACCGATCGCGAAATCGTGTTCGAGCCTTATGCGGCGGAGGGCCAGAGCGCCAATCGCGTGCTCGGCGGGTTCATCCTGATCGACAAGCTGACCAATGCGACGGTCGGCTGCGGAATGCTTCACTTCGCGCTCAGGCGATCGCTGAACATCCACCGCCAGCATCTCGACGTCAGCCGCGACACGCATTCGGCGCTCAAGGGCCAGAAGCCGGCCGTGCTTTGGTTCACCGGCCTGTCCGGCGCAGGCAAGTCGACGATCGCCAACCTGGTCGAGAAGAAGCTCGCGGCTCGCGGGCGCCATACGTTCCTGCTCGACGGAGACAATGTCCGCCACGGCCTCAACCGAGACCTCGGCTTCACCGAGGCCGATCGGATCGAGAACATCCGCCGCGTCGGCGAGGTCGCTCGCTTGATGGCGGATGCCGGGCTCATCGTGCTCACCGCCTTCATCTCTCCGTTCCGAGCCGAACGGCACATGGTCAGGCGCATGCTGCCCGAGGGGGAGTTCTTCGAGATTTTCGTCGATACGCCGCTCGGCGTGGCCGAGGAGCGCGACGCCAAGGGGCTCTATGCCAAGGCGCGGGCGGGTCAGCTCAAGAACTTCACCGGCATCGACAGCCCTTATGAGCCGCCCGAAGCTCCGGAAATCCACATCGACACCACCGAACTCAGTGCCGATGACGCAGCCGAGCGGATCGTCGAGGAACTGCTGGCACGGCGATGACGCGGCCCGATCTTTCCGATCCGGAACAGCGCGTCGCATATCGCAAGGAACTCCGGCGCGTTTACTGGCCGTGGCGCTATGCAGCGCTGGCCATGGTGATTGCCGGCGTTTTTGGCGGATGGTTCGATCCGGCGCATGAGCCTTGGTGGACCGTGCTCGTCGTCGTCGGGGCCATCGTCATCGCAGGCGTGATCATCGCCCGTACGCGCTATCACCAGCGCCGAATGCGCTAGACTCCTACCAGGTGTAGGCGAGCCCTAAAGCGCCGGTCCATTGGTTGGCGCTGCCACGCTGGGAGACGATGGGCGAGCGTTTGAAATCCCCGACCAGGCGCGAATATTGGCCGAGGCCGAAGATCGACAAGCCATGGAGAAGGTCACCGGTGATCGACTGGTTGACCAGCAGCCCGGCCTTCCAGTTCTTGAGGCCTCCGCTCGCGTTGAACGGCGCAAGAACGCCGCCGGTCGCAATGGAGTCCGCGGGCGTGATGCTGAAATAATAATCCGCGAATTTGTTGCTGACGAACTCGGCGCCGACGTTCGCGCCGACGTAGGTCCTGCGGGAAACAGGAGTGGAAAATTCGAGGCTGGGGCTGAACGTCGTCGACTTGTGGGCGCTGCCGATGTCGTGGAGCACGTCGACCCGGAAGGTCAGCGAGTCATAGGGATTGGTCAGGCCGTGGAGGGTCAGGCCGGCAAATGCCCCTGCCTCGATCGCTCTCTTCCGTTTTGGAAGCAACTTGACGACGTTGTCTTCGATGTTGCGACGGCTGTTGAAACGAACGCCGATGATCGGGCCGGCGTCGAAATCGATCTTCGTATTGCCCGGAACGACGTCGACGAAGAGATAGGTGCCGCGCGTGACGAAGCTGATTCCGCTGACCTTGGCGCGGATCGCTGCGGCGGGAATGATTCGATAGTCATCCGAGCCTTCGTAATCGGGAGTCACCGCGCCGCCGACGGCGACCGTGATCATGTCCTTGCTTGCGACCTCCTCCGGGGTGGGCAAGGCGCCCGAAGCGGGAGCGCTTTGCGCAAAAACGGGCGAGCTGAGGCAAGCTGCGACGACGGCGCAGGTGAAATGACGCATGAAAGGTCCCCTATTTTTCGGGGACAACTATGACAGGGCTGAAGAGTTTCCGGAAGTTCGTTGCGAATCCGTCACGCTTCGAAGAATTCCGTCAGTCGCCGGCGCCGCCTTCGGGCGAGAAATATTTGTCGTATTTGCCTTCTTCGCCCTTGTGCTCGTCGGCGTCGGCCGGGGTCTGATCGTTCTTCCGGGTGACGTTCGGCCAATTGGCGGAGAAGGTGGAATTGAGCTCGAGCCATTTCTCGAGCCCGCTCTCGGTGTCGGGCAAGATCGCTTCGGCCGGACACTCGGGCTCGCACACTCCGCAATCGATGCATTCGTTGGGGTTGATGACCAGCATCACTTCACCCTCGTAGAAGCAATCGACGGGGCAGACCTCGACGCAGTCCATATATTTGCATTTGATGCAGGCGTCGGTGACGACGTAGGTCATTGATGCACGCTCCCTCTAAGGCGTTCGCTAGGAGGCGGAGCTTTTCTCGTCAATTCCCAGCTCTTCGTAGCAGCCGCGAGCCTCCGGAGCAGGACCGCGCCGGCCGGGCAACGAGAGGACGCGAAGCACGCGCACCTTATCCCGGAGCGGAAATGCGATGACGCTTCCGACCCGGACTTCCTCGGAGGGCTTGGCGACCCGCTTGCCGTCGATTCGGACATGCCCAGCTTCGATCACCCCCTGCGCGACGGTGCGACTCTTGAACAGGCGGATGAAAAAAAGGAAGCGGTCGATCCTCACTTGCGGCGGAGCTTCTCCAGCTCGGCGAAGGCGTGGGATTGAGGCGAACCGCGTTCGCCCCGAGGTGCATGGCGCCCGCGCCATTTCCAGGCCTCGCCGGCCTTGGTGAAACCAACTTCGCTCATCAGCCTGTCGACCGCTTCTTCGGAAAGACCGACCGAGGTCGCCAGTTCCAGGTTGACCGGATTGTCGCCGCCGGCGGACCGGACCTTGCGCGCATGGCTCGCCAGCCGGTCCGCGAGATCGAGGCGGATCCATTCGCGCCCGAGACGCCGGTATGCCAGCGCCGCACCGCGCGGATCGGCTTCGGCACCGAGGGTTGCCGCGCCCGCCGCCGGAAGCTTCGGCATCGGCTGACCGGTTCGAACTGCGAGCAAGGCACCGCGCCAATATTGTGCGGCGGGCTTGAGGAGCGCGTCGACATAGACGTCGAGCGGGCCGAGGCGGACGCGGAGCCGGTGCAGCGCCTGGCGATCCGCCTGCTCGAGATGCGAAATGGCACTGAGCACCGTTTTCCGTGGAAGGGCCCCGCCCGCGTCGGCGAGCATTGCGGCGAGCGCACGGACTCCAGTCGAAGTTGCCGGGTCGGTTGCTGCAGCGGCGAGGATCTTGAGCGGACGAAGGTGCCGGTCGACCTGCGTTTCAAGCCACCGTTCGAGGCGCGACCGCAGCGCTCCTCGGCGCGGCGCCGACAGGCGATCGAGCGCTCGTGCCGTGCGCACGGCGGGTTCGAGCAGCGAACGGCCGGGCGCGAGACGGGCGAGAATATGCTCGCCCCATGCGATCGCGAGTCCTCCTCCCGCATCTTCGACGACGAGCGCAAAGGTGTGGTCCGGCGCATCGACCAGCTCCCGCGCGCGGCGATCGAGCTCGTCCCCGAGGCGGCGTTCGGCGGCGGCGAGGAGCAGGCGCTTGTCGGCGAGCTTCGCCGAGGGATCGACGCGAAATTCGAAGCCAGCGAGATGGCCGATCGGCTCCGGCCCCACGCTGACTTCGCCGTCGGCGGCGACCGTGACCGGCAAGGCGTCGGAGCCGCGTGCGCCGATGTCGCGAACGAGGACCGCCGTGCGCCGGTCGACGAAGCGTTGGGTCAGGCGTTCGTGCAGCGCGTCGCTAAGGCGCGCTTCGACCTCGCGGGTGCGGTCGGCCCATTTTGCCGGCTCCTTCAGCCAATCCTGGCGATGCGCGATGTAAGCCCAGCTGCGGATGCCCGCGAGGCGATCGGCGAGCGCCTCGATGTCACCACTCATGTTGTCGAGCCGTGCGACCTCCGCCGCAAACCATTCGTGCGGGATGTGTCCGCCTTCGCCGATGTAGCTGTACAAGCGGCGGATCATCCGCGCGTGGTGCATCGGTCCAACCTTGCGGAAGTCGGGAAGGCCGCAGACCGCCCAGAGGCGGCGCGCCTGGACGCCCTTGCGGGCCGCGAGCGACGGATCTTCCGCGAGCAACTTGAGGACCGCGAGATCGATCGCCTCCGGCGCGGAGCGGAGGATCGGATCGTCGCTCTTGGCTTCGAGGCTGCGGATGAGCGTACGCGTGTCGCTGAAGTCGAGCTCGGCATTGCGCCAGTAGACGCTGTCGAGCGGGCGGAAGCGGTGTTCCTCGATCGCCGCGACTTCTTCCTCGCTGAAGCCGCCGGTCTCTTCGGTCAGTCCCAAAGTGCCGAAGGTTCCGTCCTTCTGGTGCCGTCCCGCGCGCCCGGCAATCTGCGCCATCTCGGAGATGGTCAGCCGCCGATCGCGACGGCCGTCGAATTTCTCGAGGCCCGCGAACGCGACGTGCGTGACGTCCATGTTGAGGCCCATGCCGATCGCATCGGTGGCGACGAGATAATCGACCTCCCCGCGCTGGAACATCGCGACCTGCGCGTTGCGCGTCGCGGGTGACAGGGCGCCCATGACGACGGCAGCGCCACCCTTGAAGCGCCGCAGCATCTCGGCGAGGGCGTAGACCTGCTCTGCCGAGAAGGCGACGACGGCCGAACGCGGCGGGAGGCGCGACAATTTCACGCTTCCCGAATAGCGCAGCGTCGAGAAGCGCGGGCGACTAACGATCTCCGCTTCGGGGAGAAGCTCGCGAATGATGGGACGCAAGGTGTCGGAGCCGAGGATGAGCGTTTCCTCACGGCCACGGGCGCGAAGCATGCGGTCGGTGAAGACGTGCCCGCGTTCCGGATCGATGCCGAGCTGCGCCTCGTCGATTGCGGCGAAGGCGAAATCACGCTGCAGATCATCGTCGTGGTGCGCATCGCCTCCCGGGACCGGCATGCTCTCGGCGGTGCACAAGAAGTATCGCGCCTGCGGCGGGACGATCCGTTCTTCGCCGGTCAGAAGAGCGACCTGTTTCTCGCCCTTGATCGCGACCACCCGGTCGTAGACCTCTCGAGCCAGCAGCCGGAGGGGGAATCCGATGACGCCGGACGAGTGGCCGCACATCCGCTCGATCGCCAAGTAGGTCTTGCCGGTATTCGTTGGTCCCAGGATCGCCCGGACCGGTGCGTCAGAACGGCGCGCCATAGCTTTGAATGTGGCAGCGTTTTGGCCACGCGCAAGGTTCCTTTCGTCGCAATTTTAAGGGGGTCTTAACCTCATTTCGGGACACCGGTCCCCGTGTTGACGTCATCGGTGCACGATCGGCGATTTGGAAGAAGGGAAAGCGCTCGCGCTTTGGCCTTTGCCTTCCCGCGCCCGTCCTTGCCGTTGGGCTGGAAGAGCGCGGGTGTTCTTGCGCTTCTATGCAGCGGCGTGGCCTGGGCGTCCTTGCCCCACGTGGGCGGCGCGCCGACGGAAGATCAGCGGCAATGGCAGGCGCTGGGGATTACTCCTGGCGGCTCCACCGGCATGCGCATGGCGGCGACCGAGGCGGTACGGCCGGTCGAGTTCGTCGAGCATCGTGCTGTGCCAGCCGAGCCGCTTGCGGCGGCCGTACCGAAGACCGCCGTTGCGGCCGGCCCGCTGCGGATCCGCGGACGCGTTGGCGACGGACTCTATTGGTCGCTCCGCGCGGCCGGGGCCTCGCCGCAGGTGGCGGCCCAATATCTTGCCGCTCTCGCCACCGAGATCGACGTCGGCGACGTCGCTCCGAGCTCCAGCTTCGACTTGGTCCTCGCGCCCGGCGCGAGCCTGCTTTACGCCGGCCTCAGCCGCGCCGGCGAGCGCGAGCTTCAGCTCGTCAAATGGAACGCGAACGGGCGAAGCGAATGGATCGACGCGGCGAACGCCGGCCAGCCGCAGCAAGTATCGACCGGGATGACCTGGCCCGTGAATGGCCATGTCACGTCCTATTTCGGTTACCGCTATCATCCAATCCTGCACTTCACGAGGTTCCACGCGGGCCTCGACATCGGCGCGGCTTGGGGCAGCCCCATCATCGCGGCGGCGGACGGGCAAGTTGTGGTCGCCGGCTGGACCGGAGGCTACGGCCGCGCGGTGCAGATCGCGCACGGCGGCGGCATTTCGACCGTCTACGGGCATATGAGCCAGGTCGTCGCCGAACCTGGGAGCTACGTCCACGCGGGGCAGTTGATCGGCTATGTCGGCTCGAGCGGCCTCTCGACCGGCCCGCACCTCCACTACGAGGTGCGCAGGAACGGGACGCCGGTGAACCCGCTGGCTGTGCGCTTCGCGAGCGTGCAGGTCGCCGACACCGGCTTGGCGAACGCCGTGAAGGCACGACTGAAGGCGCTACTCGGCGTCGGCGTGAAGCGAGCTTAAATCGTCCTAGAGAGCGGCAACGACGGCGCCTGCGACCGACGCTGCAAGCACAACGAACGCCAGGCGCCTGCGCATCGAGCGCCTCCATCGGTCATATTCGGGAAGGTCGAGATAATATGTGTCTTTGCCGGTCTCGACGATCACTCCGCGGTCGAGGAAGCGGTCGAGCATGCGCTGTTGCAGCGGCCGATCGGGAATCCACTTCGACGCGCTGTCCCTGCTGACTGCATTGGCCTGCATGAAATGCGAAATCACATCACGGCGCGCCTTTGCCACAACCGCTGCTGCTGCAGTCGCCATCGCTTACTCTCCCGAACCGGACCCGCCTGAAAGACTAATCAGCCATGATCTCCGCGCAACGCGCGCAGTTGCGTTGATTTAGATTAAGTTTTGTGGTTTTGGGATAGGCCTCTGCTGGTCTCTGGATGGAAAGGATCCGAGAGATGGCGCAAGCTCGCACCCAGAACGCGCGCCGCAGCGCATCGAAGCTCGTGGGCGCATCGCTGATCTTCGCGGGCCTTGCTCCAGTTGCCGCACAGGCAAAGGATCTTCAGCTCGTCTACCTCGCCAATTTCCACAATGGCTCGCTCGCCCCATCTGTCGACAAGCTTCATTTCGGTCCGCTGGTAAAGGGCGATGCCGAGGTCCCGGACTCGCATCCGCTTGTGACGCCGGAAGGCGGCGCAATCGAGCTCAAGGTGACAAAGCCAAATGCGGCGTCGGATCTGGTATCGGTTGGGGTATTTGCAACTGGTCGCAATGTCAGCTTCGGGCCAGGTTCGGTGTTCGAGGTTCAAGCGACCTTCATCAAACCGAACGGGCCGCATAACGCGGGCACCCTCTGGGCCGCGGCGGTGTCTACACGCACTGGCAACAACCGCGATCTCGCGGCGGAACAGCGAGCGAACGTGACCCTACAGTCACGAGGAACCGGTTGCCGGATGAATGTCCGGGTCGTCGAGGATCCCGCCGCCGCAAAGCAGGACCTAGACCCGTCCGTTTGCGACATGATCTTCGGTGCGCACCCGCAGCCGTTTACGCTCGACCTGATCGTCGACCGCATCACCGGCGTCTCAACGGCGACAGTGAAAGTCGGTGGTCACGCATTTACGAAGTCAGTGAGCTTCCTGGCTTTCAAGAAGGACTCGGGACCGCCGATTACTGCGATCGGCCCAACGCTTGCGATCGACACGGCCGATAACCAGACCGCCTGGGTTCAGCTACGCGAGTTTCGGATCCTTGCGCCTCAGCCTTAACCGCCGTGCGCGCGCGGGTGGAGCGAGCAGCTACTGACCGCCGAACGGATGCCGGAGCTTCTGAGTCGCCTCGAACGCGGCCTTGAACGTCCACGCAAATCCAAGGGCTGCGTAAACCGCCGTTCCGATCAATATGGCAATGATTCCAACGACAATCGCTTCGTGAATGCGCTGGAGCAGGTGTTCGCTATTTGCATGCTGTCTCGTCATTTTCGATCACCGTAAGTGACTTGCCAGGATCGCCCGCCTTCAAAGACTGAGGCGTGACGATCACCACGCTTCCGGGTGACAGGATCGTGAGTAGGGTCTTGCGGAACATCGTCGGGGCATCGAACTTCTTCGACTCTTCGGGCGAGACGTCCATGCTTCCGCCGGTGCCGGCATAATTGAGCTTCAGCCAATGATCGCCCGCGGCATCTCTTTCGCGAAGCACATAGGCGACAGGTATCGTCAGCGATCCCGAATAGCGAACGGGCGCCGAGCCGATCTCCACGCCGTCGCGCATGACGATGGCCCGCTGGTCAGCGGCGCTCACGACGACCGACACGATACCGCCGTTCCCGCGATCGGCGTGCCACTGATAGGCAGCGTTGGCGAAGGAGGCGGGAGCGGCTGCGTTCATCACCAACTCTGGCGCGGCAGAATCCTGGGGTCCAACGGGAACTTCGGTGATCACCACCGTCATTCCGAGGCTCGTCGCGCCGAACAGCAGCGCCGAGAACTTCATTGGAAGCCGAATGCACCCGTGTGACGCGGGATATCCCGGCAAGTTGCCGGCGTGAAGCGCAATGCCTCTCCAGGTGAGCCGCTGCATATTGGGCATCGGAGCATTGTTGTATGTCTTCGAATAATGCTCCTGCCGCTTTTGCAGAATCGTAAACACGCCGGTGGGTGTCTCGTGACCCTTGGTCCCGCTGGAGATCGTCGAGGCTGCGATCGGCACCCCATTTCGGAATAGGATGAGCCGCTGAGTTTCGAGGTTCACGATGGCCAGCGCGGGTCCATCCGCAGCCAGTTCCGGCGCCCAGACATACTCGCCGTTCTTCAGAGCCGGAGCGACCGCCAGGATCGGCCGGTCGCCGCGGTCCACCTGTTGCGCGTGCGCTGGAGCTGATGACAGAAACGCACAGAGCGCAGCGGCCGATGCTCGTTGAATGGCGATCGTCGCACCCATCTCACATGACCGTGCGGAAGGTGATCATCGGGCCGCTCTGATGGACGTTGTAGAGGAAATCGCCCTTGTCGCGGTTGACCTTGTAATAGCGCCACCCCGCCCCGAGGGTCATTTTTCGGCTGATTTGGTAATTTATGGTCGGCGCCAGTTGCCAGGTGATCTTGGAGCCGAAGATGATCCCGCCCAAGTCGCCGTAAGCCCCGAAACTCCATTTACCGCCAAGCGGCGCGCTCATGCGCGCGGCGATGAGCGGATCGAGCCAATTCTTCGTGACCGATCCTTCCGCACTCCGGTTGGGACCGTCCAACTGAAGCGTCGTCTTGAAGAAGTTCATTCGGCCGCCGGCAAGCAGATCGACCGTCACGGGTCCCTTGTTCACAACGCGATAGCCGCCGACCAGCGTGACCTCCGCCGTGCGGGAGTCGAGTTCCGCCTTGAGGAAATCGGGATCTCGAATGCCGATGCCCTGACGCGTGTCGAGATGGATGAATGTCAGGTCTCCCAAGGCGACGAATCGGTCGTTACGAGCCTCGGCCGCTCCCATGAAAGCGAACTTGAACGCCTTGAGAACTTTCCCGAACGGAAGCCTGAGATCGACCGGAGGTGTCGGGCCGATAATGTCCGTCTCGCCCCAGGCCCCGGCGAACCACGCGTAGCCGATCGTCGCGAACTCCCATTTTTTCTTCGCGGGAGCGGGCTGGCCAGCGGTCGTTTCCGGCTGTTGAACCGCGGGCTCTTCTGCGGGTGCAGCGTCTTGGACCGGAGTTGCAACAGGGTCTGTGGGCTGAGCGTCGGGCTCGGCGGCGAGCGCGAACGTCGAACAGCACAGGAGTAGCGAGGCTATCGCCAGCCTCACTAGATTCCGCTTTTGCCGCATCGGTAATGTCCCCAGTGAATTTCACTGAGCGATAGACGGGGCACAGCGTCAGGCCATCGGGATTAACCCGAGAGCGACGGGCGAGCAGTCCTTAGCGGCCGTGACCGCGCCAGCGCTTGATCGTGCGCTGGATGATGCCTGCCTCATCGCCGGTCTCGCGCCACAGACGGGCAAAGCTCGGGTCGGATGAGGCCGGGCGCTTCTCGGGCTCGAGGTCGTCGAAGCGGACTCGGATGGGAATGGCGACACCCTCGCCGCAGACGATGCACTCGCGGTTGCGAAGCGCCGGGATGGCATCGAGGAAACCGCGCGCCCCTTCCGGCATCGCGGCGCGCACGCACGCCTGATCTCGGTCGTTGTTCAAACGCATCGAGAGAATGGTGCCGCACTGCGACAGCACGCCTTCGGCCAGGTCGGACGGACGCTGGGTGATCAGGCCCAAGGAGACGCCGTACTTGCGGCCTTCCTTGGCAATACGCTCGAGGATCTTGCGGACGGCCTGGCCGCCAGAGCTCTCGTCCTTCGGGACGTAACGGTGCGCCTCTTCGCAGACCAGAAGCAGCGGGCGCTGCGCCTCGGTCCGCGACCAGATGGCGTAATCGAACACCATGCGCGCGAGCACGGAGACCACGACCGACGTCACCTCCGAGGGAACGCCGGACACGTCGACGATCGAGATCGGACGTCCCTGGCTCGGCAGTCGGAACAGCTTGGCGACAAAGCTTCCCATCGAGTCCGACACCAGCATTCCGGAGAACATGAAGGTGTAGCGCGGATCGGCGCGCAACTCGTCGAGCTTGGTCTTGAGACGCTGAAACGGGAGCGTGTCGCCCGCGCGTTCGAGCTTGCCCATCTCGTTGACGATGATCGTGTTGAGGTCGGCCAGCAGGTACGGGATCGGACTGTCCACCGTGACCTTGCCGTACTGGCTGACGTCCTTGCCCTTGGTGCGCGCGGCAAGCAGGCACTTGGCGAGGATGTCGGCGTCGCGCTGGCGATCCTGCCCCTGCGTCGTCAGGAGCACTTCGCAATGCTCCTCGAAGTTCAGCAGCCAGTATGGCAGCTGGAGGTTGTCGACGTTGAAGATCTCGCCGCAACTCTTGAACGCGGCCGAATATTCGCCGTGCGGGTCGATCATCACGATATGACCCTCGGGGCTCGCTTCCGAGATTCGGTGGAGGATCAGCGAGACGCTGGTCGACTTACCGGTGCCGGTCGATCCAAGGACGGCGAAGTGCTTGCCGAGCATCGGATCGACGTAGAGAGCGCCGCGGATGTCGTCGGTCGGGTAGACCGTGCCGATCTCGATATGGGGCTCGTCGCTGGCCGCGAATACGGCGCGAAGGTCGTCGGTCGTCACCGGGTAAACCGGGCTTCCAGGGATCGGGTAGCGGGTCACGCCGCGACGGAAGTTGGCCACCCGGCCGCTCGCTTCCTTGGTGCCCTCGCCGAGGAAGTCGACGTGAGCGACGATGTCCGAGGCTTCCGAAGCCTTCATCGTGCGGACGTTGGCGATCAGCCAGTTGTTGCCGACGACCATCTTCACCTGGCTTCCGACCTGGCCCGACATCGCGACCGAGGGGTCGGAATGCGACTGCAGGCTGCCGAGCACCGCCGCGTCCATGCGGATTTGCGAGCCCGATCCGGCGATTTCGAAGACCTGGCCCAGGGGACTGAGCGCCTGTGCCGGCGAGGTCGCCTTGGGAGCGACGCCTTCTTCGGCGAAGCTGCTGACCTCGCTCAGAAATTCGGTCAGGTTCGGCCGATCGTCCATGGGCACACGCACTCCACTCCAGTTGATGTGCATCCGCCATACGCGCGAGCGGTTAAAATTGGCTTAGCCGCGCCTGTTAGAATCGGCGGTCGAAACATCCATAATGGACTATCAATCGACCGAACTTGTCGTTTCGTTACGGTTATGCCATCCGACGCGCGCTCGGTTTGTAGTTGATTCGCGTCAGGGGAGCGCTTGATGGACCGACCGAGTTTAATCCAAACATTGCTGTCGATCGTTTAGCGCGCCCGTTTTTCGCGTGGCAATTGCAGATATTCTCGGCCGTTCGGCGGCTGAGCTGGCGTTATTCGCAGGCGCCGGCTTTCTTTTATTTGGATTCAACGACCTTCTGGTCGACATCATCTATTTTACGCGTCAAATCTGGCGGGCGACAACCGTATATCGCCGCCACCGCCGCAGCTTCGCCTGCCATTACGTTTTCAACAAGAATCCGGGCTTCATGGCCATCCTCGTCCCCGCCTGGGACGAAGCGACGGTCATTGCGCCGATGCTCAATGCGATGCTCGATCGGCTCGATTACGACGATTACCGGATCTTCGTCGGCCATTATCGCAATGATCCCGCAACCGCCGCTGCCGTCGCAAGCATCGCAGACAGCCGAGTCCAGCCCGTGCAGGTCGAACGCGACGGGCCGACAACCAAGGCGGACTGCCTCAACCATCTCTACGACGCCCTCATCGCGCATGAGCTTGCGACCGGCCGTTCGGCCAAGGCGGTCGTGCTCCACGACGCCGAGGATGTGGTGCATCGCTACGAACTGCGCATCTTCGACGGGCTGATCGATCGCGCGGCCGTGATTCAGCTTCCTGTGCTTCCGCTACCCGATCCGCAATCGCGCTGGATCAGCGGCCATTATTGCGACGAATTCGCCGAAGCGCACATCAAGGAACTGGTCGTCCGGGAAGCTGTCGGCGCCGCGATTCCACTTGCCGGCGTCGGCTGTGCCATTGCCCGGCGCCCGCTCGCTCAACTGGCCGCGCTGCAGGACGGCAAGCCGTTCGCGGGAGCGAGCATGACCGAGGATTATGAGCTCGGCCTCAAGCTCGGAGCGCTCGGCTTCAAGACCATGTTCGTTCGGATTTCCGCGGAGCCCGGCGAAAAGGGCGTGGTCTCCAGCCGCGGTCATTTCCCTGCGACGCTCGGGTCGGCGGTGCGGCAGAAGGCGCGGTGGCTGGGCGGCATCGCATTGACCGGATGGGATCGCCTCGGCTGGAGCGGCGGGCTCGGCGAGCGCTGGATGCGCCTGCGCGACCGGCGCGGACCGCTGGCGGCGCTGCTACTCCTCGCGGCTTATTCGGCGGCTTTGCTCTGGTCGCAGCTGTGGCTTGCCGAAGCGCTGGGAGCGCCGGTTCAGGCTCGCATGGATCCGCTTCTGACCCTGATCCTCACCGTCAACTTCTCGCTGCTCGGCTGGAGGGTGCTCATGCGCGCCGGCTTCACCGCATCGGCTTACGGATGGCGTGAGGGCCTATTGTCAATTCCGCGGCTGTTCGTCGGCAACGTCATTGCGATGCTCGCTGCAGCTCGTGCGCTTGCGCTGCATCTCGGCGGCGGTGCGCGCCGCTGGGACAAGACCCGCCACATCTTCCCAACCGAGTTGCCTCAATGAAGCCATCGCTACGCTTTCTCGCATTTGTGACAATCGGTTGGGTGGGTATTCGCGCCTACACGCTCGGCGCGATTCCGGCGGGATCCTTCTCGTTGATCGAGCGGGGTGAGGCAAGGAATGCGCCGTCGATCGTCCCGACCGAGTTCCCGCCGATCGAGCCCCTTCAGGCGGCTGATGCGACTGCGACCGAATATGCCGAGCCGAACGGCGGACTTCAGCCGCCACAGATGCTCCCGCTCCAGTTTCGGCCGGTGACCATTCCCATCTACTACGGACTCAAATCCGTTCGCGTCCCCATGCCCGCGGCTCGCCCGGCGGAGCTTCCGGACATTCTCCCCGAGCGACGGCGACCCATCTATGCGCAGATGGCAGACGCCGAGCAGTCGCCCTTCTCGCGCCTGGCGTCGATGGCGCTTGGCCAGTTTCGGTCGTCCGCGGCGCCGATGCAGAGCACCCCGCTGCTCGACTCCAACCGCATCGACCGCTGGCAGGTCAGCGCCTGGGCCCTCGTCCGCAACCAGCAAGCCGGTGCCGCCGGGCCCAGTTCGTTGGCGAACCGGGGCAACCTCGGAGGAAGCCAGGCCGGGGCGCGCCTCACCTATTTCATCAATCGCCAGATTGCGGCCTCATTCAGGACCAGCTCGGACATGGGGCGACGAGGGTTCGAAGTCGCAGGCGGAGTCCGCGTCCAGCCGCTTCAGAGCCTGCCCGTTTGGATTACTGCCGAGCGCCGTCAGCGCGTCGGGCAATTCGGCGGCCGCAACGCCTTCGCAGTCTTTGCGGAGACCGGCCTGTATCAACGCCCGCTGCCATGGCAGCTCGACCTCGACGCCTATCTGCAGGGCGGAGTTGTCGGCCTGAAGAGCCGCGACCTGTTCGTGGACGGCGCACTCGCGATCAGCCGCCCGGTCTACAAGAACTTCTCCGCAGGCTTCGGTGTTTGGGGTGGCGCGCAGCCCGGGCTTTATCGCGTCGATGTCGGACCGCGAATTTCGATGCAGGTTCGCAAGAACGTCCGGGTCCATTTCGACTATCGCCAGCGGCTTGCCGGCAACGCTCTTCCCGGTTCCGGTCCGGCGATTACCCTGGCGGCAGATTTCTAGCGAGCCGCGACTTGGCCCGAGCCGCGATTTGCGGCTAGTCCTTCGCACTGCCGATGGACATCTACCTCCCGATCGCCGGCCAGTCGGTCAACGCACTGCTGATGATCGTGCTCGGCTTCGTCGTCGGCGTGCTGTCGGGCATGTTCGGCGTCGGCGGCGGCTTCCTGACGACGCCATTGCTGATCTTTTACGGCATTCCACCGACCGTCGCGGTTGCGTCCGCAACGACGCAGATCACGGGCGCCAGCGTGTCCGGAGTGATGGTGCACGCGCGCAGGGGCGGCGTCGACATGAAGATGGCGGCGGTGATGACGGTCGGCGGTTTCCTCGGCTCCGTCGTCGGCGCCGCAATGTTCCGGCTGCTCCAGTCGAGCGGACAGATCGATGTGGTCATCGGGCTGCTCTACGTGCTGATCCTCTTTTCGATCGGCGGGTTGATGCTCAAGGATTCGCTTGTCACTCTGGGTTACATCAGCGTCAGCGCGGCGCCGCAGCGGCAGCGCCATAACCGCTGGGTTGCGTCGCTTCCGTGGCGCTGGCGCTTCTACAGCTCGGGCCTGTACATTTCTCCCGTCGCTCCGCTCGCGCTTGGATTCGGCGCCGGAATCCTGACCGTGTTCCTTGGAATCGGCGGCGGATTCATCCTGGTACCTGCCATGATCTACCTCCTTGGAATGCCCGCAAGGATCGTGATCGGTACCAGCCTGACGATGGTGCTGGCCGTCAGCGCGGCGACGACCATGGTCCATTCGTTGACGACGAGGGCCGTCGATATCGTCCTCGCCGGGCTGCTTCTCGTCGGCGGCGTGATCGGTGCCCAGTACGGCGCGCTTCTCACGACCAGGGTCAAGCCGGATTATCTTAGGCTTGCTCTGGCCCTCATCATCCTGCTCGTCGGCCTGCGCATGTTCCTCGGCCTCTTCTGGCGGCCGGACGAGATCTTCTCGATCGAATATCTGTGAAATTCCGCCTCGCCTCGATCCTGCTCGCGGCAGCGCCGCTGCTGATGGCAGCCGACAAGCCGCTGCTGGTCCCCGACATCTCCGCCCGGAACGTCCAGATCCGTTACAGCTTCACCGGCGCGCAGCTCCTATTGTTCGGCGCGGTGGTCTATCCCGGCGGCCGAGCCCCGGAACACCCGGCCGACATCGCGGTCGTGCTGCGCGGTCCCGTCCAGCCCATCCTGGTGCGCGAAAAGCAGAAGATCGCAGGCATCTGGATGAACGCGGATTCGAACCGTTTCCGCTCCGCGCCATCCTTTTATTCTGTGGCTTCGTCGAAGCCGATCCCCGACCTCGTCGACGATCGCACCGCCGCCATCTACGAGCTCGGCCTTCACAATCTGCAACTGTCGCCGGGCGGTGGCGCCCTCCCGGAAAAGGAACGGCGGTTCGAAGCGGGGCTGCTCGACCTGCGCAGGCGCCATGGCCTCTATTCCGAGAATCCTCGCGGCGTCGAAATCACCGATCGGGTGCTTTATCGTGCGGTGATCACGATTCCGAGCCAGGTCCCAGTCGGTACTTACACGGCCGAGACCTTCCTGATCGATGACGGCCGGGTGCTCGCCGCGGCTACGCGCGACATCCAGATCGACAAGAGCGGCTTCGAGCGCTTCGTTGCCGTCGCGGCTCGCCGCCATCGCCTGCTTTACGGACTTACCGCCGTCGCCATCTCGCTCGGCCTCGGCTGGGCCGCTGCAGCTGCGTTCCGTCGGCGGTTCTGACGCGGTGAGGATTGTACTCACGATACTTGCCGTCCTGACTGCCGACGCCGCTTACGCCCGCGGGGCGGTTCTGTTCGCGGGCGGAGGCTGGGCCGCGATCGATCGCGGCGGAGTGTGCGAGGCGCTTTCGCGGTCGGCCAAGATCGCGCCGAAGGGAAAGGTGCAGGCCAGCGCGGGATTTGCGTTCACACCCGACCGCAAGCGCTGGGGAGAGTTCCACGCTCGGCTGAGCCGCCTGTCCCGGGTGGGGTCTAGCGTGATCCTGCACCTCGGCGACCGACCGTTCTTGCTCGTCGCGCGGGGCGACTGGGCCTGGAGCAGAGGTGCCGCCCAGGAACAGGCGATCATCGATGCGGCGCGGGCCGGCGGGCGAATGAGCGTCGAGGCGCGCGACCAGGCCGGTGTGCGGTTCGTCGATCCGTATGTTCTGAGCGGTGCGCCGACTGCCATCGATGCGGCGGCAGCTCGGTGCGCTCTTCGCGGTGCTGGCAAAATTCAGTAATCGCACCTAGATAGCCGGCTCGCCATGAGTGCCGACACCGCCATCATGCCCATTCCCGGGCCCGTCGATCCCGTGCCTGTGCCGCGGGCCGCGAAACCGCGCGCAGACGGCAAAGTCGAGCTGGTTGGTTTGTCGAAGGACTTGATCCGGGCCGAATTCGAAGCGGCAGGTCTTGAACCCAAGCAGGCGAAGCTTCGTGCAAAGCAGGTCTGGCACTGGATCTACAATCGCGGAGTGACCGACTTCGCGGCCATGAGCGACATCGCCAAAGCGCAGCGTCCGTGGTTCGCTGAAAGGTTCGCCATCGCGCGGCCGCAAGTGGTCGAGGCGCAGGTCTCGTCAGACGGTACGCGCAAGTGGCTGCTCAAGACCCACGACGGCCACGACTTCGAGATGGTCTTCATCCCCGATGCCGATCGCGGCACGCTGTGCGTGTCGAGCCAGGTCGGGTGCACCCTCAATTGCCGCTTCTGCCACACCGGCACGATGCAGCTGGTGCGCAACCTCGAGCCGGCGGAGATTGTCGGTCAGGTGATGCTCGCCCGCGACGCGCTCGGCGAGTGGCCGAGCCAGCCGGAAGGCCGGATGCTGACCAACATCGTGATGATGGGCATGGGCGAGCCGCTCTACAATTTCGATAATGTCCGCGACGCGCTGAAGATCGTGATGGACGGCGACGGGCTCGGCCTGTCGCGTCGGCGGATCACGCTGTCCACGTCAGGCGTGGTGCCGATGATGGCGCGCGCGGGCGAGGAGATCGGCGTCAACCTCGCGGTTTCGCTGCATGCCGTGACCAAGGAAATCCGCGACGAGATCGTGCCGCTCAATCGCAAGTATGGGATCGAGCAGTTGCTCGAAGCGTGCGCGGCCTATCCGGGCGCGAACAATGCGCGGCGCATCACGTTTGAGTACGTCATGCTCAAGGACAAGAATGACAGCGACGAGCATGCTCGTGAGCTGGTGCGGCTGATCCGGAAGTACCGGCTGCCGGCCAAGGTGAACCTGATCCCATTCAATCCCTGGCCAGGCGCGCCATACGAATGCTCGGCGGACGAGCGCATCAGGTCGTTCAGCAACATCGTGTTCGAGGCCGGCATTTCGGCGCCGGTGCGAACGCCGCGCGGGCGCGACATCGATGCGGCCTGCGGGCAGTTGAAGACCGCGGCCGAGCGCAAGCGCCGCGCCCAAGCTGCAGCCTGATTTCAGCGCGATAGCCCTGGCTGCCGGCGCGGGCTGCGTTGGCGGAGCAATGAATGCACTTGCCGGCGGCGGCACCCTTGCAACCATGCCGGCGCTGATCGCGCTTGGCCTCCCGGCCAACGTGGCGAACGCCACGTCGAACGTCGCGCTGCTGCCGGGAGCAGCTGCGAGCGCCGTGGAATACCGCGACGAGCTCGAGCCCGTGGGTGGCGTTGGCGTCCGCACGTTGTCGGCGATCACCTTTGCCGGCGGGCTCATCGGCAGCGCCTTGCTCGTTCTGACTCCGACGCGCGCCTTCGACTTCATCATCCCGTGGTTGTTGTTGATCGGGCTGGTCGTGATGCTGTTCGGGAAGAGCGCGTCCGACTGGCTGCATGAGCGGGTGACGATCGGACGCCGGCCGCTGGTCGTCGCCCAGGCCATCCTCGGCATCTACGGCGGCTACTTCGGCGGAGGCGTCGGCCTGATGATGACGGCGACCTACGGCCTGCTCGCGGCCATCCATCCGCGTGCGCTCTTTTCGGTCCGGACGCTGATGCTTGCGGTCGCCAACCTTGCTGCTGCGATCGTGTTCATCGCGCTCGGCATGGTGCGCTGGCTGGCGTGCGGCCCCATGCTTGCCGGTTCGATCCTCGGGGGCTGGCTCGGCGCGAAGTTCGGCAAGCGGCTGGCGCATCGCCCGGTGCGGATCTGGACTTTGGCGGTCACCGCGGCGACGACCATCGTGTTCTTCGTCCGCGCCTACGCCTGACCGATGTGATTGCCGCTCCCGCCGGGCGGTGGCATCCGGAAGTCATGCTTGCGCCGATCCGCCGCGCCCTCGTCCGTCAGGTCCGCAGGACCTTCAACGACCGGTCGAAGGGCGAAACACCCGTTCCCGCATCCGACGACGCTCTGTTTCCACGGGGGTCGGTGATCCGGCGCGTGCACGGGGACGTCACGTCGATGATGGTCGGAGGAATTGCCGCGCTGCTGACGCAGATGCTCCACCCGAAGGCGCTTGCCGGAGTCTGGGACCACAGCGACGTTCACGAAGACATGCTGGGCCGCCTGCGCCGCACCGCGCGGTTCATCGCCAAGACGACGTTCGGCCATCGCGATGTGGCGGTCGAGGCGATCGCCAAGGTCAACGCAATTCACGATCAGGTGAGCGGTACGCTACCCGGCGGCGGCGAATATCGGGCGACCGACCCACGGCTTCTGGCCTGGGTGCATGTCGCAGGAGCGATCAACTTCCTCGACGGATGGCGGCGCTACGCCGAACCGCGAATGAGCCGCGCGAATCAGGACGCCTATTTCGCGGAGAGCGGCGAAATTGCGCGGCTGCTCAACGCCGACCCGGTGCCGCGGACGCGGATCGAGGCCGAGCGCCTGATCGCCGACTTCCGGGCGGAGCTGCGCGCCGATGATCGAACGCGAGCTTTCCGCGACCTGGTGCTGAACGCGCCGGCAGCTTCGATCGGGGAGAAGCCGGTTCAGCTGCTGCTGATGAACGCCGCGGTCGATCTCATGCCGGGATTCGCCCGCGAGATGCACGGTCTGTCGCGGCCTTTGCTCCGCCCTGCAGTGCGCGGCGCGACCTTTGGCCTTGCGCAAACGCTGCGCTGGGCGTTCGAGGGGGAACGCTACCGCGCCAGCCACTGATTGCGAGCGGGCGTTCCGCGTGGCAAGCGACGGGAAGGTCCCTGGGAGTCCTTCGCCTATGTCGCTGATCGGCCGTTTCATCGATCAACTTCTGCCCGTCGGCAGCATTACGATCATCGATCCTGTCGGGAAGCGGGAGACCCACGGCCCCGGTGGCGGCAAGCACATCACGGTGAAGCTGCACGACAAGCGGGCGGCCTTCGACCTGTTCCGGAACCCGCGGCTGCGGCTCGGCGAACTGTACATGGAGCAGCGGCTGACGATCGAGGACGGGACGATTCTCGACCTGCTCGAACTGATCGTCGGCGCCAAGCCGTGGGAGCAGGGCCGGCGGAGGGCCCTCGGCAAGGGAAAAGCCGGCAAGCTGGCGTCGCTCTTTCGCCGGAACGACGTGCGCAAGTCGCGCAAGAATGTCGCGCACCACTATGACATCGGAAACGAGCTCTATGCGCTCTTCCTCGATGACGATCTGCAATATAGCTGCGCCTACTTCACCGATCCGAAGAACAGCTTGGAGCAGGCTCAGGCCGACAAGAAGGCGCATATCGCCGCCAAGCTGGATCTGAAGCCGGGCCAGCGCGTGCTGGACATCGGCTGCGGTTGGGGCGGGATGGCCCTGTATCTGCACAAGGTCGCGGGCGTCGACGTGCTCGGAATCACCCTGTCCGAGGAGCAGATCAAGATCGCCCGCCAGCGCGCCAAGGACGCCGGCGTGTCAGACCATGTGAAGTTCGAGCTGATCGATTATCGGCTGCTCGACGGCCGCTTCGACCGCATCGTTTCCGTCGGGATGTTCGAGCATGTCGGCGCGGCGCATTACGACGAGTTCTACGCCAAGTGCCGCGAGCTACTCACCGACGATGGAGTCATGCTGCTGCACACGATCGGCAAGCTGGGCGGGGCGGGGACGCCCGACCCCTTCACCGACAAGTGGATCTTCCCCGGCTATCATCTGCCGAGCCTGTCGCAGATGTGTGGATCGAGCGAGAAGGTGAAGATGATCGTCAGCGACGTCGAGACGTTGCGCCTGCATTACGCCTACACGCTGCGGCACTGGCTCGATCGCGCGACCAAGGCACGGGCGAAGATCGTCAAGATGTACGACGATCGCTTCTTCCGGATGTGGGAATTCTATCTCGCCGGCGGGATCGTGATGTTCGAGAGCGGCGCGGCCTGCAATTACCAGGTTCAATATGTGCGCGACCGCCGGGCCACTCCGATCACGCGCGACTACATGCTCGAAACGGAGCGGAGATATCGCGAGATCGGAAGCAAGCCGGCGCCGGCAGCGAAGAAGCCGCGCGGCGCCGGACGCAACAAGACTCTAGAGCCTACGGACGCTTGAGCTCGGCAAGTAGGCCCGGCGCCGGGTAAATATGCTCGAGCGCTTCCTCGACGGCGGCGGTGGATACGGCGACGGTACGGTTGAGCACCGGATCGTAGCCGTAATTGCCACCGATCGAGTGGATGTTGCCGTCGAACGCCGCGCCGATCACCTTGCCGTCGCGATCGATCACCGGTGAGCCCGAATTGCCGCCGATGATGTCGTTCGTGGTGACGAAGTCGTAGGTGATATCCTTGCCGATCTTCGCGCGGTTGGCGATGAACGCCGCCGGAAGGTCGAACGGCTCCGCACCGGTCGCGCGGTCATAGGTCCCGCCGATCAGCGTTCGAGTCGGTACGGGCTTGCCGCGCTCGAGCCATCCGAGCACCTTCCCATAGCTGATCCGAAGCGTGAAGGTCGCGTCGGGGTAGAGCGTGTTGCCATAGGCTGCGAACCTTGCATCGGCGAGCTTCGCCTGCGCGGCCGTAGTCGGCGCGTCGACCAGTGCATCGAACTGCTTCTCGAGAGCGCGGTCGTTGGCATCGATCTTGCGCGCGTAGACGATCATGGGATCGGTCGAAGCGTCGATCGCGGCCTTACCGCCCTCCCACAATCGCCTTCGGAACGCGGGATCGGCAAGCTTGGTACCCGAGACGGTGCGCGCCGCGAGCGCTTCGGGCGACTCCTTGCCGAGCAGCAACTTCGTTTCCGGATCGTCAGCGCCGAGATACTCGCGCGCCTTGCTCAGCGACCATTCCATCTGCAGCCGCTCGAGCCATGGATAGATCGGGCGCGGATCGAGCACCTGCTTCCGAAGCAGCGGCAGCGCGGACTCGGTATATTCGGGGAGGCGATCGGCGTCGGGCTTAGCACGCTCGTCGGCCGCACGGACCAGGGAGATCGCATAATTGAAGAGCGAGCCTCGCGGCAGCGCGAAATAGCGCGCGTAATAGATGTTGCGGCTGGCCTGCGTCGCCTGTGCGATGTCTGCCCACGGATTGCCGAAGCGATTGCCGCTCTTGCGCTTGAGATCCGCTTCCGCCGCCGCGACCTTGCCCATGAACTGCGGATCGTCGAGCGCGCGCTTGAGGCCGAGATAGACCTTCAGGCTATTTTCCAGACCCTGCAGAGCCTGATGTCCTTCGCGATTCTTCACCGGGTCCGATTCCATCGCGTCGATCAGGCGGCCGCGCATTTCGGAATAGGTCGCGACACGCATCGGCATGACGAGCTCACGCTGCATCGCGAGCTGGTCGGTCGTGAACAGGCGCTGGGTCGAGCCCGGATTGCCAACCACGAATGTCGCCTCGCCGTCGAGCGGGGCGCGGGCCGTCCAAGTGAGATGCGAAGGAGTCGAAGCGGGCTTGCCGTCCTCATATGCTCGCAGGAAGCTCGCATCGAGTGCGTAGCGCGGGAAGTTGAAATTGTCGGGATCACCGCCGAACTGCGCCGCCTGCGCTTCGGGCACCCACACGAGGCGCACGTCGCTGTATTTGTGATAGGTGTAGAGCTTGAACTGGCCGCCGCCGTAGAGCGTGACGACCTGACATCGCGTCTTCGCCTTGTCGGTGCAGCCGGCGCTTTCGATCTTGGCGATCGCCGCGTTGCGAGCTTTCACGGCAGCCTCGCCGGTCGCGGTGCCGACCGCCCCTTTTACCTCGGCAGTGACGTCGCGAATGGAGGTGACGACCTCGGCCTGCTGACCGGCGCACTTGAGTTCGCGCTCCCGCGTCGCGGCCGTAAAGCTGTTCTTGAGGATGTTGTTCTGCGCGGTCGAATTCTGCTCTGCGCAGCCGGCGACGCAGTGATGGTTGGTGAGGATCAGGCCGTCGCTCGACACGAAACTCGCGGAACAGCCGCCGGTCAGCCGAACCGCGGCCGAACGGACCTTGTCGAGCCATGCCTGGTCGGGCGCCCAGCCGTAGGCCGCACGCATCTTCGCCGTCGGAAAGGCGTCGAACGTCCACATCCCTTCGTCGGCGTGGGCGGCTGAAAGCGGCAAGGCGATGAACGCGGTACTGGCCGCGAAACGGCGAAGAAGCATTGGAATCTCCCCTCGTGAACGGTCGCGTCCAAGCCATGAAAAAAGGGCCGATGCAAGCGCACCGGCCCTTCCGCGATCGCCAAAGTTATCGATCAGGACGGTTTGCGAGATCCCCGCATCAACTGATGCGCCTGCCGCCGCTCGTCAGGGGTGAGCTTGCCGTCATGGTTGAGGTCGGCGCGATCGAAATGCTGAAGGGCGGCATTCGTCGCCTCCTGCAGCGTGACACGGCCGTCGTGGTTGGCATCTGCCATTTCGAACAAGTGGCCGCCGAATGCCGCGCGGTGCATGCGCATGCCTTCCATGCCCCCATGGCCAATCATGCCGCGGTCACGCATGACCATGACGCGTCTTTCCTCGATGCGCGGCTTGGCGGCCATGAATTCCTGGCGGCTGATCATGCCGTCGTGATTGGTGTCGAGCCGGTCGAAGGCAGCGGCGCGGTCCGGACCTTTCAAGCCGCGATCGGCCATGTTCCTGGCCGTGCCTTCGTGCATGCTCATCATGCGCTGGTGCATGCCTTCGATTTCATCGCGCGTGACGACGCCGTCATGGTTCGCATCGAGATGCTCGAACATCCTGCGGACGTGCGCGACAACTTCGTCGCGGGTCATGACCTTGTCCGACATCATGCGCATGTGCGCTCGCATTTCCGGCGAGCGGGCAGGCTGCGGCGGAACCGCCATGGGTGCGGTGCCCTGCGACACACCTGGTGGCGGCGTGGTCTGCGCGAGTGCCGCGGTGCCGGCCAGAAACACTGCCGCCCCGATCAAAACCGTCTTCATGGGTTTCGCCTCCTCAACGATGTTGAGTGTCGGCTAACCTACGAATGCTGTCTGGGAATTGAACGATCCGGCGGTCTTGCTCATCGAGGGTAGACGTAGACGTCATAATCCTCGTCGGACGCGGACGGCCTCAATTTCGCGACAAGCCGGGTCGACGCCCAAAAGCGCCTGACCTCGTCCGGCCGCAATATCGTCGCATCGCCGAACATCACGCGCGATTTCTGCACGCGCTTATCCTGGAGCTCGAGGTGCGAGAGGAAGACGACCGGCCTTCCCGTCTCACGGTGAAGTTTCTCGGCATCGGCGAGGATGTCGTTCATGCTGAGCAGATGTCGATCGTTCTTCGCCAATTGAACGACGTTGCCGAAGCGTTGCTGCCTCAAGAACCAGATCGGGTTGTCGGCGTAATAGGTGACGGGCTCGAGCATCGTGTCGGGATCGCCCATCACGATCGCACCCGAAAGCTCGGGACGCTTCAGAAGCGCACCGACGTTGGCGGAATGACTGAACGGCATTCCGACGAGTTCGATATGGATCGGCGCCAGCAAGCGGCTGCATTGTGCCACCAGCATCGCCGAGAATACCGCAGCGCCGATAAATTCTGCGGGGCCCTGCCATTTGAGATCGCGCCAGCGACCGCCGGCACCCTCCGCGACCATCCAATACAACGAGATCAGGAAGATTACGTAAAGGATCTCGTGGCGGTAATAGGAAAAATAAACGAAATAAAAGAATAGTTTGAGGGCCAAAAGGGTGACGAGCCCGGCAGCCAGAGCGGCAGGTCGGCGGATGAAGCCGAGGCAGCTAATCGCCAGCAGAATCACGTCGAGCGGAAACGGAACGTTGGTTCCGAATGCCAGGTGCGTGAAGCCCCACTCATTGTCGACGAGCCCGCGGCCGATGTTGGCGACGCTGAGATCGCTCAGGTTTCGGGAAACGGCGGCGTCGTTGAAGGTTGGATAAACCGTCCGGAAGCAGAGATATGCGCCGAGCAGCGCAAGCAAGGCATTGCCCGCAAAGACGAGCAGATCGCGCCTCGTCGGGCGTGCTTTGTCGGTCAGCATTTCCACGAAACGGAACAGCATGAATCCGGCAGCGATGATGCAGCTCGGTACGTTCGTGTTGCACAGGACAAGGACGATGAAGCCGAACCACAGATTGTTCCTGATCCGGCCGTAGAGCGCAGCCAGCGCGAACATCACGAGCATGGAGATGCCGTAGTTTCGAGCGATCACGGCATATTCGAACGCGCCGTAAAAGCTGAATAGAATCAGAGCGAAGACAATCGTTCGGAACGGCGCCGACCAGGTCAGCACGGCCATTGCCGCAATGGCAATCAGCAGGCCGGCGGCCGGAAGGACTTCGCGATACGGAAATATATCGTGGCCCGCCCGCAGGATCAGATACCACAGGAGAGGATGGCCCTCGCCGTGAACGGCATGGAACATCTCGACGAGGTTCGAACCCGAAAGAGCGAGGGAGAAGGCGCGCACCTCGTCGCGCCACAGTACATGTCGCGAGAGAAACCACGAAACGAGCGCAAGCCAGACGACGAACAGGACCAGCCGTAGCTTACGATCACGAGCCGTGACGCCGCCGCCGACGAGCAGCCCCAAACCGGAATTCAATTGAGCTCCCTCCCCCAAGCGAGCCGTCAAGTCTTCGGTAACCCTTCTCGCCTACTCCGTAAGGCTTACCGAATTAAGAACCTCGATCAAGTAGACATAGGGGATGGTATGCTCGACGGATTGAAAGTGGCGGTCGTCTTGCCGGCATATAACGCGAGCAAGACGTTGAAGCAGACGTACGCCGAGATCCCGATGGACATCGTCGACGATGTCATCCTCGTTGACGACGCAAGCACCGACGAGACAGCGAAGGTCGCCGACCGGTTGGGAATCCATACGGTTATTCACGCTCGGAACGGGGGTTACGGAGCCAACCAGAAGACCTGCTACTCGATCGCGCTGGCCCGCGGAGCCGACATCGTCGTCATGCTCCATCCCGACTATCAATATACGCCCCGCCTGCTCACGGCGATGGCGGGCATGATCGCATCCGGCCATTATGATGCCGTGTTCGCATCGCGCATTCTTGGAGGCGAGGCTCTCGCCGGCGGGATGCCGAAATACAAATATATCGCGAACCGCTTCCTGACTGCCTTCCAGAATCTGCTGATGGGCGCCAAGCTCAGCGAATATCATACGGGCTATCGTGCCTGGAGCCGGAAGGTGCTGCAGCAACTGCCGCTCGCGGCATGCTCGGACGATTTCGTGTTCGACAACGAGATGATCGCGCAGGCAGTGTTCGGGGGGTTCCGTATGGGCGAGATTTCCTGCCCGACGAAATATTTCCCTGAAGCGTCGAGCATCAATTTCCGACGTAGCTGCGTCTACGGCTTAGGTGTGCTTCGCACCGCGCTGACCTATCGCCTGTGTCGCTGGGGCCTGGTGAAGTCGCGCATCTTCGCGGCCGATGCCCCCCAACTTCCGCGCATCGCGCCGATGCCCAGCATGACCGTCGCCGAGCCACTCCGGGTGAAGCGCGCGGCATGATCGCGGTGAGGGTGCTGGAACAGCGTTTGCCGAAGCTGGCGACGCTGCTGGAAATGCCCGCAACGCGCCAATTGCTGCGTTACGTGTTCGCAGGTTTCTGCGTCACGCAATTCGCCGCCTGCATCTACTCGACGCTCGTCTTTTTTCTGCGCCTCGACCCGCTTCTTGCAAACGTGCTGAGCACAGTTTGCGGGCTTTGCGCCGGATACCTCGTCCATAGCCGCTGGAGCTTCGCAGCAGGAGCCGAAGGAAATGAAGCCTGGCAGGTCGGCCGCTTTCTGCTTGCATCCGGCTTTGCGTTCCTGATCAACACGATGTGGGTGTGGGTGCTGGTCAAGAAGCTGCACTTGCCGCCACTGACGCCAGTCCCCTTGATGATGCTAGCAACGCCTTGGATCAGCTTCCTGCTCAATCGTTATTGGGTATTCAAAGCGGTCTGACCGGCCTCCATACCGCAGCTTAACAACATGTAATTCAGCCCCTTCCGCATGGACAAACGGCGGTGCGCCGCTAGTGACCCGCGCGGATAGGCAAGAGGGGCCTGTGACGATCACGGCAGCGGATAGCACGCGGGACATTCGGCACTGGTGGGAATCGCCATGGTGCCTGGCGCTCATCGTCGTCGCGACGATGGTGCCGCTGATCTACCCGCCGATCCCACCGCTGGTGGATCTGTTCGGGCACATGGGCCGCTATCGGGTCGAGCTCGACCTCGGCCACTCACCCTGGCTCCAGCAATATTTCAACTATCACTGGGCGGCGATCGGCAATCTCGGCGTGGACCTCCTCGTGCTCCTGCTGGGTCCGGTCATGGGCCTCGAGCCCGCGGTGAAGCTGATCGTTCTGTCCATTCCCCCACTGACCGCGATCGGCTTCTTGTGGGTTTCACGCGAGGTGCACGGGCGGGTGGTCCCGAGCGCGTTTCTCGCGCTGCCGTTCATTTATGGATTTCCGTTCCTGTTCGGTTTCGTGAATTTCACTCTGTCCGTCGCGTTTGCCTTTGTCGCCTTCGGCTTGTGGCTGAGGCTGGGACGGCTCGACCGGACGGTTGTTCGCGAATGGGTCTTCGTCCCAATCTCACTGATCGTTTTCTTCACCCACACTTACGGCTGGGGACTGCTCGGCTTGATGTGCTTTTCGGCCGAGGCGGTACGCCTGCACGATCGCGGAAGAAGCTGGTGGCGTGCGGGACTGGAAGCGGCGCTTCGCACTTCGGTGATGGCCCTGCCGCTCCTCGTCATGTTCGTCTGGCGAAGCGAAACGCACGGCGGTCAGACTTACGGCTGGTTCGAATGGAAGATGAAGTGGATCTGGCTCAAGTCGGCACTCCGGGACCGCTGGAAGGTGTTCGATCTATGGTGCCTGGCGATCGCAGCTCTGGTGTTCGTCTACGCGGTCCTCAACCGATTTTTCGGTCACACTTTGACGCTGTCGCGCAACCTCGCGTTTTCGGCGATCGTGCTGGCGGTCTCGTTCGTGATCCTGCCGAGGATCGTCTTCGGTTCGGCTTATGCCGACATGCGCCTGGTCCCATATCTGATGGCCGTCGGGATCCTGGCGATCCGCTATCGCGGGCCGGAGCATCGCAAGACGGCCAACGTCCTGGCCGCAGTCGGGCTGCTGTTCTTCGCAACGCGCACCGTGGCGAATACCGTCAGCCTCGCCATTGCCGCCGACGATCAAAGCGCCAAGCTCGAAGCGTTGAATGTCGTGCCCGAAGGCGCCCGCGTGATCACGCTGACGGGAATGACCTGCGACGAACATTGGCCGCTGCTGCGCAATAGTCATCTCGGGGCGATGGTCATCGTGCGCCGCGACGGCTTCTCGAACGACCAATGGTTGCTCGAAGGCATCAACCTCCTCGATCTCAAGTATCGCGCGGCCGGTTATTTTGCGGCCGACCCGTCTCAGCTCGTTCGACCCAACAGCTGCCGCGACTTCCTGCACCGGCAGATCGACCAGTCGCTCGCCGCGCTGCCTCGCAACGACTTCGATTATGTCTGGCTGGTCGACGTGCCGTCTTACGATCCTTCGTTGGTTGCCGACCTTCCCGTCGTGTGGCGCGGACCGGGATCAGTCCTTTTCCGGCTGCACTGACGCGACCGCATAGAGCGACAGGCCTGGTGGCATCGGCACCCGCCCGATCAAGTGCCGCTCGGCGGCAAAAACGCGCTCGAGCGCGCGGTTGAGCGGTGCATTGGGGAGCGCGACGTCGATATCCTCTTTCCCTCGCGCCTTGGACGCCAGGCGCTCGGCGACCGCCGCCGGGAAGAGCAGGCTGTTGAGATAGCCGACCGATTCCAGCCGCAGCGGTGAGTCCTCGATGAGCCGCTTCAGCGAGCGCTTGGAATAGCGCCGCTTGTGGTGATTCACGACGTCGTGGGCCGACCACATCCACGCGTGAGCGGGAACGGTCATGATGAACTTGCCGCCCGGCTTGAGCTTCCCGGCGATGGACGCGACGCCAGCGCGATCATCGTCGATATGTTCGATGACGTCGAACGCCCCGATCAAGTCGTAGCTTTTGTCGGGCACTCCTCTAAGCTCCGGCAGAGGAGTGTTCATGATCTCACGGCCAAGACGTTTCTCGGCCAAACGGCGCACGTCCTCGTCGAGCTCGAGTGCGTCGACGTGGCCAAAGGCGGAGAGCATCGCGAAATTGTGGCCGGTGCCGCATCCAATCTCCAGAATCCGAGCATCCTTCGGCGGCCGGGCGAGGCGGCGGATCAGCGCTTCGAGAACCTCGCGGCGCGCGCGATACCACCAGTGCCGCTCGTCGAGCTCGGCCATTTGATCGTAAACGATCCGTTCCATCAGCGGAAAACCAGCTGTCGGTTGAGCGCGAAAGTGGCCAGCGGAGTTACGAGGATCGCGGGAATCAGCGGCCACCAGGTCGGCCCGTGAACGAGGGGTCCCGTCAGAACCCAGGTGAAGATCTCGTTCATCAGAAAGCCCGAAGCCTGGACAAGCAGGAATTTGATCTTCAGCCGATTGTCCTCGCGCCGGCCGTGCCCGCGGAAGCTCCAGCGGCTGTGAAGTACGAAACCGATGCTGACCGCCACGAGAAAAGCGATCCCCACCGCGAGGACGGGCGCCATGACGAAGGTCGCGAGATACCAATAGATCGCCGAATAGACGCCCGCGAGCGAGAAGCCGACGATCGCGAACCGGACCAGCTGGCCGAATGCGTCATTACTCAGGTTTAATCTGGTCGCCATGCCCGCTTTGCTTGCCGTTTAGACTTCAGCGGCTAGAGCGCGAAACATGCTGGTGCGCAAGGAGCAGACGCTGGAAGAGCGCGCGTTCGACCTGATCGAACGCCATTGGAAGCTCATCGTCGTACTCTCGTGGTTCGCGATTTGCGCCTGGTATCTCTGGAACAACTATAACGCCGTGCGCTTCTTCCAGCTCGGCGATACCGACGACAATATGCGGATGATGCAGGTGCGCGGCCTGCTTCATGGTCAAGGCTGGTATGACCTACGGCAATATCGCTTGAGCCCGCCGATTGGCGCGAACATCCACTGGTCGCGGCTTGTCGACCTCCCGATCGCAGGACTGATCCTCGCCCTCCGGCCGTTCCTGGGTGGCGCTGCGGCGGAGAGATGGGCGGTCGGCGTCGCACCGCTATTGCCGTATTTGCTGCTACTCTTTTCTCTCGCCCTCACGTCGCGGCGACTGATCGATCCGCGCGCGTATCCACTCGCGTTCCTGGCCTTGATCTTCGCTGGGTCGACGAACGGAATGTTCATGCCGGAGCGAATCGATCATCACGGCTGGCAGCTCGCCCTGCTCGCCCTCAGCGTCTCCGCCATCGCCGATCCAAAGAGGCTTCGCGGCGGAATAACGCTCGGCATATCGTCGGCCCTTTCGCTCGCGATCGGGCTTGAAATGATCATCTATCTTGCAATCCTGGGAGCCGCCGCGGTTTTGTTCTGGGTCCAGGATGCGAACGAGCAAGAGCGGCTGAAAGGCTATGCCTTGTCGTTGGGCGGAGCAACAGCGCTCAGCTTCCTCGTGTTCGCATCGTACGACAATCGCGCGCCCGTCTGCGATGCCTTGTCGCCCGTCTGGCTGTCGGATGCGCTGCTGGCGGGCGCACTGATGTACGGCCTCACGCTGCTTTCTTCTGGAGACTGGCGGAAGCGCCTTGCGCTGGCTGTCGTCGCGGGTGCCGCGATTGCGGGATTTCACGCGCTCGCCTGGCCACATTGCCTGCAGCGTCTCGAAGGCGTCTCGCCGGAAGTGGAGCGGCTGTGGTTGAGCTATGTGAAGGAAGCGCGGCCTGTGTACCGGCATGGCTGGCGTATCGCCACGCTGATCGTCGCATTACCGATCACGGGGCTGATCGGCTGGGGTGCGCTCGCTTGGACGCGTCGGCGCGACGCCGAGTTGTTGAGGCGCATTCTGGGCGCTGCAGCGCCGGCACTGACCGCTAGCCTGCTGCTGCTTTGGCAGACCCGCACTGGCCCGGCTTCTCAAATGTTGACGCTGGTCGGTTGCGCCGCACTGACCTGGCTCATGGTCGCCGCCGTCTGGAATGCGAAATGGGCCAATATCCAGATCGGCAAATTCTCGCCGCGCACCGTGGTGACCGCGATTGCAGCCGTGATCGGACTCGGCGCCGTGGTTCCGTTCATCCTGGGCTTCATCCCCCAGCCTAAGCCGACCAAGTATGAAGTCGCCATCGGCCGCGCCAATTCCCGGTGCGGATCCCTTTGGGGAATGCGGCCCGTTGCACTGCAGGCGAAGGGTGTGGTCTTCACGTTCGTCGACCTCGGCCCCAGGCTGATCACCGTTACCCATCACGATGCGATCATTGGACCCTATCACCGCAACGGACAGCAGATCGCCGACGTAATGAACGCGTTCCGCGGAGATGCAGACCAGGCGCATCGGCTGATCGCGAAATACCATTCCAACTATGTGCTGACCTGCCCCAAGAGCTCGACCACCACGATCTTCATGTCGGAGACTCCCAAGGGCTTCTACGGACAATTGGAGGCCGGCAGGGTCCCGAACTGGCTGCAGCCGGTGGATCTCGGCAAGGACTCGCCGTTCAAGATGTGGAGAGTGGTCGGCTAGGGGTCAGGCGAGGACGTGCGGGAAGCTTTGCTTGAGGCCGTCGATGACGAATTGGGCGGCCAGGGCAGCGAGGATCACCCCGAGGATGCGCGTGATGACCGCTTCGACCTTGTCTCCGATCAGCCGCATGATCGGACCGGCCGCCAGTAACGTCATCATCATGATCAGCATGACGGCAGTGATTGCGGCAAGCACGACTGCCACGTGAGCAGGCGTCTCCGCTCGCGATACCCAAAGCATCGCGCTCGCGATCGAGCCGGGGCCGGTGATCATCGGCATCGCCATCGGGAAGACGCTGATGTCCTCTGCCTCGGGGGTGCCCTCAATCTCCTCGGCGCGCTTCTCCCGGCGCTCGGTCCGGCGCTCGAACACCATGTCGATGGCGATGAAGAAAAGCATGATTCCGCCTGCAATGCGGAAGCTCGCAAGGCTGATCCCCAGCCAGTGCAGCAACGGACGCCCCAGCAGGGCGAAGAACATCAGGATCGCCCAAGCGATCAGCGACGACCGGATCGCCATCGCCCGGCGGTGAGCGGCCGTCGTGCCTTTGGTCAGGCTCGCGAAGATCGGCGCGCAGCCCGGCGGATCGATGATCACCAGGAAGGTGATCAGCGCCGAACCGAACAGCTCGATCATTGAGCCTTCGGCGGAGGAATGTCGTTGTAAACGACTTGATCGTACCGTCGGCCATCCCAAAGGTACGCGCGGAAGGTCCGGCCGCCCTTCTCGTCGACCTTCCAGTCCCAGCCCAGCGTCTTGTCGGCCGATTGGCCGCGCCCATTGTCTTCGGGCGTCGTGCGGGCCTCGTTCGGAGTCAGCGGCGGCGGCGCGCTGATCGGCGCGCCGGGAGCTGGTTTCGCGCAGGATGCATGATGGACGACGGGCAAGAGATTGGGCGCGGGTCGGGCGAGCGGACCGCCACCGTCATAAGCCCAACGCCAATTGTCCTTGTCGCGCTGCCAGACCGTCGTGAAGTACCCACCAGGCGCGCCCGTGGCCTTGAACCAAGGTCCGGTGTTCACTGCCGTTCGTCCGTCGCACGAGACGAAGCTGTGCGCCGGTCGCCACATGATCGCCTTTGGCGGATCGGTCTTGTCCTTGAGGAAGTCGCGCGCCCAAACCGCCTGCGGGTTGAACACGACGGCATCCTTGTCGGCCCATTTGCGGAACGCTGTCCACTGTCCGATGCGCTGCGCGTCGCGCGCGAATGCGAATTCGGCATCGACGGCAGTCGGAACCGATGCGGCGAAGAGGAGTGCGGCAATCATAAGCCCTCCGGATCTGCAAGACCGGCGCGACGATAAGCCGCAACGACCGTGTTGCGAAGCAGGCAGGCGATGGTCATCGGTCCGACTCCGCCCGGCACGGGCGTGATAGCACCCGCGATCTCGACTGCCTCGTCGAACGCAACATCGCCGACCAAGCGGGATTTGCCATCCTCGGCGGGAATCCGGTTGATGCCTACATCGATGACTGCGGCGCCGGGCTTGATCCAGTCACCACGCACCATCTCGGGCCTGCCGACAGCTGCAACAACAACATCGGCGCTCCTCACCACGTCAGGCAGATCGCGCGTTTTCGAATGCGCGATCGTCACCGTGGCGCTTTCAGCCAGGAGTAGCTGCGCCATCGGCTTCCCGACGATGTTCGAGCGCCCGATGACGACGGCATTGAGGCCGCCGACGGTCCCAAGCTCGTGGTTCAGGAGATAGAGGCAGCCATAGGGCGTACATGGCACGAGAGCCGGCAGTCCAGTCGCCAGCCTCCCGGCGTTCACCGGATGAAACCCATCGACGTCCTTCGAAGGATCGATCGTCTCGATGACCCGGTCGGGCCGGGCGTGACCGGGAAGCGGAAGCTGGACCAGGATTCCGTCGACCCGCTCGTCGCCGTTAAGGTCGCTGACAAGCTGCAGGAGCTCCGCCTCGGATGTCGTGTCGGGTAGGTTGTGCGCAAAGCTCGCCATTCCCGCTTCGGCCGTAGCCCGATTTTTCGAGCGGACGTAGACGCCGCTCGCCGGATCTTCACCGACGAGCACGGTCGCGAGGCCAGGGGGTCGTCCGATGCGTCGCTCGAACTCGGCGACGTGCGATGCGGCAGCCTGGCGGACGGTAGTGGCGACGGCCTTTCCGTCGATCAGCCTCGCGGTCATAGCCCGCCGTAATATTGCACTACGACGCCGTGGAGCAGCTTCTGGAGGACCTGGATGAGGATCAGCACCACGAGCGGCGAGAAATCGATCCCACCGAAATCGGGAAGCAGCCGGCGGATCGGACGGTAGAGCGGAGCGGTCAGGCGATCGAGTGCAACGATAAAGGCCCGAACGCCGCCCGAATGCACGTTCAACACGTTGAACGCGAGCAGCCAGCTCAGGATCACCTGGATGATGATGACCCAGGTGAGGATGCTGAGCAGCAGCTGCGCGATGTCTACGAGGGCGAGTAACATGGCGGCGGCTTAGCCGCGCGGTCGTTACGGCGCAAACCTCTCCGGCTCGGCAACCGCAAGGATTTCGGCGAAGTCGCCGTCTGCATCGGACCATTCGGCAAGCGGAGTCCAGCCGCCGGCGAGCAACAGGACGCGCCCACCTCGCGCGCCGTACTTGTGGCTGTTCTCCGTGTGGATTGACGAACCCCTGGCGAATTGGAAGCTGCGACCGGCGATGCTGAACCGCACGTCGCGGATCGCCACGAGATGCATCTCGATCCGCGACAGGATGTCGTTCCAGCGCGCTTCGTGTCGAAAAGCATCCGTCGGAATGTCGCCGTCGAGCTCACGGTTGATTCGAGTGAGCAGGTTGAGATCGAACTTAGCGGTGACCCCTTCAGGATCATCATAGGCGGCGATTAACCGCTCGACCGGCTTCACGCGATCCATCCCGATGAGCAGCTGCGCGCCCGGTCCCAGCAACGCACGGAACTGGCGAAGGAGATCGGTCGCGCTCCAAGGGACGAAATTGCCGATCGTCGAGCCCGGGAAGAAGCCCAGCTTCGGGAGATGTTCGATTCCGCCGGGAAGCGTGAACGGACGTGCAAAATCGGCGATCACCGGAATCACTTCGATCGCCGGAAAGCGCTGCTGCAGCTCGGCAGCGCTTTGCTCGAGATAGTCGCCTGAAATGTCGACCGGGACGTAGGCGGCCGGGGCAATGGCCTCGAGCAGGATCGGCGTCTTGGTTTGCGACCCGGCGCCGAACTCAACCACCACTGCGCCTTTCGGCACCCGGGTAGTCACTTCCGGCATGATGTCGTGGAAAATCGCCGTCTCGGTCCGCGTCGGGTAGTAAGTGGGCAACCGAGTGATGTCATCGAACAGCTCGGATCCGCGCAGATCGTAAAGCCAGCGCGCGGGAATGGCCGGGATGGATGCGGATAGGCCCGCGAGCACATCGTCGCGGAACGCAATGGTCTGGGGATCAAGCGTCTTGAGCAATGCGGACCCCCGTGAATTGCCAGCGCGCGGCGGGCGGAAAGAAGTTGCGATAGGATGCCCGGCTGTGGCCTCGCGGCGTCGCGCAGCTTGCACCCTTGAGCACGAACTGGCCGCACATGAACTTCCCGTTGTACTCGCCAACCGCACCCGCGGCCGGCGCGAAGCCCGGGTAGGAAGCGAAGGCGCTCTGTGTCCATTCCCAGACGTCCCCGAACATTCCGCCGCCTGGACGCGGCGCGACCGCTCCGGCCTCGTCGAGCTGGTTGCCGATCTGCGGGTCCGCGGACGCAGCGAAGCTTTCCCATTCCACTTCAGTAGGTAGGCGAGCCCCAGCCCAGCGCGCGTAGGCGTCAGCCTCGAAGTAGCTGACGTGCGCGACCGGAGCTGCCCAGTCGATTTCGCGACGTCCCCCCAGAGTGAACTCGGTTGCGTCGTGACTCCAGTAGAGCGGAGCCTCGACCCCTTCTCGCTGGACCCAGTCCCAGCCTTCAGAGAGCCAAAGGCTGGCGGTGCGGTAGCCGCCGTCGTCGATGAAATCGCGCCATTCCCGATTGGTCGTGCGCCGGTTCGCCAGCCTGTGCCCAGTCAGGAACGCGCGATGGCGGGGGCGTTCGCTGTCGAAAGCGAACGCGTCGTCATTCGCGCCGACTTCGACGATCCCTTCGCGGCCGGGCTGGAAGCTCAGCGGCTCGGACGCGAAACATAGCGGCGTCGGCAATTCCGAGTAGGTCGGCTCCAACGGATTTTGAGCCAGGGTTGCAAGGATGTCCGTGAGGAACAGTTCCTGATGCTGCTGCTCATGGTTGATGCCGAGTTCGACCAGGCCGATCGCTGCGGGCGGAAGGGACGGAACTGCACGCTCGAGCTTTTCGTCCACATGTGCGCGATACGCGCGAACCTCGTCTAGCGTCGGTCTGCTGAGCATGCCCCGGCGCGGGCGCTGGTGCCGCGGCCCTTCGGCTTCGTAATAGCTGTTGAACAGGAAAGCCCAGCGTTCATCGAACAACCGATAGCCGGGCAGGTGATCCCGGAGGACGAATGTTTCGAAAAACCAAGTCGTATGCGCGAGATGCCACTTGGCCGGGCTGGCATCCGGGAATGGCTGGATCGTCGCGTCGGCATCGCTGAGCGGCGCGGCGAGGCCGAGCGTCAGCTTGCGGGTGGCGAAGAGCTTTTCGCCAATCGCCTTGGAGATCGAGGCCGAATCCTCCCGGGCCATGCGATGCCCCCTGCCACGAAACGACAGTTGGTAAAAGGGATAAGTTCGCTAAATGTTCCGCACCTTCGGCTATTCGCCGCGAGTTGCACCCGGTTGCCAGAGAATGTCGCCGCCGTCGCGACCCGCCACGACGCGGGCGGCGACGAACAGGTGATCGGACAGGCGGTTGAGGTAAGCGAGGAGCTGCGGGTTGAGCGGTTCGCGCTCGTTGAGCGCAACCGCAGCACGCTCGGCCCGGCGCACCACCGCTCGTGCGAGGTGCAGAGCCGATACGGCTGCGGAGCCGCTCGGCAGGATGAAGCTGGTGAGCGGCGCAAGGCCGGCATTCATCTCGTCGATCTCGCCTTCCAGCCGCTCGACCTGCTTGGCGACGATACGCAAGGCACCGTCGACTTCGCCCGGCGTGGCGATGTCGGCGCCGAGGTCGAAAAGGTCGTTCTGAATTCGGAGCAGCTGATTCGCGGGTTGCGCTTCGCCGAGCGCAGCTAGCGCCACTCCAATGGCGGCATTGGCCTCATCAACCTCGCCGATGGCTGCCATGCGCGAGCTGGATTTGCTGACCCGGCTGCCATCGACCAGCCCGGCGCTGCCGCCGTCACCTGTCCGGGTGTAGATTTTGTTGAGCTTGACCACTCAGTGCGTGGAATTGCCGGCGAAATACAGCAGCGCAATAACGATGACGATCGCGACACCCTGGAACAACACGCGCTTGCGCATGTAATTCTGTTGCTGCTCGCCGCTCAGGTCTTTGCCCGACGCCATCGCAATCACGCCGCGGACGAGGACGTAAGCCGTCGCGGCCATCGCGAGCAGGAGCAGGATCATCAAGGGGAGTCGCATGACGGCCTATTTAGGCTTCCTGAAAGCGAAAGCCAGACGGCAGGCGGCCTTCAAGCAACTCCAGCGTGAGGGCGCTCCCATCCACGCCTGACTCGCGCATCGCGTCCAGCGTCGGCGCAAGATCGCGCTTGGCAAGACGCCGACCGTCGCGGTGGGTCACCAGCGCATGATGCAGGTAGATGGGTTCGGGCAGATCGAGCAGGATCTGCAGCAGGCGCTGGATGGGGGTCGATGGACGCAGATCGGCGCCGCGCACGACCATCGTCACTTGACTCGCCGCGTCATCAACTACGCAGGAAAGATGGTACGAGGCAGGAGCGTCTTTCCGCGCGAGGATAGCGTCGCCAATGTCATGAGCTGCGCCGGTGAACCGCTGACCACCCGGCTCGCGCCAGCTTGGCGACCCGGCGATTTCAAGAGCCTTGGCGGAATGCAGGCGCCAGCAATGGGGCGATGAGGCGCGCCTCTCCGGGTCGTCGGGGAGCGCCCGGCATGTGCCGGGATATGAGGCGGCGGCATCGCCGTGGGGAGCGGTGAGCGACTGGGCGATGTCGGCACGCGTACAGAAACACGCGTAGGCGAGGCCGCGCGCCCGGAGGTTATCGAGCGCTTCCCGATACGCCGAAGTGCGGAGCGATTGAACGAGCAAGGGCTCATCCCATCGGAGACCGAGCCAGTTCAAATCCTCGTAGATGGCGTCGATAAACTCCGGCCGGCTGCGAGTCTGGTCGAGATCCTCGATTCGCAACAGGAAATGCCCGCCGCTTTTGCGCGCCCGCGCATGCCCAAGCACCGCGCTGTAGGCATGCCCAAGGTGGAGTCGGCCGGTCGGCGACGGAGCGAAGCGGCTTATGAACATTTCACGTGTTGCAGAAAGGACTCTTGACCGGGAGTCATTGAAAATGCTGTCATAAGCATGTCACGCCGGCTTGGCATCCGGCGGGCAACAAGGGAAGACGGGCCGCATCGCCCTCTCCTCCTTGAGTGCGACGAGGCCGGGGAGCTGGAGTTCGGACCGACCGAACGAAAGGCTGTGCTGGGCGTCGCATGTATCATCCCGAACTGATCCGCCATCCCGACAGCTGCCCGGCGCTCGTGCTGAACGCCGATTACACGCCGCTGTCTTATTACCCGCTCTCGCTGTGGCCGTGGCAGACCGCGATCAAGGCGATGTTCCTCGAGCGCGTCGATATCGTGGCCCATTACGATCGCGAGGTGCATTCACCCAGTCGGTCGCTGAAGCTGCCGTCCGTGATTGCGCTGCGCCAGTTCGTGAAGCCGAATGAATATCCGGCCTTCACCCGGTTCAACCTGTTCCTGCGAGACAAATTCCGTTGCGTCTATTGCGGGTCGGCGAAGGAGCTGACGTTCGACCATGTCGTTCCGCGAGCCCAGGGCGGCCGCACGATGTGGGAGAATGTCGCCACCGCCTGCGCACCTTGCAACCTGCGCAAGGGCGGCCGCACGCCGCAGGAGGCGCACATGCACATCATGCGCGAGCCGATCCGTCCGACGAGCTGGCAGCTGCAGGAGCACGGCCGCGCCTTCCCGCCCAATTACCTCCACGAAAGCTGGCGCGACTACCTTTACTGGGACGTCGAACTGGAGCCTTGATGCGCGAGCTCACACGGAGCGACATAGCAGCGCTCGTCGCGCCTCTCGTCGTTGTAGCCATCGCGGTTGCGATTGTGGGCACTGAAGATGGGTGGGAGTCTGCCTTGATCGTAGCGGTGCTATTCGCAACTTTCACGATCTGGTTCTGGCGCCGGCAAATACGAAAGCACCCAGAGGATACGTGGCGCGCTCGCTTCTAGAAGTTGAGAAGAAAAACGGCCCATTAACCATTCTCGTTTAGCTCCCGCCCTCATGGACGTTCGCATTTCCCATCCGTCGATCGAGGAGCGGCCGCGCATTCTGGTGGTCGATTCCAACAAATCGAACCTGAGCGTGCTCGGGCGTCGCCTCGTCGACGCGGGTTATCGGATCTCCGCTGCCGAGTGCGGCCAGGATGCCGTCGCGGAAATGCATCGCGTTCCGATCGATCTCGTGCTCGCCGAACTCAACATGCCGCGGATGAGCGGCGCCGACCTCGCGCGGTTGATCCGCGACGAAGTGATCTGGCGCGACATTCCGATCATGCTGATCACCGGCAAATCCGAGCCCAAGGGCGCCGTCCGCGCCTATGAAGCCGGTGCCGACGACGTGATCCTCAAGCCCTACCATTTCGAAGTGCTGTTCGCGCGCATCGATCGCCGGATCGAGCGCGCGCGGACGTTCAAGCGGTTGCAGGAGGACAATGCGACACTCGACGCTCGCATCGTCGAGCGGGCGATCCAGATCGGCGAGCTGCGTGATCAGCTCGCCCAGGTCCAGGCTAGAGAGTCGCGATAAACTCGCGGACGCTGGGGCCGACGTCGCTCCGCTCAACGGCCATGGCCAGGTTGGCAATCACGAAGCCCGCAGCGCTTCCGCAATCGTAACGTTCGCCTTCGAAGCGGTAGCCGTGGAGCGGCTGCTTGCCGACGAGCTTGGCAATGGCGTCCGTCAACTGGATCTCCCCGCCGGCGCCGGTCTCCTGGGCGTCGAGGGCTCGCATGACCTCGGGCTGAAGGATGTACCGACCGGGCAGCATCAGATTGGATGGCGCGGCACCGCGTGGGGGCTTTTCGACCATGCCGCGGATTTCGGTGAGACGGCCCTCGGTCGCTCCCGGATCGATCACGCCATATTTGTGGGTCTCGCTGTCGGGCACTTCGAGCGCAGCCACAACATTGCCGCCTACCCGCTCATAAGCCTCGACCATCTGCGCGAGGCAGTTGGGCTTGCCGACCATCAGCTCGTCGGGAAGCAGCACGGCGAACGGCTCGTCGCCGACGATGTCGCGTGCGCACCAGACCGCGTGGCCCAGACCGAGCGGCTGTTGCTGGCGGACGCTGACGATCTCGCCGAAGCGTGAGCGCGATGGTTCCAGCGCATCGAGGCTCTTGCCCCGCTCGCGCATTGTCGTCTCGAGCTCGAAGCCGATGTCGAAATAATCGTCGAGGGCGGCTTTTCCGCGGCCAGTGACGAAGATCATCTGCTCGATCCCCGCCTCCCGCGCCTCGTCGATCGCATACTGGATCAGTGGGCGGTCGACGACGGTGATCATCTCCTTCGGGATGCTCTTGGTGGCCGGGAGCAGGCGGGTTCCGAGACCGGCGACGGGGAACACCGCCTTGCGGACGCGTTGAGGCATTGGGGGTTATTCTCCTGGTGTCGACGGGCCGGTTTCGTTCGTCACCGGCTGGGGGTCACTGCCGGCCGGCTGCGCCGGTGCCGCGCCACCGGTCGGCGGGGGCAGGTCGAACGGGTCCGTCGGACGGGGCTGCGAGCGCTTGACCAGTTCGTCGACACGGTCGGGCTTGGCGTAGGGTGGAATTGCCAAAAGGTCGTTCGGCGTCGGCGTCGATCGCGCCATCAGCGGCTTGACCGGAAGCGGTCTGCCGGCGACGGGCTTGAGGTCGGCCACGCGTCCGCAGCCCGCAATAGCGAACAGTGCCACCAGAAGCAGAAGGCGCGAAGGCTTCATGACCGTCCGACTAGCCGTTCGCCGACGCTTGCGCTAGCGGCTCGCCATGCGCGTCCTGCTCATCGCTTCCGCCCTATTGACCCTGGTTGCTTGTCAGAGAAGCCAGCAGCCGACGAATAACGAAAGCGCCTCGACGGCCGAGGCCGGGCCCCAGAAAGGCGTGGACCGCAGCCACAGGGGGCAGCCGGCGCCGGACGTCGGGTTCTACAGCCCCGATGGTGACGACATCAGCCTACGCGACCTGTCCGGCAAGCCCATGCTGGTCAATTTGTGGGCGACCTGGTGCGCGCCGTGCGTTAAGGAATTGCCGACGCTGAACAATCTGGCCAAAGCTCGCGGCGGTACGCTTCAGGTCATCGCGATCAGTCAGGACAGCGGACCACACCCGTCGGTCGGCAGTTTCCTCGATTCTCACGCGCCCGAACTTGTGTCGTACCAGGATTCGAAGATGGCCCTCTCCGGCAAGCTCAATGCCGAAGTGCTGCCGACTTCGATCCTGTACGACGCGCAGGGTAAGGAGGTCTGGCGCTACGTCGGCGACCTCGACTGGACGAGCCCCGAAGCGGCTAAGCTTCTTTCGGAAGCCAACGGTTCGAAAAGTAGCTGACCAGTCGTCCGTCGATCGCCGCAAGGCCGAGAGCGATCAGCGCGAGACCGAGGAAGTCCTGCGGCGCCAGCGTCTCGCTCAGGAATAACGCTCCGAGGAGGATCGCTACCGGGGGGACGAGGAGAGTTACGAGCAGCGCGTTGGTCGCCCCGGCATGGTCGATCAGGCGGAAGTAGAGGACGTAGCCGAATGCCGTGCAGAACAGGGCGAGCGCCGTGATCGCGGCCCACGCGCTGAGGGGCGGAAACGGATGGGTCCACGGCTGATCGACGATGAACGATACCGGGAGCATGATGAGGGCGCCCGCCGTAAGCTGGCCCGTGGTCACGGCGATCGGCGCTACGCCAATCCGACGGAACCGGCGTGCCCACACGGCGGCGAGCGCATAGCTGAGTGAAGCCGTGACGCAGGCGACCTGAGCTAGAGCATTGGTGCCGATGTTCGACAGCAAGGCTGGACCGATCATCGTCGCGACGCCACCGAAACCGAGTAGAACGCCGACGGTCTTGCGCGGACTCATGCGTTCGTCCTGCGTGAGGAAGTGCGCGACGACGACTCCCCAGATGGGGGTGGTCGCGTTGAGGATCGATGCGAGGCCGCTCGCGATATGCGTCTGGCCCCAGCCGAATAGGGCGAACGGCACGACATTGTTCAGCAAGGAGAGAAGGACGATCGCGCCCCAGACCTGTCGAGGCAGGCCCAGGCTGCCGCCGCGAGCCTTCACGTAAATCCACATTGCGGCGGCCGCGATCGTGATGCGGAGCCAGACATAGGTCAGCGGCTGCACGTGACGGACTGCGACGCCGATAAAGAGAAAGGCCCCGCCCCAGATCGCGGCAAGCGTCAGCAAAATGAGCCAATCGCTGCGATTCATCGTGGTTCGGATCACGATCGGCTTATCGTCGACGACCGCGCTCGCGGCTTCCGCGTGCTTGCGGTCAAACGTCTGGGGATCCACGGGTTTCATAGCTGGGCGGAGGTAGGGAACAGCGGTCGCCACCGCCAACTAATGTCCGGTGATGGGCTATAAGCCCAGCTTATCAGTCGCGCAGAAGCTCGTTGATGCTGGTCTTTGAACGCGTCCGTTCGTCAACCTGCTTGACGATCACCGCGCAGGCCAACGCCGGACCTCCGTCCTTGCCCGGCAAGGTTCCGGGAACGACGACCGAATAGGGAGGCACACGGCCATAATGCACCTTGCCGGACGCACGATCGACGATCTTGGTCGAGGCTCCGAGGAAGACACCCATCGACAGCACCGAGCCGCGCTCGACGAGGACACCCTCCGCGACCTCGGAACGCGCTCCGATGAAACAATCGTCCTCAATGATCACGGGGCCGGCCTGAAGCGGCTCGAGCACGCCACCGATGCCGGCACCGCCAGAAATGTGGACGTTCCTGCCGATCTGCGCGCAGCTGCCGACGGTCGCCCAGGTATCGACCATCGCGCCCTCCGCTACGCGCGCACCGATATTCACGAAACTGGGCATCAAGACTGCCCCAGGCGCGACAAAGGCTCCGCGTCGGACGATCGCGCCGGGGACCGCGCGAAAGGCTGCCTTCGCAAATTCCTTCTCACCCCATCCCGCGAACTTCGACGGCACCTTGTCCCACCAGTGCGCCCCGCCAGGTCCGCCAGCGATGGCTTCCATGGGATTCAGTCGAAAGGACAGCAGGACCGCCTTCTTGAGCCACTGGTGGACGATCCATTCGTCGCCCTGCTTCTCCGCAATGCGCGCTTGGCCGGAGTCCAGAGCTGCGATTGCGCCGTCGACCGCCTGCCGGACCTCGCCTCCCGTGTTCGCTCCCAGTGATTCGCGCTCGTCCCACGCGCTTTCGATTATCGCCTTCAAGTCACCCGACATGCTCGTCCCCCAAGATGCCTTCCAGCCATTCGCCCACATCGGTCACGCGTATGTCCACGACGGCTTCGTCGTATCCGTGGCTTCCCCGCTCAGAGCCGTTGTCCACCCACACGGTCGTCATTCCGAGCTGTTTCGCTGGCACGAGATTGCGCACCATGTCCTCAACCATGATCGCCAGCTTGGGCTCGATGCCGAACTGGTCGAGCAATTTCCGATAGCCGTGAAGCTCGGGCTTCGGCGTCAGGTCGGCGGCAAAGATATCGTGCAGATGATCGACTTCGGCGGCGATGCCCAGTCGGTCGAGCACTTTCCAAGCATAGTCGGCATTGCCGTTGGTATGGATGAACTTGCGCCCGGGAAGCCGCGTCAGCGCTTCGACCAAGCGGTCGTCGCGCACGAGACGATCGAGCGGGATGTCGTGAACGTCGCCCATGAAATGATGCGGATCGACGTCGTGATCCTTCATCAGGCCAGCGAGCGTCGTGCCGGAGCCGTGGAAGTGCATTTTCTGGACCCGCCGCGCCTCGATCGCGTCCACGCCGAGGAGGCGCTCGATATAGGCGGTCATGCGCTCGTCGATCAGCTCGAACAGCCGACTGTTCGCCGGATACAGGCAATTGTCGAGATCGAAGATCCAGTCGCGGATATGGGCGAAGCGGGGGTCCATGGCCTTGGGCCGCCCTAGCCCCCTGCCCTTCCGGCGGGCAAGTCAGGCGGTGGACTTGCTTCGATCTCGTCCGAATTTCGGGGTCAGCATTCCAACGCCGGAACGATAGCGCCGGTATTCGTCGCCGAAGAGATCGGTGAGATCGCGCTCCTCGTAACGGATCGCGATGAGCATGTAGATCGATACGCCAGCAGCGAGCAGAAGGTGGCCCGCCGTCATCTGGGGGGCTGCCCAGAAAGCGAGGAAGAAGCCGCTGTACAGCGGATGCGCGACCCAGCGATAGAAACCCGGCTGCCTGAGCTCGGGCTTCGCCGCCTCCTGGCCTCGCACGTGAAGCCATGCCTGCTGAAGGCCGAACAGCTCGAAATGATTGATCAGGAATGTGCTGACGAGGACGGTCGCCCAGCCGCCCCAGAACAAGACCCAGACGACGTCTTTGAGAATAGGATTCCTGACGTCCCACACCACGATGTCGATCGGCCGCCAGAAGAGGAACAGGATGATGAGGGCCATGCTCGCAGCAAGCACGAACACGCTGCGCTCCATCGGCGGCGGGACGATCTTGGTCCACCAGGCCTTGAAGCCGGGGCGAGCCATCACGCTATGCTGGACGCCGAACAGCGCGATCAGCGCGACGTCGATGATCGCCGCGACAAGCGGCGTCGCTTCCGGACCGGAATCGACCGTGACCGTCGCGAACAGGAAGTCGCCGACAAACACGATCAGGTAGAGGAAGGTCGCGAAGAAGATCGCGTAACAGAGCATTGCGAAGACTAACGTTACGACGCGTGACATGCCGAACCCCCTTGGCATTCGTTGAGAGCTTAGCGGCCGCCCATGTTGTACCTCACGATCACGGGCACCTCGCAGCGGCCGTCATTGCGCACGATGGCGATGTAGGCGTTGGCTGGCGGAAGCTCTGTCAGCTTTTTCGGCTTGAGCGGCTCGCCCTCGCGATAGGCGTAATAATGCGCTCCAGTTTGCTTGCATTTGTCCGGAGGAGTCGCGGCGGAATCTTTCGCTGACGGCGCATTCTCAAGCGCGGCGGCGCCCGCGCCGGCCGGCATAAGAGCGATTAGAGCGACGAGAAGGAGACGCATGACAAGCTCCTTTCCGGCGCCGTGCTTACCACCGTTCAACCGGACGTTGAAGTGCGCTCCGCTGCTGCCAACAGCTTGCCGAAGACCACGAGGCGTTCAGTCTCCTCAAAACCCATCGAACGATGCCATTGGTGGCTTTGATCATTGTCGAGGCGCGCGTCGGACCCGAGCCAATCGAAGCCCTGGCCGGCGGCCCATGTTTCGACAGCCGTCAGAAGCGCCTTTGCGACGCCTGATCTCCGGTAGGCAGGCTCCACCCACAGGTCTTCGACATAGGGTGCGTGGAGCTGCGGCGCGCCTTCCGCATAGTTGCGGACCCGCGCGTCGATCATGCCAACGGGCTCGCCTTCGTTGGTGAAGGCGAGGAAGCCGACGTAAGGCTCGCTGAGCTGCGTGAGGGTTTCGAGTTCCGCCGTCCATTCGGCAAAGCTCATGTCTTGATGCAATGCATGCAGCATGCGCGCCCACACCGGCAGGTCTCCCGCCTGCGCTCGGCGAACGATCAAACGGTGAAGCTTTCGCCGCAGCCGCAGGCGCCCTTCGCGTTGGGATTGTCGAACACGAAGCCGGCGGCGAAATCGTCCTCGCGCCAGTCCATGGTCGACCCGATCAGGTAGAGCACGCTCGCACCGTCGACGTAGAAGATGCCGCCGGAGGTTTCGATCTTCTCATCGAACGGCTGTTCGTCGGTTACGTAATCCACCGAGTAGGCAAGGCCCGAGCAGCCGCGGCGCGGGGTGGACAGCTTGACCCCGATTGCGCCTTCAGGGGCGCGGCTCATCAGCTCGGCGATGCGCGCCTCGGCAGCAGGTGTGAGGATGATTGCCGCAGGACGCGCGCGGAGTTTCGTTTCCTTGTTCATAGCATTCCCAACTCGAGCCGCGCCTCGTCACTCATCTTCGAGGGATCCCACGGCGGATCCCAAACCAGGTTCACGACGGCGTCGCGGATGCCTGGCACCGAGAGGACTCGAAGCTCGACCTCCTGCGGAAGCGATTCCGCGACGGGGCAGTGCGGCGTGGTCAGAGTCATGGTGATGGTGGCGTCGCCATCCTCGCTGATATCGACGTCGTAGATCAGGCCGAGCTCGTAGATGTCGACCGGAATTTCGGGGTCGTAGATCGACTTGAGCACGTCGACCACATCGGCCTGGAGGTCGCTTCCTGGTCCGCCCTTCGGCTCTTCGCCTTTCTCGCCGGCGAGGAAGCCGGCGAGATAATCCCGCTTGCGTTCGAACTCGGGAGTCACGCGGGCGCGCGGCGGAGTGGGAACCGACTCTACCTCACGCGTCTCGATCTTCCGTTCTTCGTTCACGCGAACACCCGCTTCACCTGCTTAATCCCGCGCACCAACGCCTCGATGTCCGAGCTGTCGCTGTGCGCGGCGAAGCTCGCCCGGGCTGTCGCCTCGATGCCGAGCCAGCGCATCAGTGGCTGAGCGCAATGATGGCCGGCGCGGACGGCGACGCCCACGTCGTCCAATATGGTGGCGGTATCGTGCGGATGAACCCCGTCGACGTTGAAGCTGACGATACCGGCGGAATCTTCGGGGCCGTAGAGCGTGACGCCGTCGATGCTGCGGAGCGCGTCACGCGTTTCGGCCACGAGCGCGCATTCGTGCGCGTGGATTGCGTCCAGCGACAGGTTCTCGACCCAGTTTACGGCTGCGTGGAGTCCGACGGCGCCAACGATGTGCGGCGTGCCGGCTTCGAAGCGGGCCGGTGGATCAAGGAAGGTCGTTTCCTCGAAGGTGACACGGTCGATCATCGAACCGCCGCCCTGCCAGGGTGGGAGTGAGTTCAAGAGCTCGGCGCGGCCCCAGAGGGCTCCGATGCCGGTCGGTCCGTAGAGCTTATGCGCCGAAAAGGCGTAGAAATCGGCGCCAATGTCCGCGACATTCACGGGCAGGCGGGGGACGGCCTGGCAGCCGTCGAGCAGGAGCAGCGCGCCTTTCGAATGCGCGATTTCGGCCGCGCGCTTGGCGTCGAGGACGGAGCCCAGCACGTTGGAGACGTGGGCGAAAGCGACGACGCGATGCTCTTCGGTGAGCATTTGCCCGGCCGCGTCGAGGTCGATCTGGCCGTCCGGGGTCAGCGGAACGGCGTCGATTTCGTAGCCGGCGAGCTGCCACGGGACGATGTTGCTGTGGTGCTCGAGCTGCGAGAGTAGGACGCGGTTGCGGCCTTCTTTTGGAAGCGTGCGAGCGACGAGATTGATTGCTTCGGTCGCGCCTCGGGTGAAGACCAGCTCGTTGGGCTGGCCCCCGGTGAGGTTGGACGCGGCGGCGCGTGCCGCCTCGTAGCTCGCGGTCATCGTTGCGGAGCGTTCGTAGACGCCGCGGTGAACGGTCGCGTAATCGTGTGAGTAAGCGTTCGTGATCGCGTCGATCACCGCCTGTGGCTTCTGCGCGGTCGCGGCGCTGTCGAGGTAATGCCAGCCGACGATCGCCGGGAACTGGTCGCGCACATTGAGCGCGGAGTTGATTCGGGTCGGCGCGTTCACACGACCCTCCGCAACGCTTCGCGGGCGGCTTCGCAGATCGCGTCCGGTTCCTTCGCGCTGTCCCACAGGCCCATGACGAAGCCTTCGAGAAGCAGAGCGCGTGCGCTCGCCGGGTCCATGCCGCGAGTTTCGGCATAGAACAATTGCATTGTGTCGAGCTCTCCGACGGTCGCGCCGTGCGCGCACTTCACGTCGTCGGCAAAGATCTCCAGCTCGGGCTTGCAGTTGGCAGTTGCGCCGCGATCGAGGAGCATGGCTTTGACCGATTGCTCGCCGTCCGTCTGCTGGGCGCCGCGCGCGACCTCGACCTTGCCAAGATAAGAGCCGACGGCCTTGCCGTTGAGCACTGAGCGGATCGTCTGGCGCGAGCGGCCGCCGGGGCCGAGGTGCTTGACGTTAGTGACGATCTCGTTGGTCGAGAGACCGGTGCCGATGTTCGCGCCGAACAGCTCGAATCCCGCGCCTTCGGCGAGCGACACCTCAAGCTCGATGCGGCCGTAAACCGGCGCCGTGTTGAGCGCGAAAATGCGCGCCTTCGCGCCTTCGGCGAGCGCGAGCTGGACGCGGCGCAATTGCACGTCGTCGACGACCGGAAGCCAGACTTCTTCGAGCTCTTCCCCGGCACCGACGGTCAGCGTTACCGGCTCGGCGAACTGTTCCCAGACCGGTTGTAGCGCGTCGAGGTCGGCGTAGCGCCATTCCTCTTGGCGATGCGTGGGGAAAGGCGCGGTCACGCAGCCGCCTCCGCATATCCCTCGCGCTCGAGCTCGCGCGCAAGCTCGGGGCCGCCGCTGCGCTCGATCTTGCCGTTACGCAGGACATGGACGCGATCCGGTTCGACGTAATCGAGCAGGCGCTGGTAGTGGGTGATCAACAGCACGCCCTTTTCGGGGCTGCGCATGATGCGGTTGATGCCCGCGCCGACGGCCTTCAACGCATCGATGTCGAGCCCGCTGTCGGTCTCGTCCAAGACTGCGAACTTCGGCGCCATGATACCCATCTGGACCATCTCCGCGCGCTTCTTCTCGCCACCCGAAAAGCCGACGTTGACCGGGCGCTTCAGCATCTCCGCGTCCATGCCGAGCAGCGCCGCCTGCTCGCGGGCGAGCTTGATGAAGTCGCCGGCGGAAAGCTCGGATTCGCCTCGCGAACGGCGCTGCGAATTGAGGCTCTCGCGCAGGAACTGGAGATAGGAGATTCCGGGTATCTCGACCGGGTACTGGAAGCCGAGGAATAGCCCCGCCGCGGCGCGCTCGTGCGGTTCCATTGCAAGCAGGTCGCGGCCGTCGAAAGTCGCACCACCTTCGCTCACTTCATAGCCGGGCCGGCCGGCGAGCACATAGGCGAGCGTCGACTTGCCCGAGCCGTTCGGGCCCATGATCGCGTGCACCTCGCCCGCGGGGACGTCGAGCGACACGCCGTTCAGGATCGGCTTGTCGGCGACCGTCGCGTGGAGATTGGTGATCTCAAGCACTAGCCGACACTTCCTTCCAAACTGATGCCGAGCAGCTTCTGCGCCTCGACCGCAAATTCCATCGGCAGTTGCTTCAGCACCTCGCGTGCGAAGCCGTTGACGATCAGCGCGACCGCCGCTTCCTGGTCCAAACCGCGCGACATCGCGTAGAACAATTGGTCCTCGCTGATCTTCGACGTCGTCGCCTCATGCTCGACGGTCGCGGTCGGGTTCTTGACCTCGATATAGGGCACGGTGTGCGCTCCACAGTCGCTGCCCAGCAGCAGGGAATCGCACTGGGTGAAGTTGCGCACATTCTCCGCGCGCGGGAGCACGCGCACCAATCCGCGATAGGTGTTGTTCGACTTGCCCGCGCTGATCCCCTTCGACACGATGGTCGAGCGCGTGTTGGCGCCGATGTGAATCATTTTGGTGCCGGTGTCGGCCTGCTGGCGGTTGTTGGTCAGCGCGACCGAATAGAATTCGCCGACGCTGCCATCGCCCTTCAAAATGCAACTGGGATATTTCCAGGTGATGGCGCTGCCGGTCTCGACCTGCGTCCACGAAACCTTGGAGCGCGCGCCCGAGCAAAGTGCGCGCTTGGTGACGAAATTGAAGATTCCGCCGCGCCCTTCCTTGTCGCCAGGGTACCAGTTCTGAACCGTGGAGTATTTCACCTCCGCGTCCTCGTGCGCGAAGATCTCGACCACCGCGGCGTGAAGCTGGTTCTCGTCGCGCATCGGCGCGGTGCAGCCTTCGAGGTAGGAGACGTAGGCGCCCTTGTCGGCGACGATCAGGGTGCGCTCGAACTGGCCGGTGTTCTCGGCATTGATGCGGAAGTAGGTCGAAAGCTCCATGGGGCAGCGGACGCCCTCGGGGACGTAGACGAACGTGCCGTCGCTGAAGACCGCGCTGTTGAGGCACGCGAAATAATTGTCGCGCTGCGGGACGACGCTGCCGAGATACTTCTGCACCAGCTCGGGATGCTCGCGGATCGCTTCCGAGATGGAGAGGAAGATGACGCCCGCCTTCTTGAGCTCCTCACGGAAGGTGGTGGCGACGGAAACGCTGTCGAACACCGCGTCGACCGCAACTTTGGCCGCGCCTTCGACGCCGGCGAGAACCTTCTGCTCCTCGATGGGAATGCCGAGCTTCTCGTAGGTGCGGCGGATTTCCGGATCGAGCTCGTCCAGGGACGCGAGCTTCGGCTTCGCCTTGGGCGCGGCGTAATAATAAGCGTCCTGGTAATCGATCTCGGGGATGTCGAGCTTGGCCCAGCTGACCTCCTCCATCTCGAGCCAGGCGCGGTAGGCCTTCAGCCGCCAGTCGAGCATCCACTCGGGCTCGCTCTTCTTGGACGAGATGAAGCGGACCGTGTCTTCGCTCAAACCCTTGGGCGCGAATTCCTGTTCGACGTCGGAAACGAAGCCCCATTCGTAATCCTGGGAGATTTTCTCTTTGAGCTCGCGGTTCTTGACGGCCTCGTTCATTGGGCGAGCTCCGTCAAAGTCACTGCCCCCAGCGCCCCACGCACAGCCCGGCCGACGACGCCGATGTGCGGCTTCACCCGGCAATGCGCGTCGAGGATGCAGTCGTGATTGTTGGAGTCCGAGCACATTGTGAGCGCGATCGGGCCTTCGACCGCCTCGACGATGTCGGCGAGGGATATGTCCGTCGCGGGCCGGGCGAGCGTGAAGCCGCCGCCGGCGCCGCGGACACTGCTCAGCAGGCCGGACACGGCGAGCTGACCCATCAGCTTCTGCGCGGTGGGAAGGGGGACTCCGGTCTCGCTCGACAACTCGGTCGCGCTGAGGCGCGCGGCTGCGGGCCGGCGAGCGGCTGCGGTCATCAGAACGACCGCATAATCTGCAAAGTGGCTTAGGCGCATGGCTGAAATCGGAGCTTTCCGGTCCGATTTAGTCTCTTGCGCCGCGAAACTCAACCGCGCAGACGGTCAACGTGTCACTCTACCCGATCATCAGGCCGATCATCTTCCGGCTGGATGCCGAGCGGGCACACAAGCTCACGATCGGTTTGCTCGGCTTGCGCACCGGAACCGGGTTCACGCCCGAGCCCGACTGGACTCCGACGCTCGAAACGACGGTTGCGGGACTGCGCTTCCCCAATCCCGTCGGCCTCGCCGCCGGCTTCGACAAGGACGCGAGGGTGTTCGGCCCCCTGCTGAACCTGCGCTTCGGCTTCGTGGAGGTCGGCACGCTCACTCCGCGTGCCCAGGAGGGAAATCCCCGTCCGCGCCTGTTCCGGCTCGAGGAAGACCATGCGGTAATCAACCGCATGGGCTTCAACAATGAGGGCCAGGCGGCGGCGCTGAAGCGGCTTGAATGGGTCTGGGGCAAGGGAATCGTCGGCGTGAATATCGGCGCCAACAAGGACAGCGCCGACCGCATCGCCGATTATGTCGAGGGCGTTCGCGCGATGTCGCGTGTCGCGCGCTACATCACGATCAACATCAGCTCACCGAACACGCCGGGGCTTCGCCAGCTCCAGGACGAAGGTGCGCTTCGGGCCTTGCTGTCCGCGGTACAGGAGGCGCGCAGCGCCGAGGGCCCGCCCATCTTCCTGAAGGTTGCGCCCGATCTCGGCGACGGCGAGCCCGATCAAATCGTCCGCGTCGCGATCGAGCATGGAATGGACGCGATCATCGTTGCGAACACGACCGTGTCGAGGCCGCCGCTCAAATCGCGCGTCGCCGGCGAGCAGGGTGGATTGTCGGGCGCGCCGCTCAAGCCCCTGGCCCTGAAGGCCTTGCGTGATTTCCGGGCCGCATCCGGCGGGAAGATCCCGTTGATCGGCGTCGGCGGGATTGCGAACGCAGACGATGCGTGGGAACGGATCCGCGCTGGCGCGAGCCTCGTGCAGCTCTATTCCGCAATGGTGTACGAGGGACCGGGCATCGCACGGCGCATTGCGAAGGGCCTGGCAGAGCGGCTGAAACGCGAGGGCTTCGCGAACATTGCCGAGGCGGTGGGGACCGAGTAGCGCAGCGCGATGTTGAGGCGTCTCGTTCCATTGGCGGCCGCACTGGCGCTCGCCGGCTGCACCACCTCCGTCGAATCCGCCGGCACGTCGCCAAGGGGCATGGTCAGCGCCGCGGACCCGCGCGCAGCGGAGGCGGGCGCGCAAATGCTGCGGCAGGGCGGAAGCGCCGCCGACGCAGCGTTCGCGACGTTGCTGGCGCTGACCGTAGTCGAGCCGCAGAGCTCCGGTATCGGCGGCGGGGGCTATCTCGTCTATTCGGAGCGCGGCGCACCTCCCGTGACTTACGACGGACGCGAGACCGCGCCACATGCAGCGACGCCGAGCTGGTTCATGAGGGACGGCCAGCCGATGCCGTTCAGCGACGCCCAACCCGGCGGCAAGAGCGTCGGCGTTCCCGGCAACATCCGGATGATGGCGCTCGCGCACCAACGCTACGGCAAGCTAAGCTGGGGGGCGCTGTTCCAGCCCGCGATCAAGCTGGCGCATGACGGGTTCAAGATCACGCCGCGGCTTTACAACTCGCTTCTGAAATATCGCGCGACGGGAGCTCTGTCGGCTGAGGCACGGTCGATCTTCTACCAGCCTGGCGGGCAACCTAAACCCGTCGGCACGCTTGTTCAGAATCCGCGGCTGGCGACCTTTCTCGAGCAGCTCTCCCGCCTCGGCCCCGATAGCTTCTACGTCGGGCCGAATGCACAGGCGATCGCTGGCACGGTCAGTGGAGCGCCGCACAATCCGGCGCCGATGACGACGGGCGACATGGCCTCATACGAAGCGAAGCCGCGCCCGCCTGTGTGCGGGACGTACCGGGCCTATCGGATCTGCGGCATGGGGCCGTCTTCGTCGGGGGGCTTCACGGTCTATGCCACGCTGAAGCAGCTCGAGAGGTTCAACCTGACGGCGCTCGGCCAGACCTCGCCGACCACATGGCACCTGATCGCCGAGTCGGAGCGGCTCGCCTATGCCGATCGCGACCAGTATCTTGGCGATTCAGACTTCGTGAATGTGCCCCTGGCCGGACTGACGGATCCAAATTATCTCGCGAGCCGGTCGGCGCTGATCCAGGCGGATCGCACGATTCCGACGGTTGTCGCCGGACGCCCGGCCGGGTCGGACAAGGCGCCGTGCAGTCCGATCCTCACCAACGAGCGGGGCACCTCGCACTTCGTTGCCGTCGACCGCTGGGGTGATGTCGCGTCGGAAACGTCGACGATCGAGAGCAGCTTCGGTTCGGGGCTGATGGTCAACGGCTATTACCTGAACAACGAGCTCACCGACTTCAACTTCGTGCCCAAATGTCCGACGGCGAACCAGGTCGAAGGCGGCAAGCGGCCGCGCAGTTCGATGAGCCCGACCATCGTCTATGGGCCGGACGGCAAGGTCGTCCTGGCCGTCGGTGCGGCAGGCGGATCGACGATCCCCGCGCAGGTCATCAAGACGATCATCGGCGTGCTCGATTTCCACCTCAGCGCGCAGGATGCAGTCGCCCTGCCGATGATCTACGCGCCTGGCGATACGATCTACGTCGAGAGCGGGGCCAACTCGCTCGAGCCCATGATCCCGCAGCTTCGCGCGCTTGGTCACGCCGACGTCGAGTTGCTTCCGCCCGGGACATTCAAGGCCAATGCGATAGGATGGCTGAACGGCCGCTGGGTCGGCGGCGCCGATCCGCGCAGCGAAGGGACTGCGGTTCCGGAATAGCGACAGGGGGAAACTTGGCTCGACAGCTCGAACGGTTCGACAACCTCGTCTCGCTCTTCCTGACGCGCGCGCAGGAGAAGCGCGACGCACCGTTCCTTTGGGCCAAGCGTGAGGGAAGCTGGCGATCGATCAGCTGGAACGAGGCGGCGCGGCAAGTGGCGGCCTTGTCGGCTTCGCTTCGACGCATCGGACTTCAGCCTGGCGATCGCGTCGCCCTGGTCAGCGAGAACCGCCCGGAATGGCTGATCGCGGACCTCGGGATCATGGCCGCAGGCTGCGTCACCGTTCCGACCTATACAACTAACACCACGCGCGATCATGCGCATGTGCTCGGCAACTCCGGTGCCCGGGCTGTCATCGTATCGAACCAGAAGCTCGCCAAGAACCTCGTTCCCGCGGTCCTGACTTCAAGCGAATGCCATCACATCATCGGCATCGAGGACATTCGCGCGGGCCAGGTACCCGACTGGGTCAGCGCCCACCATTGGAACGAGCTGACGGCCGGCGACGCCGACGTGCCAGCGCTTCGCGAGCGCGAGAAGACAGTCGGGCGCGGCGATCTCGCCTGCATCATCTACACCAGCGGAACCGGCGGAGCGCCGCGGGGAGTGCAGCAGCATCACGGCGCGATCCTGTGCAACCTCGAAGCCTGCACCGACATCATTTCGTCCGACTTCGGCTGGGGTGACGAAGTATTCCTGTCGTTTCTTCCGGCAAGTCATGCTTATGAGCATACCGGAGGGCAGCACTTCCCGATCGCGCTCGGCGCGCAGATCTACTATGCCGAAAGCCTCGAGAAACTCGCTGCAAACATCGAGGAAGTGCACCCGACGATCATGGTCGTCGTGCCTCGCCTGTTCGAGCTGCTGCGCACGCGGATCATGAAATCGATCGAGGGACAGGGTGGCTTCGCGAAGTACCTGCTCCACCGCGCCCTCAAGATTGGTGGCGATAAATCCCGTGGGCGGACCAGGCCGTGGGATCTGCCGATGGACGGAATCCTGGAGCTGACGCTTCGCAAGAAGGTGCGAGAGAAGGTCGGCGGCCGGGTGAAGGCATGGGTTTCGGGCGGAGCGCCGCTCAACCCCGAGGTCGGGATTTTCTTCCAGTCGCTTGGGATCACGTTCCTGCAGGGCTACGGCCAGACGGAAGCCGCGCCACTCATCAGTTGCAACCGACCCAGCGTCGGGATCCGCCTCGAAACCGTCGGACCGCCGGCAGGTTGCGAAGTGAGGATCGCCGAGGACGGCGAGATCATGGTTCGCGGCGAGAACGTGATGCGCGGATACTGGCGCAACGATGAAGAGACGGCGCGGGTGCTGAAGGACGGCTGGCTCGCTACGGGCGACGTCGGCCATTTGGACAAGAAGGGCCGGATCGTCATCACGGATCGCAAGAAGGACCTGATCGTCAACGACAAGGGCGACAATTGCTCGCCCCAGCGAATCGAGGGGATGCTGACACTGCAGCCCGAGATCGCTCAGGCGATGGTCTACGGCGATCGCCAGCCGCACCTTGTCGCATTGCTCGTTCCAGATCCGGAAATCGCTTCAAAGGACGATGTCCATCAGCGGCTTCAGCGCGCTGTGGATCGCGTGAACGCGGATCTTTCGGTGATCGAAAAGGTGCGGCGCTTCATCCTCGCGGACCAGGCATTCACGATCGAGAATGAGCAGATGACGCCGTCGATGAAGATCCGGCGCCACGTGATTGGACAGGTCTACGGCGAACGGCTGGACGCGCTCTACCGGCGTCAGTAGCCGCTTACGGATCTCCTGTAAGGGATGATCCTGTCGACTCCGCAGGACCCGACGGTGAAATGGTTGGTCGTGTCGAACACGCGCACGATGTCGCCGCTGCAATAGCCCATCCCGCCGGACTGGCGGGAAAGAAGAGCATAATGTCCACTCGAAAGTGAATTGCAGCCGGGGGAGAGCTGCATCAGATAGACTGCGCTGCCGCCGCTTCGGAACGTCACCGTCCGGTCGTCGATGATGCGCATGTCGTAGGCATTGTAGTTTTGCAGGCAGCTCATCGGCGGACCCGCGACCTTGCCCGCGAGCAACGTCGCAAGCTCATGCTGCGCCTGGGGGCTGAGGTGGACCGGCTCGGGAGCAGTGGTGCATGACGCCAGAGCCGCGCCGATCAGCACGGCCGCCGCGGCTCGCACCTTAGGCGCCCGGTTTCGCGTACGGAACGAAGTCGCCGAACGAACAGCTGCCGACAGTGATGTGCGCCATCGTGTCCTCGACCGTGGCAATGTCACCCGAGCAAAGGCCGCTCGCACCGACCTGCTTCGTCACCAACGCATTCGGTCCCGGGCCGCGCAAGCCGGTGCAGGGACTGCGCATGTGAGCCACATAGATCGGGCCCGTCAGTGCTCCCCGGCCGAACACGATCGTGCTGTCGTCGATCACGGTCATGTCATTGGCGCTGAGATAGGACGGCAGGCAGTTCATCGGCGCCCCGGCGACCTTGCCGGCGATCAATTCCTGATAGCGGTTTTCGGACTTCGCACTGCGGGTCGGGTCGGGCGGTGCCGTTGTACACGAGGCGAGCACCGCCCCGAGAAGAAGGAGTGGAATGCCACGCATGTTCGACCTCCTTAAATATCCCCTGCGGCCGCCGCGATTCTGAACGCCTTTGTTCATGAACGGAAGCTGTCTTTGTCAGCGCGCAGACGGGCAAATTCCTCCCAGTTAGATGCGCGAACGAACGGATTGGTTTCACGCTCCCGCGCAACCGTCGTCGGAAGCGTGATCGTGCCGGCGTCCCGGAGCGCTTCAACTTCGGCGAGGCGGGCGGCAACCGCTGCGTTGCCGGGATCGGCGTGGACGGCGAAGCGGGCGTTCGACAATGTATACTCGTGTGCCGGGTAGAGGCGCGCACGGTCGGGCAGCGAGCTAATCCGCTGCAAGGATCGGTACATCTGTTGCGGCGTGCCTTCGAACAGGCGTCCGCATCCCATGGCGAACAGAGTATCGCCGACGAACGCCGCATTCTCCTCGTCGAAGACGAGCGCGATGTGATCGAGCGTGTGACCGGGGACTTCGATGACGCGGCCGACGCGATCGCCCAGGCATACCTGATCGCCTTCGGCCAGTGCGACGTCGCGACCGGAAATGCGGCCCGAAGCCGGCCCGGAAATGCGAGCGCCCGTCGCTTGCTTGATCGCGAGGTTTCCGCCCGTGTGGTCTGGGTGCCAGTGCGTGTTCCAGATCTGGTCGATGGTCCATCCGCGTCGCTGTGCTTCGGCTAGCACCGGGGCAGCGTCGCCGGGATCGACGACGGCGGTTTGTCCGCTCTGCCCGTCATGGACGAGCCAGATGTAATTGTCGCTGAAAGCCGGCACCGCGACGATTTCCATGTCAGGCCCTCTACGCCCGGCGTCCCAAGATCGCCAGCGCATCGGACGCGAGCTTGCGGGTCAGCTCCTCGGCCAATTCCTCATGGGCAAGACAGGCATTCTGCCCCGCGAGACTCGGCATGAACTCGTAATCGCCTAGCTCGATCGCAGCGCGAAACAGCGGCAGCGAGATCGCCCCAGCGAGCGGATAGGGAGGTGCTTCGCCGCGGATCGGACCGATCTCGTCGATCAGCCTGCCCCGAACTGCGCGAGCGAGGCCGCCGCTATAGATATTGGTCATCAAGGTCAGCCGGGAGCTCAGCATGGCCTTGTGCCCGTCGGGCAGGAAGCTTTCGGGGCAATGGAGGTACGCAGTCCCCACTTGGACTGCGCTGGCTCCGAGCATGAGCGCAGCCGCGATTCCGCGGCCGTCGGCGATTGCGCCGGCGGCGACGACCGGGACCGACACGGTGTCGACAATCTGTGGAAGCAATGCAAAGAGGCCGAGGGCTTCGCGCGGATCTCCGCCCAGAAAGCGGCCGGTGTGGCCCCCCGCCTCCCAGCCCTGCGCGATGATCGCGTCGACTCCGCGTTCTTCCAGGAAGGCAGCTTCCGCGACGGTTGTCGCGCAGCCAAGCACTACCGCTCCGCTCGCTTTCACCCTGTCCAGCAGAACCTCATCGGGAAGGCCGAAGTGGAAGCTGACAACCTCCGGCTTCACCTCCTCGATTACCGAGCAATAGGCCTGGTCGAAAGCCACCCTCAGTGCTGCGGCCTGGGGCTCGGGAATTCCGAACTTCACATAATAGGATCTCAGGACCTTGCGCCACGCGCTGTCGTCTTCCGGCTCCGGCATCGTGAAGCAAAAGAAGTTGAGATTGATGGGCCCGCCGACCTGTTCACGAACGTCGGCGACCTGCTCGCGCACGCGATCCGGTGTGATCATCCCGCAGGGCAGGGAGGCAAGCGCTCCGCCGCGCGCCGCTGCGACGCAAAGCTCCACACCGGCGACATTCGCCATCGGCGCCTGGATGATCGGATGCGCCGACCCGACGAGGTCGAGAAAGCGGCGGTCGGGCCAGTCTACCATTCGCCGCTGTTGGCCATCGATGCCCATGGCTCGGCCGGCTCGAGCGCCGCGCCCTTCTGGAGCAACTCGACCGAGACGTTGTCCGGCGTCCTGACGAACGCCATCCGGCCGTCGCGAGGCGGGCGATTGATGGTCACGCCATTGTCCATGAGCCGCGTGCAAGTCTCGTAGATGTCATCGACCTGGTAGGCGAGATGGCCGAAGTTGCGGCCGCCCGCATATCCGGACTCATCCCAGTTCCAGGTGAGTTCTACCTCCCCGCCTTCGTCGCCTGGGACACCGAGAAAAATCAGGCTGAACCGCCCCGCCTCATTGTCCATCCGTCGGCGTTCTTCGAGGCCCAAGAGTTGAAAGAATGCAACAGTCGCCTCCGGATCGGACACGCGGATCATCGAATGCAGGAATTTCATGTCGCGCTGCTTCACTTGGATTCAATTCATCGCTATAAATGCACGGTTCGTCGCAGCCGTGGCCGGCGATCGTGACCGGTGGCTGCTCTAGATGCGGACGAACGCAGGGTATCACACAGATGATCCAGAAGCTGCAGGACAGCCGCGCCGTCCTCTTGGGCGCGGTGGCGATTTTCGCGTTTGGACTCACCACCAGCGGCTACGCGCTCGGAGACGGCCTCCGCCGTTCCAAGATGGCGGAGCATCGGTCGGTCACGGTGCGCGGCGTTTCGGAACGCAACGTCACCGCCGACCTTGCAACCTGGTCGGTCAGTTTCTCCTACCAAGGCACCGATCTCGGCTCGGTCCAGCAATCGGTCGACCAGCAGGCGCGGGCTGCCCGGGCATTCTTCCAGCGCGCCGGCTTCCGGTCCGCGGACGTCACCGACACCGACGTCACGCTCAGCCGCGAGCAGCCAAGGGATCGCGAAGGCAATCCGGTCGGACCGCAGAAGCTGACCGTCAGCCGTTCTGTCCAGCTGAGGACCAACGACGTGATGAAAGCGCGCGTCGCTTACACGCACCAGGCCGAGCTGCTTCGCGACGGCGTCGAGTTGTCCAGCAGCAGCATCAGTTACACCTTTACGGGACTGAACAGGCTCAAGCCCGAGATGATCGGCGAGGCCAACAAGAATGCGCGGGAAAGCGCCGAGCAATTCGCCCGCGACAGCGGCGCCGCGGTCGGCAAGATCAAGACCGCCAGCCAGGGCTATTTCTCGGTCGGCGCTCGCGACGGCGAAGATTGCGACGATTGCGGGTCTTCAGGCGGCAGCTCGCCGTTCCAGAAGGTCCGGGTGGTGACGACAATCGACTACGACTTGGGCTGAGCGGGCTTCGGCTGGGTCACCACAGTGGGCGGCGCGGGGAGCATCGCAATTGCGTCCCGCGCCGACTTGCCGACAGAGCCGTTCGGGTCCGCGGCCGCCGCCCGCTGCCAATACGCTCGGGCCTGGGTCTCGTCTCCGGCAAACAGGGCAACGTGCCCGGCCTCGAACAGGATGGTCGGGTCGGACGGAGCCAGGCTGAGAGCACGGCCGATCGAAGCCTGAGCATTCGCGACGTCGCTTTCGCGAATGGCCAGGGCAGCGGAGAAATACCAGTAGAATGGATCGTCCGGGATTCCGGCCGAAGCCTCGTTCAGGCGCGCCCTGGCAGTCTTAAGATCGTTCTGGGCTTCGGCGGCACGGGCTCGGTCGAGCAATGCCTCGCCTCGCTGCTCGGCTTCCAGGCCCGGAAGCGCCAGCGCCTTGTCGAGATCCACCGCAGCTTTGCCGGGTTGGCCGGCGGCAATCCATAGATTGCCCGCAGCGGCCCACATCCGCGCCGTTTGCGGATCCTTCGCGAGCGAGGCGTTTGCGGCGTCTTCGAAGTTCTGCGCGGCTTCCTCGGGACGGCCGTTCTTCTGTGCGTCGAGCGCGCGGCATACCATTCCGTCCGGAGTCGCGGCATCGGGACATGCGGACGCGGGTGCGGCTGCGGCAACGGCGGCGGCAATGGCGAGGATCATTCGGCAGGCTCCAGAAGCGCGGCCACGGTGCGCAGGATCGCGTGGATCTCATGCGGCTCCGAGAGCCGATGTCCGCCGCCCTTGATGACGTTTAGCTGGACATCGGCTGAACGCAGCGCGCGCATCGTTCGGAAGGCCACATCGAGGGGAACGTCCTGATCCTGGTCGCCGTGAATGAGGCGGACCGGGCAATCCACCGCGATTGGTCCGTCGAGCAGGCGCAACTGCTGGCCCGACGACCAGAAGCCAGCGGTCGTTACCTGTTGCCCTCCGTGCGAGCTCTCCCGACGCAGCGTTTCGCCAGCGGCAAGGCGTTGCTTGAGATGGTCGGGGAAGCCCCATTCCGTGAAGTCGGGGGCAGCGGCGATGCCGACGACGGCCTGGACTCGTTCCGGACGCGTCAGCGCGACGTGCAGAGCGATCCATCCGCCCATAGAGGAGCCAATGAGGATTAGCAGTCCCTCGGTCACGGCATCGAGCGCGGCTAGGCTGTCTTCCAGCCAAAGCGCGAGGGTGCCATCTTCGAAGTCGCCGCCGCTCGACCCGGTTCCGCTGTAATCGAAGCACAGCATGCCCACGCCACGGCGCTCGGCGAACGCATCCAAGGCAAGCGCCTTCGCGCCCTCCATGTCTGAAGCGTAGCCGGGTAAAAAGACTAGCGTCGGCTGGCCTCCCGCCCGCAGGCGGTAGGCGATGGTGCGACCGTGAGCGTTCAGAACCGAAGGCATTCGCGCGCTTAAGCGCAAAGCTGCCGTTCAGAACAACCCTTGTTGTGCGGCGGCGATATGCCGCCTCAAGTCACAAAAACGCGACGGCCAATCCCGTACCGATCACTGCAACGGACAAACCAAGCGCGATCATCATGTTCTTCACATTGTCGCGAATCGAATTCTCAAACATGGAACCCCCCTCCCGTCTGATGGCCCACACTCTACCAGAGAAAAGATTTCCAAAAAGTGTGAAATCCTGACTCTCCAATGATTTAGCCGTTGGTGAGTCTTGCCGGCCACAGGCGTAAGGAACGCCCGTCGATCGGCAGCGGTTGTCGCCGGACGCGGAAGGAGGCTGGCCAATGAAATATCGCAAGCTCGGCAGCAGCGACCTCGAAGTCTCGGAAATCTCGCTCGGCTCGTGGCTGACCTATGGCGTTGGAGTCGAGGCCGACAAGGCGCGGGCGTGCCTCGACGAAGCGTTCAACCAGCAGATCAACTTCATCGATACTGCCAACGTCTACGGTCGCGGCGCCGCGGAGAGCTTCCTGGGCCAAGCGTTGGATGGGCGCCCGCGCGACAGCTACATTCTGGCGACGAAGGTTTATTTCCCAATGAGCGACACTGACCGCGGTCTGTCGCGGGCGCAGATCGAAAATCAGCTGAACGCATCGCTCATGCGCTTGAGGACCGACTACGTCGATCTCTACCAGTGCCACCGCTACGATTGGGACACTCCGCTCGAGGAGACCATGGAAGCGCTGACGCGTGCCGTCGAAAGCGGCAAGACTCGCTACATCGGCTTTTCCGAGTGGCCCGCCGAGCGGATCCAGGCAGCGATCGACATGACCGGCGTCGTCAAGTTCGTCTCGAGCCAGCCACAATATTCGCTGCTGTGGCGTAATCCGGAGGAAGATGTGATCCCGTTGTGCGCTGCCAACGGCATTTCCCAGATCGTCTGGTCGCCGCTCGGTCAGGGCGTGCTGTCAGGCAAATATGATCCGGACTCTCCGCCGCCTCGGGACTCGCGCGCTGCCAGCGAGGAAATGGGCGGCTGGATGGACCGACTGATGCAGCCGCAGGTTCTTCGTGCGGTGCAGAAGCTGAAGCCGGTCGCGGAAGAAGCCGGGCTGACGCTGCCGCAGTTCGCGCTCGCCTGGGTGCTGCGGGAGCCAAACGTCGCTTCGGCGATCATCGGGGCATCTCGCCCGCAGCAGGTCATCGAGAATTGCGGAGCGTCGGGTGTCGTGATCGACACCCAATTGTTCCTCCGGGCCGAGCAGATCCTCGACGAAGCGCTAGGCCGCGTGGAAACCGCCTAGCGAAGAAAGGCTTCCACTTCCTCAGTGAAGCGGCGCGGTTGATCGAGCATAATGAAATGCTCGCTCTGCTCGACTGGGACGAGCTTCGCGTTCGGCAAGGACTTGTAAGCTTCGCGGTAGAGGCCGTCTGCAATGCCCTTCGTTTCGGGATTCGCGACTGCGTAGAGCACCGTGACCGGCAGGCCCTGGAGTGCCGGCAGGCTCGGCCGGAAGTCGGTGGTGGCATCTTCGACGAGCGCTTCGCCTACGATCTTCGGGTCGGACCCGCGAAGCCAACCGAGGATCTTAGCTTTGCCTGCGTCGGAATTGGACATGTGAGGCGGCACCTGAGGCGGGTTGGTTCCGCTGACGAGACCGGCGCGCATCTGTTCGACGACGGGACGGATCGCGTCCGGAGTCGCGGTCGGTCCGAACAGCATGCCGTAGAAGGGCAGCGAGTCGATAATGAGCAGTCGGCCGACAGCGGCAGGATGCGCCTTGGCCAGCATCATGCCCATCAGTCCGCCCATCGAGTGACCGATCACGGCCGGCTTCTCGACACGATTGGCCGCGAGCCAGCCGGCGAGCTCGTCCACCGCACCCGCCAGCAGGTTGTCAGTCGCGCCGCTACCGGCCGCACTTCCGGCGAAGCCGTTCATCTGGACCAGGATCAGGCGATGGTCATTGCCGATCTTGGCTGCGAGATCGTCATATACGGCCGCCGGTGAAGCAAGACCGGGGATGAGTACGACCGGCGAACCCTTGCCCGCGGTCTTGATCGTGATCCGCTCGAGCCGCTGTTCGGAAGCCGATTGAGGGGCCGAATGGGCGGCCTCGGACCAGTTGAGCGTGCACGCAGCGAAGGCAGCGAGAATCAATGCGAAAATACGCATGACGGACATTCCCTTTTTTTGAGTTGTCGAAGGTCAGATGGCTTTGGAGCTTCGCCGCGACGGCGAGACGAATATGTCTTCGATCGGCAGATCGAACAGCTCGGCAATGCGAAACGCCAACGGGAGCGACGGGTCGTATTTGCCGGTCTCGATCGCGTTGATGCTCTGGCGCGAAACTTCGAGCCGTTCACCGAGATCCTGCTGGCTCCAGTTGCGCTCCGCGCGCAGGAGGCGAAGACGGTTTTCCATCAGCAGCCGCCATCGCCGACGGTGAGCTTGTTGATCAGGCTGCCGACACCGAGGCCGCCGAACCAAATGACGGCGATGTAGTAGGAATCGATGTGACCCACGACATCGAAGCTTTCGAGGAAGCCCCACATCGTCGCGAAGCTTAGAGCGAAGGCTCCCGCCCACAGGCTCTGCCGGACCATTAGCATCCGCACATATTCGTCCTGCTCCTCGACCAGATACCGGCCCATCGCGAAGAAGATGCCGATGATCGGGAGCGCCGGGAGTGCGGCGACGACATAGGCCAGGCCTCCGCTCAGCAGATGATGTTTGAAGCCATATACGGCCCCGAGGAGAAACACGGCGTAGCCGAGGCTCAGCCAGATGACGCGCCAGTTATAGCGTTTCCACGCAGGCGTCCGAAGCATGTCAAGCATCCCTTTCATGTTGTAAAGCGACCTTTACCGATTCGCTGGTGGATAGTCAAGCGCGCTTTACATCACTCGACGAGTTGAGAGGATTGTGCGGCATCGCTACATGGCAGCTTCCCATGACCAAGATGTTCAAGATCGCGCTTCCCGACGGGTCGGTGAAGGAGATGCCGGAGGGTTCGACGCCCGCCGACGTGGCTGCTGCCATCGGCCCCGGTCTGGCCAAGGCCGCACTTGCTGCCAAGGTCGACGGCGAGGTGCGGGACATCATGCGCCCGTTCGAGGGCGACTCGAACCTCGCGCTGATCACCTCGCGCGACGAGAAGGACGCGCTCGAGCTTATCCGGCACGATTTCGCGCACATCCTGGCCGAAGCGGTGCAGAATCTGTTTCCGGGAACACAGATCACCTTCGGCCCGGCGACCGAGGACGGCTTCTATTACGACTTTGCGCCGACCCTGGAGCATGGCCCCTTTACCGAGGAGGAGCTTCCGGCGATCGAGGAGGAGATGCGCCGCATCATCGCGGCCGACAAGGCACTGGTCCGCGAGGTGTGGACGCGCGACCAGGTGCGCGACTTCTTCGAAAGATCGGGTGAGGCCTTCAAGGCCGAATGGGTGATGGAGCTGCCCGCGGGCGAGACCATCACGATGTACCGCACCGGCGAAGGCGAAGGTGCGTGGGTCGACCTGTGCCGCGGGCCTCATCTCGCCTCGACGGGGAAGCTCGACCCGAGCGCGTTCAAGCTCACTCGCGTGTCCGGCGCCTATTGGCGCGGCGACCCCAAGAACCCGATGCTCAGCCGGATCTACGGAACGGCGTGGCTCAACAAGAAGCAACTCGACGCCTATCTCGTGCGCCTGGAGGAAGCGGCCAAGCGCGACCATCGCAAGATCGGACAGGAGATGGACCTATTCCACCTCCAGTCAGAGGCGCACGGCAGCGTCTTCTGGCATCCGAACGGCTTCGTCATCTACCGCGCGCTCGAGGCCTACATGCGGCGCCGCATCGACGAGGCCGGCTATAAGGAGATCAAGACGCCGCAGCTGATGGACGCCAAGCAGTGGGAGAAGAGTGGCCACTGGGGCAAGTATCGCGAGAATATGTTCGTCGTGCCGGACGAGATTCCGCACGCACCGGAGGACGGCGAGGAAGACGAGCGGCCTATCTTGTCCGGCGACGCGGACCTCATGGCCTTGAAGCCGATGAATTGCCCCGGCCACATCCTCGTCTTCAAGCAGGGCATCACCAGCTACAAGGAACTGCCGATCCGTTTCTACGAGAACGGAAGCTGCCATCGGAACGAACCGCACGGAGCGCTTCACGGCCTGATGCGGGTACGCCAGTTCACGCAGGACGACGCGCACATCTTCTGCCGCGAGGACCAGATTGTCGATGAAGCCCGCGCTTTCTGCGAGCTTGCCGACCGCGTGTACAAGGACCTGGGTTTCGCAGACTATTCGGTGAAGCTCGCGCTTCGCCCGGACAAGCGCTTCGGAAGCGACGAGGACTGGGACAAGGCCGAGCAGGAGCTACGCGAGGCAGTCGTTGCCGCCGGCATGGCAACCGAAGAGTTCGGGTGGGAAGAGCTGCCCGGAGAAGGTGCATTCTACGCCCCCAAGCTGGAGTGGCATCTCAAGGATGCGATCGGCCGCACGTGGCAGGTCGGCACTCTCCAATCGGACCGTGTGCTTCCGGAGCGGTTGGACGCGACCTACGTCGGCGAAGATGGGCAGAAGCATCGCCCGATGATGTTCCACCGCGCGATCTTCGGGTCGTACGAGCGCTTCATCGGAATCCTGATCGAGCATTATGCGGGGAAGTTCCCGCTGTGGCTCGCGCCGGTTCAAGCGGTGGTCGCGACGATCGTATCGGACGCAGACGGCTATGCACGGGACGTCGCAGCGAAGCTCGCGGCGGCAGGCATCCGGGTCGAGACCGACCTTCGCAACGAGAAGATCAACTACAAGGTCCGCGAGCATTCGCTTGCCAAGGTTCCGCTGCTGCTCGTCGTCGGCAAGCGCGAGGCGGACGAGCGGACGGTTGCGTTGCGTCGGCTCGGGAGCGAGGAGCATCAGAAGATGATGAGCCTCGACGAGGCGGTGGCGATGATCCGAGACGAGGCTGTGCCGCCGGACCTGCGATCATAGTCCTGACGTGAGTCCGCCACAGGTCGCGGCAAAAATGACTCACATTCGTTCGCGTGCACTTTTCATGAACGCTGCAAGTGCCTAACTGCAAACACTGTCAACAACCACAACGGAGTCTTCGCTATACCACCGCCCTATCCGCGCCGAGGAATGGCGCCGCCGCCCGCGATGAGCGGCCCCCGCTACAACGAGTTCATCCAGTCCCAGAAGGTCAGGGTGATCGACGAAAACGGCGAAAACCTGGGCGTGATGTATACGCGAGAAGCCTTCGAGCAGGCTCAGGAAGTCGGGCTCGACCTGGTCGAGATCTCTCCCAACGCCGATCCGCCGGTGGCGAAGTTCCTCGATATCGGGCGCTATAAGTACGAGGCGCAGAAGAAGGCCGCCGAGCAGCGCAAGAAGCAGAAGACGCAGGAGATCAAGGAGATCAAAATGCGTCCGAACATCGACGACCACGACTACGACACCAAGATGAAGAAGGTGTTCGAGTTCCTGGAGGAAGGCGACAAGGTGAAGGTCACCATGCGCTTTCGCGGTCGCGAGATGGCGCATGGCGAGCTTGGGATGGCGGTGCTTCGCCGCGTCCAGGAACAGACCGCCGAAATGGCCAAGGTCGAGGCGCATCCGCGGATGGAAGGCCGACAAATGCTGATGGTGCTCGCCCCGAAATAATGGCGAGCCGCTCGCTCTCATGTCCGCGCTGCGGCGGAAGCATGGAGCAGGGTTTTGTCATCGACCAGACCCACGGCACGATGAAGACCCAGAAATGGGTCGAAGGCGCGCCGCAATATAGCTTTTGGTTCGGCCTGAAGTTGCGCGGGAAACAGCAACTTGACGTCGAAACCTATCGCTGCGGCAGGTGCGGTCACCTGGAGAGCTACGCGAACGAGTAACATCTCGTTACTTACACGCGTGTTGCCAAATTGCTTCAGCAGTACGGCATTGTTGCTTTGCCGCGATCGCAATCGCTTCCCTTATGCGGCGATTCCGGATTAGCCTCCTCGTGACCGGGCGTTTCCGCGCTCGAGGGGGAGAAAAAATATGATCCGCAAGTCTTCCTGGCTTGTGTCCGCGGGCCTGTTTGCGCTCGCGACGCCCGCGTTTGCAGCGACCACCGACAGCACCGACGCCGCACAGCCCGCACCTTCTCCGACGGAAGGAACCGCGACGCAGGCGCCAGCCCAAGCGAGCGATCAACCGGTCAATACCGGCGAGATCGTGATCACGGCGACGCGTCGTAACCAGGCCCTGTCGGACGTCCCGATGGCAGTGAGCGCGGTGACCGCGAAGAACCTGCAGTACACGGGCGCGACCGACATCCGCCAGCTGAACCAGGTGGCTCCCTCGCTCCTCGTTTCCTCGACTTCGTCCGAGGCTGGCGCGGCCGTCGCCCGCATTCGCGGCATCGGCACGGTCGGCGACAACCCGGGCCTGGAAGGTTCGGTCGGCGTGTTCATCGACGGAGTCTACCGTTCGCGAACCGGCATGGGCCTCACCGACCTCGGTGCGCTCGACCGCATCGAAGTCCTGCGCGGTCCGCAGGGCACCCTGTTTGGCCGCAACACCTCGGCCGGCCTGATCTCGATCATCACCGCGAAGCCACGGTTCGAGCCGGAGATTTCCGCTCAGATCGACGCGGGCAATTACAGCTACATCCGGGGGATCGTCAGCGCGACGGGGCCGATCACGGACACGCTCGCGGTGCGACTCGACGCCGTTTACGCGAAGCGCGACGGCTTCCTCCACGACGTGGTCTCCGGCCGCGACGTCAACGACCGCGACCGCGCGCTCATCCGCGGGCAGGTGCTGTATCAGCCGAACGATCGCTTCTCATTCCGGTTGATCGGCGACATTTCGAAGCAGCGCGAGGAATGCTGCGCGGCTCCGTACCTGCCGACCCACGACACCACCTTCACGGGCGGTGAGTTCGTGGAAACGCCGTCCACCATCGCCGGAATCGAAAACGCACTCGGAGCGCAGATCCAGGATCGCACGTTCCGGCGCGACGTCTCGATCACGCCCGGACGGAACTACAACAGCCGCGTCAACGACGGCGGCGTGTCGGGCGAAATCAACTATGACATGGGGTGGGGCGCACTCACGTCGATCACCGCCTACCGCTACAACAAATATACGCGCGGCCAGGACGCCGACTTCAACGCTCTCGACATCCTGTTCCGCGACGACGACGGCGGCTCGTTCAACCGCTTCAAGACCTTCAGCCAGGAATTGCGGCTGCAGGGAACCGCGTTCAACCGTCACCTCGACTGGCTCGTTGGCGGCTATTACGCCAACGAGAAGCTGGCCGTTGTCGACAACCTGACATACGGAGCGGACTACGAACGCTACGCCAACTGCCTGATCGCGGCGAACTTCGCGGCATCTCCGCTCGTTCCGGACAGCCTTCTCGCGCCCGGCACGCCCACCTGCTTCAACCAGACCGTGGCCGCCGGCGTACTGCCGTTCCTTCCAGCCTCGCAGCAGCCCGTCCTGTCGGCCTTCGCACGGCTCGGGATCTTCGCCGGGGCTCCGTTTACGGACAGTGGCTTCAGGAACCTCACAAGTCCGCTGCTGACGCTGAACGGTGCCGGCCTGAACGACAGCTGGAACCAGACCAGCAACAACTGGGCACTGTTCACCCACAACATCATTTCGTTGAACGATCGTCTGAAACTGACCGTCGGCGCGCGGTACACGCACGAGCAGAAGAAGCTGGCTGGCGACCTCAACGATACCAACGTCCTGTGCACGGCCGTCTCCGGTTCGGTCCTCATTTCGCTGGGACAATTGCCGTGTGTGATCCCCGGCGTTCCCGGAGGATCGCTCGACATTCGGGATCAGCGCACCGAGAACAAGGTCTCCGGCACCGCGGTCCTGAGCTACAAGGCGACCGATCGACTGCTGGCCTACGCGAGCTATTCGCGCGGCTATAAGGCGGGCGGCTTCAACCTTGATCGTTCGGCGCTCTTCAGGGCGAGCTCCACCCCCGGCACTCCGCCTCTCGCCGGTTTCGGAGCCATTTGCGTCACCCCGACCCAGATCGGTTGCCAAGGCGTTCTGGCGTCCGGAGCGGATCTCCAGTTCAAGCCCGAAACCAACGATGCCTATGAGGTCGGCCTGAAATACAACGGGCCCTGGTTCGACATCAATTTCGCCGCGTTCCACCAGCTGTTCAGCAATTTCCAGCTGAACACGTTCAATGGCCTCAACTTCGTCGTCCAGAACATCAACGGCTGCGCCACCAGCCTGCAGGGAGGGGACACCGACAATAATCCCCGGACTGGTGTGTGCCAGGGCGCAACTCGCGCCGGCGTGGAAGACAACGGTTTCGAGCTCGAGGCCTTCACGCGACCGCTTCGCGACCTGTCGGTCAACGGCGGCGTGACCTATTCGAACGCAAGGTACCGGGACAATCTCGTGGGCGCGAACGGCGAACCGCTCACCAATGCTCTCTTCCAGCTGCCGGGACGGCAGATCTCCAACGCGCCGAAGTGGACGGTCACCGGGTCGGCCGCATGGACGCCGAGGATCGGCAGCGGCGGGCTTCGCGGCCTTCTCTATGCGGACTTCCGCTACATGAGCGGTTTCAACACGGGCTCCGATCTCGATATCGAGAAGCAGCAGGATGCATTTACGGTGGTCAATGCCCGCGCCGGCATCCATGGGCCGGACGACAGTTGGGGGATCGAAGTTTGGGCGCAGAACCTGTTCGACAAGAATTTCCGGCAGGTCGCGTTCGATACGCCGGTGCAGGGGACGTGCACCACGCGCGGTGCGGGAGCGGGCTTCTGCTCGCCGATCCCGAACACCGCGACGCAGCTTTACAGCGCGTTCCTGGGCGAGCCCCGGACGTTTGGCGTGACCCTGCGCGGACGGCTCGGCTTCCACCACGCTGCTCCGGCGCCATATACGCCGGCGCCCGCACCGGTGGCTGAACCCGCTCCGCCACCACCTCCCCCGCCACCACCGCCGCCACCTCCGGCTCCGGTGGAACGCGGCGAACGCGGCTAACAGGACGATCAAGGCATTGGGCCTCGCGGGAAACTGCGAGGCCCTTTTCCTAGGCGGCTCGCGCCTTTGCGGGTTCCGCGGCAGCTCTCAGCAGCGAAGAGCGGAGGCGAGCCATATCGCTCTGGTCGAGCTTCTTCCCATCGGCGCGTGTGAGATAGAAAACGTCGACCGCACGCTCACCATAGGTGGCGATGTGAGCCGAATGGATGCGGTGGCCTTCATCGTGGATGGCCCCCGCCAGCGCCGCAAGGAGAGCCGGGCGGTCGCGAGCATTCACCTCGACCACCGTCGTCCGGGTCGAGGCGCGATCGGCCACAGCGACCGAAGGGGCCACCGCGAAGGCATTGCTGCGCACGCGTTGGCCCTCGCCAAGCGGTAGAGCCGGCGACGTCTCGGACGTCAGAGCTGCCTCCACTGACTTTGCGAGGCGGCTCCGAAGGCGCCGATCTGCGTAAGCCTTGCCGCGCCCGTCAAGCACCAGGAGATTGTCGAGCGCCATGCCATCGCGCGTAGTGTGGATCCGGGCATCGATGATATTCGCGCCCGCGCCGGCAATCCCGGCACAAATTCGATAAAACAGGCCATCTCGGTCGGGCGTGAAGACGCTCACGCGCGTGGCGCCACTGTCCGGATCATTTTCGACCGCGACGTTCGGCCGGGCGTCGCCGATGTGCGCCTCAGCCGCTGCGACTTGCTTTGCATTGGCAATTTGCCATGCCCGGGGTTCGGCCAGCCAATAGCTGTCCGGTAGACGGCGGGCGTGGGCGCGCACCGCGCTCGACTTCCATCCAAGCTCCGCCGCGAGCGCTTTCTGCCGTTCTTCGACGAGCTCGGTCCGGCCGTGCTGCTTGTGTCCGAGCCGGAGCCGCTCTTCGGCGGCCTCGAACAAGGTGCGCAGCAAGGTGCGCTTCCACTCGCTCCAGACGCCGGGCCCGACTGCGCGAATGTCGACCACGGTCAGGACGAGCAGCAGACGCAGTCGCTCGGGACTCTGCACCTGGCGCACAAAATCGTCGATCGTCTTGGGGTCCGCCAAATCCCGCTTGAACGCTGTCGATGACAACAGAAGGTGATGGCGCACGAGCCATGAGACCGTCTCGGTCTCCGCGGGATCGAGACCGAAGCGAGGGCCGAGCTTCAGCGCAATGTCCGCGCCAAGCTCGCTGTGGTCGCCGCCCTTGCCCTTGGCGATATCGTGAAGCAAGACCGCGACGTAGAGCACACGGCGCGACGCAATCTGCTTGTTGAGGATCGCCGTCGAGAGCGGATGATCCGTCTTCAACTCGCCGCGCTCGATCGCCGCGAGCAAGCCGATTGCCCGGATGGAATGCTCGTCGACCGTATAGTGATGGTACATGTCGAACTGCATCTGGGCGACGACCCGCCCGAAGTCCGGTACGAAGCGGCCGAAGACTCCGGCTTCATTCATCCAGCGCAGCACGAGCTCCGGATGGTCGACGCAGGTCAGGACTTCCATGAACAAGGCATTGGCGCGCGTGTCTTCACGAACCTTGCGATCGATGAGGACGGCATCGCGAGTGGCGGCACGCATGGCCGTGGGATGGATTTCCAGGCGTTCGCGCGCGGCCAGTGCGAAGAGCTCAAGCAGCCGCACCGAATCGTCGCGGAAGAAATCGTCGCTCGGAACAGAGATCCGGCCGCGGTCGAGCACGAAACCGCCGAGGCGCTTGGGGCGCCGGCGGATCGTCGGCAACGCGAAGCGAAAGCCCTTCTTGCCCAGTTGCTCGTCGAGCTGCGCAAGGAAAACGCCGGTCAGGTCGCCGACCGTCTTCGCGTTCAGGAAATAGAATTGCATGAAGCGTTCGACCGCCGATTTCCCCGGCCTGTCGGCGTAGTTCATGGCCTCGGCAATGCGCGGCTGATAGTCGAAGTTGAGTCGCTCCTCGGCCCGTTCCGCTAGCAGGTGCAGGTGGCAACGCACGGCCCAGAAAAAGCGTTCGGCCCGATCGAAGCGGGCATATTCGTCGGCCGTGAAGAGTCCCGCGCCGACAAGGTCGGTCGGGCGCTCGACACCATGAACGTACTTGCCGATCCAATAGAGCGTGTGGAGGTCGCGCAGACCACCCTTGCCGTCCTTGACGTTGGGTTCGACGACATAGCGGCTGTCGCCCATCTTCATGTGGCGCTCATCACGCTCAGCCAGCTTGGCCGCGACGAACTCGGCAGCGCTTCCGGCGACCACTTCCTTGCGGAATCGGCGCATCGCCACATCGAACAGCTTCTCGTCACCCCAGAGCCAGCGGGCTTCGAGAAACGCCGTGCGAACCGTCATGTCCTTCCGGGCAAGGGCGATCAGCTGGGCAGTCGATCGCAGCGAATGTCCGACCTTCAACCTCAGGTCCCAAAGGATATGGAGCACCGCCTCGGACAGGCGTTCCTGATCCGCGCTCGGCGTCCTGGCCGTTAGGAACATGAGGTCGAGGTCGCTGAACGGCGCCATCTCGCCGCGACCGGTGCCGCCCAGGCCGACAAGCGCGAGATCGCCCGGGGCGTGGTCGAGCGTTCGCTGCACGACGAAATCGTAGCTCAGCCGCACCAGCTGGTCGTGCAGGAAAGCCGTGCCCTGCGCCGCGGCCCGGCCATTGCCCGGTTCGGACGCGAGGCGGTTGGCGATCTCCATCCGACCTTGTTCGAGCGAGCCTCGCAGGATGGAAGTGGCCTCGCTCGTCAGCCTCTTTCCGGAACGCAGAGCTTGTAGCCGGTCCGCCACCGTGCGCCGGTCAATGATGGCGCGTTGGTTGTCGACGGCGATAAAGGTCACGTGCTTCGCTCGGCTGCCAGGCGCTTCAGCCGGTATAATGTTTCAAGAGCGTCGCGCGGAGTCAGGCTGTCGGGATCGACGTCGTCCAGTGCGGCGAGCAGCGGATCCACGGCCTGCGTGGGTTCGACCGCGGCGAACAGCGGCAAGTCGTCGAGGCCTGCCGCAATCCCGCCCGTGGCGTCGCGGCCCGCCTCGAGCTTGGCAAGCACGGACTTCGCCCGCGCAACCACGGCGGGGGGCAGGCCTGCGAGCTTGGCGACAGCGATTCCGTAGCTGCGGTCGGCCGCCCCATCTGCGACCTCGTGGAGCAGCACGAGATCGCCTTTCCACTCCCGCGCGCGGACGTGATGCAGCGACAGCGCATCGAGACGGCCGGCGAGACGCGTCAGTTCGTGATAATGTGTCGCGAAGAGAGTCCTGGACTTCAGCTGGTCGTGCATCGCCTCGACCACTGCCCAGGCGATTGCGAGCCCGTCATACGTCGAAGTTCCGCGGCCGATCTCGTCGAGGATGACGAGGCTGTTCGAGGTCGCCTGCGCGAGGATCGCGGCAGTTTCGACCATCTCGACCATGAAAGTCGAGCGGCCGCGGGCAAGATTGTCGGATGCGCCGACCCGGCTGAACAAGCGGTCGACGATCCCGACCTTGGCGCGTGTGGCGGGGACGAAGCATCCGGACTGGGCAAGCACCGCGATCAATGCCGTCTGACGAAGGAAGGTCGATTTGCCGCCCATGTTGGGGCCGGTGATGAGCCAGAGGCGGGTCGACGGTCCCAGCGACAAATCGTTCGCGACGAAGCGCTGGCCGGTCTCGCGAAGCGCGCTTTCGACGACCGGGTGTCGACCGGCCTCGATCTCCAGACACGGTTCGTCCGCAAGGTGGGGGAGAGTCCAGCCGCCTTCCGCCGCTCGTTCAGCATTGGCGGCGGCAACGTCGATCCGGGCGATCGCTTCCGCGGTTGAGGTGATCCTCAGTCCCGCCGCAACTGCCAGCGCCGTCAGATCTTCGGCGTGGGCTGCTTCGGCTGCCAGCGCATGGGCTCCGGCCTCGACGACTTGCGTGGCTTCCTGATGCAATTCGGGCGAGTTGAAGCGCACGACTCCGGCAAGCGTCTGGCGATGGGCGAAACCGCTGTCGGGAGTCATCAGCCGGTCGGCATGCCTGGCAGAAACTTCGACATGATATCCGAGCACGGCATTGTGGCGGATCTTCAGCGAGCTGATTCCGGTCGCATCGCGGTAGCGGGCCTCGAGCGCGGCAATGGCTCGGCGGCCGTTTGCGGCAGCGTCGCGTAGTGCGTCGAGCGCCGGATCATACCCCTCCGCGATGTACCCGCCCTTCGAGGCGTCGATGGGTGGCGCGGCAACCAGGGCGCTCGCGAGCTTGTCGATTAGGGCACCATGTCCCCCGAGCCGGGGCAGCATGCTTTCGAGCAGCGCCGGCCGCTCCACTTCGGCCTCGATCTCGGCCTTCAGCGAAGCCGCGGCGGCGAGGCCGTCGCGCAATAGCGCGAGGTCTCGCGGGCTTCCGCGTCCGGCCGTGAGCCGAGCGAGTGCGCGGGCGAAATCGGGCATGGCCTTGAGCGCCTGCCGCGTGCGAGTGCGTCGAATTGGGTCCTCGTGAAACCACGCGACCATCGAGAGCCGAGCCTCGATCCCGTGGCGATCCGTCAGGGGTGCCGAGATGTCTTCGCACAAGAGGCGACGGCCTGCGGCGGTCTGGCAGCGGTCGATCTCGGCCAGGAGGCTTCCCTGAGTCCCGCCGGAGACGGAACGCGTCAGCTCGAGGCTGTCACGTGTCGCGGCGTCGATCGCCATGTGGCCTGCCCGCGAGATCCGCCGCGGTACGTCGAGGAGGATGCCGGCACCCTTCTGCGTTGCGTCGAGATAAGTGAGCAATCCTCCCGCCGCGGCAAGCTCGGCGCGCGACGGCGATCCCAATCCATCGAGTGTCGTGAGGCCAAACCGGCTCTTCAGAGCACGCTCGCCCGCGAGACTGTCGAAGCCGCCTTTGCCGAATGAGGTCTTGATCCCCGGAACCGACGTGTCGGCGATGGCTTCCGCCGCGGAGAGGCGCGCCAGCTCGGCGGCGAGCTCACCTGGGCCGCAGGCGATCAGCTCGAAACGTCCGGTCGATATGTCTGCGGCCGCAACCGCCCATTCGTCGGCGGCGCGTCCGACCGCGGCGAGCCAATTCGCTGCGGACGACTCCAGAAGAATTTCTTCGGTGAGGGTACCCGGCGTGACCAGGCGGACGATTGCCCGCTCGACCAGGGCTTTCGATCCTCGCGCCTTGCGCGCCTCCGACGGACTCTCGGTCTGTTCGGCAATCGCGACGCGATGACCCGCCTTGATCAATCGCGCGAGATAGGAGTCGGCGGAGTGAGCCGGAACACCGCACATCGGGATCGGCTCTCCCGCGTCCTCGCCGCGCTTGGTCAGTGCGATGTCGAGGCAAGCCGAGGCAGCCTTCGCATCGTCGAAGAACAGTTCGAAAAAGTCGCCCATCCGATAAAAGAGCAAGGCGTCGCCAGCCTCCTCCTTGAGGCGCCGGTACTGGGCCATCATCGGCGTTGGGGCGTCGGCGCGAGCCATCGCTTAGGGGTAGCCAGAAAGGCCGCGGGGAGCGAGCGATTCGTTGCTTGCCCGAAAGCTCAGCTTCGCGCGGGCGGTGGGATCGGTTGCTCCCCGAATTTGGTCCAATTGGCGGGGCAAATCTTCACCGACTCCGGTTGCGACTTGCGGCTGTCGAAAACCCAACAGTCATCGAAGATCGAACAATAGCAGGTGCGAACCACAACCTTCCACCGCTCCTTGTTGAGACGATCCCAGGTTACGGCGTTTGCACCGGTCTTCGTCATCCAGATGAATTTCCGCTTGTCGCCCGGGCGGAGGACGCCGTCGACACGATCGGTCGTGAACATCAGCGTTTTGCCGGCGATGCAGCAGTCCCGCATGAATTCCACGGGATTGGCCATCGGCTTGCCGTTATAGACGAATTCCATTTCCTGTAACCGAGCCGGTCCAACCCCGTCGTTGGACAAGCTGAAGGAAATCTCGTCCTTGATTTCAGGCGACGAATTGTCCGTGCCATAGGAGACGTAGGGCCAGGTCTCTGTGCGCTGCATCTTACGGCTCGCATCCGCCTGCACGAAGCTGAAATAGGCGAGCGCGATCGAGATCACGAGTGTCGGCAGCGTGATCAGGATTTCCGTCCGCAGAAGCAATCGCAGCAGCGGCCTGTCGGCGGGCGGTTGTCGCGGCTCGTTCGCTTCGTCCATGACCTCGGCATTAGCAGCCATGGCTGCCCCGCGGGAGGGCTTGCGCGTGACTCACTAGCGAACTCTCAGCTAAGGCCGTCCGCAATGTCGGAGAGCAACGTCAAATATACCGAAGCCGAAGCGCTGGAGTTTCATTCGCGCGGCCGGCCGGGGAAGGTCGAGATCATCGCGTCGAAACCGATGGCGACGCAGCGCGACCTCGCACTTGCTTACTCGCCGGGCGTCGCAGTCCCGGTCCGCGCAATCGCCGAGAATCCGGCCTGCGCCTACGACTATACGGCAAAAGGCAATCTCGTCGCGGTCATTTCGAACGGTACGGCCATTCTCGGGCTCGGCAACCTCGGGGCCCTAGCGTCCAAGCCGGTGATGGAAGGCAAGGCCGTGCTCTTTCCAGCACATTGGGATCCTAAGCTTAGAATTCCACGTGGACAAGTTGTCGCG
>JADMIO011475742.1_pt1 | contig 82523 bp, 82 predicted proteins | sample 8958161 | NCBI WGS metagenome assembly JADMIO01 (sample SAMN16585339, study PRJNA669376) | soil metagenome | isolation source: Crop rotation soil | place: USA: Cullars Rotation, Alabama | collected 2011
CCGCGACTTCAAGTCACGTGAATTCCAAGCTTCGGATCCCACTGTGCTGGAAAGATGTACGAACCATTGAATGCTGCGAAGAAGCCACACATATTGGATCGCCCCAGGAAGTTTGCCTCGGATTCAAAATAGGTGCCTTGGTGAATAGAACTGACCATTGTAACGGGGCCATTATTGATGAAGACAATATCTTCGAGGTTTTCGTTGCGGGTTATTTCAATGATATTTTTCGATAACTCTTTTTCGTTAATATTTAAATTTATTTTTTTTCTAAATTCAGTAGTGGCATATCTCGTCGCGGCTTCGCGTTCTGCTTTGATTTCTTCCTCGGTGAGTTCCCCATATTTTTTGGCTCCTTTCTCTTTGAGATACGCCACAATATTTTGAAAAAATTTATGTTTCTTTGCAGTCGTTTCGGCAAGGTCAAGTGGCGTAAATTTAAGCTGCGTGTTGGGTTCATATATGGGGTTGAGGCGTGCGCCCATGTTTATTAAACTTTTGAGCACATCTAAGCGTGCCTCGACTACTACGTTATTGTCACCTTTTGCAATGGTGACGACTTCATGTAGACGTGTTTTCGTGGTTCGGCCATTAGCTCGGTTCGCGAGGTGTTCAACATCAAAACCCTTTTTTGGCAAGTTATCAATTATTGTATTAAAGCCACTGCTTTCAAACGAGGTCGATTGTTGTATGTGATTGCTCAATAGTCTAACGATATCCCATTGTTGAACGTCGTAATCGGCCATTTTGACCATACTTACAGCGAGCCCAAGATTATAATTACAAATAGCCATCTCTATTGGCGTTTTTTTGGAATAGATTTTTATGTTAGAAAATATTTTTAGCTCAAAATTTTTCTCGCAATCTTTATTCACTAGTGTAATTAGAGTATTTCTATCGATATAGTTTTCAATTTCTAGAAATTCATTAATATCATTTTTGGTAACGCCTATTTTGCTGAGAGCAAATGCATCGAACATGTTATGTCCTTCATCGTCCAGTACTGATGAATTTGCTCCGTTTTTAATCAACCAAATAACATACTTGATGCGCATCATTGACGCTGCTTGTAACAATGGCACGCGTTTAATAATTTTTTTAGAATTTTTTGGGATCAGGCTGGCATTCAGCAATTTTTTTAAATCAATATTCTTTTTTATCGCCTGCTTGCGAATTATTTCAAGTTTATCATTGGAAAAATCATTTGCGTTTTTGTTAATGGCTAGTTGATGAAATAAATTTTCGCCTGTTGCCTTAATGGCATACCCAATATCAGCCCCACTTATTAAGAGAAGGCCTAATATTTCTTCTGTAATTTCAGGATTTTCTGCAATTTGCATAATGGGCGTACTACCAAATTCGCCCGGTTTATTGATCAAATGTTTGCCGTTTGGCGATTCAAGAATCCTTTTAATTTCATTGAAATCTGGATTTTTTTTCCTAAGAGCCAAATTTAGTTCGTGATCAAAACTGCGTTTTTCCGTGAATTTTTGATTATTAAAATTCGAATCACGGTTTTGGCGTTTATAGTCTCTTTCATCGTTATTGTTATATCGCCTCTCATCGGAATACTGCTTTTTTTCATAAGGGTTATCCCATCCGCTTCGCTCATCCCTGCGGTCTCGGGAAGATTTGTCGTATCCGGCGTGCACAACAACGGAAATTTGACACAATAGGAGATAACCAACTAGATTTATTAATTTATTTTTTAGCATAATTAACCATATAAATAATATATAAATTCACCGTGTATTATGTATTTTTTATTATATTTGTCAACACATTCACTTCAGCAGCAGCGTAATCGCTTCTTCTATAGAATTCGGGCCCTTAAGCCGCATGGCGAAGTTATCTTCCATATATTTGACCGAAGTTTTGGGCACGATGCCCTTCATAAATCCAAGGCGGCTCGCTTCTTTTAGCCGCTCGGTGATGCGGTGCACGCTTCTAATTTCACCAGAAAGCCCGAGCTCCCCGAGTGCCACCAAATCATGGGGCAGGGCAATGTTTTTGATGCTGGAAGCGATGGCCAACGCGAGTGCCAAATCTAGTGCTGGTTCTTTAATCTCAATGCCGCCGGCCACGCTAACAAAGAGGTCCATGCCGGATACCTGCAGCTTCGCATGTTTTTCCAAGATAGCGGCAATGATGGAGCAGCGATTGTTGTCGATGCCGACGCAGGTGCGACGGGGATTACCGAAAGTAGTGGCGATGGCCAAGGCCTGGATTTCAACGAGTAAAGGGCGAGTTCCTTCCATGGCACAAAACACGGCGCTGCCGGGCTTGCCTTCCGGCCGCTCTGCTAGAAAAAATGCCGACGGGTTATCTATGCCCACCAGGCCCTTGGATTTCATTTCAAATAGGCCGATCTCGTTTGTGGATCCAAAGCGATTTTTGTGGGCGCGCAGGAGGCGGTAATGATCGCCGCGGGCCTGCTCGAAATAGAGCACGGTGTCCACCATGTGTTCAAGAAGCCGTGGGCCCGCGATGGCGCCATCTTTCGTCACGTGGCCTACCAAGAACGTGGGGATTTTTTGATTTTTGGCAAACTGCACCACTTTGGCGCAAACTTCGCGAATTTGCGCCACGCTGCCGGCCGCGGAATCAAGCTCGAGGCATTGCACGGTCTGCACCGAATCGATCACCAAAAAATCGGGGTTTATGGTGCTCGCTTCTCGCAAAGCTTGCTCAATATCGGTCGCGGACAAAAGCCAAAAATTTTCTGATACCGCGCCCAAGCGCTCGGCGCTCAGGCGAATCTGCTCTACCGATTCTTCTCCGGAAATATAAAGTACTTTTAAGCCCTTTTTGGCGAGCGCTGCCGAGGCCATTTGTAAAAGCGTGCTCTTACCTGCCCCCGGCTCACCGCCGATTAAACTCACGCTGCCTCGCACCATGCCGCCGCCTAAAACGCGATCGAGTTCTTCGATGTCGAATTTGGTGCGCAGATGAGCCTCGCCCGAGATCTCGGTGATGGGCGTGGGGCGTGATGGCTCATGGTCCATATGCAGTTCGCTGCGCGGAGCCGTGCGCTCTTCCACCATGGTGTTCCAAGCCAAACAAGACGGGCAGCGGCCATGCCATTTTTTTTCATTGTGGCCGCAGGATTGGCATACAAAAGCGATATTGGCCGGCTTTTTTTTCATTTTGATAACCCCGTTTTACATAAGCGGCTAAATATATATACAAAAACTCATGAGCCGCTATGAGATGAATGATCACTATTTTGAACAAGCCAAACGCCAGGGATTTAAGGCCCGTTCGGTGTTTAAACTGTCTGAAATTGATCAGAAACTCAAGATAATCAAACCCCATTCAGCCGTGCTCGACTTGGGCTCGGCACCTGGCTCCTGGCTGCAATACGTGGCCACCAAGATCAATGACCGGGGGTTTGCCCTCGGTGTGGATATCACGCCTATTTCCGAGCGATTTCATAAAAATATTACCACCATCACTCATGACTGTTTTTCGCTTACGGACGAAGTCATTGGCGAGGCCATCCGTGACTTGGGCGTTGAGTTTACGGGCTTTGACGTGGTGTTGAGCGACATGGCACCAAAAACCTCCGGCATGCGTCATGCGGATCAAACCCGGAGCTTTGATTTGTCCATGAGGGCGCTCCAAATTGCCGAAAAATTTTTGCGACCGCGCGGGTCAGTCGTTATCAAAATTTTTGATGGGCCTGATGCGAATCAGTTGGTTTCAGCAGTTAAAAAATTATGCAAAACCGTGCGCCATATGCGGCCCGAGGGCGTGCGTGCGGGTAGCAAAGAGTTTTATGTGGTCGGGATTGATCGTAGGACTGAGAAGTGAGAAAAAAAGCGGTTATTTTGCTATCCGGTGGCCTAGATTCGAGCACGGTTCTTGCCATGGCGTCGCAAAATTTTTCACCCTACGCCCTCACCATTTTTTACGGCCAGCGCAATCACATTGAGATGGCAGCGGCGAAGCGAGTGGCCCAGGCTTTTGATGTGGCCGAACATAAAACCCTGGAGTTAAACCTGAGTTGTTTCGGTGGCTCCTCGCTGACGACGGATGCACCCGTGCCTGTTCATGTCGAATCTAGTGACATCCCTCAAACCTACGTTCCAGCGCGCAATACCATCATGTTGTCGCTGGCATTGGCATACGCCGAGACCGTGGGCGCCGTGGATATATTTTTTGGTGCCCATATTCACGATTATTCGGGCTATCCCGATTGTCGGCCTGCCTATGTGGCCGCCTTTGAAAATATGGCCAATTTGGCTACGGCTCATGCGGTTAACGGGCAAAAAATTACCATCCATGCGCCGCTTATTAACTTGAGTAAATCTGAGATCATCAAGCGTGGGCTCGCTTTGGGTTTGGATTATGGGATCACCCATAGTTGCTATGATCCTGTTGGCGATTTGGCTTGTGGTAAATGTTCGGCTTGTCATTATCGGGCGAAGGGGTTTGCGGAGGCTTTGGTTGTGGATCCTACGAGATATGTGGGGCGAACTTAATCTTCTTCTCCCATTGAAACCCCCCTCAATCCCCCTTTTTCAAAGGGCGTTGTTGCATAACCCCAGATTATTAGAACTACTACTCCTCTCCCGCTTGCGGGGGAGGCTGGGAGGGGGTGGAGACACGGCGACATTTGCATAAAAAAAGTCATAAAATCGTTTGTGTTTTGATAAAATATGGTCGCTACCCCGGTTTGCTGCGTATCTCCACCCCCTCCCTAGCCTCCCCCGCAAGCGGGAGAGGAGTGGTTGTGCTCATAAGGGTTATGCAACAACGCCTTTTCAAAGGGGAAGCCATAAAATCATCCTTGTAGATAATCTGTCATCCACACAAAACCCATTGCACATCCCACATAATTTTGAATATAAATTCAGAATAATTATTTTTAGTTTTACAATATCTTTAGATTTGCTGGATGAACAATGGAACATTTATTTATCGCCCGCTCGCAGATGGCCTTTTCTTTAGGCTTTCACATAATATTCGCGGTCATCGGTATTGGTATGCCCGTGCTCATGGTGATTGCGGAAGCGTTATATATTAAAACTGGCCAGATAGATTACTTAAATCTTGCCAAAAGATGGGCGAAAGGCGTCGCTATTATGTTTGCCGTGGGCGCAGTGTCCGGCACGGTTTTATCTTTTGAGCTCGGACTATTGTGGCCCGATTTTATGGCGCTCGCGGGCCCCGTGATCGGCATGCCATTTTCCATGGAAGGTTTCGCGTTTTTTCTCGAGGCGATATTTTTAGGAATTTATCTCTATGGCCGTCCTTATGTCCATAAAGTAATTCATCTGTTTTCCTGCACTATGGTGGCCATCAGCGGTGCGCTCTCGGGTATTTTCGTGGTGTGCGCAAATGCCTGGATGAACACGCCCGCCGGCTTCGAAATAGTGAATGGCAAAGCCGTCAACATTGATCCCTTTAAAGCCATGTTTAACCCAAGCTGGTTCACTCAAACTTTTCACATGACTATTGCTGCCTACGTAACGGTGGGTTTTGCTGTAGCCGGCCTTCATGCCATTTTGATACTTAAGGAACCGAAGAGCAGGATGCACAAAAAAGCATTTTTGATCGCGCTTTCGCTTGCTGCGGCGGCCATACCCTTGCAGTTCTTGAGCGGTGACTTGAGCGCGAAGCACGTGGCAAAGTACCAGCCCGCCAAATTTGCTGCGATGGAAGGGCATTGGGAGACCCAAAAATCCGCACCGTTTCATATTTTGGGATTTCCGAGCGAAGAAAGGGAGACCACAGACTACGCCATCAAAATTCCCTACTTGCTCAGTTTTCTTAAGGACTTAGACCCGCATTCTGAGGTTGTCGGCCTCAAATCCATCCCCAAGGAAGATCGCCCGCCGGTGGCCGTTACGCATTGGTCTTTCCAAGTCATGATCGGGATCGGCATGCTCATGATGCTCACGATTATGTGGGCCGGTTATCTCAGATTTAGAAAACGCGATCTTACCACCAATAAGCCGCTGCTGTGGCTTTTGATCTTCTGCTCGCCGTTAGGGTTTGTGGCCGTGGAAGCTGGCTGGATGGTGACCGAAGTGGGCCGTCAACCGTTCATCATCAATGGCTATATGCGCACCAAAGATGCGGTGACCAATGTGCCCCATTTGGGCGTGACGTTCTCGCTGTTCATGCTGATCTATATCGTTTTGTTTATTGCCGTTATTTATCTGATGCGGCGTCAGGTGTTTTTGTCGATGGGGGCTGAAAATGTTGATGACGCCTGAAAATATCGTCGCCCTGGTGATGGTGGTTTCGCTTATCGCCTACGTTTTGACGGGCGGTGCGGATTTTGGTGGTGGGGTCTGGGATTTATTGGCCACTGGCAAACGCGCCAAAGATCAACGCAAGCTGATTGCTGCGGTGCTCGCGCCCATTTGGGAGGCGAATCACATCTGGCTGATTGTTCTCATTGTGCTCCTTTTTGTGTGCTTTCCTTCGGCCTACAGCACACTTCTCACCTTCCTGCACTTTCCATTTACCGTCATGTTGTTTGGGATTGTGCTGCGCGGATCAGCCTTCGTGTTTCGCAAATATGAAGAGGGCGGGGACCGGATCAAAAGACTATGGAGCTTACTGTTCGCCATCGGCAGTATCGTGACCCCATTTTTTCTTGGCCTCATACTCGGCGCTATCACGGTTGAACAGCCCAACATGACCGACCTGTTTGAACCCTGGATGAAACCATTTCCCATTTTCTGCGGCCTTTTAACACTGGTCATTTGCGCCTATTTGGCCGCCGTCTATTTGACCAACGAAACCCGTAATCATGAGCTCGCCGATGATTTTCGAGCTCGTGCCCTTATTTCTGGATCCCTTCTCATACTCATGACGTTGCTCGGCACCGTTTTGGCCTATTATGAAGCCGGCAATCTTTTTTACGAACTCATCGAAAGCGATTTTTCGCACATCCTGCAAGTGGCCAATATCATTTTTGCCGGTGTGACGTTGTTTTTGCTTTATCGCCGTAATTTTACTTGGGCGCGATTCACTGCCATGGCCCAAGTGATTATTATTTTGTTTGGTTGGATGATCACGCAGTATCCCGATCTCATCACAGGTCATGTATCCATTATCGGGGCAGCCGCGCCGCGCAATGTTTTGATTGCAACGCTCACAGTTTTAGGCATTGGCTCGGTCTTGCTCGTGCCAGCTTTGATTTATCTCTTTTATGTATTCAAAAAAGAAAAACGTTAGGGTGTGAGATCGGGCATCAAGAAGCCCGCAGGCTTGATATCGAGCACAGATGCATTGTGTTCGCGCACCGATTTAAGTTGCTTTTCATTGTTCTCAAGCTTGACGCCATAAGTTGGGATCATCGTCTTGATTTTTTGTTGCCACTGGGGCGTTTCCATCTTGTCCTTAAAGGCCCGCTCAATAACGTCTAGCATGGCTTTAACCGCAGTCGATGCACCTGGTGAGGCACCCAAGAGGGCAATGATTGTATTGTCCTTGCTGCCCACGAGTTCGGTACCAAATTGCAGTACGCCGCCTTTTTCGGGGTCATTTTTTATAATCTGGACCCGTTGTCCGGCATACTCGAGGCGCCAATCTTCCAAGCGTGCGTTCGGGAAATATTCTTTGAGGCTGTCTAAGCGGTTTTGCTCAGTCATGACCACTTGGCTAGCGAGGTAGGTGACGAGATCGAAATTTTTTAGACCGACTTCCACCACAGGCACCAAGTTGTCAGTTTGAATGGATTCAAACAGATCCACCCACGAGCCATTCTTTAAAAATTTGGTGGAGAAGGTGGCAAAGGGGCCGAACAAGAGGGCCTTTTTGCCGTTGATAAAGCGAGTGTCGAGATGGGGAACTGACATCGGAGGCGAACCCACGCCTGCTTGTCCGTAAACCTTGCCCATGTGCTGGTTGATTAATTTTTCGTTGTTGGTGATGAGCCAGGCCCCACCCACTGGGAATCCGCCATAACCTTCGCCCTCAGGGATGCCAGATTTTTGCAATAATGTGATTGCACCGCCACCGGCCCCAATAAAGACAAACTTGGCGTTAATCGCTTTGGTTTTTTGATCTTTGAGATCATGAACCACCACTTTCCAGGTGCCATCGGGATTTTTCGTTAATTCAGTAACTTCATGCTCGAGATAAAGCGCGTTGTTTTTGGAGGCGAGGAGGCTTTTAAACAGCATCTTGGTGAGAGCGCCGAAATCCACGTCGGTGCCACCTTCCATGCGGGTGGCGGCCACTTTTTGATTAGGATCGCGGCCTTCCATAATCAGCGGAAACCAGCTTTTAAGCTTTTCGTGGTCATCCGAATACTGCATACCTTGGAAATACGGATGTTTGCTTAGGGCTTCAAAGCGCTTTTTCAAGTAGGCGACGTTTTTTTCACCCCAGACAAAACTCATATGAGGGACGGTATTAATAAACGAATGAGGATCTAAAATCTTTTTTTGTTTGACGAGATGGGCCCAATATTCTTTGGATATTTCAAAGGCCGCATTCACGTCGATAGCCTTTTTAATATCAATCACGCCGTTCACTTCGGGCGTATAGTTAAGCTCCGAGAAGGATGCGTGCCCAGTACCGGCGTTGTTTAGGGCCGAAGAACTTTCATCGGCCACTTCCCCCAATTTCTCAAAAATGGTGATGTGCAAATTGGGATCGAGCTCCGTTAGCATACTGCCCAAAGTGGCGCTCATAATACCGCCACCGATAAGAACCACGTCCACAGCGGGCATATCCGCTTGTTGCTTCTTTTGGCAGCCCGAGTTTAAGAAAAATATCGCAAAACTCGCCAAAATAAGAAATTTTTTTGGATTAGCGAACCTTATCTGTCCATTACTATTTTGCATATAATTCACATCATTAAGCCAATGGGCCTCAGTATGGTTAATACAGCATCACGATCGATGATAACAACAACTGCTAAACATTCATTAAGTTAATTAAGATCATACTAATTCAGCTTATTTGAGAAATGGCTAGGGGTTGATGCGGTTTTTTTTAGCCTTTTCGAAGGCTTCTTTTTGCTCTTCAATAATGTGGGCTAAATCCCATTTGGGCTTAAAGCCTAGCTCTTCGGCGGCGCGAGTGGTCTCAATGAGGCAACTGTATTTTAAGTGGTCAACTTCGGAGCTCGGAAAAGTGGAGCGGCGCGAGAAAAAAGTTCCGGCGGCAAAGGCTTTTAACAGTCGTTCGGGTAACGGTAACGAGGGGCGTTTCAAGTGTTTGATAATGCGTGACAATGGCGCCTGATCCAACCCGGCTAGATTAAAAATTCCTCTCACTTCGGAGCGCAAACTCAAAATAATAGCGTCGATCAAATCGGATTCATGAATGAGCTGCAAAATAGGATCAAATCCCAAAATAGTAGGAATGGTCTCGAGGGATAAATAGCGGCTCGGAGCATTTCGTAAGTGGGGACCAACGATATGGCAAGGTCGCAATATTACAGTCTGTGTGTTTGGCTGTTTCCAAAAAAAAGATTGCATCATCATGTCGAGAACGACGAGGTCACGCACTTCCGGACTGCGATTGGATCCGTGAAGCGCCGCTTCTTCGGTCAGCATTCCAGACGTGGTGGCGGAGGGGCCGTACAAATTTGCTGTGCTCAAAAAAACGAATTTGCGCAAATTTAAACTTTCAGCGAGGCGAAGTAATTGCGACGTCGATTCGAGATTAAAGTAATAAGCATTCGTGCTTTTTTTCTTAAGCACCTGAGGGCTTCTAATCACCCCCAAATGAATAATGCTGTGAGGTTTGATCTTTCTTAGCAAATCAATGGCAGACTTGCGCCTCAGATCGAGGGCATGATGCTCCAGGCCCTCAGGGACATCCAAGTAAGGGCGCCGGTCGACGCCAAAAAGCTTTAATCCAGGTATTTTTAAGAGCTTTTTGGTGAGTTCCCGCCCCAAGGCACCGGCATTACCAGTGATGAGGACGCGTTCTTTTGGATTTTCGGTTATCGCGGATTTTTGCATGGCGGCACCGGGTCAAACCCACCTTGGTGAAGCGGGTGGCATTTTAGTAAACGTTTTAGGGTAAGCAACATTCCCATGCCCAAACCGCGATGGGTCAAAGCATCTATGGCATAGGTCGAGCAACTGGGGAAAAATCGGCATCGTGGTGGCAAGAAAGGGCTTATTACGGTCTGATAAACCCTAATAGGCAAAATGGCTATCGATGTGAGTAGCGCATGGATCACGAAGCATGCTCGACAAGTTCTATTAAAACCCCGCCCGCCGATTTGGGGTGCACAAAATTCACCTGGGTGTGATGCGCGCCTGGTCTGGCTTTTTCATAAAGCACGGTGCAGCCGTTTTCTCTGAGGCTGTTTTCACCCGCTATGATATCTGGTGTGGCAAAAGCGATGTGGTGGATCCCTGGGCCCTTTTTTATAAGAAAATTAGAAATTTCGCTGTCGTCACGCATGGGCTCAATAAGTTCAATCATGCTCTGGCCTATCTTGATGAAAGCCGTACGAATGCCGCGCTCAGGCATTTCTTCGATTTCGCTGATTTTTAGGCCAAGGGCTTTTTCATAAAAATCTTTCACGTCAGCAATCCGTGCTACCGCGATGGCAATGTGATCGATATGTGTTATGCCCGTCATGCAAAGCCCCCAAAGAAAGCCAAAAAGCCCCATGTACATCGCATTAATATTAGCCGTTGTGAATATGCTGCTTGGCTGTGTACCTCATGTTAGCAGCATTAAAGATCACCCTAAAACAGTGAATACAGAACCGGAGTATTTTTCCAAAAATTCCGTGACCATGGAGTTAAGCAACGCGAGTCGCACGGCGGTTTTAGGGGCCGATATATACCGCCCCAAACAAGCCGTTGCACCAAAATCCCTGGTGATCATGATCCCCGGCTCTGGAAACGTTTCTCGCGATGGAGAGGTTACGGGAGATGGTATCGATAATTATCCTGAAAAGATCTTCATGTATGAGGCGTGGGCCAAGGCCCTCAGCAATCAAGGATTGTGGGTGTTGAGTTTCGATAAACGAACCTGTCAGGCCAGCCACAATCCCATATGTAATAATAATTCGACGAAAGATATCGATGCTTCAGGAATTAGGGCGCTTGCGGATGACCTCGATGAGGTTTTTCTCTATGCCCAAAAGAAACTTTCGCCGGAAAAAATTGTGCTTTTTAGCACTTCCCAGGGCGCTCAAGTTATCGCCTTATCTTCGGCGCTCAAGCAAGTTCATGGCGTGGTACTCATTTCCCCCATTCTCGATGATTTGCCCGCCGCCCTCACCAATGGCTTGCTCGCGGCCGCCGAAGGCAAAAATCAGTGGCAAAACATGACGCTCAAAAATCGCGCCGAAAGCATGCGATCGTTTTTTGATTCTCTTAAACGCGGCGATTTTTTACAAACCGCCCAGGCGCGGGGTGCGAGCGTCAAGTTTTGGCATTCCTGGATTGATGCGGCCAAGGAAACCAAAAAGCTTTTTGCCGGCGTGAAAGTACCTGTTTTGGTGCAAACCGCCAAGCACGATCCTTTTGCTGTTCGAGGTAAAGCAGGGCCGCTGCGCCACCTAGAATATGACGATGTGGATCGCAATTTTGTGGTGAATGGGGCAGCCTATGGCAAAGCGGTCCAGGATGTGGTGAAGTTTATTAACAGATGATATTTTGTGTATTTATTAATGATTTTACTGGCCATATTATTATATTTAAATAAATGGGAGTTAATATGGTTAAAAAAATGCTATTAATATTACCGATATGGGCAGCTATGCTTTTTAGCGGTCAAACTCTAGCCGCCAAAGAGGAAAAAATACCGACAAGAGAAGATAGAATAAGAACTCAAAAAATCTTGCAAGAGATCGAGCAAATCCGTATTGAGATCAGTGATAAAGAAAAAAACAGCAGTTTACTGCAAGAAAAGCGCGATCTGTTAACAGAAGACATCAAAATTATGGACTCAGAACTTGAAGAAATGGTTAATAAAATTTCGTTACTTGAAAAAGATATTAATGAGATAGGGTATTTTGAAAAATGGGAAAAATTGGTTGATGATTCTACGCGTTTCATACGGTTAAATTTTGACAAAAAATTGGACACATCCAACAAAAAAATCGCAGCAATATTGTCCATATTTAAGAAGGCCTTAAAAAAAGATGAGTTAAACAGTCAGGAAATCAAATCGATCGTAGAAAGATATTATAAGAAGCAATTGTTGAAGGGATATGCGTATGCCAATAGCAATGGTGTGACAGAATTCCTCAATAAGTTAGGGGAAATGAATAAGGAGTAGCGCTACTTCTTTGGTTCATCAGCCTCCATCTCCGATCCCGGGCTTCCGGCTAATCTAAGCTAGCCCAGGTGATATTTTAACTTATCTACTTGCCAAAAACCACGGTTTTATCGCCCCGGTGCTTGTCGCTTAAGAATTGGGCGACTATGCTACCCAGAACGATAAATTTTAGGAAGTTTAGAGCAATGTCAGCCAATAAACGCGATTATTATGAGGTCTTGGGCGTTTCGCGTGATGCCACAGAAAGCGAATTGAAAACCGCTTATCGTAAACTCGCCCACAAATACCACCCGGATAAAAATCCCGGCGATAAAGAAGCGGAAGAGAAATTTAAAGAAGCGAGCGTCGCCTACGGTGTGCTTAGCGATACCGAAAAACGCGCCCAATATGATCGCTTTGGTCACGCCGGCATGGGCAACATGGGCGATGACTTCGCGGGTGGCGTCAATATCCAAGATATCTTCGGTGACATTTTTGGCGATTTTTTTGGGGGCGGGCAAAAACGAAGTTCCCATTCCCGTGGCTCTGATTTGCGTTTTCACATGAATATCACGTTTGAAGAAGCCGCATTTGGTGTGGAAAAAGACGTGACAATTAAGCGTCGCGAGGAATGTGCCACCTGTCGTGGTTCAGGCGCCCAACCAGGCACCGAGAAAGAACGGTGTGCTTCCTGCAAGGGCTCGGGCGAAATCCGTATGCAAAAGGGTTTCTTTGCCATTGCCCAAACCTGCCCGACCTGCAGCGGTGAAGGCGTGCGCATCAAAAATCCTTGTGCCGATTGTCGCGGCAGCGGACGCACCCAGGTTTCACGTACCATCAAAGTTAAAGTTCCCGCTGGTATTGAAGAGGGCATTTCTTTGCGCTTTTTAGGTGAAGGGGAAAGTGGGCAGCGCGGCGGTGGACGGGGTGATCTCTATGTGTCGGTGACTATCGATCCGCATCCGATTTTTGAACGCAACGGTTGTGATGTATTATGCGATGTTCCCATATCTTTTGTGACCGCCGCTTTGGGCGACAAAATCGAAGTGCCAACTCTCGATGGCAAAGTATCCATGACGATTCCGCCGGGCACGCCATCGGGCGCGGTATTTCGCCTTAAAGAGAAGGGCATGGCGAAGATGCAAAGCCCGAGCAAACGAGGAGATCAGCTCGTAAAAGTGAAGGTGGAAGTGCCGAAAAAACTTTCGGTGCGCCAAAAGGAATTGCTCAAAGAGTTTGCCGAGAACTCCAAAGCGGAATCTCATCCTGAGAGCAAAGGTTTTTTTGACAAAGTTCGTGAATTGTTTGGATAGAAGATAATGACCGATGAAAAAAATATTAAGGCCCAAGATACCGGCAAACGCATTGATGTAAGCGGTTTAAACCAACCAAAAACCGCCATGCGTCGCAGTTTTGATAAACCTGCAAGGCCAAAAAGGGAAACTAAAAACCCTGAAGAGGCAGCACCAGCGGAACCTAAGCCCACTATTCGTCGCGAAGAGACTCGGGAGCCCGTGGCTACGCCATTGTTTGCGGAAAGCGTGGAGTTTGACGACAGCGGTGATTTTTCTGCCATGTTGCTTGAGAGCGAAAAAGCAACGCAAAATGTGAGCATCAAAATCGGCGAAAAAGTGACTGGTAAAGTGGTACATGTCGGTTTAGAAAATATTTTCGTAGCCATTGGCCCGAAAATAGAAGCTGCCATTGCGACGCGAGAATTTCTTGATCAAGATGGAGCGGTCAAAGTTTCCGTGGGCGACAACATAAGTTCTTATGTCGTTTCCATGAGTGGCGGCGTGACGTTATCGAATAACGCGGTGCAGTCGTTTGCCGATGCCGAAATGCTATCTCAAGCCCATGCGCAAGGCTTGCCAGTGGAAGGCAAGGTGAGCGCCATTAATAAGGGCGGTTTTGACATTCAGATTGGCGGCAAGCGGGCGTTTTGTCCCATCAGCAAGATCGATAAAAGATTTGTGGAGGATGCCGAGGCTTATCTCGGTAAAACTTTGCCATTTTTGATCGAGCGGATTGAAGAAGGTGGCAAAAATATTGTGGTTTCGCGCCGGGCATTTTTGGAGCGTCAGGATAAAGATAGCGCATCGCAGCTGATCAAAACTTTGGACGTTGGCCAAACTCATGAGGGGACGATTACTCGGGTGGCTGATTTTGGTGCTTTTGTGGATATCGGCGGCATGGAGGGCTTGATTCCGCGTTCGGAAGTTTCTCACGGTCGCATTGACAAAGTTTCCGATGCGCTGTCACCGAATGACCGCGTAACTGTACAAATTTTGTCGCTCGAAGTGAATCCGGAGCAGCCGGAACGTTCTAAAGTGAGCTTCTCGCTAAAGAAAACCAAACCGGATCCTTACACGCTTCACTTTGATAAAATTATTGCGGGCCAAACCTTGGAAGGTCGCGTGGTGCGCCTGGAAAGCTTTGGCGCTTTTGTGCAGCTCTTTGAAGGGATTGACGGTCTGATTCATATTTCTGAGCTTGCGGAAAGCCGCGTTGCGCATCCAAAAGACGTATTGAGCATTGGCGATCCGGTGAGCGTGCGGGTGGTATCGGTGGATCCGGTAGAAAAACGTGTGTCGCTGTCGCTTCGCGAAGCCGTCGCAAAGAAAAAACCGGGTCATGAAGATGTGGGTACTGCCCTGGCACGTGGCCAAAAAGTTTCCGGCGTGGTGTCACGCATTGAACGCTATGGCGTGTTCTTAGAGCTTGAAAACGGCAAAACCGCGCTGCTCCCGCACACCGAAACCGGCTTGCCCAAAGGTGCTGAACTCGCTCGCGCGTTTAACATTGGCGATAAGGTGGAAGCGTTGGTGATCGAGATCGATGCGCAAAACCGCATTCGCGTTTCATCGATTGCCCGAAAAACCATGGAAGAGCGGGATACTTATCTCGAGTTTCAAGCCAAAGGTAAGAAAGCAGGATTTGGCACGTTCGCTGATCTTTTCAAAAAGGGTTCGTAGTGCGTCCTGGTTTCTTGCATTTTAACCTGCGCTCAGGCTGTACGGCCGATATGCTTATCGAAGCTATGGCGGATCTCCTAAAGGATTCATCCTGTGCGGACCCCGCGGTCAAGCCGCGGGGCGACACAGGGGAATTACGGGAGCTTTTCTTAAACTCCAAACTTCCGCCTCGATTGGCAGGCACCGCTCTCAAAATCTTGGAAAATTTCCCGAGTGCACCCAAAGAAAAACTAGTCACCCTCTGTGCCTACGTCGAGGCGCTTGATCCTAAATTTATTAGTGCGAGCAAAATCTTCATCGGCGAGCAGGTGAACGACGGCCTATGGTCCAACGAATTATTGATCGGCTTACCCTGCGTAGAAGTCGAACACCCGATCCCCGTCGATGCCTTAGGCGTCGCTTTCGTGAAAGCGCTAGTAGGCCGCTTTGGGCCGCGTGGCGATAGTGTCGTTATCCAAATCGGCCGTGGTGGCCCGCTTGAAGCCCTGTGGTGTGAGCCTGAGCGCGTGAGCAGCATCGCCGAAGATAGTGTTGCAAACAATGTCATCGTAGATCATCTATTCGAAGTTTTTGGCCACATACCACTCACTACTGATATGGCCCGTCTGACCGGGGATCTTAGGCGCAAGGGTGCCTCGTCCATCTCCCATTGCCATGTTTTTGACGATAAAAATCTCTCGAAGAACGCCATGCGATTTTTGGTGGATAGCAATAATCGCGAGGCTATAGAGCTTTTTTTGCTTGCGGGTGCGCTAGACGTTCGAAAACAAGCCGTGGAAAGTCATGCATTGATCAAGCGTTTCGTGACGGTTCCCTTAGGTTTTGGTCAAAAGCAAACCACGTGTCAGATCTATGAATATTTGTACTACGATCAAGTAGTACGCGCCGAACCCATGGAAGACGAAGTTTTGGCCTATGCCAAGAAGCATAACTTCAGCGTCGATGTCGCTCGTCGCGATTTGGTTTTAGCTTGGAAAAAATGGCGCAATGGCGCTGTGAATCTTTCTTCTGAGCCAAAAAATACCGTGGGGCGAGAGGCTCTCGTTCACCCGGTTGGTGAGGAGAGTGATGGCGGTGCCGTGAGGTCCGAGATCAGGGTCGATCCACAGTGAAACGCCAGTGAATCCAAGGTGGCCAAACGTGCGAGGCGAAAGCGCGTGGATCGTGCCGCCGGGGGTTCGATGATCGAAGGCCAGACCTTTCATTGCAAACATCTTCACGGCTTGTTCAAGCGGTGACTCAGGATTTTTATACGCTTTGAGGAAAAAGCGGGCCATGGTGGCGACGCCCTCCAACGTGCCAAAAAGGCCCGCATGGCCGGCGAGGCCGCCCATAAAATAGCAGTTTAGGTCGTTGACTTGGGCGATTACGCGAACTTCGCGAACGGGGCAGTAGCCGGTGGGGGCGACATGGTTGCCCTCACCAAAGCCCTCTCCCGCAAGCGGGAGAGGGAGTAAGAATGGTGTTATCCCGCAAATGGAAGTAGGGAACGAGGGCAGGTGTTTTCTCCCTCTCCCGCTTGCGGGAGAGGGTTGGGGTGAGGGCAAATAACCTAATGAATTACGCCCAACCGCCTCACAAATCACGTCATCAAAAATATCCCAAAGCGGCTTTTTTTCCCGCCGCTCTAAATAGTCTCCAAGCGCCAAAAAATTCAAATCGGAGTAGCGCCTAATTTTTGGCAGGTCGTTTTTTACGCCGTAAAGCGCATCGAGCATGAGCCTTTTATTACGAACAAAATTGGAACCGATTCCAGGAATTTCATAAAACTTGATATGGGCCGGTAATCCTGAGGTATGGCTGAGCAATGAACTAAGGGTTACGTCTGGCCAGGACTTAAATGGCCGTTCATTTAAATCGATCTTGCCCTCGGCACAAAGCTTGGCAAAACTTAATCCAGTGCCCAGGATTTTGGTGAGAGAAGCGAGGTCAAAGAGAATTGCTTGGTCGTTGGCCCCCGCGGTCAAGCCTCGGGGCGATAATGTAATTGAAACATCACCCACCCTCAAAGCCAACACCGACGCCACCCTATGTTCATAAGCGGCATTCAAGATACTTTGCAGTTTTGTGGTTAGGTTCGGCACCGTTACTCCAGAACGGAAAATTTTAGAAGCTTGGCGAGATCTCTTTGTTTGGCGTCAGCGGTCAAAAATAAGAGTTTATGCGCGGGTGGATCAAGGTAAAGCGCACAAGCGAGATGAAAAACATCTGCGCCACGTACATAGCCTAGGCTCAATATTCTATTTATCTCACTTGCTAAAGAACGATCCGGTATGACGTATGAAATCTGCCGCAAAAATTGAAGACCTTCGTCTCGTGGTATTTTTTCCCTTGTTAAAACTGAGAAAAACTCAGCTTCTATCAATAGTGAGCTAAGAACTTCATCCGCCTTCCCGATAGCGTTCCTAAATTCTCTATTTTCCTTGATTGAACCTTCAAAAAATAACGAGACCAAAACTGAAGTATCTATATAAATTACTTTCACTTTTAATCTCGCTCCGCAAGAAATGTTTCGAGTGCACCTTTTCTTTTTACAAGAATTTCCAAATCCGTTTTTTCTGCGGCCTTGATTATTTGCCCACCCGTTATCAACGCTTCAATACGCCCTTCCCACCCTTCTTTTGGTGAGAAAGACGAAATTTTGGCGATAGGATGTCCCCGCTCGCTGACTATGATCTCTTGCCCTGCCTTAACTTGCCGTAAAATTTCACTTAACTTTGCTTTGGTCTCATAAATCGAATACGTTTTTGACATAAATTCTTGTTCCTGCCTGGTTGTATTATAACCAGTCAGACTGGTTAAATCAAGGTCAAAATTGAGATCATTTGGTGCCCAGAAGAGGACTCGAACCTCCACGAAGAAAACCTCACTAGGACCTGAACCTAGCGCGTCTACCAATTCCGCCATCTGGGCAAATTATAGGTGGTCGGGATAGCAGGATTTGAACCTACGACCTCTTGGTCCCGAACCAAGCGCTCTACCAAACTGAGCTACACCCCGAATCCACGAACGATTTTAGCCTATACTCCGCCAAAATCTATCCCGCTACAGGTCAAAAATGTTTTAATGACTAGTTTTTAGGCCGACCAAGTAAGCCGCCCACTAACGACATGCCCGCGCCGCATATGAGAGATGCAAAAAAAACCCACAAAGCTGCAGTGAATAAGGCATCCTGTTTTTTGTCCTCAGGTGTGGGTTGTTCGGTTTTTGTGTTTCCGGGTTTCACGGTCGTATCGGCGGTTCCCTGTAATACATGAATATCGGTGACCATGCGGATATTCATGCCGTTAAAGCCTCGTCGAAGCCCTTCAGCAGCCGAGGCGAAAGACACTAGTACCATGAGAAAAATGGCCATTATTGCCCAGGTTCCTAAACTATGAATCACGCTGTCAAAGCGAAGGCGCTGATGCGAAATTTTCGAAGCAATATAGCCTGCGGCAAGAAATGGCGCTGACAAAATAATCGCCGAAACAAGTGCGATGACAATCCCAGGAACGCCCGATGGAAGCTGGTCCATTTCACTTCCGGCGCTCAATCCCAGAGCAGCTCCAAAAACCCCTAGCGTAATAAAAAGACCGATCCCAATTAAGGCTCCAAAAAAAATGGCGCCTGAGCTTATTGCCGTAGTTTTAATTTCGTTTTGGGTGGCCATGCCATATTTTTTCAAAAACCGGAACGAATGACAAATTCCTTGCTTTTTTCGAGTTTTTTACCAAATTTTTCAAGCTCCCTCGTGACAAAACGGGGTGAGAAAAAGACCTTAAATATGGACTGAGGAAAATCTGCCTTGGCCACAAGATGGGTCAATTTGTTAATATAGTTTTCAAATGCCGAATCCATTAGTTTCTTATCGGCAAACGAAAAGGGCGCGCGTGGTGCGTTATGCATGAGGAAATACTCCACGGCACGTTGTATTTTGGGATAGGTGTCCTTTATATACCCTTCAATATCTGTTTTCTCTATTTCCAAATCCATAAGACGGGCATTCGTGGGCAACGCCAGAGAAATTAGCAATTGATCGCAAATTTCCTTGGCAAAGCGAACGGCAATTAGAATCTTCTTAGTATCTATTTCAAGTCTATCCCAATATTTGACATCATCTCGAAATAACACCGAGGCGTTCTCATCGAGACGAAGCGCCCGGAAATATTCGAGGTGACCTCGTGCAGCCGTGTCATTTAAAATGGTGGTGGTTTCTTCGATGTCATTAAGATCGAGGCTATGATAGTCATTGAGAGTGCGTCCGGAACGAAACCAAATCAGCGAATCGTTTAGCTCACGAATTTTATTGGCTTCCTTGAAGTCAACTTCCGTTAACGCAGGGTTGTTTTCAAACGAGACTTTGCTCAGGTGGTGTAGGTCCTTTATGGGTAAGATGTTTTTAATCTCATTGTTATCGAGATGCACGACGCTCAAATTGGGCAAACTGGCCAGCGCACCAATGTCAACAATTTTATTGTCTTTCAAATCGAGAATTTTGAGCCTCGGAAGATCTGCGAGCGGCCACAGGTCGCGTATATTATTCTTGGAGAGATAGAGCGCGCTCAGTGCCTTTAGTCCGGCAAATGGCTTAAGGCTGGATATACCTAAACCGGCGAGATCTAAAAAAGATACCTTTTGTAGTTGCTTGTTGAGTTCATCGCAAAGAATGCCTTTGCTATCATCTCGTTCAAGCAAATGTTGCTGCAAAATCGCAATGGTTTTTTGGACTTCTTTGTCGGTAGTGTTCTCGCATAGATCCAAAAAAGGGGAACCCGAGGCGAAATTGCAAAAGGTAATCATTAATAGCCAAGCGATATGGGCAGCTTTCAAGGGTTCACCTCGCATTTATTTGGCCGGCGCTAATGGATCAGCCTTCGAGCGTATAAATTATTTTCGGATGATTTCGATTTTTATTGCGTGAAATAGAATTAAAGTTGCGGCAAGTTAATTTTTTTTTCTATCGTTCTCTTCGCAATCTTCAGGAAATTTGAGGAACTCTTTGCAGAAATCCTTTTCCTTGGGCACCGTTTTTTTTTCGTATTTTTTAGGCTTTTTTTTAAAATTTTTATCTGCCCGCGTGTTGTAATTCTGAGTGTTTTTATCGGCAGTTACTGGCTCGAGGGAGCCATTGACTAAAATATATTTAACCCAATGAGTTTTATATTTAATTTCCTCTTTTTTGGTGTTTTTTGGGGGGTTGTTAGGATTAGTTTTCCCCGCATTTAGAAGGGAGTGAACTAACAGCATAGCTAAACAAATAAAAAATATTTTTTTCATAGGTTTATTGTCGTGCCGTCAAAATGTTCCAAAAAATGCAACCGATAAGCGCTGCTAGCGGTACGTTTGATTTGGCATTCGGCGCCAAATAAAAGGGGCAGATTACCTGGGTCGTGACCAAAAATTGGCCAATCGAATAGGGGAATTTTGAGTTCTTGGGCCAGTGGCGTAAAAACATCGCGCACAACTTCTTCGCGATTATCGTTAAAATGGCCCACCAAAAGTGCTTTTACGCCACTTAAAGCGCCGCACCAAAAGAGCTGGCGAAGCGCTCGAAACACTTTGTAGGGCGCCTCGTTTATATCTTCCAAAGCCAAAATTTTTCCACGAAAAAACCCGGGATCGATCATGCCCATGAGGCTTGTGAGCGACACCAAATTCATCACGATGAGCGGGCCGCGGAGTGTTGATGTTGGCGCAAGAATCGGGCTTAACTCGGGGTAATTTATTTCATGGGTTTTCTTTTCCAGAAGGTTATTGAGCCGCTCTATATCAGCAGGGAAGTCTTTAACTAATTCCAAAAATCCCGGACCGTGAATACCAATGCGGCCTTTTTTATAAAAGCGCGCCAGATGTAAGATGGTGGCGTCTGAGTAGCCAATGATTGGTGTATGAGAAAAGTCGGTGTCGGCCACGTCCCCAAAAATATCTATGGCACCCACTCCGCCGCGTGCGCACCAAATGGCGTCGGGATTGCAGGCGAAGGCGGCGGTGAGTTCCGCCATTTTTTCTTTAGGACTTTTGCTAATAAATGATGGCACAAAATGGCTCATGCAGGCGTGTTGAATAACAGTAAACCCTTCGTCATGAGCCTTAATGAGCGCCATTTCATATTTATTTAAATCATAGGCGCTGCTAGGTGCCACGATCGCAACTTTTTTATTCATGATCTAGTTCATCACCGCTTTCGCAAATTTGAGCTTGGCCTCTGAGTAGGGGGCATATTTAACCGGATTATCGAGCAAGTTTGATTTTTGCAAAACCCCTCTTAAGTGGCTCAGGTTATCAAAGCCAAACTGCCCATGATAGCTGCCCATGCCGCTTTCTCCCACACCACCAAAAGGTAGGCCAGCGACTCCGACGTGACTTACGCAATCGTTGATAGATAATCCACCAGACAGTATGTGATTTTGTAGATATTGAATATTTGTTTTATTTTTAGAGAAAATATATAAAGCAAGCGGGTTTGGGCGGTTATTAACAATATTTATTGCATCTTGCAATTCATCGTAGGGCTCGATTACCAAAATCGGGCCAAAAATTTCTTCGCTATCAAGCTGGGAGCCCGGCTTAATATTGGTCATCAGCGTCGGCTCAAAAAAGCGATCTTTGGTGTTGTAGGCGCCGCCAAAAATAATATCTCCATCGGTGAGATACGCTACCAGTCGTTTTAGATGTCTTTCGTTTACGATGCGGCCGTAGCTTGGATTTTCCTGGCTATCGTCACCCAGCATTGCTGCAAGATTTTTTTTAAGCGCATCGGTGAGTTTGTCGAAAAAACGCCGATCCACCAAGATGTAATCCGGAGCTATACACGTCTGCCCAGCATTAATAAATTTGCCCCATAAGATCCGCCTTGCGGCTAATTCAATATCCGCAGTGTTATCGATCACTACGGGGCTTTTTCCGCCGAGCTCTAATGTCACTGGCGTTAGGAAATGCGCGGCCTTTTTCATAACCTCTCGACCGATATTGGTGCTGCCGGTGTAAAAAATATGATCGAAGCGATGATCCAAAAGCTCACGGGCAACTTCGCCGTCGCCTTCCACCACCGCGTAGCACTCGTGGTTCAGGCTTTTGTGCACAATTTCTTTGATGACTTTAGACGATGCGGGGGTAAGCTCGGAAGGCTTTAGAATCACGCAATTTCCTGCCGAAATGGCCGCAATGAGGGGCACGAATGATAGCTGGAACGGGTAATTCCAAGGCGAAATGATGAGCACCAAACCCTTCGGCATAGGCTCGATGTAGGAGCGACCAGGCTGCAAAATGATCGGCGTAGGAACCGTGCGCGGCGTGCTCCAAGCCTTGGTGCTTTTAATGGCCCTTTTTAGTTCTTCTTTAATCATAGAGATTTCGAGAACGTAAGTTTCAAAAGCGCAGCGGCCGAGATCTTTTTTTACAGCGTCGATGATTTTTTCTTCATAGGCCACAATGTTTTGCAAAAGCGCCCTCAATTCAGCTACTCGGCGCGATACTTTGAGCATTTTTTTGGCCTTGCTCGACTCGGTTAAATGCGCGACGATGTGGGGAATGGATCTTGCATTTGCGGTGGTCATTGTTGTGCCCTATATGATGCCGTGATGCACCCATAACCTGTGAGTGCTTGCACAATATTCTAGTGGCGGAGCTACGCAATGACAAAAAGATTTTTTAATCAAGTTGTATGGATCACCGGTGCAAGTTCAGGCATTGGTGAAGCCTTGGCTCGAGAATTTATTCAAGAAGGCGCCACTGTCGCATTGTCGGCGCGGCGTAAAGACCGCTTAAGCCTCGTCAAACAAGATTTAGGCGACCATGCCCACATTTATCCACTCGATGTGGAAAATAAAGCCGACGTAGACCTAACGGCCGAAAAAATTGCCCGGGACTTGGGCGGAATTGACGTCGTGATAGCCAACGCAGGTTATTCGGTTATCGCCAATTTTGCCGATATTAGCGAAGAAGTGTGGCGCAAACAGTTTGAAGTCAACGTGTTTGGCGCGATTTGGACCATCAAGGCAGCGCTTCCCTACGTACAAGAACGTAAGGGTAGAATTGGCATCGTGTCGAGTGTGGCGGGGTTGATGAGCTTTCCTAAAGGGTCGGCTTACAATGCTTCAAAATACGCGCTTTTTGGTATGGCCAACGCGCTCTACCAGGAGCTTTTTCCTACCGTTTCAGTGACAACATTTGCGCCAGGCTTAGTAGAAACCGAAATAAGTTTGGTGGATAATTTTGGAAAAATCAAAGATGAGAACAAAAAAATAAGGCCAAATAAGTGGCGATGGCCAGCGCAAAAGGCAGCCAAAGTAATGGTTGGTGGGTTATTTAAACGCCAACGAGAAGTGGTGGTAACGGGTCACGGAAAAGTGGGTGCTTTTCTGTTCAAACACTTTAGCGCCTTGGGCTATTGGGGTATGGCCCGCGCCAAGATAAATGTTGGTCGATAGGAGACGGTATGGCATACAGCGTTGATGACATGGTGGGCATAGTGGCGTCCATGATTGCCGATGGTCTCGTGGTCAATTTAGGCATTGGTCTGCCGACGTTGGTCGCGGATCATTTGGGCGATCGCCCCGTCATGCTTCACTCGGAAAATGGCCTGCTCGGTATGGGGCCTTACCCACGCGCCGAAGAAGTGGATTCGCAAGTAATTAATGCTGGAAAAGAGACGGTGACGATTAAACGCGGAGGTTCGACGTTTGATTCAACGCTGTCATTTGGTATGATTCGTGGCGGCCACATCGACATCGCTATTTTGGGGGCCATGCAGGTATCAAGCCGTGGCGATCTCGCCAATTGGCAAGTGCCTGGTAAAAAAGTGACTGGTATGGGTGGCGCCATGGATCTTGCGGCTGGTGCAAAAAAACTCATCGTAATGATGCGACATCACGACAATGATCAGCGCTCAAAAATGGTAAGCGAATGCTCCCTTCCGCTCACTGCTCCCTCTTGTGTCGATGTGGTGGTGACCGACTTAGGCGTTTTTGAGATTCAAAAAAATATTGGCCATTTCGAGATAGTTAGGCTGGCACCTGGCGTATCTTTAGAAAATTTAGGTGAACGGGAAATTTTTGTACAGAAAAGCGCAGTTTAACCGCGCCTGTTAAATGGATCCCGCGGTCAAGCCGCGGGACGACAATGATCTGTATAAATGCTGGCTATTGAGCCTCTCACCTATTGCCCCGCGATCAAGCCGGTACGACAATAATCTGTATTAATGTTGGCTTATCACGCCCCTCATGTGTCGCCCCGCGGCTTGACCGCGGGGTCCAACCTATTGAGGCTCTAACTATTCAACAACTGAAAACCGAATAGCCGAGTTGTTTTGAAGGGTAGGGCTGTTGTAGGAGAACTGTGAATATTGGGTGGCGGTGGACTGAACACCGACGGTAGCCGAAGCGCCGTTGTTAAAGTCCTCGGTACCAAAGTCCACATCTAGATAGTTGAATAGGATATCCGAGCTGTCTTCAAAGAAGACCACTTGGAATGTTCCACCATTGTCTTCGCCGTAATGGCTAACATCGCGCCATTCGACTATGAATTCACGGTTGGGTGCTGTTCCCACTTCGCCATAATAAATACCGCCATCGCCAGAGTTAGGATCGAGATCATCCCAGAGCGGAGCGATAAACGAAACGAAGTTAGTTTTTGGGAACTCATGGTTTTCTACATCAACCAAACCATCATTGGTGAAACTGAGGCCACCATTTGAGCCAATGGTCAACGTATCGAATACATTGTCATCGGAACCAAAAGGAATGGAGAAGGGCAGTTGAATGGTGCCTACCCAATCGTCTTCAGCATCCAGTTTCGTGCCTTCAAAATTGCGATAGTTAAACTCAGATTCGGTGGATGATGTGTAGGGTAAAAGATTGCCTGCGTCGTAAGCGGTGATCACTACTACGTCATCGCCGGGGAACACAAACTCATAGCGACCTGGGGTCTGTGCTTTCCATTCAATGGTGTACATACCATCATCAGCGGCGCTATCGATTCCAAGACCATTATCCAGGAGTTTCAATTTCTTTTTGCCGGGGTTCATGGGTACAAATACATCGCCGTTGGCAAATGCGCAGTTGATATTAAGTGCCGATAGCAAAACCGTTTCCCCAACTGCGACCAGAAGATGATCCGACGAAGGGCTTAGTCGGCCGCTGACAATTTGGTTTTCGCAGGTAATCGAACCTTGGCCGTTGTCATCATAGGCTCTAATCCTTCTGCCCGAAATGGTTTTGCCATTTAGAGCGTCGATAGGAGTGCCGCCTGCCATGAGCAGATTTTTGACTTGGATGTAGGTAAGCGATGGATCGTAGGCCTTAATTAGACCAGCGAGTCCTGCGGCAAATGGCGTGGCCATGGACGTGCCATCCATTTCTTCATACTCATCCCCAAGTACGGTTGATAGAACCTCTACCCCAGGTGCACCCAAATGGACGGTGCGTTTTCCGAAATTGGAAAACCAAGCCAAATTATCGTTACGGTCAGTTGCCGCAACGGAAACCACGTTGGCGAGGGGATAATCGGATGGGAAGTTGTCTACCACATCGTTATCTTGAGAATCATTGGAAGCCGCTGCAAAGAACAAAATACCTTCGTCTTGATGCGCTTGGATGGCGTCTTTTAGCGCTTCAGAGTTTTCGCTGCTACCCCAAGAGTTGGAAGAAGCAAAAACGTTTACGGGGTTATCCGTTCTCAGTTTGAGGTTGCGTAAGTAGTCAAGGCATGCAATTGCGCCCGAGGTTTCTCCGCCGCCATCGGCATCGAGAAATTTGCAACCAATGATGGTAGCTTCTTGCAACACGCCACTGCCACCAAATTTATTTTGGCCCTTAGCGCCGATTACCCCGGAGCAGTGACTGCCGTGGCCATGGTCATCCATAGGGTCACCGTTGTTGGCTATCGCGTTAAATCCATGAATATCATCAATCACTCCGTTGCCATCATCATCTATGCCGTTGCCAGCGATTTCTCCGGGATTTACCCACATATTGTCTTTGAGATCAGGGTGATTGTAGTTAACGCCGGTATCGATCACTGCGATTACAATGTTTTTGTCACCCGTTAGTTCTTCCCAGGCCTCTGGGGCGTTGATGTCAGCGTCTACTTTGCCACCATTTTGTCCGATGTTGTTTAACCCCCATTGATCGGCGAGTTTTGGATCGTTTTCACCACCGCCTGGAGGAGGTTGTTTTGGGCCCTTTGGTGGGGGCGTCAAAAGTGCATGGATTGGATAGTCGGGTTCCACGTACAAAACATTGGGGTCGGCTTCGTAGAATTCCTGAGCGGCTTTGAGTGAGATACCCTTGGCAACTTCCACCACATCGAGATTGCTGGGCACTTCAAACGATTGCACCACATAGGCGCCAACGGAAAAGTGGGCCGCGTCACGGTTTTTTATGGGGACATCTTTACGATATCGCACCAAAAGCCGTCTATTGGCAGGCTTTGAATCAGATTTTTTAACTTCGGATTCAAAAATCAAGTCGTCCGAAGCCAGAGTTTGCTGTCCCAAGCAAGTCGCTGCGACTAGCAGGAAAGCAAAAGCTCTTTTGTTATACGTCATATGTGCGCCCCCTTTTCATTGCGATTTTCGGAAAATGAGACTCATTAACCGTGATCGCATTCGAAAATTGTAAAATAATTGAGAGATTAGAAGCAACCACAAAATTTATTTTTACCGGACCAAAAACGCCCCAGCAGAATGGGAATTTCTCCGAAGGAACTTTGGTCTGTAAATAAGTTGCTTGCACCAAATCAACCCCAAAAAGGTGTTATCTCCGTTCGGAGTTAAACCTGCATTTAGGATCGGTCGCTTAATTATTCGGAGTTGTTCAGAAAATTATGAGGCGATCGCGCGACCGCCATCGATGTTGATGATTTCGCCCGTCATATAGGGCGCGTGTTCAACGACAAAAAATACCGCGCTTGCAATATCTTCGCCGCTACCAAGTCGTTTAAACGGAATGCGATCGATGACACGTTTTTGCGTAGTCTCATCATGATGCGGGGCAAAAATAATAGCGCCGGGTGCCACGCCATTGACGCGAATGTGGGGCGCGAGTTCAACCGCTAAACTTCGTGTAATGCTGACCAACGCCGCTTTGGACGCGTAATAATGAGCGTATTCGGTGAGTGGACGCTGCCAGAGCGCGTCGATAATGTTTACGACAGCAGGTTTAAGAGATTTTTTGAGCAAGGGAACAAGAGCCTGGGTAATAAAAAAGGGTGCGTCCGAGTTGACGGCTTGCATGTAGCGATAAGCTTCGCGGGAAATATCTGAGAAACGAAGTTTTTTAAATGCGGAGGCGTTGTGAACAATGGCGTCTAGCGACTCCACGGACTTTTTTACCTGTTCAACCACTTGATTTTGGCCCAATTCCGAGGAGAGATCGCCGGTAATTATTTCAACGCGCCCCGAATATTGGCTACTCCAACTTTTAAGCTCTTCGCATGAGTGGTGAGCGTGAAGCAGAGCAAAATAACCTTGCTTCAAAAAATGCTCGGCAATGGCGCGTCCGATGCGTTTCGCGGCGCCGGTTATCAAAATTGTTTTTTTGTTAGTCACGGAAATTGCCAAAAGAAAGCTCCAGCGGAAATTCCTTGTTGCGTAATACCGCCATAACCTCTTGCAGGTCGTCCTTTTTCTTGCCCGTGATGCGCACGCTTTCGCCCTGAATCGTTGCCGTAACTTTAAGTTGTTTCTCGTTTTTAATTAACTGGACCAATGATTTCGCATTGTCTTTGTCGATGCCTTTTTTTAGAAGAACGGTCATTTTGAAACGAGCGCCACCGGCAGGCTCAGGTTCTTTTTTTTCAAGATATTTTAGTGAAATTTTTCGCTTAACAAATTTGTCTTTTAATACATCCCAAATAGCTTCTACTTTATCTTTACTGTTGCTTTTTATATCAAATCCGGTGTCATTTTTAACAATCTCGCTGTCGGTGCCACGAAAGTCAAACCGCTGGGCAATCTCGCGTACCACTTGATCATAAGCATTTTGCACTTCATGCGCTTCGGGTTCGGAAACTATGTCAAAAGATGGCATTTTTTACTCCAAAATGGTTACAGCTCACTCTTATTACAAAAGTTTTAGGGGTCAACGCGGAACACTTATCCGTTAATGAGTCACTAAAGGGCAAACCTATTCTTGGAGTTTTCATGAAAAATAAAAAATTATGGGTAGTTGCTCTGTTTCTACTCGCGCGTACGGTAGCCGCTACTAACGTGGAAGTCGTTGTTGAAACCAAAAACCTTCACGTGCCAAAAGGTTTTGACTCTAACGACAATGTGGAAATAGTAGCAACCGGGACTTTGCCCAACACATGCTACCGTCGACCGTTTGGTGAGGCCAAAATTGTTGACAATCAAATCTCCATTAACATCAAAGCTACAAAGGTTAGCGAAAAGAATACGGCGTGCATCATGGCCCTTGTCCCTTACATGGTGTCAGTACCACTCGGTCAGCTCAGTGAAGGCAATTATGAGATCGTCGCTAACCCAGGCGGCATTAATGAGAAAACCAACGCCATAGACATCGAAAAGCCCCATTCCGCAAGCATCGATAACTTTACCTATGCCAATGTGACGCAGGTTAAAAATATTGATGGCAGCGGATATTTAGCCATTGAGGGCACGCATCCTAGCAGTTGCATGGAAATTGATCGGATTGAGCTTATCGCCAACAAAAACAATGACACTTATGCCGTGTTGCCCATCATCAAGCAAATCGAGCCCATTTGTGATACCACGATGAAGCCTTTTGTTTACAACGTTCGCCTGCCCGAACCGCCCAAAAGTGATGTGCTGATGCACGTGCGCAAGCTGGATGGTAATGCTTTGAATTATTTGGTGAAAACCAGTGCAATTGGCGGTGCAGTTAAATAAGGTTTATCCCGATCTCCTGTTGCCCAGCTCCTCTACTTATTATATGAAGTAGTGGAGCTGCTTTTTTATATATAATTGGTTGAATTTCCGATCTGAAAAAACTCAGTAATGAAAAGTCCAAGGCGGAAGGCGACCTTAGCAGTTTGACCAATGATCTAAATAGGGAAAAGAAGAATACTGAAAACGAAATAAAAATGAGGGATTTTTATAAATCGCAAATGGATGACTGGCAAAAGAATTTTAAAGATGCAGGAAATGACAATAAAAAAATTAGCGATGAAAAAAAGAAAATAGAAGATCAAAAGAACAAGCTCACTGAAGATAAAGTGAAGCTTGAGTCAGAAATAGATAATTTGAAAAAAGAACTGGCCAATAGGGAAAATGAGCTGAAACAGCAAAAGGAGCTCCATAAATTTGTTAAACAAAACGAGTTTCAAAACGACTTCGCTGTCCGTTTTATTGATGATAAAAAGCAGTCTACCTATCAAATCAAAAAGGCGTCCAATAAAGGCGTGCTCATAGGCCCAGGAAACGACGTAAGCCCAGATCAAGATATCAAGGACATCAGTGAAGATAAGGTCAAGCTTGGTAGTACGCTTCTATTGCCTAAAGATCACCCGTTTGTTGAAGAAAATCCTTTGAAAGACGTCGTTGGTATCTTTCTCCCGACACCTACTCTTCATAACCATACGCTTAAGCAAATCAAGGACGAAAACGGTGGAGTGGCCTTTGAGGTAGGGGAAGAAAGAAAGATCGGTAAGTTTGGGCAGACCGGCGATAAAGCGATCAAAAAATTATTTGGCAAGCAGTTCGTTGATAATGCTTTCGAAAAGCACGAATCGGGCGAGGTCTTCCCTGTGGAGCTCGAGGGCAAAAAATATTTGATAAAGCAAAACACGTTTTTTAGTAAATTCGACCAGCTCGAAAAACTGCAATACTTAGGCAGGGTGGCCAAGGTCTTTGGCGCGTTCGAGAGGGAAAAAGGCGGCGGAGAATATACTATACTGGAGCCTGGCGAGCATGCCAAAGGCAGCAAAAGCTGGCTCAATCTCTTTTCGAGGGGCTCACAGGTGACGTGATCAAAAGGGATGCCCCTGAGCTTGAAGAAAAGTGGGCGAAGAACGTGTGCTCCGAGGCCAAACTTGGTATGGATTGCTCAAGGGTAAAAGATTTTGATGGCATCTATCCAGAACTTTTTAAGAAGGTTAAGAAAATTTCTGACTCTTCTTCATTGAGGAAGTATTATCCCTATAAAATTATTAAAGAAAAAGCACCCCAGCTTATCGAAGCTTATAGCGATAAGAAAGAAGTCCCATGGGAAAAGTTTTTGAAAGTCAGCAGCAATATCGCCAAAGATTTTTGCACTATTGTCCTAGATAAAAACAGTTGGGTCGACAGCAAAAGATACTTCAGCGAAGTTGACAAGAAATACGACAATCTGTGCCTAGATCTCGATAAAAATCTAAAATTTGACAGCGTAACCGAGGATTTGAAAAAGTTTATAAACGATGCTTATGCCCCTTATGTGAAATATTCCGTGATCGAAGCAGCCAAGGACAAGTGGTGGAAGGGCGGTGCGGATGCTATCCGGGATGCTATTGATAACAGCAATATTGATAATGGCGTTAAGATTAAGTTGCTAGATCTTTATGATGGGAAGTAGCGAGGTATTTACGGATAGACTAAGAATATTTCTCTTAGATTCGATTCACCAGTTTAACGACTTCAGTTGATTCCAAGGCAAAACATTGCCTTGTTCGCGTATTTGTTTTTCATTGCCGCCGTAAATAACATAGGGCGATACTTCATCGCTTTTGCTTACGGATTTCCAATAGATAATTCCGGAAAAAAATTCACTCACCACGGTTTTGCTGGATTTAATTTCAATGGGAATTAATCCTTCTGAGGTTTCAATGAGGCAGTCGACTTCGTGTCCGGTTTTATCGCGCCAAAAATAGAGCTTGGGGACTTTGCCGTCATTGAATCGTTTTTTCATGAGCTCAGAGATTATCATCGACTCAAAAAGTCCACCCCTTAAGTAGTGGGTGGTTAGCTGTTTGAAATCTTCGATGCCGGCCAACGCGCAGGCCAAGCCCGTATCATAAAAGTGGAGTTTGGGCGTTTTGACGAGACGTTTGCCGATATTGGCGAAGTAGGGTTGTTGCAAAAAAACGATGAAGCTCGCCTCTAGGACAGAAATCCAAGATTTGGCCGTGTTGTGCGTGATACCGCAGTCGTTAGCCAGAGAGCTTAAATTGAGAAGCTGACCGCAACGACTCGCACACATTTGGAGAAATCTCTGAAATGTACTCAAATCGGTAACATTTTTGATTTTGCGCACATCCCGTTCTAGATAGGTTTGAATGTAGCTTCGCAACCAATCACTTGGATCAAGGCGATTTTGATAAATCCGAGGGTAACTCCCGGTGAACAGATACTCTTCGACACTTTTGGGAAGACGTTTCGCCGCGGTGAGCTCGTCAATGCTGAGCGGTAAGAGGTTTAGCAATGCCACGCGCCCTGCAAGCGATTGCGAGATTTGTTCGAGCAACAAAAAATTTTGCGACCCGCTCAGGATATACTGGCCGGGTGCATTGGTCTTATCGGTATGGGTCTGTAAATAAGAAAACAGCTCGGGAACGTATTGCACTTCGTCTAAAATGGCAGTCCCCGGATAGGTTTCTAAAAAATGCCGGGGATCACTTTGGGCAAAGGCTCGGATATCCGGATCTTCCAGCGACACATACTGGAACTCAGGAAAGGTACTTTTTAAGAGCGTCGTCTTTCCAGACTGGCGGGGCCCGGTAACAGCCACCATGGGAAATTGTTGGATAAGTTCTCGGATCCGTTCAGCTATTTGGCGTTTATACATTCCCGCACTATAGTATAAATCCGTCCAAATTGTCAATCGGATTTACAATTTGTCCAAATCTGGATGCTGAGAGGAGTAGGGGTGATCGAAGCAGCCAGGACAAGTGGTGGAAGTCCCCTGCAGCGTAGCTGTGGGGGAGAGGGGAGGCCCTGATTGACTGTGCGAAATATCGCTTTACGATCGAGGAATGATATCAAAAAACAAAAAAACCTGTTGTTGTTTCGTATGGTTAACGCCAAGGCGACGGGGCTTTTGTTAGCGCAATTAGCGCATTTATGAAAACACCGGCCTTAAGCCGGTTTTTTTTTGGGAAAATTATGAAGAACCTAAAATTTGCATCGAAAAACGTGCTCACGATTTCAGCGATGGTTTTTGGTGTGCTCTGCGGCTATTTTGGGGGCGAGGTCGTTTTAGAGGCAGCTGACATTGTCGCCAACTTTTCGGTGCGAGTCATGAAGCTGTTGGCTGTGCCGGTTTTGTTTTTATCTTTAGTGGTGGCGGTGTCCCATTTTAGTGACGCGGAGCAACTGAAAAGGCTCGGCAAAAAAATCGCCACGCTCACTATCTTTACCACTTTGGTGGCGGCGCTCATTGCTCAGGCGTTATTCATGTTCTTTGGCAAATCCCTGCTGCACATGCCTGCCGTGGTTTTGGATGGCCAAGAGCCCGTAAAAACGAGCTTTTTTAGGGCATTTTTGGACATGGTGCCCGACAATATTTTTCACGCTTTTTTGCATAACAACGTGTTTGCCGTGGTGGTTATCGCCATCGTGCTTTCGCTGTGTCTGCTCAGTGCGGAAAAAGAGCATCAAAAAACTGTTTTTTCTTTTTTCCTAGGGTTGCTTGGTGCTTTGATGCGGGCGGTGCGGGTCGCTTTGCAATTTTTGCCCATCTCCATTTGGGCTTTTGTGACAATCTTGGCTCATCAAATATCCCAAAATAAGACCGATTCGGTAAACGCGGTGATGGCGCTGACGGTGACCGTCATGTTGGCCAATCTCCTTCAGGGAGCTGTATTTTTGCCCATGCTTCTGAAGTTTAACCGCATCAGTCCGAAAAAACTTTTTCTCGACGTGAAAGAGGCTCTTATTTTGGCATTTTTTAGCCGATCTTCAGCGGCTACTTTGCCTGTCACCATGGATTGCACCATAAAAAATGCCAAGGTTAACCCGGATGTGGCGCGGCTAACTCTGTCACTTTGCACCACTATAAACATGAACGGGTGTGCCCAATTTATTTTGCTGTCGGTTTACTTTGTCGCCGGGGCCTCCGGTATCGAGATCGGTATTGCCGAACAAATTGGCATGATCTTTTTGAGCGTGATCGCAGCTATTGGTAACGCTGGTGTGCCCATGGGATGCTTTTTCTTGGCAAGCTCCATCATGGCCTCCAAAAACATTCCCTTGGTTTTAATGGGCAGTATTTTGCCGCTCTACACACTGATGGACATGGTGGAAACCTCGCTCAACGTGTGGTCCGATGCTTGCATTGCCAAAATTGTTGATAAAGAAGCTTAAAAGGCCGCCCTCACCCCAACCCTCTCCCGCAAGCGGGAGAGGGAGTAAGAATGGTGCATCAATGTTTTCTCCCTCTCCCACGGAAGGATGGATGAGGTGCTAACGCTCTTTGTCGGAGAGGGAGTAAGAATGGTGCGTCAATGGTTTTCTCCCTCTCCCACGAAAGGATGGATGAGGCGCTAACGCTCTTTGCGGGAGAGGGAGTAAGAATGGTGCATCAATGTTTTCTCCCTCTCCCACGAAAGGATGGATGAGGTGCTAACGCTCTTTGTGGGAGAGGGTGTAAGAATGGTGCATCAATGGTTTTCTCCCTCTCCCACGAAAGGATTGGATGAGGCGCTAACGCTTCTTGTGGGAGAGGGTTGGGGTGAGGGCAAAATATGCAACAACGCCCTTTTCAAACTTAGTGAGATAGGGCAGTGATGCCCATGTGCCGTGGTGGCGGAATAGGTAGACGCAGGCGACTTAAAATCGCCCGGGTAATCCCGTGCGGGTTCGAGTCCCGCCCTCGGCATTCATTTTTTTCACGGTTTCTAACACGGTTTTCACGTGATCTTTTACCCGCACTTTATACCAGGCCCGAGCAATATGGCCGCTTTCATCGATCAGAAATGTGCTCCTGATCACGCCTTGAGTTAACAGCCCATACAAACCTTTCTCACCATGAGCAAAATATTGTTTGTGAACGGCCAAATCTGGGTCGGTTAGTAAGAGCATTTGTAAACTGTATTTGCTTTTAAAGCGGGCATGGGAGGCGAGGGAATCCTTGGAGATTCCGACCAGGGTCACATGGTGTTTTTTAAACTCCTGATTCGCTTCGCTAAACTCGCAGGCTTCCGTGGTACAGCCCGGGGTGAGATCTTTAGGGTAAAAAAACAACACCACCGGGCCCGCAGCATTGAGATTCTTAAGGCTATGCAACTGGCTATCGTCGCCCTCGAGAGAAAAATTGGGGGCCAAATCACCGATTTTTAGCATGCTACCTCCAGAAAATATTCGCCAAACTAACCTAAAACGTCGATAAACGACAGATCTATTTGGGAAAGACTCTTTTTTCTCGTCGTTATCAAAAGATCGCGCCGTTTAAGAAGGTCGGGACTCACAAATAATGACAATGGTGTTTCGGCATTTTTTACATATATTTTTTCATAAAGCCCGAGATCTTTGGCGTGGTGGGGGCCATCCACAAAAGCGCATTGATCGAGAAGGGTGCTCTCGATTATCAACTCATCCCCGCCGCTAATATTACCAAATGCGACTTTAGGCTTATTTGCTGATGTCCAGATGGGCTCGCGTATGCGAAACAAGAGGCGCTGATCATGAAGATCAGCAGGGTTTAACCCAGCCGAAAAAGCCGCACCGGTAGATCCCGCAGCCGTGGACACCCAAATGCCGCTGGAGCGGTGCTCTTCTGAAATATTTTTATGGTTGACTACGAAGCGAGAGGTGGCGCCAGGATTTTTATGGCATATCAACAAGTCATTGAGCGCAGATTTTTTAAAGCTCTTATCCGCTGTAGAAATTTCCATTCGATTTATGGCGACGGGCAAAAATTGGCCAACTAGAATGTTCTCAACGATGCTTTTGAGGTTGTTCATATCCGCGCTCAAAAGGGCGCCTACCGAGGATACGGGATCGGAGTTTACCCCCAAAACATGGGCGGTCGTGACATGATGACTCACGTCCAATAAAGTTCCGTCACCCCCGAGGCTTAAGATCAGGCCGTCTAAGATCTGGTCAGGTTTCAAATCGGCGCGGCAGATAACAGTATATTTTAGGCCGAGATCAGTCAGTATTTTTTGGCATCGATCAATAGATTTTAAGTTGGCCTCATGAGCGCGTCTAAGGGCGCTTGCATGCTCACCGCCGTTGGTGGTGGTTAGGCCACCGCGGCTTTGGGCATAAGCAAAGCGAGAATGTTTATAAACGATAGTAATGGGCAGGTTGTTAAACGTCATCCATAACCCCTGGTTGATGCCACTTTCGGCATAGGTATATTAGGAAAACCATGGCACAACGGGTTCGCCAATTACGCTTTAAGGAGCATACATGAAAGACGTGGCAGCAAAGCTTATTGCCCTGATTCTCATAGCCGTTTTGCCCTTTTGCGCCTGCGTTTCCGTTCCGACCATTGAGCGCGATGGCTTTGTTCCCTTTCTTCGTGGCGAACCGGTGAGCGATGAGGAACTTGCAAAAATCAAACAATCATCCCCGAAAGACGCTGTGTTTGCGGATTTACTTCAAGCCTACGCTCTTATGCGCACGCAAAATCTCAATGATAAAAATCAGCAAAAGGCCGTTTTGAGCTTGCTAGAAACGTCGGTGGCTACGTTTGATGACTTAAAGGACCCGGTGAACTTTAGCCAAGCCTTCAGCGCCGATGAAAGCAAAGATTTTCGCGGGCGGCCTCATGAGCGGATGTTCGCGTCACTTACAGCAGCCATTTTTCATATGGCCCAAAACCGATGTGATATTGCCTTACCCTATTTAAGAAACGCCGAGTTTTTAGATGCCCGTTTTCAAAAATTGCCTTTTGGTACCGATGCGCCGCTGGTTTATGCACTCATGCACCGCTGTTTGGTTTTACAAAAAGCGAGTCCAGATGATATTGAACGCGCCAAAGTTGGGCTGCATCATTCGGTGCGATTTTTAACGCTGCAGGAGCCGCTTATTAAAGGCCTGGTGGATCTGGAGGCCACGGATTTGCGTCCCCACGCTATTGCTAATCGCGTGGCGTACATGCTTTTTGAGATCAGCCTTTACCATGCTCTTCTGACTGCCGCGAAAAATAGCTCGGTGAATAGTTTGCTAGAAGACGCCGAAAAAAATGCTTCGCTATTTATCAGCCATTTCACACAGGATTTCTCAGGCGATTTTACGAATAAGATTTTGCCCATGATTCAGGAACAGGCCAAAGTCTTGGGGCTAAAAGGCGATGCAAAAAAACAACTAGAAGATCTCACCTTAGGGAAAGTGGCATTTAATATACAAACCATTAGCGATCGTTTGAAGGATATCTTTACCAAAATTCCCGAATACAGGAATGCATTGGCCACTGCTCTCGAAACCACAAGAACCACCACGGAAACTATTCTCAAAGAGAGCACTTCGCCGAAGCTCATGCTGACTTTTTTGGGTGAAGGGCCGAAGCTTGTGCGCGAAGGTGCTTATCAGGAGATTTCGGTGGTGCGGCCGGGAGATGACGCTGATTTAACGCCGTCTATACGCAGCAAAGCTATCAAAAGCCCAAGTTCGTGTGGGTTTCATCGCCTGGGCGACGGTGGATTTTCCGTGGTGCTGTGTCATGGCGGTCAGGATGGCTCGCAAATGCAAGCCGTGCCGTCATTTGAGCTGTTAAGTTTGAGCAAGAAGGCTATGACGACCCAAGGCCGCAAGTTTGATCGGGTGCTCGAAGGCCGCGCACAATTTCGCGCGGCTACTGAAGCCATCAGCGAAGTAACTTTGTGGTCGTCACTCATCTTATTTCACATGGGTAACCTGGCGATGCAGGATTGCCAGATGCGCCGCGATACCTCTGAAGGTTGTTATGCCCGTGCATACGCCCTATGGGGTTTGGGCGCGATTACCATAGTATTCACCGGTGTGGTGTGGTTGGTGGGTAAAACGAGCAATCCAAGCGCTGACTCTCGTTATATTCACCTCATGTATGAGTCCATCTATATGTCGAAGGATTTAGGTCATGAAGCTTAGTGTATTGATTCTCCTATTGCTCGCTTCTTGTACGACCATGCGCGATGCTTCGTTTGGCTATTTTATGAAGCATAATAAAGCAGTGGGTGTCATGTCCTTTCCGCTCGAGCTCGAGCGATTAGAAGAAAAAAATATTGAACTGAAAAAGCTTATCTATGGCCCCATGGCGAGCGCCAAACTCACCACGTGCGTCATGCTGCGCAATCAGCTCTACGTCGCCGTGCTCGATGGCGTTAGCGGTGCGGATGGCAAGCAGATCAAAGAGGCTACCCAAATTATGGAGGAAGCCTACCAAACGAGTGACGAGGAATTTCTCGCAGCCTGCGATCAAATTTTGGCAACGCCCGTGGGAGCGGTGTTTGTAGAGGCGCAGCAATATTACGTGATTTCTCGGTGAATAGCGACGTTGATTGAATTTTAGACGTGGTTGCATCAAGTAAGCCTAGGCATGACAATTCAGGTCCGGGGTTTTATACTTTATACCATTCGCGCTAATCTAATAAAAAATATACAGGGTTAGCCATGACGACTTTTGATCAAGCTCCCATGACGGCGCTCGTGCTTTCGGGCGGCGGTGCGCGCGGTGCCTACGAGGCTGGTGTGCTGCGCTATGTGCGCGACGAATTGCCCAAGCGCATTCGTCCCCATGTGCGGTTTGAAATCTTGGCTGGCACGTCGGTGGGTGCTATTAACTGCTGCTTTTTGGCGGCCACCAGCCATGCGCCGGAACAGCAAGGCGAGCTGTTAGTAAACCTTTGGCAAGATGTGCGGATCGATCGAGTTTATAAATTGGGCATGCGCGAGGTGTTTAACCTGCCTCGCTTTATTTTGGGGTCGCGCGGGCGGGGCGATCTCGATGACATCGGTGGCCCGGAGCGTCTGGGAGGCTTGTTTAACACGTCGCCGCTTGAGCACATGGTGCGCTACGAAATCCCCTGGGGCCAGGTGAAGAAGAACCTGCGCGATGGTTTTTTTCAGGCACTCGCGGTCAACGCCACGCATATAAAAACGGGTCGCACCCATGTGTTTGTCGAGCGCAGAGAAGGTGGTTTGCCGCCCTGGAGCACCGATCCGCAGATCGAAGCCCACGCAGTGGAAATAGGACCCGATCATGCATTGGCCAGTGGCGCTTTGCCGTGGGTGTTTCCAGCGGTGTCCATCAACAATGAAACTTACGTCGATGGCAGCATCAAGCTCAATACTCCGATCTCACCGGCGCTCAGGCTCGGAGCCGATCGGCTTTTTGTGATAAGCTTACGCAGTGAGGACGTGGGTGAGTGGCATTCGACCATGCAATCCCAAGGTATTGAGACGTTCCCCTCTGCCACCTATTTATTGGGCAAGATTTTGAATGCCCTTTTAGCGGATAAAACCGATTACGATCTGACCCGGCTCAACCGCTACAACACCATGTTAACCGAGGGTAAAAAGCGTTTTGGGCGGGAGTTTGTGGATCACTTCGCCAGTCTCATGCAAAAAACCCGCGGAAGCCCCTATCGGGTGATCGAGTCCTTCGAAGTCCGGCCCAGTATGGATATCGCCAAGATCGCGGCTCGCCATCTCGAACGCGGTTCAATTGCCGCACGCGCAGGATCTTTGGTGGGGCCATTGTTGCATCGCCTCGGAGACATTGGCGTAGGGCAGGCGAGTGATCTTTTGAGTTATTTGCTGTTTGATCACGAGTTTGCCGCGGAGCTTATTCGCTTAGGCATGCACGACGCCGATGCGAGGCGCCAAAGCATCATCGATTTTTTTAGTGGGTATTAAACGAAAAAAAGGAGAGCTAACTTTTGCTCTCCCTAGGTTATTTTTTTAACAACTATTTCCCTAAAAGGGTTCTAATCTTTGCTATTTCGGCACCAAAAATCTTTTCTAGCTCAGCCATCCCACTTACAGTGAGGCAACCTGCGGACAATGCTGCGGTTTTAATCGGGTCACCAACAACAGCTGTTTTCCCTCCACCATTGGCTACCCACCATTGATTGTGTTCGGTTAATTTTTGACAAACTACTCTAGGGTCTAGATCTGCCAAATCCCATGCCGCAAAAAGCGATGCACCTGCAGACATTGTACCAATAAAAACCAATATTTTTAATGCATTATTTATACGTTTCATAGTCATATACTCCTATGATTTTTACGTAAAAACTATTAGTAATTAATGCATTAAAAAATAACGAAAAAAATAGATCTATTAACTATTATGATTTTAATAGTGCAATTATTTGTTAAAAAACAACGCGTTGCCGCCCCTAGGACTTTTTTGCCGGCTAAGATAGTTCTATGACTGGACCAAAGTCTACTCGGAGCTTTTATGGCCAAGAATTTCTTTTTGGATAACGACGACTTGCAGTTCAACCTGGAACATCAAGATTGGGAAGCCCTTTTTCCACTGGTGGAAACCGATCCAAGTGACTCAGAAGCGCCTCGCAATTTGACGGAAGCCATGGTGCTTTACAAAGAATTCTTGCAAACCTTGGGCGAGTTTATTGCAGAGAAGATCGATCCCAAGGTTCACTTATTAGACGAACAACACCCTATCCAAAAAGATGGCGAAATGCATGACGCGCCGGCCATGCAAGAGTTTATCGATGGCTTGGCCTCTATGGGCGCTACCGCCATGCCGTTTTCTCGCCATGTGGGCGGCTACAACTTGCCTTGGCTCATTGCAAACGGTGTGTGCGAAATGGCAGCCCGCGCCGATGTCAGCCTCATGACCTATTACGGTTTTATTTCGGGGATTGGCCTTGCGTTTCAATATTTTGCCCTCGAAGAAGGCAACTTCACGGCGGAAAAAAAGAAAATTTTATCCACCCGTTTTGATCACGTGATGCGTGATCTGGCGCAAGGAAAAACCACCGGTGCCATGTGTCTCACCGAACCCCAAGCAGGCTCCGATTTAGGGCAAATTCGCACTACCGCCACCAAAGCCGGTGATGGTTATTGGTATTTGAACGGCCAAAAGATTTGGATCACCTGCGGCCACGGCGAGCATCATCTGGTTTTGGCCCGCTCTGAAGACCCAAAAACGCACCCAGGGCTCAAGGGTCTATCGCTCTTTTATTTGCCCGCTCACATCGAAAAAGATGGCAAACGCGTGCGCAATTTTGAGATCGGCGGCCAGGAAAAAAAGATGGGGCAGCATTCGTCGGTAACTTGCACCCTCAACTATGATAACTCGCGGGGCGAGCTCGTCGGTCAGCGCGGCCATGGTTTTAGAAACATGCTGCTCGTCATGAACGATGCGCGTTTACTCGTGGGCTATGAGGGCATTGGTCTATGTGAAAAAGCCCGGCGCATGGCCCAGGATTTTGCCAATGAACGGGTCACCATGGGCAAAAAGATCGCCGATCATGAAATGATCGCCGATTTCTTAGACGAGATGGAAGTAGAAACCAAAGCGCTGCGGGCATTGGCGTTTCGCGCGGGATTTGATGAGGAAATGGCTAATCGTATCAAAGCCATGATGCGCGTTGATCCCACCCGCAACACGGATATTAAGAAAGCGCGTGACGCCGACTACAAAAAATATAAATGGGATGCTCGTATGGCAACGCCGCTGGTCAAATATATGGCCTCCGAAAATGCTGTGCGCTTTGCCCGTCTCAATATGCAAATCATGGGCGGTGTTGGCTACATGAAGGAGTATGGCGCGGAAAAGCTGTTGCGTGACGCTTTGATCCTCCCGATTTACGAGGGCACGAGCCAAATCCAAGCGTTGATGGTGCTCAAGGATCATCTGCAACACGCCATGCGCAATCCCGCGGCCTTTGTTTCAAAAATGGCTACTGCCAAATTGCATAGCCTGAGCACCGCCTCACCTGAGGATCGTACGCTTGCTCGCCTCAAGTCATATTATTATTCAGCGATGCAAACCATTATGACCCGCATGGTGATGGATAAATTTGGCGATCTAAAGGGTCAGCCTCTGACATCGTGGAAGCCCGCGTTTTTGAAATCATGGGATCCGAAAAAAGATTTTTCCTTTGGGATGCTTCACGCCGAGCGCTTCTGCCAGATCTGTTCCAAAGTATGGATGGCGGAAGTCCTGGTTGATCAGGCCCACAAGCTCAAAGATGAGAAGCTCAAGGCTGAACGCCTCTTGCTCGCCAAGCGTTTCATGGAACGAGCGGAGCCGAAAATCCGCGGATTACTCCTCGAAATCGAGTCGAGTCGCGGCTCTATCTTTCGTGAACACCTACACGAGATCAAGGGAAAAAATGGGGTGAATGGCACTCATAAAGTGCATGCCCAAGAGATGATGGCTTAGAAAGGTCTCATGAAACCGCGAGTACCCGAACGCCTGGCCCAGATACCCTCTGGCCAGGTGTTGGCTCTTAAAACCGTCACGATTCCACCCTACATCACCACCAATACAACCCTGCTCGGCGAAAAAGATTTTATTATTGTTGACCCAGCCACAACCGACGAAACCGATCGCGATTTCTTAATACAGATCGTACAGGAACGGCTAAATCTGGGGCACCAATGTCTTGGGTCCTATCTGACCCACCATCATGGCGATCATATTGCAGCAGCGCCGGTGCTTAAGCAAAAATTTGGTATCCCCATTTTTGCTTATTTACATGCGGAGGCGTCTTACCCATTTGCCATCGATCATGCCCTTAAACATGAACAAATGATCCCTATTGATAAAAAGCCGGTAAAAATTTTCTACACGCCGGGCCACGCGTCCACCCATGTGGTTTTTTATGAACCGACAGATCAAACGCTTATTGCCGGTGACATGATTACCGATCTGGGTACGATTTTGATACCGCCGGAGGAAGGGTCGCTGAAGATCTATTTGGAAAGCCTGCTCAAGCTATGCGATCTTCCGCTCAAACATGTGGTGCCGGCTCATGGCAACGTTATTAAAAAAGACCCAAAAAAATTTTTGCTACGCTCAGTTTCCCATAGGTACCAACGTATCATTGGTATTTTGCAAGTTTTGGCAAAGTCCAAAGCCGAACTTGATATTGGGGCGATCACAAAAGCGATCTATCATGGGTCCATCGACCCATCCCTTTTGGTGTTTGCCGAAGTATCCGTGATGTCTTCCTTGACCTATCTGGAAGATAAGCACGCAGTGAAAAAAAATGGCAATGCTTGGCTTTTAGCAAGTGAAACCGAAGAAGCGGATATCAAAGCGTTAGTGAAGCAAATCGATGACCGCCTGGGATACGCCTAAGTGGCGGCCCCGATCCCATTCGTAAAAGCCGGTTCCGGTTTTTTTACCAAGGAGCCCAGCTCGTACCATGCGTTTTAGAAGTGCTGGCGGCTCAAACACCTGTGAGTCAAGGGTGCGGTAGAGATGCTCGCTGATTGCCAAGCGAACATCGAGACCCACCCAATCCGTTAACATGAGCGGCCCCATGGGATGCCCGTAACCAAGTTTCATGGCGGTATCGAGCTCAAGCACCCCCGAAACCCCTGTTTCGAGCATGCGAATGGCTTCCAGAGAAAAACTAATGCCGAGCCGCGAAGTGGCAAATCCTGGTGAATCATTCACCACGATACTTTCTTTGCGAAGTTTAAGGCTTAGTTCTTTGGCAACCTCCAAGGCTTCAGGGTCCACTTCACCATGCACCACGATCTCAAGCAGTTTCATGATATGCGGCGGGTTAAAGAAGTGCAGGCCTAAAAACCGCTCTTTATTTTTGAGTGCCTGGGCAAGCCGCGTGATGGAAAGGCTCGATGTGTTGGTTGCAATGAGCGCCTCGTTGTCCAAAATCGCACAAGCTCTGGATAAAATCTGTTGCTTGAGCTCGATATCCTCGCTCACCGCCTCGATCAGCAGATCGGAGTCCCTGGCGTCCTCGAATTGTGTGGAAAACGATAGGTTACGTCTTATGGAGGAAGCGTCGTCGCTTGCGAGCTTATTTTTCGTAAGTCCGACTGAGATCATCGAGTCAATACTCGTTTGGGCGGCATCTAGGGCGCTTTCTTGGTTATCGATGAGGCAAACCTTTATTCCACTTTCCGCCAATACATAGGCTATTCCGTGTCCCATGGTGCCGGCGCCTATCACTGCAGCTCTTTCGATGCTTCTCATCTTAACCACCTTTAAATGGCTTCTAGCGCCAGGCTCACGCCCTGACCCACACCAACACAAAGACTAACCAAACCAAGGGACTTTTTTTGTTCGCGAAGTTGATTAACGGCTGTTCCCACCAAACGCGCTCCCGAGCATCCTAACGGGTGTCCGAGTGCAATAGCGCCTCCCCATAGATTAACCCGATTTTCATCGATTTTAAGTTCTTTGGTCACCGCAAGCACTTGAGCCGCGAAGGCTTCATTGATCTCAATGATAGAAAAATCGTCGATTTGGAAATGATATTTCTCAAGTAATTTTTTAGTGGAAAAAACAGGTCCTATGCCCATGATGCGAGGGTTAACGCCAGCCGCGGCAAAACCAGAAATTCGCGCGAGCGGCGCAAGGCCCATTTTTTTGGCGTAATCGTGAGAAGCGATGGCCAATAGGGCAGCACCGTCATTAAGTGTCGAGCTATTGCCAGCGGTTACCGTGCCATCTTTAACGAATGCGGGGCTTAATTTTTTAAGCGACTCAATATTGCAATCCGATCTTGGGCCTTCGTCTTTTGCCACCAAAATTTCTTCACGGGCATTGAGCTTCATTGAAACCGGCAGTATTTCTTTTGAAAACCAGCCGCTATTTTGGGCTTCGATTGCCCGCCTGTGGCTTTTTAGAGCGAATTCATCCTGGCGTTCGCGAGAGATGTCATATTTTTTGACCAATGCCTCAGCGGTTACGCCGTTATGTTCGGGCGGAGTTCTTTCCATCATTTTTTCATTAAAAAAACGCCAACCTAAAGACGAATCAAAAATCTGCGGGGCACCAAGCTTAAATGGCTGGTCGCTTTTTGGCATGACCCAAGGTGCCCTCGTCATGCTTTCCACGCCACCCGCTAATACGAGCTCATGTTCGCCGCATACGATTTTGCGTGCGCCATCGATCACGGCGTCTAGTCCTGACGCGCATAGGCGATTTAAGGTAATACCAGGAACTTCGTCGCCAAGGCCTGCGAGAAGCAGCGACATGCGGGCAATATTGCGATTATCTTCCCCGGCTTGGTTGGCGCATCCTATGATTACTTCATCGATGCGATGGCCCGCAAGGTCGCCCATCACAAAATGGTTCAGAAGCAAAGCCATCATATCGTCAGGTCGCAGGTTCTTTAGCGCTCCCGCATACTTGCCGATGGGGGTGCGCGCGAATTTCACAATAACTGGATCGTTTGGTAATTGATGCACAAAGATCTCCGCTGCGACACAACAATTTTTCACAACCAAAGCGAGTTATCAACCGTTATTTGAGGTCAAAATGTTGCAAGACGCGTTTACCCATGTCGAGCCATAGATCTTTGCCGGTAGATTCCTCGTCGACGAGGAGGTGGCGAAAGCCAAAATTATCGTAGGCAAATCGGTTGTCGACGATGTCAAACTGCCAACGTGTGAGGCGAAAACGTTGAATGGTATCCCGCACAGCTCGGGCCGGTACGAGTTCGTCATTGCGGTCGATCATGACCAAAGTATCCACATTTAGATTTTTATACTCAGATTTTTCTAAAGAGTCTTTGAGGTCAAATAAGGCAAGGTATGCGGCAATGGCCGTGCCACGGTTCGCCCGGTAGCGCTCGGGACTGCGGCTTGGTAGGTAAAAACCTTTGCCGAACCAGGAAAAAAAACCAACCATGGTTTTGGCGTACCACGGCACCGCAATCGCTGGGGCGATTAGCACCATCTTGGAAAACCCAGTGTTATGCTGTGACATCCATTCGAGTCCCACCACGGCCCCCATGGAAAAGCCTAAAAAATAGATGGGAACTTGCAACTCTGTGGCCCGTTCTATCGCTTTAGCCATTTGATATTCAAACTGTTTTCGCCACCTGTCGGCCGTGACTTCGCCCATCGGTTCACCAGAATGGCCGAAAAGGCGAAAACGCCCTACCAACGCTTCATGGTCGGTGAGGAGTTTGGCCCAGGAATCCATGCGTTCGGGTTTGAGATTAAGACCGTGTAGTACCACGACCACTGCTTTTGGCTGCTTATTTGGCTTTGGGGTTAGCCATTCCACTGCGACATCATTTTCCCCTGCGTCATGTTTAATGGCCACTGTGCTACACCCGCTAAAAAAAACGCCAATTATCAAGATGTTGAACAAAATCGTTTTGGTCATGATTATCCAAATCCCTAAAGCCCCTTGTACTTATGCGCTGGATTGACAAGATGCTGTTGGTACATTTTTATACCACGTTTGACACCAGTTTATTGAGGAACACAAGTAATGGTAGTAATTCGACTTTCCCGAGGCGGCTCTAAAAAACGTCCATTTTATCGCGTGGTGGCTGCTGATCAACGCATGTCGCGCGACGGCCGTTTTATCGAACAGATCGGAACGTTTGATCCCCGCGTTGAAAAGGGTTCGATCAATCTCCAGCTAGAACGCGTTGAACATTGGTTGCGAGTAGGCGCAAGACCAAGCGACACCGTGAAAGGCTTGATCAGAAAATTTAGGGCGCTCGTACCCGCCAAGGCTTAGTCCATTTTGATCTTGCTCGGCTACATAACCAAAGCGTTTGGCATTAAAGGCGGCGTATCTGTAAAGCTCATTAACCCTGAGAGCTGTGCGATAGCGCCAGGTGCATCCGTTTTTCTAAAAAAAAATCAGATTGAACGCACCTTAGTGGTTTGCGATGCGATGCATGGCGGTCGGGTTTTTTTTGCCGACGTGAACAGCCGCGAAGACGCCGAGCAGCTCATCGGATTTGAAATCCACATGGCGCGCAAGCTTTTGCCTAAACTGGATGCCAACGAATATTACTTATCCGATCTCGTGGGCACCCATCTGGTGGATGATTCAGGCGCCCGAATTGCCGAAGTGATTGGGCTTTCGTCCAACAACGCTCAGCCTATTTTGGAAGTAAAGACGCCGGATAACGAAATAGCGCTCATCCCCATGGTTAAACCAATTGTTAAAAATGTTGATTTGATCAGGGGTGAGTTGCTAGTGGATCTGCCCTTAGGGCTATTAAATATCAACAGTAATTAAATCATGAAACACGCGACGTTTATTTCTATGTTTAAAGAGCCAATTTCGTCGGTTCTTAGCACATCGATCCTCGCGCGAGCGCGTGAAGCCGGCATCATTAATACTCGTGTAATTTCGCTACTCGAAGAGCATGACAACAATCACCATGCCATCGATGACACGCCGTACGGCGGTGGCCCGGGCGAGCTCATGAAAATAAGCGTGATCGCACCGGTGATAAGACAGGCATTAACCCATCACGATCATCTTCCGCGCGAAAATAAGCGGGTTATTCTCATGGACCCGAGCGGCAAAACTTTTAATCAAAGTCATGCTCGCCGTTTGAGCGCTTATGACGAGCTGATCTTTGTTTCGAGTCGTTACGAAGGGGTAGATGCCCGCGTTCATAATTACATAGACGAGGCTTTGTCTTTGGGTGATTTTATATTGAGTTCAGGTGACCTGGCTGCTGCCGCTATTTTTGATGCCATAGCACGTCATCTTCCGGGCGTTTTAGGCAATATAGAATCTCTCGATGAGGAGAGTTTTTCTTATGGACGTTTAGAGCCAAGCAATTATACGCGGCCGAGGGAATATGAGGGATACGCGGTTCCCGAATTTTTAACGGCGGGAAATCACGCCGTAATCAAAAAAGAACGAGCCAAAGAAGCGCTTCTTAGAACGCAAATGCTCAGGCCAGATTTACTGGAACGCTTTCCGCTCAGTGACGAAGAAAAAGAGATTTTGGGCCATCATGAATAGAAAAACCATCGCTTTGCTTCACCACCCCGTGGTGGACAAAAATCAACAGCTTTACACCACGGCCATCACCAATATCGATGTTCACGACATCGCGAGGGCTTCGTGTACCTACGGGCTAGACCAATATTTTTTGGTATCTCCCATCGCCGCTCAGCAGGCCATGGCACGCCATATCGCCGATTTTTGGGTGGACGGAAATGGGCATCGCAAAAATGCCGATAGGGCGCGGGCGCTATCCTTGATAAGCGTACAGCCAGATTTAGCCGGCGCCATCGAACATGAAACTTCGGTAACGGGCAAACGGCCCCTTCTCATATCAACGAGCGCAAAACCCTGTGGCGAGAAAACCATCTCTTATGCGCAAGGCCGAGAAATCATGAACGAGTCGCCTAGTTCCATCTTAATTTTTGGCACGGGTTACGGCTTGGCGCCTTCGGTGATCGAAGCCTCCGATTATGTTTTAGAGCCCATTTATGGGCCCACGGATTATAATCATTTATCAGTTCGTTCGGCGGCGTCTATTATATTGGATAGGTTGTTTTCTATTGCTCAATAATCGTATCGAGCAGCGTAAACATTTCGCTAAAGATGATATTATCGATATTTTTGGTAAATTCTTTTTCTTCATTTGAAAGCTTAATGCGGGTATCGTGCTTACCATCAAAATATTTATCTAGATATTTTTTATAATCATTCAATTTAATATCCTTAAATTTTGACTGATAGGCAGAAAACAAAGTATTTTCGAAAGTTTTGGTAAAATTGAAATCTATGATTGCATTGATCATAGTCACTAAATCCTGCTTATTTGATTCGTTAATCAATTGCTTAAATAGAAAACCGAAGCTGTATGTTTCAAAAATATTTTTCTGATCCTTACAATGCAAGCGCAGATATACGAAATTCATGTTCTTTCTTTTTTCAATATTTTCGGTAAACCATATTTTTAACAACGAAAGATAATTGAGAATGAATTTATTTGCTTTTTCGTCGGATGAAACGTCTGCCATTTCTTTATAAAATTGTTCAGATTGTTTTTGATAATCTTCCTTGGATAACAATCCGGCATGCAGCGAAGCGTGACAAAAACCTAAAAATACGAGCAAAGCGAAACCAATATTTTTTACTTTAGCCATTTTGTCCTCGTGGATATTTTCTTGAGCGGATAATGCGCGCGAAAATTATTTAGGCAAGATGAGTCGGTATTTGCAGCTAGACCTGGTCTAATCTATAGAGATAAAAAATCTTGAGGCATCTTAGTGCAAAGCAGCGACCACAGAAAAGAAATCCCGCATTTTTTGCGTTTTGTTAAAAAAGGTGCTTCTCCTGATGACATCATGCAGAGGTTTTTAGAGGGCGTGATGGCCCTTGGTATAACGCCTTATCCAGCTCAAGAAGAAGCTATTTTAGAGCTGATGAGCGATAAGAACGTCATACTGGCCACGCCTACGGGTTCGGGTAAATCGCTGGTGGCCACGGCGCTTCATTTTCGCGGCTTTTGTGAGGGGAAACGGTCGTTTTATACATGCCCGATTAAAGCCCTCGTGAGCGAGAAATTTTTTACCTTATGCGACCAATTTGGCGCCGAAAATGTGGGCATGCTCACTGGGGATGCCACGATCAATCGGGATGCCAATATTATTTGCTGCACCGCGGAAGTGTTGGCCAATTATGCGCTATCGGACGACAATTCCGGCATTTCTTACGTCATAATGGATGAGTTTCACTACTATTCTGACCCCGACCGTGGCGTGGCCTGGCAGTTGCCGTTATTGTGTTTGAACAATGCTACTTTTTTATTGATGTCAGCCACTATCGGTGATTGCGAGCCGGTTAAAACATCGCTCAGAGAAGTCACCCAAAAAGATGTGGCGGAAGTATTGAGCATGGAGCGGCCGGTGCCGCTGGATTATACCTATCGTGAGACGCCACTGCATGAGACCTTGGCAGAGCTTCTATCTTTAAAAAAATATCCCATCTATGTGGTGAACTTTACGCAAAGCGAGTGTGCTCTTGAAGCGCAAAATGCCATGAGTGTGGATATTTGTACCAAAGATGAAAAAAAAGCCATTGATCAAGCATTGGTTGGATTTCGTTTTGATACGCCGTTTGGCAAAGACATTAAACGATTTATTCGCCATGGCGTCGGCATTCACCATGCAGGGCTCTTGCCTAAATATCGCTTGCTCACCGAAAAGCTCGCCCAGGCGGGTTTACTGAAAATTATCATGGGCACCGATACCCTGGGCGTGGGTGTAAATGTGCCCATACGAACCGTAGTTTTCACCAAACTATGTAAGTTTGATGGGGAAAAAACCCGTATCCTGTCTAAAAGAGATTTTAAGCAAATCGCAGGGAGGGCGGGCCGCAAGGGATTTGATACCCAAGGCTCAGTGGTTGCTCAGGCGCCTGATCACGTGATTGAAAATAAGCGTGCTGAAAACCGCTTTAGCGACACCGATAAAAACAAAAAACGTAAAGTGGTAAAAAAAGCGGCGCCCACCAAAAATTATGTTCACTTTGATCAAGATACGTTTAATCGTCTGATCAATGAGCCTCCGGAACCGTTAACTTCGCAGTTTAAAGTGACTCACGGCATGATTTTAAACGCGCTCATGGGCCATGAAAGCAACGGCAATCCAGGTTTAAGAAATCTGATTGACGTTATTGGGCGTTGCCATGAGTCGCAAAAAAATAAATCGAAGCTTCGTCGCCTGACCGCCCAGCTGTTTAAGTCACTTTTGCACGCCAATATTTTTAGCATCGTTAAAAATATTAAGACCGGCGCTCGAATCGTGGCTAATGAAAACCTGCAACAAGATTTTTCACTGCATCACGCGCTTTCGCTGTATCTCATCGAAGCGTTAACCGTCATGGATAAAAACCAAGAGAGTTATGCGTTGGATACGTTGAGTTTGGTGGAAGCGATCCTAGAAAATCCCCGGGCCATCTTAAACCAGCAACTCGAAAAAAAGAAAACTCGAGCGCTCGCCGAGATGAAAGAGAGCGGCATGGAGTTTGATGCCAGGATCGAAGCCTTAGAGAAGATTGAATACGATAAGCCCTGTGCCGATTTTATTTATGAAACGTTTAATATGTTTCGCGATAAGCACCCTTGGGTAGAGGCGGAGAATATTCACCCTAAATCGATCGCCCGAGCCATGTTTGAGACCGGCGCCACGTTCAATGAATATATCAACGAACTGGGCCTCGCCCGTGCTGAAGGGTTGCTTTTGCGTTACTTATCCCAAGCCTACAAAGGCATAATGCAGAGCGTTCCGGATCAAATGAAAACCGATGGCGTACTGGATATCATCGCCTACTTGCGCACGATGCTAAGCCGTGTCGATACGAGTCTCATCGAAGAATGGGAAAGTTTGTTTGACGAACCGCTGGAAAATAGCGGTGCAAACGTCAAAAAGCAGGAATATGCGCCTTTTGATCCTAGGGTCAATCACAAGGCATTTGCGGCAAAAGTGAGGGCCGAGCTGTTTCATTTGGTGCGTCTGTTGGCGGGCGGCGCCTATTTAGAAGCGGAAGGTGCGATCAAAAACGGCGATAAATGGAATGCCGCGGGCTTAGAAGAAGTCCTAAGGCCGTTTATTGCTGAGTATGGAAAAATAATCGGTGATCCAAGAGCGAGAAGCCCCGAGTTAACCCGCCTCAAAAAGCTGAGCGACAGCGCATATGAAGTAAGCCACACTTTGCTTGATGAGCAAGGCGATAATATATGGTTTATTAAAGGTCTCATTGATTTAGATAGTATTAAAGATCTGAATGAGCCGATAATTGAGATAACTGAGATTGGGAACTGACCATGCCTACTCAGCATCCGACATAATTGTCATCCCGTATGCCAAAAAGATGCCCGCCAGGGGCATCGGCGTAATAGTACGGGACCTCTGTGTGGTGCCACAATCCGGAGGTCCTGGACTCCTTCGCCGATAGCCCTGACGGGCTATCAATTCGGCATCCAGGAAGACCAAATAGAGAGAGGAAGTTCATCCACTTTTTTGACGTATTAGGCGCGCCCCCCCTTAAGTCATCCCGTATGCCTAAAAGATGCCCGTTAGGGCATCGGCGTATTAGTACGGGACCTCTGTGCGGTGCCACAATCCGGAGGTCCTGGACTCCTTCGCCGATAGCCCTGACGGGCTATCAATTCGGCATCCAGGAAGACCAAATAGAGAGAGGAAGTTCATCCACTTTTTTGACGTATTAGGCGCGCCCCCCCTTAAGTCATCCCGTATGCCTAAAAGATGCCCGTTAGGGCATCGGCGTATTAGTACGGGACCTCTGTGCGGTGCCACAATCCGGAGGTCCTGGACTCCTTCGCCGATAGCCCTGACGGGCTATCAATTCGGCATCCAGGATGACGATAAAGAAAGAGAAGAGAGTTAATCCACTCCTTGTTCTTCAGCGACGGCTTCATCTGCAGCGGGAGGAGCTTTTGCAGGCTTTGGCTCATCGTCCTTGTCATCATCAGGCATAGCTTTAGGTCCAGGAGGGGGAACCTCTTTGGTGGCCATAAAATTATCCATTTTTTCCTTGAACTTGGCCTTAAGGTTTTCCATTACCTCATCTATTTTGGCTTCTGGTACCTTCAACTCCATCAGGGCAGCCTTAAGCTCTTCTCCCTTTTTTCCCATTTTGGCAGCCACTTTCTTTGCGACAACCTGTTTTGCGATTTCCAAGGGAAGACCCGCTTCTACCAACATGGTCACAGCCTTTTCCAGGCGCTTACCCATAAACTGATCGGTCGCGCCTTCATCTAAGACAACGCCGACTTCGTCTTGAGCTTCGTCGTCCACATCGGGCGAGGCCATAAGAGGCATTATTGGTAGCCACATAGCGCCCAATAAATATATTAAATATTTCATTTTTTTCTCCGTGATATGCAGATCGCGCCACCCAAGATTTCGCGATCTAAATATATATAAAACGAATACCGGCCATTCGCATGGTATTATGGGGGATCTCCATTATTTTTGTGAAATATTGTGATGAATTTTTTTGTTACTTGTCGCTGGGGCCAATGGTAAATTTGAATCCCGTTCAAGCGAGGGCTTAAAAAATGGCCATCTATTTTTCCCTGTTTATTCTGCTCGTCATAGGCTTATTGGCCCTCGATCTAGGTGTGTTTCATCGCAAAGACGAAGTGATGACTGCCAAAGCTGCTATTGGCTGGACCATTTTTTGGGTAATAATTTCTCTTTTATTCAATGGGCTTATTTACGTATTTTATGAGCATCATTGGCTTGGGATAGGTACCACCGTTGGCTTACCTTCCACCGGCCTTGAAGCATCTATCGCGTTTTTAACCGCCTATTTGGTGGAAAAATCACTGAGTATCGACAATATCTTTGTTATTGCCATGATTTTTACCTACTTTAAGGTGCCGGCGGAGAACCAACATCGCGTATTGTATTGGGGCATCATCGGTGCTCTTGTCATGCGCGGTCTCATGATCTTTTTGGGCATCGCAGCCATTTCGATGTTTAGCTGGTTTACCTACGTGCTTGGTGCATTGCTGATTGTCACTTCGGTGCGCATGATGGTGCTACAAAACGACCACTTTGACCCAGAAAAAAATTTCGTGGTTCGGATCACCGAAAAGTGGTTTAGCGTGACCAAGCATTATCATGGCCATCATTTTTTTGTTAAGCAAAACGATAAGTGGGCAGCCACTCCCCTGTTTTTGGCTCTATTGCTCATAGAAAGTTCTGATTTATTTTTTGCCATCGATTCTATTCCGGCCGTGCTTGCCATTTCACTCGATCCCTTCATCGTGTTCACGTCTAACGTCTTTGCCATTTTAGGGATGCGTTCGCTCTATTTTGCTTTGGCATCCCTCATGGATCGCTTTCGCTATATAAAAACGAGCCTTATATTTATTTTGGCATTTGTGGGTACCAAAATGATTTTAGCCCATCACATTCATATCGATACCCTGGCGTCTTTAGGGGTTATTATCGGCATTCTCTCTGTGGGTATTTTGGCTTCAATCTGGGCAAAAACTGAGGCATAAAGAAAAAACTTGCAAAAATTTACCCAAAATGATATCAAAAATATATCATGTTTGAATTTGACTCAAAAAAAAGTGCCATAAATAAAGTAAAGCATGGAATTGACTTTATTGAGGCGCAGTCGCTTTGGACGGTTCCCAGCGTAATTTTAGAATCAAAATTTGATGATGAAAAACGTTTTTTATTGATAGCTGTAATCGATTCTGGCTGTTGGACAGCAATTTTCACCATGCGGGGAAGAAAAATTCGAATTATTTCGGTGAGGCGATCGAGAGAGAGTGAAAAGGAGCTTTTTTATGACAAAGACTAAAGTTAATGCAGAAACGCTAGATAAAAAATTTGATGCTGGAAAAGAAGATATTCTTGAATATTTCGAAACCGACAATGCAACTAGGCGCATTCTCGTTGATTTTCCGGAATGGATGATCGGTTCATTGGATATAGAAGCCAAACGTTTGGGCATTTCCCGGCAAGCGATAATAAAATTTTGGATCAATGAAAAACTCAAAGAAACCTATTTGCATCTTAAGAAAGCTGCATAAAAAATCCCGAAGGAACTTCGGGATAATAAGGTGCTAAAACGCAAATTACTTCTTCTTGTTGTCGCCGCCTTTTTTGTTGTCAGAGCCTTTTTTGCCCTGTGGCTTTTGGCCACTGGAGCCTTGTGGGCCTTTGCCTTGTGGTTGTTTTTGATTTTTCTTATCTTGAATTTTTTCTGCCATGGTATTCCTCACGTCTTTCACAGACTTCTAATGCTTCAAAAAAAGGGCCTGGATACGCCTTGCGCCGCTTTTTTCATCAGCATTATTGAATGTTACTCTAAGCAAAAAAAAGCCGCATGTTTTTTTTAAGTATTTTTAAGTAGTTATGAAGATCTGTCAGGAAGAAGCGCGCACCCTGGATCTGGTGATGTCGTTGTATTACCGAGATTACTTGTTAAAATAGCAGATGTAGTATTTAAATATTGAGATATAAGATGAAGTATGTTGTTTTGTTATCTATTGCCTTTTTGCTGACTACCATAGCGTGTGGGCCTAAAGGAAGCAGTTCCACCTCAAGCGGAAACAGCAATAATAAGAATAACAAACAAGCAATCGATGTAATTTTAGCGCATCAACAAAATCGATTTGAAATATTGCGTAAAATTCTTAATAAAGACAAAAAATATCATATAAAATTTCCTGGTAAAAGCGCGGATAAGCATGCTCTAGGCGTAGGCTACGGAAAGATGGCTTGGGCCCCTGTTGATGCGCCGGGCTATAACAAGATGGTGCAAAGCATTGCCGCTTCTATCAAAGATTTAGCGAAAGATTTTCCAAATCGCATTCATTTCGGCATGATCGGCGATTACAAGCTAGACGGCTCGGATTGTGATTCGAGCACGGTTAACGCAGAGGGCGTACCTGGGCTTCAGGGCGACGGCACCTTTATGATCCACGTGTGGGGTGCCAATGCAGGCAATTTTAATGAGCCGAATGGCGGTTCAATAACCGGTGGCGGACAAGCCAGCTGCTTTGCTTCGCAACGCCCGGGTGCATTTGGTATATCAACCATGCCGAGCACTGACGAGAACACCCTTTTGGCGCCCGACAAATTGTTGAGTCTTTATTAGGAAAATGTTGATTAAAACTGGCGGAGAGGGAGGGATTTGAACCCTCGATAGAGTTTCCCCTATGCCGGATTTCAAGTCCGGTGCATTCAACCGCTCTGCCACCTCTCCAGATTTTCGAGCTTTGCCTAAACAAACAGAAGTTGGCAATGGCGCTTTCAATAATTATCCAACGCTCGCGACCATCCGCTATCATGGAAATAAATATTGAGGTCCTTATGCTCAACTCCATTCGCATTGCCCGAATTTTGGCGCAAGAGCTTACCAAAAAAAGTACCCTAGATACATTTGATGAAGTTGTTCGCATAAAATTCAAAGTCATGATGGCCGATTGCGATTTTAATGGTCACATGACCAATTCACGTTACGCCGCCTTATGCGACTATGCGAATTACACCATTTTGATTCGTTTAGGATTGTTAAACTTTCTATTAAAAAAACAAGCTGCCATTATCATAGATTCACAGGAAACATTTTTTATAAAAAGTTTGGCGCTATATCAAAATTTTTGTATCGAAAGCTTTATTGAGAAAATAGATAAGAAACACTTCTACTTCGTGCACAAATTTATTCACGCATCCCATGTGGTAGCGGTGCACAGATCTCGCGCTATTTTGCTTTCACGAGGAAAGAAAATTGTGACGCAGGAGGCGTTTGGCTCTCTTGTATTGTCAGATAACGGTCAAAACCGTTCAGCTGCGTGGCATGAGCATATGCGTACTGAACGGGGACGCTTAAGAACGAGCTAATTACCACACAAAGCCTGTCTTAAATTCCAGCATTTTATCAATTTCCCCGTGCCTATTCGGGTCAGGGATGTTTCTCGCCATTTCTTTGCTTACGGCAATACCCTGGGACAGGTATACTTCCCCGCCCAAATTTTTTTGGTAGCCAACGCCGCCAGCGAGCGACATCATGAAGCCTGAATCGTAATACCAATCCCAACCGATCAACATCATCGATTTAACGCCCATAACATCCCACGAAAATTCTTTTCCATAGGAATTTTTGACCCCGAGTTGCCAATAATTAACCGTCACGCGCGGTTCGATGAAAAAAGAATCGGCGAGTCCGTTATTCGCCGTGGATAGCTTCAGCCCAATCCCTCCTTCTAAGGACAAGGGAAGTGCGGTGGTTTCATAATCACTCGCATTCCCCTTTAGAAGCGCCTGTCCGTAGCTTAAGGGATGTATATAATTAAAGCCCACCAACATTGGAAAAGTCAGGGAAAGAAAATCGAGCAATTTGATTTGAAAACGCATATCCATTTGGCCGAACAACAACGATATCGGGGAAAATGATATTGCGAATTTGCGTTCGTAGCCTTTGGTTGGGGTTGACGTGACATACAGCTGATCTGCGGCAGGCGCTAGGATGGGTTCGGATGATAAGGCGGCCGGGCGAGGGGCTTGATGTAGGGTTTCTAGTTCTCGCTCCATTCTTCTGGCTTCTTCACGGGAGGATTCGACTTCGCGTTTTTTAGCATCTATTTCGGATTTATTCTGGACTGCGATTTCTTTTTCACGAAGTTCTTTGAGAGATGCCCTTATTTCATCGGCTTCTCGTTTAACCTCGTCCTCGATGTTTTCACCAAAAAGCAAGGCGTTACAAAAGAGCGAAAAAATAACCAAATTTGCCAGTTTCATGGGTATTCCAAAAACAAAAATGCATTTTTTATATAATATACCGGTTAAACAAGGCAAGAGAGATTAGACACGTACCTGCGAAAGTTGCATAGCGCTCTCGAGGCCTGTAGTGAGCAAGGTCTTCACGGCCAATGCACAATCTTGCGTGAGTTTTTCTACACTTGGAATTTCCGAACCGAGAAATGGGTTAAGCACAAAGTCGGCTTCGCTACCTTTGTGAATCGGTCGACCGATACCAAGGCGAACGCGAATATAATCATTGCCTAACGCTTGGGAGATATCTTTTAGGCCGTTGTGCCCGCTATTACCGCCGCCTTTTTTGATGCGCAGTTCCCCAAGCTTGAGATCCAGATCATCATGAATGACGACGATTTTTTCCAGAGGAACTTTAAAAAATTGAGCAGCCGGTAACACGGATTGGCCCGATTTATTCATAAAAGTTTCTGGTTTTAAGAGGACAACAGGCTCGCCTTCGATGCTGCCCTTGAGAAAGTTTCCGTGAAAGGAGGACTTCATGTCGCCGAGGGCGTATTTATCGCATAGGGCATCGATAGCCAAAAAGCCAATGTTATGACGTGTGAGTTCATATTTGGGGCCAGGATTTCCAAGTCCGACGATGAGCCACATGGTATGAACTCCGAAGCTAAATTATTGTCATCCCCTGTGCCTTAAAGATGGCCCTCTGGGCCATCGGCGTATTAGTACGGGATCTCAGTGCAGTGCCATTACCCCAAGGTGCTGGACTTCTTCGCCGATTGCCTTCGGCAATCTTTTCGGCATCCAGGATGACAATAGAGAGAAAAATACTACTTCTTACCTTTAGCGTCCGCTTTGCCTTCTGGTTTGGCTCCAGGAGTTGCTTCTTCACCTTCTTTTGTACCGCGTGGTTTCTTAATGGTCAAAATCACAACACGTGGTTTTTCTTTAAGCGTAAGGCCTGCAGGAAGCGTAATGTCCGCCGTATGAGTCGAGCCGAATTTTAGGTTCGAAACATCCACATCAATGCTGGCTGGAATATCTTTAGGGAGGCAGGCCACGCGCATTTTGGTTAGCACATGATCAAGCTTTCCACCGAGTGTCACCGATTCGCTCTTGCCGACTAGATTAACCGGCACCTGTACCGTTACAGGGCTTTTTTCATCGACTTCTACAAAGTCTACGTGAATGAGATTACGCTTGATTGGGTGAATTTGGCGCTCTTTTACCATCACTGAACGCTTGCGCTTGGTTCCTGGAATTTCTAGGTCGATTACCACGTTGCGTTTAAGCGGACCACGCAAAATTTTGGTGATATCCCGAGGGTTCAACGAAATAGACAGGGTTTCTTGACCTTTGCCGTAAACCACAGCTGGAAGCTGTGCTTCCATTCTTAGCCTGCGTGTTGGGCCTTTGCCGTTTTTTTCACGTATCACTGCATGTACAGTATTATTGCTCATATTTTCTCCCTCGATTACGCCCAAAAGGCCTCGCAAGATGATTGTTTGGCCGCACCCTAGCGGGCTAATATTGGGAGGTCAACAACATCAATCAAATAGGGAGGAAACGCTTGCCCCGGTATGAACTCGTTTGATCGCTTCACCCACCAGGCTTGAGCAACTTAACACTCGGATTTTTTTAGATTTTTTGGCGTCTTCTCTAAGCGGGATGCTGTCTGATACCACCACTTCATTAAGCATGCTCTTTTCGATGCTTTCAATGGCTGGCGGCGAAAAAACGCCGTGGGTCGCATAGGCCGTAATACTTTTTGCGCCATGTTTAATCACCGCTTCTGCCGCTTTGGTGAGCGTTCCTGCGGTATCGATCATGTCATCGATGATTATGGTGCGTTTTCCTTCCACTTCCCCGATAATATTCATAACTTCGGCTATGCCAGGTTTGGGGCGGCGTTTGTCAATAATTGCGAGACCCGCGTGCAATCGTTTTGCGTAAGCCCGAGCGCGCTCCACGCCGCCCGCATCAGGCGAGACCACGACTAAATCGCCGCCTTCTGAATGGCGTTGTTGGATGTCTTCAATAAACACGGGAGTCGCATAAAGGTGATCAAATGGCACATTAAAAAAGCCCTGAATTTGGGCTGCGTGAAGATCAAGAGAAATGATTCTTTTGGCGCCGGCGGCTTCTAATAAATCGGCCACCAGTTTAGCGGTTATGGGCTCGCGGGGAGCTGCTTTGCGATCTTGGCGCGCGTAGCCGTAATAGGGCAGTACCACCGTAATATCGCTGGCCGATGCTCGCTTAACCGCATCGATCATCACCAACAACTCCATGATATGTTCATTGGCCGGTGGGCTCATGGATTGCACCAAATACGCATGGACGCCGCGCACGCTTTCTGAAATCGAAACGCTCACTTCACCATCGGCAAAGCGCTTGATCACAGCTTGGCCGAGCGGAATTCCCAAATAGGCAACAATGCGTTTGGCCAGTTCAGGGTTAGAGTTGCCGCTGAATACTTTGATAGATGTTTCTGACATGTTGGATGGGGCCTAATGGTGCGAGTAAAAATGGTTGGGGCGGTAGGACTCGAACCTACGAATGTCGGTACCAAAAACCGATGAATTGCCAGCTTTTCTACGCCCCAACAGCTGTTCAGGCTTTTTTAATTTTTGGCTTTGGCTGTCAATAGCGGATCAGAACACGAAACAATTTTGACGCTTCATGCGATTAATGAGAGTCTCATGTTTCAACCCCAGGTGTGCCATGACCGCTACTCCATACAAAGTTGCCGATATCGCTCTCGCTGATTTTGGTCGCAAAGAAATTGCTATTGCCGAATGGGAAATGCCCGGGCTCATGGCTTTGCGAAAAAAATATGGGAGCGAAAAACCACTCACTGGCGCGCGCATCGCTGGCTGTTTGCATATGACCATACAGACCGCCGTGTTAATCGAAACACTGATCGAACTGGGTGCCGAAGTGACTTGGACCTCCTGCAATATTTTTTCCACGCAAGATCACGCGGCAGCGGCCGTAGCGAAGCGCGGCATACGGGTTTTTGCTTGGAAGGGTGAAACAGAAGCCGAATACGATTGGTGCATTGAACAGCAAATTTTCGCATTTAACGGGGGTAGAGGACCTAATTTAATATTGGACGACGGCGGGGATTTGACCAAGATCATTCACGAACACCACCCGAAATTATTCGATGGCCCCGACGGCATATTGGGAATCTCCGAAGAAACCACCACCGGCGTGCGAAGGCTCTACGAAATGGCCAAGGCGTTTACCCTGCTTGCACCAGCCATTAACGTGAACGACTCGGTAACCAAATCTAAGTTTGATAACCTCTACGGTTGCCGGGAATCCTTCTTAGATGGCGTAAAACGGGCCACCGATGTGATGATCGCAGGCAAAGTAGTGGTGGTGGCGGGCTATGGCGATGTTGGCAAGGGCTGCGTGCAATCGGCCCGCGCGCTCGGTGCCAGAATTTTGGTCACCGAGATCGATCCCATCAATGCGCTGCAGGCCGCCATGGAGGGCTATGAAGTGGTAACCATGGAAGAAGCTTCTGAGGTTGGCGATATTTTTTGTACGGCCACTGGCTGCGCCTCGGTGATTCGCAAAGAACACATGGAAAAAATGAAAAACCAAGCCATTTTGTGCAATATTGGCCATTTTGATTCCGAGATCGATATTCACGCGCTCGAAAGCGACCCCAACATAAAGTGCGAAAACATCAAACCGCAAGTGGACCAGTTTATTTTTAAGAATGGCAAACGGCTTACAGTTTTGGCTCGCGGTCGCTTGGTTAACCTGGGCTGCGCCACCGGGCACCCATCGTTTGTTATGTCCAATTCGTTTTCGAATCAGGTGCTGGCCCAAATTGCGTTATTTTTGGACAAAAAACAGAATAAGAATCAGTTTGAAAAAGGGCGGGTTTATACTTTGCCTAAGAAGATCGATGAAGAAGTGGCAAGGCTACACCTCGACAAGCTTGGCGTGAAGCTCACGCGCCTTACCAAAGAACAAGCGGCTTATCTGGGTGTGGATATTGAGGGGCCTTATAAGCCGGAGTTCTATAGATATTAGTTTCTCAAAGATTTTAGACATTGAACAAATCGCTCGATAGATTGCCGTCCATAGTTATCGTCAGTTGCAGGTGCACAAATAAGTGAAGTGCCTAGATTGTTAGTACCCAGGCACTCCAAATCCGGGCACCAAAACTTATGAGTTCTATTTTGCAAAAGAAATTGGATTATGAACAATTCACAAAATTAGCGATAGATTCTGATTATTTTTCCCAACTCGCGCGTAATAACAAATGGTACAGGCACGTTTTTCGTTTCGTAAGTCATATAATATTATTTTTTATATTCATTTGGATTGCCAAGTATAGTTTCGCCCTAAACTATGTTTTGGGTATATTCGTGTTTGGATTCTATTTGTATTTTCAAGGACTCTTAATATCTGGATTTATGATTCATTCCCACGAACTATCTCATAATCAAATTAAAATAAGATGGCTCAATAACAGCATCGGAATCATCAGTGGGTTCATAAGTTTTATTAATTTCTACAGCTTTCAAAATGCACATCGTTTTCATCATAAAAATATTGGCAATATGGATGCCCCAGAAGCAGGAGCTCCCGTTTCTTTAACGGGTCAAAGAACCATTCGGCATGATGATAATATGAGAAAAAAAATGGAAGAAATATTTTATTTTTCCAAATTCATCTGGTTCTTGGTTTCGTGGCCACTGTTTATTTATTATGGCGATTATAACAGTTGGTTGCTCCCTTTTTGGTCGAAAGGTCGAATGAATCGTGCAAGTTTCCTATGTTTCCTAGTTTTTATGACTGTAAATTGCATTTTGCTCGTGATGTTTTCTTTTGATTATATAATATTCTATATTCTGCCAATGCTTCTCGGTGGAAATAGAATCTTAGCAATTACATTTATGCATCACGCACATGAGGATTCGGTTTTTTTTAGCAAAGAACACCATAATTTTTACAATACGATCATGTCCACCACCGATAGAGATTTCGGAAAAATCGTCAATTATTTCATGATGAATAACGGCTACCACATTCCTCATCATATGAATCCACACATTGCCTATTATGATTTAGAAAAAGCGAGCGCCTTTTTGAGAAAAATTATTCCTGAGGGGCTAAGTTATAATTTCTACCCAAAATCACGTTTTTATCATGATCTTCTGAGTGGCACCTATGATCAACGATTAGTTGGGGATTACGCTTTTTATCAACCCGTTTTTGCGCCTATCCCTAAACAGAGAAAACTTGGGCAACCCCTACAACAAAGCTGAGCCAAAACCCCACCCCTCCTAATACAACAAAGTGAACCGCAACAGCGGTTTTGCTGAAGCCAAATAGGTACCATGATGTCGCGGCGGCCAAAAACTATCGCACATTAGAACCTTGGTTTTCAGTATAGGGGGGAAGGCGCCGTAACATGCGCCTTGGGCGCTGCCGAGTGAATAGCTTGGCGGCGTTTTTTTGTTAATTCTATTCGGTGGTATTATTTTGGCGTGTGCTTCGAAGGAGATTCCCATGCCAAAAGCCCATAACGCCATGATCGATGTGAACGACGCGGTCTTACTCTTGATCGACCACCAAACCGGCTTGTTTCAAACCGTCAAAGATTTGGGCCCTGAAGAACTTCGAGGCAACGTGATTGCGCTCGCCAAGTTGGCTAAACTTACGAAGCTTCCGGTGATCACCACAGCATCGGTTCCCGACGGACCCAACGGGCCGCTTATCAGTGAACTTTTCGAGATTTTGCCCGACGCGATCTATGTGCCGCGGCATGGCCAAATTAACGCTTGGGATAATCCCGCTTTTGTGAAGGCCGTGAAAGATACCGGCAAAAAAACCTTGATCATGGCCGGCACGCTCTCCAACGTATGCCTCGCTTTTCCCGCCGTCTGCGCCGTGAGTGATGGTTACAAGGTTTATGCGTTGATGGATGCTTCGGGTTGTTGGAGCACTTTTTCCAAAGATGTCACGCTGGCCCGCATGACTCAGGCAGGCGTTATTCCCACCGACACCCTTGCGCTTATCGCCGAGCTTCAGCAAACCTGGGCCCGCCCAGACGCCGCGGTTTTTGCCGAGCTTTACGCCTATCGTATGCCCAATTATGGATTGTTGATGGAAAGCTTTGCGCGCGCTCAGTCGTCTGCCAAAGCAGGGCCGTTGGACGCTGACCAGGCAACGACGCTGAAGAAGCTCAAAGCCCCTTAGCCAAGGTTACTCTCGAGGCCTCTAACAACGACCCCCGGCGCCAAAGGATAGTTAACTTTAATAGGCACAATGATCTCGAAGGAATCTAGGGCCAGGCTTGTCATGGCCATTTGTATGCTGGATGTTAATTTTGGGCTTTGTGAAAACTTGAATTCAAACCCATGTTTCTTGCCATCTTTGACGATCAAGAGGTCTAGCTCACCCTGGTTATGCACGCCCCAAAAATAACATTCTTCAGGCCTGGCGTCGTGTTGCAAAATAATTTGTTCTAACGCAAAGCCTTCCCATGACGCGCCCAGTTTGGGATGATTCATCAGCGAGACCTCATCGGTAATCCCAAGTAGACTGTGCAACAAGCCGCTATCGCGCATAAAGATTTTCGGCTGCTTTACCTGCCGCTTGCCCAGGTTTTCGAACCATGGTTTGAGCTCGCGTACCATAAACGTACCGGTCAAAATATCGAGATAACGCCGGACCGTAGTGTGGGATACGCCAAGTGAATTTCCTAGCTCTGACGCGTTAAAAATATTGCCATGATAATGGGCCAGCATCGACCAAAACCGCCTCATGGTTGACGCCGGTATTTGGAATCCAAGCTCAGGAATATCGCGCTCCAAAAATGTAGAAATATAACTTTTGCGCCAATCCGCGCTGATTTTCTCGCTTTTGGCGAGGAATGATCGAGGAAAACCACCTCGATGCCACAATGTTTTCACATCGGCTTGCTCGCGCAACGAGAAACCAGATATTTCTAGGTGGCTAATACGCCCAGCTAAAGTTTCCGACGATTGCCTTATCAGATCACGGGAAGCGCTGCCCAAAATTAAAAATTTCAGCGGATTTTCCGGGTCATCAATCATTACTCGCAGTAAGGGAAATAGCTCGGGAATGCGCTGGATTTCATCGATCACCACCAAACCATTTAACATCGATAGAGCAACTTTAGGGTTGTTACCCAGGCGATCGAGATGAAAAGGATCTTCGAGATCAAAATAGTTGGCTTGGTTAAAGCCTCCTGGCCAATCTTTAATAAAAGCGCGCGCTAAGGTGGTTTTGCCGCATTGCCGCGGGCCCAGCAAAGCGACAGCCGGATTTACTTCAAAGGCCTGCTCAATCAACGATAAATAGTGGGTGCGTTCCATGGGTGGATTGTATCATGAAAATTGTGCACCGTATGCACAACTTTCAGGGAGTTTGGTAACTAAGCGTTAACCCTACAAAATCTTAAGCCGCCGCTTACGGTCTTCCGCCTCTATCTGGCCGCCCAAAAACCGTGGGTCCAATAAATGGGTCACTTTGACGTTTTTGAGGGCATTGAGCATCACGCTTTTTACATCCGGTTTTTCTTTTTCCAGCTCGTTCAAAAGCTCTTTCATGCGCTGCCGCTTCATGCCGTCTTGGGAACCACACAGATTGCAGGGTAAAATAGGAAAGCCGCGTTTTTTGGCGTAGGCGGCGATATCGCCCTCAGCGGTTTCGATGAGCGGACGGATCACAAAAAATCGATCGTCATCGGTTCGATATTTGGCCGGCATGGCCTGCAGTTTTCCCGCGTAGATCATGTTGAGCAGCATGGTTTCTAAGCTGTCTTCGCGATGATGCCCAAGCGCAATCTTGTTGCAGCCCAATTCTTCGGCGTAACGATACAAAATGCCGCGCCTGAGCCTTGAGCATAGCGCACAGTAGGTGTCGCCTGGTTTGGTTTTATCGATCACGATGCTGTAGGTATCTTCTTTAGCGATCAGATGCGGGATTTTATTATCGATGAGCCAGTTCTTGAGCGGTTCCCCGTCGTAGCCCGGTTGAACTTGGTCGAGGTGCACGGCCGTGAGCTTATATTCGAAGGGCGCTTTTTTTTGCGCCTTGGTCAGTAGGTCAAGCAACGTATAGCTATCTTTGCCGCCTGAAATGGCCACCATGATGTGGTCGCCTTCGGCGATCAAGTCGTAGTCCACAATCGTGCGAATCATGCTGCGCATCAGTTTTTTTTGGCGAAGCGAATCTTGCTCGCTGAGTGCAAAGCCGGCCCAATTTGCTGGGTCAGGCGCGCGAGTATTTAAAATGCTCATAAATAAAGGCCCCTATTGACGCATGAGGCTTAAAACATTTTTATCTGCAGTCAACGATGGTGGGTGTAGCTCAGTTGGTTAGAGCACCAGGTTGTGGCCCTGGGGGTCGTGGGTTCAAGTCCCATCACTCACCCCAATGTTTGCGTCCGTAGCTCAGCTGGATAGAGCACCGGACTTCGGTTCCGGGGGTCGTGGGTTCGATTCCTTCCGGGCGCGCCAATAACATATCGCATAAATACGAACCGTTATGCGAATTGAAATGCTGAAAAATTACTAAAAAATTGGCTGAATTTTGGCGAAAGTGCAGCCAAAATGCAGCCAAATTTTTTCAATTAGCTTATTAGTTTCATCATTTCCGATTTTAGCAGTTTTTGATTATGACCTCGAGCTTTGCGGATAGGACCAGCGTTGCTGCCATCAAATCATTCATGAGCTGCTCTTCTATCTCGATGCCTCCTTCGTATTCGGCTAAATTTCGGCGCTCATGGCATTTTGCCAGCACTCGCCATACCTCCGTCCCAAGACCAGTCGTATAAGGCAATGTTTGAAATACAAGATATCGATTTGTCGAACGATAGCCACACGAGCGAAGCGCTGCCAACGCCAAGGAATGGGCTGCATTATATGCGAGATCGAATCGACTTTCTAACGACAGCGCGATATTGCCTGCATCTTTCAATCGAACGCGGCCAGAGCGGAGAAGTCCATCTATCTCCGAGCGATTTAAGGGCTCGATTTTCAGATGCCCTAATTTTGCCAAATTATCCAAGTGCGATGAGGTCACGTTCAGTACCTATGAGAAAAATTTTTGGTTGCTTGAGGATTTGATTAATAAAATTATTGCCATCATCGCGCTTGCGAGACCATTCTTCTTGGGAGTAACACGTCGGATTGATCTGTCGCGCCAATTTGGCCTGTGAGTTTTCTAGCAACGGATATAGATCGGCATAGCTAAGGTCTTCCCCAATGAGCATTAGGTCGATGTCACTGCCCGCATTGTCTTCTTGTTTGGCTATCGAACCGTAAATAAAAGCGACCCGAATATGCGACGACCTGGGGCTGATAGCTTCTCGCAAGATGTCTACGAGACCAAAGGTCTTCTGGACAATGCTTCTCAGTTCTGGATAGATAAATGAACCTTGGTTTGCTTGATATTGTTTTTGATTTCCGCTGGGCTTGACTAAGATCAGGCCGACAGTAACAAGCCGCTCCAATTCCCGCTGCACCGCTCCCGTTCCTGAATGGGTTAACCTGATAATCTCGTTCGTATGAAAAACCCGGTCCGGCTGCCCAAAGAACAAGCCTAAAACCCGTTGTTGTACCTTGGAAAACAAGGCATCGGAAATGCTGAATATTTTCGTACCCATATCAGGTACTATAGCACCCATTTTGGGTATAAAGCAAGAGGTTGTATCAAAAAATTGGAAGAATAGGAAATTCAAAGCTTATTTGTTTCATCGTTAGATCGCATCAAACCGTTATGCGAATTGAACTGCTGAAAAATTACAAAAAATTGGCTGAATTTTGGCAGATATTTTTGGGATTTTGTAAGCTTCTTTCGCGTTTTAGATTCGGGTTGGGTCGATGCGGTCTAAAATCAAGCAATCTTTGAGAGTCTGATAGTAGGAATCGATGGTTGAACTCGCGCCGAAAAACATTTGTTAGCGCTTATATTTCGGCGATTTCTGAGTTTGGGATGTTGTGGATTGGAGCGCAGTTACGGACACGCTTGAATGGCCCTCGCTGAATGAAGGACGCCTTTGGCATTTTTGAGAGAGGCCATTTGCTCATTAGTGATCGAAATCGGTGTATTAAATACCCACCATTTGACACCTTTTAGATATTCAGTTCCCTTTCCTGCCGTGAGCGACCCAATATAATCAAACCCTGATTTGTTGCTCGGAAAGAAGCTCGGCAGATCAATAATATCGCCCAAATCGATTTCGGTTTGATTGGCCTGTTGTTCGCTTATGAGTTTGAGGAGGCTGGCAACTCCAGAATGAGGTTTTTCTGCGTTTCCCTGGATGATGACCGCCACCACCGCAAGACTATCTGTGGTGTTACCCGGTTGGAGGGTGCCGGTTGGATTGTGTTTTACGTGAACAAAATGAACTTCGATATTATCTGCTGGCACTGCTGTATGTCCGGCCAGAAGATGCTCTTGTGCTTTATGAAAGTGAATTTGGTCCAAATAATAATCATCATCTCGTTTTAAAAGGTTGGTGGCTTTTTTGCCGGTTTGCACCTTGAAGTTAACGTAGGTGCCTTTTTGCTCCACCGTCATTAGATCGGCTTGGCTGGTGAGGGTAAATGTTAGAGACGGGCTGAGTGGGATGTTTTTTCCAAGAGCAACCCCTGACTGCGAACAGATAACGGCCGATGAGGCTTGCGTTGGGTTTACTATAAACAAACCGATCAATAGCAATGCATATTTCATACTGCCTATTTATAGGAACAATTTAAGTAATATCTGGCTTTTTTTTCGTGATCTAAAATATAGAGGCTATTTACCTATTCATATTATTTCATTAAAACAGGGTAATATTAATAAATAATATGGATTTAGTGATGTATAAATATTTCTTTTGGGTGCCCATTCTTGTTGTAGCTATCAACAATGCCGCTACGGCATGCGAAGCCGATGACGATATCGAGATCATCGAGAATTTTACGTTCGATAAAAAAGCCTTTGAGGAAAATTTCAAAAAGTCGCTTATCAAAGCCACTCAGAAAGAGAATTTTGATAAAAATCTGCGGGAGGCGGTTAAAACCGAAACGTTGTTTGTATTCTTCACAGAGGATAAATTTGGCGATTATGTAATCGAAATAGTATCCATTCTCAAAGAAAACGCATACAAAAATAGGAAAATACTAAGATTATTGGAAAGCCTGGCCGAATATGATTCGGAGCTTTTTCAAATGGTCACCGATAAAATCGATGAAATGGTCTTGCTCGAAAGCATACGAGCCAGCACCTGCGAACTCATCGTCAAGAAAAGCGGATATCTAAAGGAAGAATCATTTGTCCCAACCACATTTGATGAGAAAAATTTCTTTCTCTATCTCATGTCGCTCCTAATCATTGAAAATGACGAAGGAGAGGCCTTGGATGCCATGCAGAAGCTCTATTGGCGTTGGGTCGAATTGGGCAAAATCAATCTTTTTTCCTCTTACGTGGTAGAGGCGTATGAGATCCTCATAAAATTTGGAGCCCATAAAGGCAAAGAAGAACTCTTAAAATTATATTTCAGTAAATTCGTAAACAATTCAGCGAATAATCAACTGTCGCTAAATAAAAACCCAAAAAAAATCGTCATCAAGACGAGGATTTTTTACCGATTGTTAAAATATCTTGATGGCGCGGATGAATTTGGTTTGAAGACTCTCCAAAAAATTGCGGATCTTCAGAGCACCGGACTAATCGGGTACCATGAAGCTCTTAAGAGTGCCTATGACTCCATCAAGGACCTGAAACTTGTCTTTGAATCCGATGAAGAAACGAAATTAATGACTGCCGGCACCGCCCTTAAAAAATTATTTACGAACGCCGGCCTTGCTTTGGATTGAGCGCCATATGAGGTTTTTAGTAATCCCCAAGAAATATTGCTGAACCGTTAGACTTTTTAACCGCCTGGACGTCTGCGGTTACCCACTTGGCATTGAGTTCCAAGGCCAATGCTAAATAAGTAGCGTCGTATCCGCTCACGCCGTCGCAAGCAAAGCGCGCCGCCTCTTTAAAGCCTCTGTCAGTTAAGGGAATTGTGGGTATACTGAGCCGCCAAATTAGACCCTGCGCCTGCTCAACAAAACGCAGATCTTGCTTAGATTTCTTGGATAAGACGTGAAGTACTTCAGAATAGAATAAGGGTGGTACCGCAAATCTTTTGGGATTATGGATCAAATCGAGACGCACCGCGAGCGCCTGATCACGCAACGGTTCCTCTAGGAAAAACCATTTAACAGCGACCGAGGCATCGAGAACTAACATTAGGCATCCCTAAGATCGCGCAAAATATGTTCTGCTGAAGTGGCATCTTTGGCGTTTATAGCGAGTGCATCCATTTCTATTGCCAGCTGAAGCCGAGCCTCGCTGGCGGCCTTTTCCACAAAACGTTCCTGGAAATCTTTTAATGAAATCAGCACGGCAACCGGCTTTTTGCCTTTATCTAGAATAATGGGGTCGCCGTTCTTAGCCAGCATATTTATGATGGCAGCCAGAGATTGTCTCAATTTTACAGCGTTAATATGTCTCATGATATGTTATATAACATGTCATATAGCATTTCGCAAGTTATCTCAGAGCCCGCCTAAAACACCTCCAGGCTTCGCTCTATCCTTGAGGAGGATCCATTAAGCAAAAAATACTTAGGATACTTTTTTTGCACCTGCTCAAGGGGTTTACGCAGACCAATCAATCTTTCCGGAAAGACGAGCTTCCCTGGCAGGGTTTTATCGATACAAATGCTCTTCGAGTTTATTTTGTCGCAATAAAATTGGGTGGGCTCTTCGCAGCTATTTTTGTAGGGGTTGGCGATCTTATGCTCCCAACTGCGTCGGCCAATATGGGTCAGCACGCCGAGCCCTTTGACGATTTTCCAAATATAATCTCGGGTAAACATCTCGTCATCGCCATATTCGTTTCGGTAGGGATAATAGAAAATGCGATCCTTAATGTCAGACATGGAGCCTTCGCCGCTATGGGAGCCGCCAAAAATACTTGCGGTAAGGGGGCCTACGCAAATGGAAAAAAGCTGCATGCGGTGAAAGGGCAGGCCGCTATCGATCCACTCCAAAACGCTAAATAACTCGGCCGCACTTACCCACCAATCGGCATCTCTCACGAGGTAGCGGATTTTTTGGTCTTTAGGCATTTTTTCGCCCGCCACCATGAAACGCCAAAACGTGGCGTCTTTACCCACTGCTTCCAGGCCGTTATCGACATACGCGATTTCACATCCGCTCTCTAATGCTTCAGCGATAAATTTATCATCGGTGGCATTCTTTAAGTCGCCAAGCTCTTCAACTCGCAATGGATTCCTTTTGGCCACATAGACTCGCACCGTAAACGACTTAAAGCCCCAGTTGGTATCCGAAAAACCATTTACCTCGTTGATATAATCTATACTTTTTAAAAAGTTTAACATGCCTTTTAAATATATTTCATTGTTGCCAAATAGCGTCAAACTAATGATGCGCGCCTCATCGGGGTGTTTCCAAAACTTTTTCTTGGTGGCGATGGGCTCTTTACTGCTGATCAAATCCCCATCTTTTGGTTTATATTGATATCGCCACACATCTACCAGTGGATTTTTTATGCTTTTATTAACCCTTAAGCGGTTATTTTGCAGCATCGAATGCGTGTAGGCTTTTTGTAACTCTTTTGGGAAAAATGGACGCAATATGAGACTGTAATAATTTTTCTTTTTGGTTTCTTCTTGAGATTTTTCTAATGCCATATTTTGGCCGGATAAAAATAATAAAAAAAATGATATAAGAATAGTGAGCTGCGCCATGGCATCTCCTTGAAATATAAGTAACTACTATGTAGTACTGGTAGGCCTGCCCACTTGGTGAATTTTTTGTCATGCCAGCCTTCGCTGGCATGACAGAGTGATGGCTAATTAGCTCTAAATGGCATCACGTAATATCTCTTAACCAAAAACAACATCGTATAACAAATGCCACACAATAAGAGTCCCCGAGACGCATACGTCCAGTAGCTTTGCAAATGCTCTACCGTCTCGGTTTTAGGGGCCAACCACATTAAGGTAAGCGCAGCCGACAGATTTCTCAGCATGGATGCCGCGGATAGGTAGCTTGCCCGTTTGCTGTCGGTGATAAAATCTAAAATAATGGCATCATGAAGCGCGACAAACCAACCCATGGTGAATACACATACGCTATATAGAAAAAAGAATACATAGAAGTTATTGGTGTAAGCAAAAACCGATTCAGAAAATGAATAAACCATGAGCGATGCAATAATAAAAATAGTTTTATCGATATTATGTCTTTTCCTAATATATTTATAATATTTGTTGCCAAGTATTCCCATGCTCGCGCTGACCAAGGTAACGGTGCCCATCACCGTGGAATCACCGTCGCTTAAGATTTTAACGACGTAGGGCGCTAAGACGAGGCCGCGGATGGCTAAATCAATACCGTAAAAAAATGAGGCTAAAAAAATGAGCCACAAGCCGGCCGGTTTCAACATGCCGATACCGTCATTCACATTATGGAGCATGGATGCAGGTTCGCTATTTGTGTGACCCTTGCCCGCCATAGTTTTGCGAGCAACCAGCGCCGCGGCCAAGCCCGAAAAGGCGATGGCATACCAGGTATAAGCAGGGTTTATGTGATTGAGCCCTGATCCAATATAGGCGCCCACAATCTGTGCAATGCGCCGTGGGATTTCCAGGTCCACAAATAATCGGTCTCGATTAAAGGTTTCATCCACGGATTTGGCTGCGTCAATAAACCATACTTGCTTTGAGCCATTGCATAACGAAATACCAAGCGCAGCGGTGGCAAGCGACGCATAGAGAAAACTATTGGGCCCTCTAACAGACAAGAGAAAAAATCCCAAAGTACTGACAATTATGCCCACCATGGTGGTTTTTTTATGGCCAAATCTATCGCCAATCATCCCAGTAGGGATTTCCAAAAGTGCTATCACCAATAAATAAATTGCGAGTGCAATACAGGCGTCAAAATAGGTATGCCCTTGATCAATCACATTGACCGACCAAATAGACCAAAAAACGCCGATATTAAACTCTAATAAAAACCATATTAAATAGATTCTCTTAAATGTGCCTTCTTTCTTTTCCATGTTCTTTTGTCATGGAATTAGGGCGGATCATTTTTTTATTTTTCAGTCATCTACACTAGTTGCATAGAATATTTTGGCTTGTTAATGAACCTATGGCTCCCCATTGCGTTATTAGCGGCATTTGGTATCTATAAAACATTAGCCGGTCATCGCATATTTTAGGGTATTTAGGGGTATGATCATGAGTAATTTATTTAACAAAATTAAAGCATTGGTTATTTTCGCAGCCGCTTGCGCTGTATTTTCGGGTTGCGGGGGTGGTGATAATACCAATAGCAATACCGCGGAAGTATTAAAATATGAGCTCGCCGCGCTCGATATGTCCAAAGATGGTGACTTTGAAGGGGCAGAAAAAACCGCAATAGCGGTATCGGGCGATGGCCAATATTTGTATGTTGGTACTAAGGAAGGCCTTTATGTTCGCAAAAAAGGGGAAGAGGACTTTAAGTTAGTGGCTGGCATCAATGAAGGCACCAATGACCCCGCGAATTTTCCGGTAGCAAAAAAAAAATCAGACGTGGAAATTGTCACCCTCAAGGCCACACCTGATGGCGTGATGGCTCGTGGGCTTGGTGATAACAATTTGGAGATTACAGATCCGAAGGATAAGAATAAAAAGATAAAAATTCAGCGCGATGCTTTCATTTGGGTGGCAGGAGATACGGTTAAGGGGACATTAACAACTCAGGTCGACGATGATGAAAAAGGGAAATTTGATTATTATGATATTACCGATACGGATACCGGTGAATCGGCGATGGTATTATCAACTTCAAATTATTATACCTCAGCGCAATTTAGTCTTTTAAACGATGTCAATGGATTTGCGAAAAGAATTGAGATGACCAATAACAATCCTAAAAATCAAAACTATTTTGATGGTGAGAATCTGTCATTTCTTCAGATCAATGGAAATTTATTTTTCGTAAATATTGATGAGCTAAAGTACGTAACCTTTAACAAGGCAGGTCGTAAGACTACTGGCTTTTCTACAGCTGATGCTGTTAGCGACGAGGGGAAAGATGAGACCTGGCCAAAAGCGCCAGCCATCGATCGCGAAAAACTCAAAGTTGTTGGTCAAAATGAAGACAACGAATTGATTTCGTTGTTGCACGGAAACGGAAAACAGGGCTTTTTTTGCCTAGAACATGCTAACGACAAAGATGGCGGCATCGCCCTATTTGATGGTGTAAATATCACGCCTCCTCCCACTGGTGGATTTACTACGGTTGCAGCAGCCAACGACGGCAATACTTCTGTATTCACCGGCAAATTTGGTCTCATAAAATATGATGGCAATAAAAAAGAATTTTCACCCATCATCAACATAAAGTGGAGCACCGACAACGTTTTTGCTAAGAAAGACAATGGCACCAAAGCGGAGCAGGTTTCTGGGTTTGAGAAACCGATGGATGAAGAATCCTTCAAAGCTATCGCGGTTGCCGATGGCAAATATTATTTGATTTCAGGAACGGATCCCACCAAGATCTATGTGCTTAAGACGGAAACTTTCAAAGTTAACGTGAAATAGATTAATAAGCCCGCTTTAAGCGGGTTTTTTTAGTATTATTAAGTGCGCATCCCATTGCGTCTTTATGGGTATTTTGATACCTATGGTGCGTTAGTCGATTTGTAGGTTTAGGAGTATTATATGAGTTATTTATTTAACAAAATTAAAGCATTGGCATTTTTCGCAGCCGCATCCACCATATTTTTCGGTTGTGGAGGGAATGAGTCAACACCAACCAAAACCATTTCGGTTTATGCGGCCAAGAAGCTCGGATTTAGCGGCGCCGATGACCACAATATGAAATCTAAAGATTTTTCTGCCTTGGTTACCAGTCTCAATGGCGAATTGGTTTATGCGTTTAATACAGTCGCCGTTAAAAATCCCGCCACCACGGTGTTGGCAAAAAGCCTAAGTTCGAGCAACTGGGAAGATCCAGCGGCGCATTATTTGTGGGCCGATGGCACCCAGGTGATCGTTAAAAAGGATATTTGGAAATCACCGAATACAAAAAATCTTACCAGTACTCGCGGTGGATACGGTATTACACCTGGACATAAAAACATTTTGCTTAACGAAGGAATCGGCGACGGTAAAAACACAATTATGTATCGCCACGATCATTCAGGTTTGAACAAAAATGATCTACGCATAGGCTACGCCCAAAAAGCAGGCACCGATGGTTTCATTTATGTAGCTGAGCAATCCGGTGGCAAGGAAAAAGTACTATTTAGAAAATATGTGGCACCGACAGGCATTAAAGATACAGCAGCTTGGGATGGCAGCCTAACCAAAGCAAATGGCACGGCGCTAGATGACATCTTTAACGCCTTCGCTCAAAAAGACCAAAATGGCGATCTTTTCCTGGCAGGTAAAAAAGGAATCTACGCGCTGCAAAATGCGGACATCGGCGAAGCCGGCAAATTCTTAGGCGATCCGATTTATGATATTAAAGATTTCTCCTTGGACGGCACTGTAGCCAATGATCAGGGCATCACCGCCATGGCAGCGCTCGGTGATTATTTGCTGGTTGGCTTTAAGAGCAATTCTAAGGATAACGGCGGGCTTGTCATCATTAACCTGTCCAATGGAACCAAGACTGCGGTGGGTGCTGGTTTAGGCCTGACTATCAATGCCATTACACCGTTACGGCACCATAACGCTCTCAAGGGCAAAGCAGCCGTTATTGCCACTGACAAAGGTGTGCTGATCTTCCGAGATGGCAAAGTTATCGAGCCAGTAGCGGGCAAAGGAATTTTGATAACCGACCAATCATTTGCCGATAAGCCAAATAAAACCTTCGACTCCGCAAAAGACGGATTTGAAGGCGATGCTTTCCACGTCGACGCACTTGATATTGTTGGCGTAGGCGAAGATAAAAACGGTTTGATTTACCTCATGAATAAAGGTAAAGCGGACGAAGATGGTGGTATTTATACCTTCGATATCAAAATAGAAACCCTGACGAAGTAACCTATTTTTGAAAATTCTTGCCCGCTTTAGGCGGGCTTTTTTGTACCGAGGCATGCTACCTTGGTTTAATGATCAATACAGCTAAAATCGATGCTCAGATGGCCAAGCTGTTCGCCCTGCTTGAGCCACGCAATATTCCTCAAAACATAAGGCTCGCTAAAGAAGCGCTGATAATGGTTTTTCATAGGCCATCTCAGCTTTATTGGCCGTGCCTGATCGGCTTTCTTGTGCTGGCCTTGTGGTCTTATTTTTATTACCGGCCCAAGGGGTTTTCTTTGCTCGGCTACATATTTCCCAAGCAGGATTATCTGCATCGTTCGGCGTGGGTGGATTATCAAATGTTTACGCTAAACATCATCTTGTTTGGCATTCCCAAGTTTATTGTTATTTCTGCGGCGAGCGTGTGGATTAGTGTATACGTAGGCGGTTTGGTGGCGGTAGCGATGCCCGAATCGCTTGCGAGAAGCTTTAGCTTCACGCCCCTCACATCTTTTGCCTTGTTCTTTTTGTTCAGAGAGATGGTGGAAGATTTTGTTCACTATTGGACCCACCGATGGTTTCATCGAAGCTATGTTTTGTGGCCCTTTCATCGTGTGCATCATTCAGCGGAAGTGCTCAACCCCATCACGGTCAATCGCAAGCATCCGGTCTATGACATCGCCGCCGGTATAAACACGTCGCTGGTGATGGGTGTAATCAACGGTGTGCTATTTGCTATATTCGTTGGTCAACCCACTTATTTTCTAATGTTTGGTTTATCCATGCTGCGAGGTGCTTTTAATATAACAGGCGCTGCACTTCGGCATTCTAGTATATGGATCGGCTATGGGCCTATACTGAGTTATATATTTTTAAGCCCAGCTCAGCATCAAATTCACCATAGTGCTAACCCTAAACACTTCAACAAAAACTATGGTGAGATCTTTGCGCTGTGGGATTGGATGTTTGGTACACTATATGTGCCAAAGGGCCGCGAGGAACTCAAGTTCGGCCTCGGACCGTCCTACGCTAAGCTCCATAGCAATATCGCCAAGGCCTACGCCGAGCCGGTGATGAGCTTTGCTAGCCGCGGTTGGTATGTGCTAACCAAGCCGTTTAAGGCGGGGACGAAGGATTGGTTGGGGAGTTTTAAGTCGAAGGTTAATTCTTAAATTATTTCTCTTACCGTCATCCTGGATGCCGAATAGATTGCCGAAGGCAATCGGCGAATAAGTCCAGGACCTCCAGATAGCGGCACTGTACAGAGATCCCGTACTAATACGCCGATGCCCTTCGGGCATCTTTTAGGCATACGGGAAGACAGTAAGTGGCATCATAACAATTACCTCATAAAAACACCTTTCTCAAACTTAACCGGATGACTTTTTGAAAGTTAGCGGTTGTCTTAAGGATCACGAACCAAGGAATGTGGCCATGAGACAAGCAGCACGGGACGCGGCGGAGCACCGACATCAAAAAAGCCTCGCGAACAGGCTCAAACTTAAACGCCAAAATGCCCGTGGTCAGGAAAATTTCTTTGAAAAAGCCCGCATGCTCGCCATGTTTGACTACTCACAAAACCGCATGCTTAAGGCGCTTGATATTAATAGCGACATAAAAAATCCGCTGCTGTCGCCTTTTATCGATGAGTCTTATCAAGAAAAACATGTGGCGTTTTCCGCGGTGTCGAAAAGCGTGCAGGATGAGCTTCCAAATCCAACTTTCGTGGCAAAAACCATGGGTAAGCTTGCCTCAACATTGCCCATCGCCAAAGATTTATTGGTCAAAGATTTGAAACTCAGCTCGGCTACTCTCAGCCTTCGCCAAGATGCTCTCAAACTATTTCATGCGCCCACAAAAGGCGTCAGGTACAACGGTACGGCATTTGAGCCCGAAGAGATCCAAGCGCTTCTTTTTGGCCTAAGCAGCCAGACGATAGAGACTTTACTGGGCGAAATAACGTCTCTTGATTTTCAAAGCCCAGAAGGGTTTCACGAACTCATGATTTCGCTTGCGGATCACAACGGCATAGAACCGCTCATTTTTTCGCTAACGGATAGCGAACAGCGTTACTTTGTGATGGACCAGGCGGTGCTGTTCTTTGGTCACCGTCTAAGAAAGAAAACTTGGCAGCTCAAGGGTGGCGTCAAAGCGAGCATCAGATATTTCCACGCAGCGCTGCGCTCAAGCCTGGATGTCGATCAAACCTTTGATGTGGTGTATTCGCTGGTAGTCGATGAAAACTTAGCAGTAACAGGCGGTTCTTTTATCAATGGTTTCGAAAACCAAGTTTCCTCGGCGTGGTTTTTAAAAGACCAATTAACGAACTATATCAATAAAAAATCTCAAACGAGTACGCCTTTGTCGGCGCTTGAGTTTGAGATTTTAAAAGTTTATTTTACGTCGATTAGTTATTAGATTTCTTTTTGTATTCAAAAAGAAATGTGGCCATGGTGTTTTTGAGCGTTTCGTCCGTCACATAATTATTAGCGTTGTCCAAAAAGCTTACATCTTTTATTTCGTAAAAAATGTAGTCGATCAAAGCATTTCTGGCATTTGTGCTAGTAACAACCATTGCAACCTCCGCAAGAGGTTTTAAAATCTTTTCGGATTCATTCAATTCGTTCTTTAGTATCTTATCAATATAAATAACTTTTTCAGAGATATTCTCCAATTCTGAAAACGAAATTTTGACTTTGCTATTTATTTTATAAAGCAGTTTGTCGAGCTCTTTTGAACTTTTTTTCTTCATCAATTCAGTTAATTTTTTGTAATCATCTTCAAAATATTCTTTTTTGAGATAACTGAAATTTTTAAAAAATTCCTTCAACATCGCATCGGCAATATTTGAATAAAATTTGGTGACTTCATTAGTGGCATCTTGACCAGCATTTAATTGTCCGCCCCGCCTATTATCAAGTCTGCCATAGCCATGTTGTCCGCCAATGCTACATCCCCATCCCACAATATTGCCACATATTTCTACCAACTCTTTGTATGGCGATTCCAAAAACCCTGCTATTTTTCCCGAGCCGTAGGTGCAGCACAGTCCGCCTAGGGTAAGCACGCTATAGAGAGTTACGGGTCCAAAGGTGCCAAGCAAATTACCTAGGCAGCCGTTAGCCCACCACAACTTGTCTTGGATCTTTTTTGGCAGGATCGGCGGTATTTCGCTGTTGGCAATAATAAGCAAACACATGATTTCATAATCGCCTACATTAATGCCTCTAAGGCATCCGGCGCATTTTTTGCATTTTTCGGGGACATCTTCGGGAAAATATTTTTCGCTTTTCTTTAAAATGTCGTAACACAGTGCCGTGTTATTTAGTGTATAATTATCGTAACTCAATTGTTCTATGTTTATTATTATGTTATTATTAATTTTATCTTCTTTTATGAGTTCTTTGTTGTCCTTGTTAAGGTCTATGTCGATATAATCGTTATTATTATCCGACCCCCAAGAAGTTAGGGATAGAAAAGATGCTAACAGTAGAATGCGGTAAAGTTTGGCCATAATTTTCCAATTGAATATATTAATTTATCGATATTCGCATTTTTTATACTGCATCCAATAAGATGGTCAACATATCACGCAACCGCCGTGATGACCGAAAAAATCCTTCGGCAAAAAAGATCTTATTTTTCGCCTGAGTCTTTCATTTGACCTAAAGAGGCCATAAAGAACCTTTGGAAAACTTTGGCGGAGGGTTCGATGGTTAGGATTGGTATTATTAGCCCGAGCCTTCCCTTTGATTCGGGCCTTAAGCGAAAGTTTGCTGAAGGTGAAATTTTTTGGTTCGCCGAGATCGAATCGGCCTATGCGTATCTATTATCGAATACCCTTGACCAAATTATTATCAATGAAGATTTAGTGGACGTAACTGAACCCAACATCAAGAAATATCAAACCCTCATGACTCAGCAAATGATTGGTCTCACCGTTTCCACCGCTAAGTTCAGGCGGGATCGCGACGATAATTCGTGCTGGCCCTTGGTTCATGTTTTTCCCAAACTTGCCGATCTGTTTAAAGATGGCGAACTCAAGACCGAATTTCAGCCCATTGTCCATCTTTCAGGGGCCCAAAAAATATACGGTTTTGAATGCCTTTCGCGCTTGCATTATCAACAAAAACCTTTTGCGCCTGATTTTTTATTTAATTATGCGGCGGAAAAACTCAAAGTTACCAACTACGACAAAATTTGCCTCATGCAGGCGCTTTCCTTAGCCCCTAAATCCGATTCATTTGTGTTTTTAAATGTGCGTCCGCAAACGTTAACCGCACCGGATTTTGGCAATTGGTTCAGGGGTGAGCTTAAGAAAAATCAATTGGAACCGGAAAGGTTGGTAATTGAGGTAACGGAGCAGTATTGCACGATCTCAGAAGTAAAGCTGAGCGAAGAATGCGCGGCCATGAAAAAAATGGGGATTCGTTTTGCAATCGATGATTATGGGTTAGGCATCTCTAATCTAAATATGGTGGAAGTGATTGAACCGAGTTTCATAAAAATTCCTGGCCGGTTTATCAAGGATTCCCACCAGGACGACAAAAAGCGAAAGCTCATAAGAAATGTGCTGTCTCTTTGTCAGGATTTCAGGATCGACGCCATCGTGGAAAATGTTGAGCAAAAAGAAGAAGTAAAAACGCTTACCGAGCTCGGCGCCAAGTTTGCCCAAGGGTTTTATTTTTATAAACCCATGGAACGTGCGTCGCTTTGTAAGCTCATTGGCTAAAAAAACCCCTTGCACCTGATTTTTTTGAGCGACCAAAACTAGCAAGGGCAAGGGGCAAAATCTCTAGGCTGCGAGCGCTTCTTTGCGCTGCCACCGCGGTTTCATGCGATGATCTAGAAGATAACCATGCTTGTTCAGCATATCTAAAAATCGTTTGCGCATATTTTTTTCAAGAAGCTTGATGCGAGCGCGCGTGGTGCCCATGAGCTCCGCCGTTCCTTCTTGAGTGTTGCCTTTCGCGAAGCGAAGCGAAAAGAAGTCCTTTTCTTCACGATTAAGCTTGGCAATGAATTCGTTGGTAAGTTCTTTGAGCTGGCGATTTTCTAATTGTGCATGGGGGCTGTCGTCGCGGGAGTCGCGCCCTAAAAACATGACATTTCCCGATTTTTCGCATTTTTCTTCGATATTATCCACGTGAATCATGCGATCGCGCTGATAACACTCCCTAAGCACCAAATTTTTGGCAATGGAAAACAGGTAAGTTTGGAAGGGTCGAGCACCATCGTAGTTTTTTCGAGTTGTGGCAACAAAAGCTCTCGCAAAAGTTTCTTGCACAATCGATTCTACATCCATGGAGGCATCGACGCCCCGATACCGGCAGATTCGCCCCTGTGAAGAGAAGCTGAATCCGCCTTGGAGAAATTTCCGCAGTGGCGACGCATGTTTATTGTATAAATATAAAAAAGCATTTTTTTCACCATTTTTATACGCACTGAGCAATTCTGGATTATCTTGCATATTATTAATACCCGTTTTTTTATTTATTTATTAGCTAATAATCTTTTCGAAGGATTTTAATGAAAGTTGTTTACCAACCTGTGATTTAGCGTTAGACAGACTTTAGGGTTTTAAGTTTAGGTGCTAAAATGGTTTTGTTCAGGGTTTTGTCCGCTGCGCTGTTTGCCTCGTCATTTTTTGCTTCGCACACGCTTTTTTGTGACAACGGCCAAGATGAAACCGTTCCAGTTCCCGAGCTATTAAAACCCCAGGAAACCAAAGAAGAGCCTTCCAAAAGCACCAATACGATTGTTTACGACAGCTCCTGGATCGATAGCGGCTTCATGAACGACACCGGCGTAAACCGTGGTCTGCCGCGCTATTTCAACGGCCTAGAGCTCGCCGGTTATTTGCGCATGCGCATGAACTATTTTCGAAATCCCCACCTGGGTACGTATGTGCCCGGGAAAAACCTGCGCACATCAAACTTTTTGCCTGATCGTAGTTTTATAGACGGTCAAACTTTTGAGACCGACCCAGAGACCAACCCCGCGTTCAATAATTTTGGCGCCAACATGCGCTTGAGACTCGATCCCACCATTCATATTTCGCAGACCATGAGGGTGCGCACCACGGTGGATGTTTTGGATAACCAACTCCTAGGCTCAAATCCAGGTTCTCCCCATGGTTTTATGGCGCTGTCGCAAGTACCGCCTGCAAGTTCTATTATTGTGAGGCGCGCTTGGGCCGAAGCACGGTTTCCCGCGAGTGAGCTTAGATTTGGTCGCATGCCGTTTCATTTTGGTTTAGGCATTCTCTACAACAGTGGCGAAGAGATCACGAGCGATTATCACGACACCATCGATGGCATTTTGTTTTCCAGCCGCATTGGGGAAGTCTACGTGACGCCGGGGTATTCCATCGCCTATTCTGCACCACATGCGCCGGGAGGGCGTTATCCACAAGAGTCGAGCGCCCTCACCCATGTTTTTCTTTTGAGCCTCGTAAAACGCGATTCAGAGTTTCTCATGAACTTAAAGCGTGAAGAGGGGAACCCGATTCTTAACTATGGCCTGCTCACGTCATACCGACGCCAATATCTAGATTACAATACTACGACGGTGAAAAGAAACGCTCATATTGGACTTGGCTCGCTGTGGGCGGCGTTTGGCTACAAAACTTTTCATATCGAAACCGAGCTTGCCGGCGTGTTCGGCAAATACACCTCTTACCCAGACGACCTCATCGTAAAGACCCCAGATAAGCGCGATATGTGGCTGTTATCTGGCGGCGTTGCCTTAGAATCTCGCTATGGATTTTTAGAAGATCGTTTGCAACTTGGTCTCGATGCGGGCCTGGCGTCCGGCCAAAATGGCCCGGGCTTTGGTATTCATGAAGATAAAACCGCAGAAGCTGGCGATATCGATGGCGCAAAAATTCCTGGGGCTAATAAATATAAAACCAACTTTAAGTTCAACCCAGGTTATGGCGTGGACTTGCTGCTTCATCGCGAGATCCTAGGAACGGTCGCAAGCACTGCCTATTTTAAACCCCACCTGACCTATTTCTTTAGCCGCAACTTTGGCCTTCGGGGCGATGTGATCACCACGCTTGCGCCATTCAAATCCAATACCGCCGGTAACTCCAATTGGCTTGGTGTGGAGCTCGATGGCAATGCCTTCATTCGCGCCGATAATGGCATGTATTTTTCGCTGGCTTATGGTTTGTTATTTCCGCTCGAAGGCCTCAATCATCGAAAAGAGCGCCTCACCACCCAAGAATACGCCGATTTTGGCACGGCTAGCACCGCGCAAACCCTGCAGCTTTATTTTGGGTTGACGTTTTAAAAACAGCGGCCTAGGGAGCAGCTATGAATCAACGATTAGCTGATACGCTCCCTAAAAGTATTCCCCTAGGAAAAAAGACCACGTACCCGACGCGCTACGACAAGGGCCAACTTGAACCCGTGTCACGGGCGAATCAACGCTCTACCATGGGCTTTGACCCGAGTATTCCTATGGTTGGCCGCGATATTTGGAACGCTTTCGAAGTGAGCTGGCTAAACCCTAGTGGTGTACCCAAAAGGGCATTGGCCACTTTTATTGTACCGTCGGATTCACCTTTTATTGCCGAGTCCAAATCGGTCAAGCTTTATTTGAACTCTTTCAACGCTGAACGCCTTGCGGAGAGCGAGGTCATAAATCGCATCCGCGAAGATATCAGCCAAGTATGCCAAGCGCCCGTTTTGGTTTCGTTTTCTCGGGAACCATTTTTAAACTTAGCGGCCGATTTTAAGGGCTATTTTTGCCTTGACGATTTAGAGGTTGAGATCTCGTGCTATGAGCGAAACTCATCGTTATTAAAATGCGAGCCCCGGGAAGAAAACGACCAAGTCTTCACTCATGCCTTTAAGTCCCATTGCCTGGTTACCGACCAACCCGACTGGGGATCGATTTTTATATCTTACGAGGGTGCTTTTGTGGAGCGGGCTTCGCTTCTAAAATACCTCGTGTCCTACCATACCCATCGAGGTTTCAGTGAAAACTGTATAGAGCAAATCTATATAGATTTAATGACCGTGGCAAAGCCAAAAAAACTATCCGTTTTTGGTCGCTTTACGAGGCGTGGCGGGATAGATATTAATCCGTATCGGGCTAACTATGATGCGCCGCTGGTTAATTTCCCGCTGGAGCTTTAGAAGGGCCCCCCCTATTGTCATGCCATATGCCGAGTGATGCCCGCAGGGCATCGGCGTATTAGTACGGGACCTCCGCGCAGTGCCATTATCTG